>FTCT01005531.1_pt1 | contig 15286 bp, 10 predicted proteins | sample 1658881 | NCBI WGS metagenome assembly FTCT01 (sample SAMEA3914864, study PRJEB12502) | metagenome | biome: forest; material: soil | place: USA | collected 2012-03-12 | depth 0.3 m | reverse complement strand
CTTCACCTTCGACTATTTCGAGAAGAACCCGCGCTTCGAGGGCCTGCTGCGCAACGAGAACCTGCAGCACGGCAAGTTCGCCTCGCAGTCGCGCGTGGTCACCGAGACCGCCTTCCCGCTGCGCCATACCATGGAGCGGCTGATCGAGAGCGGTCAGGCCAAGGGCGTGTTTGGTCCCGACCTCGACCCGGTGCAGATCTACGTCACGATCGCGGCCATGAGCCGCTTCCACCTGGCCAACGGCTACTCGCTGTCGGCGACGCTGGACACCGACATGACGGCCGCCGATTGGCGCCGGGCGCGGCTGGACCACGCCCTGGCGCTGCTGGAAGGCTATCTGACGCGCGGGGCGCGATAGGGTTTAAGGCTTGGCGGCCGGCGGCGGTTCGGCCGTGGTCGGCGCGGTCGCCAGCGGCGGGCCGGTGAACTCGGCCTCGATCGTCACCGCGACCTCGTCGCCGACGCCCATGGTCGAGCCCGGAGCCGGCACGCCAAACGCGATGCCGAAGTCCGAGCGCTTGAACGATCCCTTGGCCGAGAAACCGATCCGCGCGTGCGGATCCATCGGATGGCCCGCATAGCCGCCGTTGTAGGTGACATCCAGCGTCACCGGCTTGGTGACGCCGTGCAGGGTCAGATCGCCCGTGACCTTGCCGGTGTCGGGGCCGGTGGTCTCGATCTTGGTCGACTTGAAGGTGATCGCCGGATAGGTCGCCGCGTTCAGCCACTGCGGGCCGATCAGCTCGTCGTGGAAGCCCGGCGGCGGCGCGGGCAGGGTCAGCGACTTGGGATCGATCGTCACGTCCAGCGTGCTGGCGGCGGCGTTGTTCTGATCGAAGTGGAGCTTGGCGTCGAAGTTCGCGAACGCGGCCGTGTAGTGCGAGAAGCCCAGGTGGCTGAGCCGGAACACCAGGCTGCCGTGCGGCTTGTCCAGCGTGTAGTCGCCGGCCGGAATATCGGCCTTGGGCGGCTTGAGTTCGGTCGCGGCGGGCGCGGCGGCGGCCGGGGCCTGCGCCTTCTTGTCCTCGGCGGGCTTGGGCGAGCAGGCGGCCAGCGCCAGCAGGGCCACGACGGGCAGGATGGTCTTCATGCGCTTCCCTCTCCAACGGTCCGGTCTGACGCCGGATGTGGCGGGAACCAGGAAAACCCCCACGCCGACCTGACGTCAACGTGGGGTTTCACTGGAGGTTGCGGACCGGCGTCAGGCGGCCATGAACATGTCGGCGGTGACCCAAGCCGAGTTGAAGTTCTTCAGCTGCACCGCCTGGGCGAAGTCGTGGATGACGAAGGTGTCGTCGCCCACGCCGAGGACCAGATACTGCGGGATCTTGATGGCGCCCGTCTGGTACTCCGCCAGCACGGCCTGAAGGGTAAGCGCCGCGGCGGCGGCCGAGTCGACGTGACCCATGTTCATGATGCCCAGCGCGACGCCGGTCCCGCCCGGTTCCTCGAACGCCAGCTTGTCGCCCGCGCCGAAGTCCATGACCACGGCGGCGTTCGTCAGCTGAAGGTCATGGGTGTCGAACGGACTGTCGGCGCCCATGAACTTGAAAGTGTCGGACCCAAAGCCGCCGTACAGGATGTCCTTGCCGCCCCCGCCATCGATCACGTCGTCGCCGCCGTAGCCGTAGATCGTGTCGGCCAAGGCGCCGCCCGTCAGGACGTTGGCGTTGTCGTCGCCGACCGGCAGGAAGTTGTCGGCGCTGATCTTGTCCAGCGTGGTGTTCGCCAGCTTGACCACCGTTTCGGACGAGCCGTTGGTCGAACCGCTCGGCGCGGCGAAGACATAGACGTCGTCGCCGACCTGCATCGCCAGATAGGACAGGTGATGCGTGGCGATGATCTGGGGCGCGATGGTCTTGGCCTCCAGCAGGCTCGACGCCGTCTGCTCCTCGTAGTGGATGAACTCGCTGTGCGGGCCGAACGACAGATGGTCGCCCGCCTCCCAGTCGGTGATCACGTCGGCGGCGCCGTTCGAGAACATCTCCCAGGTGCTGTCGCCGCTGGCGAAGGCGAAGGTGTCCGCGCCCTTCCCACCGATCAGGGTGTCGCTGCCCTTGCCGCCGACGAGGACGTCGTCGCCGCCGTAGCCGCGCAGGACGTCCGCGCCGTCCGTACCGACGATGCGATCGGCGCCGCCTGTGCCGGCCTCGGCCGGCAGCATGGCCAGGTTGACCGAGAAGACGCCGGTGGCGCTGGCCACTAGCATGTGGTCGCCGTCGCCGCTGACCGAAACGCGGTCGCCGTACAGCGTGGCCTCCAGCCCGGAGATCACCGGGGCGACGTCCGCGCCCACGCTGTACACGTGCTCGAGCAGCTGGGTCGTCGTGGAGAATTCGAAGATCTTGTCGGACGTGCCGTCGACGACGAACAGGTGCTTGCCGTCCGGGCTGAAATCCATGCCGTAGACCTCGGCGACCTCGGGCGTGGCCGCCAGCAGGTCGCCGAGATACTTCAGCGCGCCGTCATACAGCGCGATGCCGCCCGTCCACTGGGCCACGAACGCGCCGTCGCCCGAAATGGCCTGGAGGCCATGGTTGTAGCCCATGACGCCGTCGGCATAGCCGTCGTGCACGGCCGTCTGGCCTTGACCGGTCGTCAGGATGAACAGCGGCATGTCGGAGGTGTTGGCCGGCGCCAGCAGGACCTTGGTGTGGTCGCCGCTCGGCGAGAGGAAACCCGACTGCGAGTATTCATTGGTGGTGGTGGTGAAGGCGCCGGTCGCCGGGTCCAGGGTGGTGATCGGCGTCCGGCCCGAGCCAGCGAAGTTCTGGGTCAGGACGATCTTGCCGTCGCTGGTGAAGGCCGCGTCGGCGAACCCACGATCCATGTCGTTCGCCGTGGTGGCGTAGTCCTTGACCATGCCGGTCGTCAGATCCACGACGTGGACCTTGACGGTGCCCCACCAAGCGCCGCCCGGCGAGGTGCGCGCGTCCTCGACGGCGTGATCGGCGACGACGAGGTAGCGACCGTCGGCCGACACGTCCATGCCGCCCAGATCGGTCCCGACCTTCAGGTGCGCCTTCAACGTTCCCGTCGTCGTGTCGATCACGCTGACATAACCGTCCTTGTCGGACACGTAGGCCGTACGGCCGTCGCCCGACAGCACGGCGTCGCGCAGGTCGCCCGCGGCCGAGGTGACCAGCGCGCTCGGCTTCAGCAGGTCGTCGGCCGTCACGGTCGTGGTCGACGGCGTCAGCGTCACCGACTTGTCCGAGAACTTCAGCGTCTCGACGTTCAGCAGGGTGTCGGCGCCTTCCGCGCCGCGCACCGTCCAGGTCCCGTTGGCGTTGCGGGTCCAAGTGTAGTCCTTGGACAGGCCGTTGTAGATCGCCGTGTCGGTCCCCGCGCCACCATCGATGATGTCGTCGCCGGCGCCGCCCTCGAAGCTGTTGTCCTTGGCGTCGCCGATCAGAACGTCGGCGTGAGACGAGCCCTTCAGGCCTTCGAAGTTCGACAGCTTGTCGATCCCCGCGCTGTGCGTGTCCTGGGCCACGCCGGACTTGGACAGGTCGACCCGCACGCCGCCGGTCGCACTGGCATAGGATGCTGTATCGAAGCCGGCGCCGCCGTCCAGCGTGTCGTTGCCGTCACCGCCTTCCAGGACGTTGTCGTGCGCGTCGCCCTTGATGTCGTCGGCGCCCTGGGTGCCGATCACGTTCTCGACGTTCTTGATCACCATGCCCTGCAGGGCGCGAGGGATCTGGATCGTGGTGGTCGAGAGGTCGACACGCACTGCGTCGTAGTCGCCATAGAACGGACCGCTGAAGTCCAGCGTGTCGACGCCGTCGCCGCCGTCGATCTCCAGCGTGCCGATCTTGGCGTTGATATACGGGACCTTGAACGTGTCGTTGCCGTCGCCGCCATCCATCTTGGCGCCGTAGGCGAAGCCGGCCGACAGGGTGTCGTCGCCCGCGCCGCCGATCAGCCAGTCGCCATTGCCCTCGCTGGCGACCAGGGTGTCGTTCCCCTCGCCACCGTCCAGCGTGTCGTTGCCGCCGACGGCGCGGATCACGTCGTCGCCCGCGTCACCGAACAGATAGTTCTCCGACGCATTGCCGGTGATGACGTCGTTGTGGGCCGAGCCCATCACGGCCTCGATCGAGAACAGGTAGTCCTGGGTGATCTGCGCGCCCAGCGGCGGCGTCGCGGTGCTGGACAGGTCGACCGTCACGCCGTGATCGCTGAACGCATAGTCGACCGTGTCGAAGCCGTCGCCGCCGTCGATGATGTTGGCGCCGTTGCCGCCCGACAGGTGGTCGTCGCCCGCCCCGCCGATCAGGTGATCGTCGCCGTCGCCGCCCCATAGGTAGTTGTCGCCCGCGTCGCCGGTCAGGGTGTCGTTGTACTTGCTGCCGTACAGGTTCTCGATGCCGGTCAGGGTGTCCTTGCCCGCGCCGCCGGTGTCCTGGGCGGTCGTGATCCGCAGGTCGACCGTCACGCCGGCCGTGGCGTCCTCGTAGGACGACCAGTCGTGGCCGGCGCCGCCCTTGATGATGTCGTCGCCCGCGCCGCCGACCAGATAGTCGTCGCCGTCGCCGCCATCCAGCGTGTCGTTGCCGGCGCTGCCCCACAGGGTGTCGTCGCCGGCGTTGCCGACCAGCGTGTCGTTGCCGTCGCCGCCGACCATCATGTTGTCGTGGGCGTCGCCGGTCAGGGTGTCGTTGAAGGCCGAGCCGTACAGGTTCTCGATCGAGATCAGCTTGTCGGTGCCACCGCCGCCGGTGTTCTGAGCGCCGGTGAGGTTCAGGTTGACGGTGACGCCCGAGGTCGCGTCCTCGTAGGCCGCCCAGTCGTTGCCGGCCCCGCCGTCCAGGGTGTCGTTGCCGGGGCCGCCCAGCAGGTAGTCGTCGCCATCGCCGCCCAGCAGCGTGTCATTGCCTTCGTTGCCGGCCAGGACGTCGTCGCCCGCCATGCCCTTGAGCGTGTCATTGCCGGCGAAGCCGTAGATCGTGTCGTTGTCCGGGCCGCCCGTCAGGGTGTCGGCGCCACTCGTGCCGTGCAGTTCCATCGCCAAGCTCCCCAGCCCACATCGCAACCTTCGCGATACCTAGGGGACAAGAAACTCGACCAGAACGACATTCTTCCGGTGAGGGAATATTAAGGGTAAACGCCGCCGACGCTCGGCCCGATCGTGTCATTTCGGTACGAAAAGCCTTGCTGGACAAGGGTTCGAAGCGCGCGACCACCGCCGCGCGCTTCGAGACGTCAGCCGATGATCGAACTGGCGTGAACCGTCGAGACGTTGACCCCCGCCAGGACGATCACCTGGTCGTAGGTCGTTCCTTCGGCGCCGGTGTCGGCGAACAGATAGACATCCGCACCCGACTGCATGGCCACGTATCGCACGCCGTCGCCGGCGAACAGGGCGTCGACGGCGGCGAGGTCGGGCGCGTTCAGGGCGACGAAGTTGGCGCTCGACCCGTACGGACCGTCGGTGAACCGGATGACGTCCTGGCTCGTGAAGTCGGTGATGGTGTCAGGCGCGGTGGGAGCGCTGTCGCCGGGGGAGAAGATGAAGGTGTCGGCCCCCGCGCCGCCTTCCAGGGTGTCCTGACCCGTCCCACCGATCAGGATGTCATTGCCGTCGCCGCCGTGCAGGCTGTCGTTCCCGCCATTGCCCTTCAGGAGATTGGCGCCGGCGTCGCCGGTCAGGGTGTCGGCGGCCTCGGAGCCGTAGACGTTCTCGATGTTGGAAACCGTGATGACGACGCCCGTCGCCACGGTCTGGGCGCCCGTGTTGCCGAGGTCGACGACGCCGCCGCTCGCGAACTCGGTCGGGCTGTTGCCCAATATCAGGGTGTCGACGCCGTCGCCGCCGTCGAGGATGCGCGTGGTGGTGAAGTTTCCGATCGAGAGGACGTCGTCCCCAGCGCCGCCCAGCATGGTGTCGTTGGAATTGCCGCTCTGCAGCGAATCGTTGCCGTCGCCACCGATCATCAGCGAGCCCGGCTGGACCGAGCTGAACATGCCCAGGGTACTGATCGAGTCATTGCCGGCGCCGCCGTCCAGCACGTCGGCGCCGCCCTTGCCCTCGATATTGTCGTTGCCCGCGCCGCCCGAGAGGTGGTTGTCGCCGGTCGAGCCGACCAGCCAGTCGTTTCCCGACGAGCCGATCGCGTTCTCGATCGAGACCAGGGTGTCCAGCGTGGCCGGCGCGGGTCCGACGATCGAGACCGACTGGCTGGTCAGGTTGATCATGAGGAAGCCGAACATGCCCACGGGCGCGGCGTCCTCGTAGCTGACGGTGTCGCTGCCAGCGCCGCCGTCCAGCGTGTTGTGACCACTCCCGCCGATCAGCAGATCGTCGCCGTCACCGCCCTGCAGGGTGTCGTTGCCGCCCAGCCCCACCAGGGTGTCCGCGTCAGGTCCGCCAACCAGGACGTCGTCGCCTTCGGTTCCCGTCAGATACATGCGCAAGCCTCCAGCCCCCGGATCGGGGCGAGGCATTGGGCGATCAACCCAAGATCGAGTTCAAGTGAATTTTTCTCTTAATAGGAGATAATTCTAAAACGCAACCTCAGGTTAACCTGAAGCACGATCAGAACAACAGCCCCTTCTTCAGCAGGGCGTGGACGCCCTTCTCGCCGTTGACGGTCTGGGTGACGCGGAAGTCCACGGCCAGGGAGCAGAACTGGTAGGCCTGCACCCGGGTCAGGTTGGAGCGCGCCGTGATGAAGTCGATCGTCTGGCGCAGGGCCTGTTTCATGGCCAGGTCCAGGTCCTCGTTGAAGCCCATCAGGATGTAGTGGGTCGGCGTCTCGGCGCGGGGCTGCTTCAGGTCCGTCGCCCTATGGAGCACGAAGGTGAAGGTCCCGGTCAGGCCCATCTCCAGCGCGTTGACGCAGACCTCGCCGTCACCCTGCCGACCGTGGCCATCGCCGACCGAGAAGTTCGCGCCAGGGACCCAGACCGGCAGGAACAGGGTCGAGCCGGCGACCAGTTCCTTGTTGTCCATGTTGCCGCCGTGCTCGCGCGGCTCACGGCTGGACAGGCGGCCGTATTTGGCCGGCGGGGCCACGCCCATGGTGCCGAAGAATGGAGCCAGCGGCATCTCCGGACCCCACTCGGGCTTGCAGACCCCGCGGGCGCGGTCGACGGCGATGTGGCTGACATAGCGGTCGGGGAAGTCCTCGGGGATCGTGCCGGCCAGGGGACGGACGGCGCAATAGCCCCAGTCGTTGTTCGGCTCGATCGCCTCGATGCGGACTTCCAGGGTGTCGCCAGGCTCGGCGCCGGCGATGGCGACGGGACCCGTGAGGATGTGCGGGCCGATGCGCTCGGGCTTGCTGTCGTGGATCGCCTGCAAAGCGGGCGGAATGGCGTAGGGCGAACCTTGCGCCGGCATCACCTCGACACCGCCCGAGACGCACTCGAACGTGACGCTGTCGCCCGAGCTCACGGTCAGCACGGGATCGAAGGCCGCGTCGAACATGCCGAAGCGGATCGTGTCGGGCGTCGAAGCCAGTCGGTGATGCGTCATCAAGTAAGCCTTTCCTTACCTGAGACATCTCGCGCGGCGCGGGCCCGCGACCCAAGTCCTGGCGAGGTCGCCACGGCCGGATCGCCCTTCCCTGCCCGTCCGGCGAGCGATCGGGGGCGCAAGTGGCGCGACCTTGAGCGGATCGCGCTTCTGAGCCAAGCGAGACTGGCGCGTCCGGCGAACCCGGGTGTATGAAGTTTTTTCTTACTTATGGAGCTCTGCCATGGCGCTCGACGCGGAGACGACAGCCTTCCTGGCCCTCGACGACTTCGAGCTGGCGGCCTGGACGCCGTCGCGCGCGGCCGAGCGTGGGCTGGACCTCCCGCCCGCCGCCCTGCCCGGCGTGCTCGATAACCTCGCCCTGCTGAAGAGCCAGACCGCCTTGTTCGTCGCCGCCCTGGGGGATAAGGCCGGCGAGACCCCGGAGACGTTCCAGCCGTGAGCTTCTGCAGCGTCGTAGAGATCGCCGACGAGGTCCGCGCCGGCCGCGTCACCGCGCGCGCCGTCACCGAGGCCACCCTCTCGCGCATCCGCCGCCTGGACGGTGGGATCAACGCCTTCACGGCCGTCACGACCGAGCGCGCCCTGGCCGCCGCCGATGCGGTCGACGCCGACCTCGCCGCCGGCCGCCCGGTTGGGCCGCTGGCCGGCGTGCCGGTGGCGGTCAAGAACCTGTTCGACATCGAGGGCCTGCCCACCCTGGCCGGCTCGAAGATCCACCGCGACGCCGCCCCGCCTTCGGCCGACGCGACGCTGATCAAGCGCCTGACCGCCGCCGGCGCCATCCTGGTCGGCGCGTTGAACATGGACGAGTTCGCCTACGGCTTCGTCACCGAGAACGCCCATGACGGACCGGTGCGCAATCCGCACGACCCCAGCCGGATTGCTGGCGGCTCGTCGGGTGGTTCGGCGGCGGTCGTGGCGGCGGGGCTCGTGCCCCTGACCCTGGGCTCGGACACCAACGGCTCGATCCGCATCCCCGCCAGCCTGTGCGGCGTCTTCGGCCTGAAGCCCACCTATGGCCGCCTGTCGCGCCAGGGCGTCTTCCCGTTCGTCGAGAGCCTCGACCACGTCGGCCCGTTCGCCCGGTCGGTCGAGGACCTCGCCCTCGCCTATGACGTCCTCCAGGGCCCCGATCCTGAAGGTGATCATATCTGCGTCCGAGAGGCCGAGCCGCTGGCGGCGCGTCTCGACGAACTGGCCGAGCGCCCCCTTCGGGTCGGCGTGCTGCGCGGCTGGTTCCAGCAGGGCGCGTTTCCGGAAGTGCTGGAAGCCCTGGGCGCCGTCGCCCGTGGGCTTGAAGCCATCGATCTGGTCGAACTGCCGGGCGCCCAAACCGCGCGAGCTGCCGCCTTTTGCCTGACCGCCTTCGAGGGCGGCGCGCTGCATCTGGGCGACCTGGTCCAGCGGGCCATGGACTACGACCCGGCCGTCCGCGACCGCCTGCTGGCCGGCGCCTTGCTGCCCAAGGGCGTGCACGAAGCGGCCCAGCGCTACCGCACGATCTTCCGCGACGAGGTGCGAGAGGCCTTCCAGCGCTACGACATCCTGCTGGCCCCATCGTCCGTCTGCCCCGCCCCGCCGATCGGCCAGGCGACGATGGAGATGGACGGCGTGCCGGTCTCGGTGCGCAAGAACCTCGGCGCCTTCACCCAGCCGATCAGCTATATCGGCCTGCCGGTCGTGGCCGCGCCGGTGAACCGTCCCGGCCAACTGCCGATCGGCGTGCAGATCATCGCCCCGGCCTGGCGCGAGGACCTGGCCTTCGCCGCCGCCCTGCGCCTGCAGCGCGCCGGCGTCGTGGCCGCCCATCCCCCGAAAGGCGCCCTATGATCGTCAACGATCCCGCCGTCCTGGCCGAGGTGACGGCCCTGGTCGACGCCTACGAAGTCGCCCTGATGAGCAATGACGTCGAAGCCTTGGACGGCGCGTTCTGGACCTCGCCCCACACGGTGCGCCTGGGCGTGGCCGAGAACCTGTGGAGCTTCGACGAGATCGCCGCCTTCCGCGTCGGCCGGGCCGGCGGCTCGCCGCCGCGCACGCGACTGCGGACGCAGATCACGACGTTCGGCTCGGATTTCGCCGTCGCGAATGTCGAGTTTCGCCGCGACGACAGCGGCAAGATCGGCCGCCAGAGCCAGACCTGGATCCGCACCGAGCACGGCTGGAAAGTCGCCTCGGCCCATGTGTCCCTGATGCAAGGCGGGGCTGACCAGCGTCTCGCCTCACAAGAAGAAAAGCGCTAGAGCCTGCGAATGACGAACCCCACCAAGATCATCTTCGACACCGATCCCGGCATCGATGACGCCATGGCGCTGCTGTTCATCGAGGCGAGCCCCGCCCTCGAGCTGATCGCGGTGACCAGCATCTTCGGCAATTCCGACATCGAGACCACGACGCGCAACGCGCTGTACCTGAAGGACCGCTTCGGCCTGAAGGCGCCGGTCTACAAGGGGACGGACAAGCCGCTGACCCGTCCGCGCAATCCCTCGCCGACCTTCGTGCACGGCGTGAACGGCCTGGGCGACGTCGAGCTGACCGGCCTGGTCGCCGGCGAGCCCGAGGCCAAGCCGGCCTATCAGGCGATCATCGACCTGGCGCGCGAATATCCCGGTGAAGTGGTGCTATGCGCCGTCGGGCCGCTGACCAATCTGGCCCTGGCCCTGAAGGCCGATCCCGAGGTCGCCACCCTGCTGAAATCCGTCGTCATCATGGGCGGCGCGTTCGGCGTGGCCGGCAAGCCGGGCAATGTCACGCCCGTGGCCGAGGCCAACATCTGGAACGATCCGGAAGCCGCCGACCAGGTCTTCACCGCGCCTTGGAACCTGACCGCCGTCAGCCTGGACGTGACCACCCAGGTCGTGATGTCGCCGGCCTACATGGAGGCCCTGGCCGCCGGCGGCAGCGACGCGGGTGTCTTCCTGAACGAGATCTCCAAGCCCTACGCCGCCTTCTACGGCGACCGCGACGGCATCGTCGGCTGCTGCGTGCACGACGCCGCGGCGGTGGCCTTCGTGATCGACCCGACGCTGTTCACGGTGCGCCGCGGCTCGGTGCGGGTGGTGACCGAGGGCGTCGCCCTGGGCCAGACCTGCCAGAAGGCCGAAGGCGAGCTGTTCGGTCCGTCGGCGTGGGATGACCAGCCGGTGCAGGCGGCGACGGTTGCGGTGGATGGGGAGCGGTTGTTGAAGCTCTATGCCGAGACGATGAAAGCGGTTCACGGGTGACTCCCCCACCTGACCCGCTCCGCGGGTCGTCCGCCCCCAAAGGCGGGAGGAAGGAGGACGCCGATCCTTCTTCCCCCCTCCGGGGGAAGAGCGCGCAGCGCGGAGGGGGCGAGTTAGCCCCGCCTATACCGCTCCACGCCCGCCAGATACGTCCGGCTCACCACCCGGTCATCCGCCAGCACGGTGAGCGCGAACAGCCGGTCCTCCAGGCTCTTGGCCCCCGCCATCCGCCGCGCCAGCAGCGCCGTCGCGGCCAGGTCCAGCACCACGAAGTCGGCCTCCTTGCCCGGCGCCAGATTGCCGATCTTGTCGTCCAGATCCAGCGCCCGCGCCCCGCCCAGGGTCGCCAGGTACAGCGCGTGGAACGGATCCAGCGCATCGCCGCGCAACTGCCCAACCTTATAGGCCTCGCCCAGGGTGTGGAGGATCGAGAAGGTCGTGCCGGCCCCGACGTCGGTGCCCACCCCCACCTTCACGCCGTGCGAGCAGGCCTCCTCCAGCGGAAATAGGCCCGAGCCCAGGAAAAGGTTCGAGGTCGGGCAGAACGCCACCGCGCCGTCCTTGGCCGCCAGCCGCCGGAACGCCTCGCCCTTCAGGTGGACGCAGTGGGCGAAGACCGAGCGCTTCCGCAGCAGGCCAAAGCCGTCATAGACGTCCAGATAGTCCTTGGCCTTGGGGAAGAGCCGCGCGGTCTCCTTGATCTCGTGCAGGTTCTCCGACAGGTGGGTCTGCATCCAGACGTCCGGATGCTTCTCCAGCACCTCGCCGGCCATGGCCAACTGCTCGTCGCTGCAGCTGATCGCAAAGCGCGGGGTGACGGCGTAGCCGAGGCGGCCCTTGCCGTGCCAGTCGGCGATCAGGGCCTCCATGTCGGCGCGGCTGCTCTCGACCGTATCGGTCAGGCCGTCGGGCGCATTGCGATCCATCAGCGACTTGCCGGCGATCAGGCGCATGTCGCGCTCGAACGCCTCGGCGAACAGGGCGTCGACCGAGACCTTGTGCACCGAGCCGAACACCAGGGCCGTGGTCGTGCCGTTCCTCAACAGCTCGTCGACGAAGAACGCCGCCGTTTGCGCCGCATGCTTGGGATCGGCGAACGCCGCCTCGGCCGGAAAAGTGTGCTGCTCCAGCCAGTCCAGCAGTTGCTTGCCGTGGGCGGCGATGACGTCGACCTGCGGGAAGTGGATGTGGGTGTCGATGAAGCCCGGCGTGATCAGGTGGCCCGTCAGGTCGGTCAGCTCGGCGTCGCCCAGCCAGGGGGCCAGGTCCGCATAGGGTCCGCAGCCGGCCACGCGGCCGCCTTCGACCAGCAACAGGCCGTCCTCGTGGAAGGCGACCGCCTCCGCGTTCATCGTCTTGGTCGGGTCCTCCAGCAGGTGGAGGATCGACCCTCTATAAGCTTGCACTGATCAGGCCTTCGTCGTTGCGAATGCGCGCCGCTTCCTGGCGCATCAGGAGGTCCGCCGCCACCGAGACCGCGATCACCTCGGGCGCCTTGCTTTTCAGCTGCGGCAAACCGATAGGACAGGTCAGGCGGGTCAGCACGGCTTCGGAGAAACCATCATCGCGTAACCGTCGCATGAAACGGGCGCGCTTGGTCTTGGAGCCGATGACCCCGAAGTAGGAAAATCCGCCCCCCGCCAGCCCGGCCGAGACCAGGGCGTAGTCCAGGGCGTGGTCGTGGGTGAGGATCAGACCGACGGCGTCGGGACCGGCGCCCATGGCCTTGGCGGCCATCTCGGCCGGCTCCAGCACCGTGACGCCGGGAAGGTCGGCGGTCTCGGGTCGGGTGTCGTACCAGAAGAGGCGGAAGGGCAGCGGCTCGAACGCCTTGGCGATGGCCTGGCCCACGTGTCCGGCGCCGAACAGCAAAAGCGGCGGGCGCGGCGCGTCGGCGCGCTCGACCAGCACGTCGCCCAGCTCGGGCCGGACACCGCGCGCGCTGGCGGGCGCGCCGGCCAGGGTGACGACGGGACCTTCGTCGACCGTGGCCAGGATCGGCGCGATCGACTTGGTCAGCAGGCCCGGATCGAAGCGCGTGCGGACCTCGAACGGCTGAGCGGCGTCCATCCGGCGCGCGGCCTCGGTCAGCCAGTCGCGGCTGTTGTCGTTCAGGCGCTCCAGGAACAGGCGCACCCGGCCGCCACAGCACTGGGCCAGCAGCGGCCCCAGCGGGTAATCCTGGATCGCGAAGTGGGCCTGGCCGCCGTCCAGCATCCGCCGCGCCTGGTCGGCCGCGCGATGCTCCAGATTGCCGCCGCCGATCGTGCCGTCCTGGCCGCCGCGCCAGACGACCATCTTGGTCCCGGCCTCGCGCGGGGCCGAGCCCTCAGTGGCGAGGACGGTGACCAGGGCGGCCTCGTCATGGGCGTCGAGGCGCGCCAGGGCGGCGCGGGCCCAGTTCCGGCTCATGTTGCGCCCCCTCCGTCACGGCGCGTATCCGCGCCGCGCCACCTCCCCCGTTTCACGAGGGAGGAGAAGAGAATACCCTCCTGCCCCGCTTGCGGGGGAGGTGGATCGCTGCGGATACGCAGCGAGACGGAGGGGGCGCTAAGCATTGGCCGTCCTCGCCCGCACGTCCTCGCACGCCATCAGGATCGCCTCCGGCGTCGCGGGCGCGTCCAGCTGCGGGAACACCCGATAACCGCCGACGCTGGCCACCGCATGGTTGATCGCCGAATGGACCGAGATCGCCAGCATCAGCGGCGGCTCGCCGACCGCCTTCGAGCGATGCACCGTCGCCTCGACGTTGCGCCCGGCCTTCCAGAGCCGCACGTCCAGATGCGCCGGCCGGTCGCCGATCGTCGGGATCTTGTAGGTCGACGGCGCGTGGGTCCGCAGGCGGCCTTGCGCGTCGTAGACCAGTTCCTCGGTGGTCAGCCAACCCATGCCCTGGATGAAGCCGCCCTCGATCTGGCCAAGATCGATGGCCGGATTCAGCGACTTGCCGACGTCGTGCAGGATGTCGGCGCGCGTGACCTTCATCTCGCCGGTCAGGGTGTCGATCAGCACCTCGCTGCAGGCCGCGCCATAGGCGAAGTAGTAGAACGGCCGGCCCGTATGGGTGGCGCGGTCGTAGTGGATCTTGGGCGTGGCGTAGTAGCCGGTCGCCGACAGTGAAATCCGCGCCAGATAGGCCTGGCGGATGAACCAGCCGAACTCGAAGGTCTCGCCGCAGACCCGCACGCCCTCGGGGGTGAAGGCGATGTCGTGCTCGGGGCAGTCCCACTTCTTGGCGGCGAATTCGACCAGCCGCGCCTTGATCGTCTCGGCCGCGTTCAGGGCCGCCATGCCGTTCAGGTCCGCGCCCGACGAGGCGGCGGTGGCGGAGGTGTTGGGCACCTTGTCGGTGACGGTCGAGGTGATCTTCACGCGCCCGACCTCGACCTGAAAGGCGTTGGCGACGATCTGGGCGATCTTGATGTTCAGCCCCTGTCCCATCTCGGTGCCGCCGTGGTTCAGCATGATCGAGCCGTCGGCATAGAGGTGGATCAGGGCGCCGGCCTGGTTCAGGAAGGTGGTCGTGAACGAGATGCCGAACTTCACCGGCGTCAGGGCGATGCCCTTCTTCAGCACCGGGCTGGTGCGGTTGAACGCCTCGATCTCGCGGCGGCGGACGTCGTAGGCGCAGGACGCCGCCAACTCGTCGATCAACTGCGGCGCGACGTTGTCTTCGACCACCTGGTGGTAGGGCGTGAGGTTGCGGCCCTCGCCGCCGTAGAGATTGCGGCGACGCACCTCCAGCGGATCGAGCCCGACCTCGGCGGCGACGGCGTCCATCACCCGCTCGATGGCCAGCATGCCCTGCGGACCGCCAAAGCCGCGGAAGGCGGTGTTCGACACCGTGTGGGTTCGATAGCGGTGCGAGACGATCTCGATCGCCGGCAGGAAATAGGTGTTGTCGACGTGGAACATCGCGCGGTCGTTGATCGCCGGCGACAGGTCGGTCGTCGCCCCGCAGCGCGAGGACAGCTCCAGCGACAGCCCCGTCAATCGACCATCGCCGTCGAAGCCGACGTCGTAGGCGGCCTCGAAGTCATGCCGCTTGCCGGTCATGACCATGTCTTCGTCGCGGTCCGGGCGCGCCTTGGCCGGGCGGCCGGTCTTCACGGCGACCAGGGCGGCGGCCGCGGCGAACAGCGAGGCCTGCGTCTCCTTGCCACCGAACCCGCCGCCCATGCGGCGCACCTCGACGGTGACGCAGTGGTCGGGACGGCCCAGCACGCGGGCGATCAGATGCTGCACCTCGGTGGGGTGCTGGGTCGAGGACCAGACGTGGACGTCGCCGTCCTCGCGCGGCGTCGCCAGGGCGATCTGGCCTTCGAGATAGAAGTGGTCCTGACCGCCGATCGCGAACTTGCCCTGGACGCGGCGCGGCGACATCGCCAGCGCGGCTTGGGCGTCGCCGCGCGCCATGCGTTGAGAGGCTTCGATCTTCAGGTCCAGCGCCCGGGCGGCGGCGATGTCGACCGCGACGGGCAGGTCCTCGTATTCGACCACGGCCTTGGTCGCGGCGGCGCGCGCAGCGGCCATCGAGGTGGCGGCCACGGCGAACAGGCTCTGGCCGACGCAATAG
>FTCT01002888.1_pt1 | contig 15420 bp, 13 predicted proteins | sample 1658881 | NCBI WGS metagenome assembly FTCT01 (sample SAMEA3914864, study PRJEB12502) | metagenome | biome: forest; material: soil | place: USA | collected 2012-03-12 | depth 0.3 m | reverse complement strand
GGGCGAGGGGCTGGTCGGCGTCAACACCGGCCACCCCAACGCGCTGGCCGCCGCCGCCATCGCCACCGGCACCATCCCGGAGCTGGCCGGTTATGGGCGGCTCCGGCGCGAGGTGAAGTACGGCCGGAACTCCCGCATCGACCTGCTGCTGGAGGATGCGTCCCGGCCGTCGGCCTATGTCGAGGTCAAGAACGTCCATCTGCGCCGCCCGGACCGGGCCGACGGGCAGGCGGCCGAGTTTCCCGACTGCGTCACCGCCCGCGGCGCCAAGCATCTGGAGGAGATGACCGCGATGGTCGCCCAGGGCCACCGCGCGGTGATGCTGTATCTGGTCCAGCGCGGCGACTGCAGCCATTTCCGCACCGCGGCCGATCTCGATCCCGCCTATGATGCCGGACTGCGCCGCGCACTGGATTCCGGGGTCGAGGCGCTGTGTTGGGCTTGCGCGATCACGCCCGAATCGATTGAATTGGACCGTCCGCTGCCATTGCGGTTATAGGTCGCGGCATCGCCTGTCTGCATAGGGGCACCCCAGTCTTGGAACAGAACCACGTCGAACCCAACCGCGTGCGGCTGCATGGCCCGGAAGGCTTCGAAGGCATGCGCAAGGCGGGCCGGCTGGCCGCGCTGACGCTCGACTACATCGGCCCCTATGTGCAGCCGGGCGTCGCCACCGGCGAACTCGACCGCATGCTTGAGCAATTCATCCGCGACCACGGTGCCGTGCCGGCTCCGCTCGGCTATCGCGGCTTTCCACGGGCGAACTGCATCTCGGTCAACCATGTCGTCTGCCATGGCATTCCCGGCGACAAGCGCCTGCAGGACGGCGACGTCCTGAACATCGACGTGACGCCGATCCTGGACGGCTGGTACGGCGATTCCAGCCGCATGTACCTGTGCGGCGATGTCGGGGTCAAGGCGCGCAAGCTGGTCGACGTGACCTATGAGGCCTTGATGCTCGGGATTTCGGCGGTCAAGCCGGGTGCCACGCTGGGCGACGTCGGGCACGCGATCCAGAGCTTCGCCGAAGCGCAACGCTTCTCGGTGGTGCGCGATTTCTGCGGGCACGGGCTGGGCCGCGTCTTCCACGAGCCGCCGTCGGTGCTGCATTTCGGCAAACCCGGCGAGGGGCTGGTGCTGAAGGAAGGCATGATCTTCACCATCGAGCCGATGATCAACGCCGGCCGTCCCGACGTGAAGATCCTGGGCGACGGCTGGACCGCCGTGACCAAGGACAAGTCGCTGTCCGCCCAGTTCGAACATTCCCTCGGCGTCACCGCCGACGGGGCGGAGATCTTCACGCTCTCCCCCGCCGGCCACACCAAGCCCCCCTACCCAGAAAAGACGGCCTGAACCGGCACGCCTTCCGCGAGCAAGGCTTTCTGTGAATCTCCCTCTGGAAGCGGTATAGTCGATACCGGACAACCGCAGGGCGATGCGCCGATGGCCGCAGGCAAGACCGAACGGAAGACCGGAAACCGCGGGACGGTTCCGCAGCCAGCCGGCCGGCCGCAGGGCGATGCCGGGCTCGGCGATGGCGGCGGCGTGCCGGATCGGCTGGCCGCGGTTGCGCCAGTGGAATCCATGGCCAAGCCGGTGACCGAGCCGGCCACCGGGCCGGTCCCCGGGGAAGATGCACACTACCTGAACCACCGCGACCGGCTGCGCCACCGTTTCCTCGACAAGGGCGGCGACGCGCTGGCGGATTACGAATTGCTGGAGATGGTGCTGTTCGCCGTCAACCCGCGGCGCGACGTGAAGCCGCTCGCCAAGGCGCTGATCCAGGCGTTCGGCGGCCTGTGGGGCGTGGTCAACGCACCGCCCGAGCGGCTGCGCGGCTTCAAGGTGGCAGGGGTCTCGCTCGGCACCGACAACGCCGTCGCCAGCCTGCGGGTGGTGGGGGCGGCAGCGCAGCGGGCGCTGCGGCAGCGGGTGATCGACCGGCCGGTCCTGACCTCCTGGCAGGCGCTGCTCGAGTATTGCGCGGCGGCGATGGCGCACGAGCCGACCGAACAGTTCCGGCTGCTGTTCCTCGACCGCAAGAACATCCTGATCGCCGACGAGGTGCAGCAGCGCGGTACCGTCGACCACACCCCCGTCTACCCGCGGGAGGTGGTGAAGCGCGGGCTGGAACTGGCGGCCAGCGCCCTGATCCTGGTGCACAACCACCCGTCCGGCGATCCCACCCCCAGCCAGGCCGACATCGCGATGACCAAGGAGATCGTCCGCGCCGCCGATGCCGTCGGCCTGACCGTCCACGACCATCTGATCATCGGCAAGGGCGGCCTGCACACCAGCTTCCGGGCGCAACGGCTGCTGTAGAGGCCTGCGCATCGTGGCGCTTTGCAACGACGCCTTCCACGGTTATGGTCCCGCGCGCGGCCTTTGCCCAGCCGCCGCCTTCAGGTCCGTATCTTTCGGAGAGTGCCGATGATTCCCCGCTACACCCGCCCCGACATGGCCCGCATCTGGGAGCCGGAGAACCGCTTCCGCATCTGGTTCGAGATCGAGGCGCACGCCTGCGACGCGCAGGCCGACCTGGGCGTCATCCCGAAGGAGGCGGCCGCCGCCGTGTGGGAGCGCGGCAAGTGGGAGATCGAGCGCATCGACGAGATCGAGCGCGAGACCCGCCACGACGTCATCGCCTTCCTGACCAACCTCGCCGAATATGTCGGGCCGGAAGCACGGTTCGTCCACCAGGGCATGACGTCAAGCGACGTGCTCGACACCTGCCTGGCGGTCCAGTTGACGCAAGCGGCCGACCTGCTGCTGGCCGACATGGACGCGCTGCTGGCCGCGCTGAAGCGCCGGGCCTTCGAGCACAGGAACACCGTCACCATCGGCCGCAGCCACGGCATCCACGCCGAGCCGACGACCTTCGGCCTGAAGCTGGCCGGCCATTACGCCGCCTTCGCCCGCGGGCGGGAGCGGCTGGTGCAGGCGCGCAAGGATATCGCCACCTGCGCGATCTCCGGCGCCGTGGGCACCTTCGCCAACATCGACCCGCGCGTCGAGCAGCATGTCGCCGCCAAGCTGGGGCTGGAGGTGGAGCCGGTCTCCACCCAGGTCATTCCCCGCGACCGCCACGCCTTCTTCTTCTCCGTGCTGGGCGTGATCGCGTCGAGCGTCGAGAATCTGGCCACGGAAATCCGCCATCTGCAGCGCACCGAAGTGCGCGAGGCGGAGGAGTATTTCCACCCCGGCCAGAAGGGCTCGTCGGCGATGCCGCACAAGCGCAACCCGGTCCTGTCGGAGAACCTGACCGGCCTGGCCCGCATCGTCCGCGCCGCCGTCGTTCCGGCGCTGGAGAATGTGGCGCTGTGGCACGAACGCGACATCTCCCACAGCTCGGTCGAGCGCATGATCGGCCCCGACGCCACGGTGACGCTGGACTTCGCGCTGGTCCGCCTGACCGGCATGATGGACAAGCTGGTGGTCTATCCGGAACGCATGCAGAAGAACCTGGACGATCTCGGCGGCCTCGTCTTCTCGCAGCGCGTGCTGCTGGCCCTGACCCAGGCGGGGATGAGCCGCGAGGACAGCTACAAGGCGGTGCAGCGCAACGCCATGCAGGTCTGGGAACAGGGCGGCAATTTCCTGGAGCTGCTGTCCGCCGACTCCGACGTCGCCCGGCACATCAGCCGCGAGACGCTGGCCCCGATGTTCGACATGACCTACCACACCAAGCATGTCGACACGGTGTTCAAGCGCGTGTTCGGCGAATAGGAAAGCTTGGGACCCCCCCTCTTCCGGGACGGGAGAGGGGGTGCGAACGGCAACGATGAAACGGCTGGGATGCCGTCCGGCCCTTACGCCCCGCCGCCGCTCGGCGCCGTGACCGCGTGTTCCTTCAGGATCGCTTCGGACACCGAAGACACCTCGATCAGCTGCACCTCATAGCCCCACAGGTTGGCGATGTGGCGCAGCACGGCCTTTGCGTCGCTTTCATCCAGCAGCACGCCATTGGTGACGCGGTGATGCAGGATCAGCTTGCGGTCGCCGGCCAGGTCGACGTCGACGATCTGGATGTCCGGCTCCAGGAAACCCAGGTCGTACTGGCGCGCCAGCATCTTGCGGATGGAGCGGTAGCCGCGCTCGTTGTGGATGTGATCGACCAGCAGATAGGGATCCTCGGCGTCGTCGCGGACGCTGAACATCTTCAGCTTCCGCATCAGGTGCGGGCTGAGATATTGCAGGATGAAGCTCTCGTCGCGGAAATTCGCCCAGGCCTCGCGCACCGCTCCCATGCCGTCGCCCCGCCCGGCCAGGTCGGGGAACCATTGCCGGTCCTCGTCGGTCGGCTTCTCGGCGATGCGGACGATGTCCTGCATCATGGCGAAGCCCAGCGCGTAGGGGTTGATGCCCGAGAAGCGCTTGTCGTCGAATTCCGGCTGGAACACCACCGAGGTGTGCGAATGGAGGAACTCCAGGATCGCCCCTTCGCTGATCTGCCCGGTCTGGTGCAGCCGGTTCATGATCTGGTAATGGACGTAGGTGGCGCAGCCCTCGTTCATCACCTTCGTTTGCTTCTGCGGGTAGAAATACTGCGCGATGTGACGGACGATGCGCAGCAGCTCGCGCTGCCAATGCTCCAGCCGCGGTGCCTTCTTCTCCAGGAAATAGAGGATGTTCTCCTCCGGCAGGCCCAGCAGCTTCTTGCGCTCCGACACCGATTTGGGCGGGCGCTGGCCGGCGACCGGCTTGGGCACCGTCCGCCACAGGTCGTTGAAGGTCTGGTCCTGGTATTCCTGCCGCTCGCGCTCCCGCTTCTGCTCCAGCCGCAGATCCAGCGACCGCTTCTTGGGGTATTTGTGGACCCCCTGGTTCATCAGGGCATGCGCGGCGTCCAGCACCCGCTCCACCGCGGCGTGGCCGTAGCGCTCCTCGCAATGGCTGATGAAGGACTTGGCGAATTCCAGATAATCGAGGATGCCCTCGGCATCCGTCCATTGCTGGAAAAGCTGGTTGTTCTTGAAGAAATGATTGTGCCCGAAGGCGGCGTGCGCGATCACCAGCGTCTGCATCGTCATGGTGTTCTCTTCCATGATGTAGCTGATGCAGGGGCTGGAGTTGATCACGATCTCATAGGCAAGGCCGCGGTAGCCCTTGCGGTAAAGCATCTCGTCGCGGGCGAAATGCTTGCCGAAGGACCAATGCTTGTACATCAGCGGCATGCCGATGGAGGAATAGGCGTCGAGCATCTGCTCGGCGGTGATGACCTCGATCTGGTTGGGATAGACGTCGAGGCCCATCTCCTTCAGCGCGATATGCTCGATGGCATCGTAAACGCGCTTGACCTTGTCGTAGTCCCATTCGACGCCGTCGTAGAGCAACGTGTCGGGTTTGGTGATCACAGCGGTCATCGTCGGCTTCCCCCATCTTCCGCGTGCGCGGAAAGATATTAAACCACTAAAACGCGAAAGACACACGAAAAGGCACGACGACCATCATGTCCGAAAGCGCGGCACCCTCGCGGTGCCGGGATTCCCTGATGATGACCGTCGTGCCCTTGTGTGCCGCGTGGTGCATATTTCCCCTTCGGCTCCTCACACCCCGGCCTTGTCGCGGGCGAAGAGTTCCCGGAACACCGGGAAAATCTCCCGCCGCGACCGCACCCGGCGCATGGCCAGCGGGCGCTCGGGGCTCTGCACCTGCTTGTAGGTGCGCCACAGCTCGGTTTCGCGGCCCAGCGCCGACAATCCCATATTGTGTTCGGCCGCCACCTCGATGTAGGCGAAATACTGGCAGAGCGGCAGGATGGCGTCGCGCAGCAGGCCCACGGACTTGGCGTTGTCCGACGACATGTTGTCGCCGTCCGAGGCCTGCGCCGCGTAGATGTTCCATTCCGCCGCCGGATAGCGCTCCAGCACCACCTTCTGCATCTCCTCCAGCGCGGTCGACACCACGGTGCCGCCGGTCTCGGTGGAATAGAAGAAGGTTTCCTCGTCCACCTCCTTGGCCTCGTGGGTGTGGCGGATGAAGACGATGTCGACGGCCCGGTAGCGCCGTTTCAGGAACAGGAACAGCAGCATGAAGAAACGCTTGGCGAGGTCCTTCATATGCTCGGTCATCGAGCCGGACACGTCCATCAGGCAGAACATGACCGCCTGCGCGATCGGCTTCGGCACCGTGTCGAACCGGTTGTAGCGGACGTCGATCGGGTCGATGAAGGGAATCCGGCGGGAACGCAGCACGATGCGCTCCAACTGCTCGCGCAGCCCCTGGATCTGTTCGGCATCCTCGCCGGCCTCCTCGGCCTCGCGCAGCATCTCCTCCAGCTCGAGGATCTCGGCGGCCTTCGGCCTCTTCAGCGCCATGCGGCGCGACAGGCTGTTCCGCATGGTGCGGACCAGATTGAGGTTCGCCGGCGATCCCGTCACCGAATAGCCGGCCCGGGTCAGGGTGTGGGACTCGGACTGCTTGACCTTCTGCTTGACCAGATCCGGAAGCTCCAGATCCTCCAGGAAGATGTCGAGGAACTCCTCGCGCGACAGGACGAAGCGGAAATCATCCTCCCCCTCGCCGTCGGCGCTGCCCTCGTTGCCCCGGCCGCCGCCGCCGCCCTCGGGGCGCTGGATGGTGTCGCCCTCGACATATTCCTTGTTGCCGGGCACGACGTAATCGCGCACGCCCCCGGAACTGGCGCGGTGGAAGGAGGGTTCCCGCACGCCGCCCGCCGAGATCGTCACCTTCTCGCCGTTCTCGATGTCTTGAATGCCCCGTTTGCCCGAGGCATCGCGGACCGCCTTGATCACCTGTTCCTTGGCACGCCGCAGGAAACGCTGGCGGTTGGCCAGGCTCTTGCCTTGCGGGTTCAGGCGACGGTCGATGATGTTCATCAAGGGGCAGACCCTCCCACCCGTTACTTTGCGCAACCTTATTGAAGTGGGAAGCGGCGGGCCGATGCAACAGCCCATCCCGCCGCTTTTCCATTTTTAGCCGGCCGGCCCGGTCTCAGCCGGCCTGCTTGACGCGCATGTACCATTCGACCAGCCGGCGGACCTGCCGTTCGGTGTAGCCGCGGGTCATCATCCGCGACACGAACTCGGTGTGCTTCTTCTCGGTCTCGCCGTCCTTCTTCGAGCCGAAGCTGATGACCGGCAGCAGATCCTCGACCTGGCTGAACATCCGCTTCTCGATCACCTCGCGGATCTTCTCGTAGGAGGTCCAGGACGGGTTGCGGCCGGCGTTGGCGGCCCGGGCCCGCAAGGCGAACTTCACGACCTCGTTGCGGAAGTCCTTCGGGTTGGCGATGCCGGCCGGCTTCTCGATCTTGGTCAGTTCCTGGTTGAGGAGCTCGCGGTTCATCAACTGGCCGGTGTCGGGATCCTTGAAGTCCTGGTCTTCGATCCAGGCATCGGCATAGTCGACGTAGCGGTCGAACAGGTTCTGCCCGTAATCCGAATAGGATTCCAGATAGGCCTTCTGGATCTCGTTGCCGATGAACTCGGCATAGCGCGGGGCAAGGTCGGCCTTGATGAACTCCAGGTAGCGCTTTTCCATCTCTTCGGGAAATTGCTCGCGCTTGATCGACTGTTCCAGCACATACATCAGATGCACCGGATCGGCCGAGATTTCCGTGGAGTCGTAGTTGAAGGTCGACGCCAGCACCTTGAAGGCGAAGCGGGTGGAGATGCCGCCCATGCCTTCGTCGACGCCGGCCTGGTCCTTGTACTCCTGCATCGACTTGGCCTTGGGATCGGTCTCCTTGACGCTCTCGCCGTCATAGACCCGCATCTTGGAGTAGTAGCTGGAGTTCGGGTGCTCGCGCAGCCGCGACAGCACCGAGAAGCGGGCCAGCATTTCCAGGGTCGAGGGCGCGCAGGGCGCGGTCGCCAGATCGGAACCCTTCACCAGCTTGTCGTAGATCCTCTGCTCCTCCGCCACCCGCAGGCAGTAGGGGACCTTGATCACGCAGATGCGGTCGATGAAGGCTTCGTTGTTCTTGTTGTTCTTGAAGGTCTGCCACTCCGCCTCGTTGGAGTGGGCGAGGATGATGCCCTGGTAGGGAATGGCGCCGATATTCTCGGACCCGACATAGTTGCCCTCCTGCGTCGCGGTCAGCAGGGGGTGCAGCATCTTGATCGGCGCCTTGAACATCTCGACGAACTCGAGCAGGCCCTGGGTGGCCCGGTTCAGGCCGCCGGAGAAGCTGTAGGCGTCGGGATCGTTCTGGCTGTAGATCTCCAGCTTGCGGATGTCGACCTTGCCGACCAGCGAGGAGATGTCCTGGTTGTTCTCGTCGCCCGGCTCGGTCTTGGTCACGCCGATCTGGCGCAGCTTGCTGGGGTGCAGCTTGACGACCTTGAAGCGCGAGATGTCGCCGCCGAACTCGTCCAGCCGCTTGACCGCCCAGGGGCTCATCAGGCCGGTCAGGCGGCGGCGCGGAATGCCGTAGCGCTCTTCCAGCGCCTCGCCCATGTCGTCGGGGTTGAACAGGCCGAGCGGGCTCTCGAAGGCCGGGCTGATGTCCTTGCCCGCCTTCAGCACGTAGATCGGGCATTTCTCCATCAGCGACTTCAGCCGCTCGGCCAGCGAGGATTTGCCGCCGCCCACCGGGCCCAGCAGATAGAGGATCTGCTTGCGCTCTTCCAAACCCTGCGCGGCGTGACGGAAGAAGCCGACGATCCGTTCGATCGTCTCCTCCATGCCGTAGAATTCGGAGAAGGCGGGGTAGACCTTGATGGTCCGGTTCATGAAGATCCGGCCCAGCCTGGGATCGCGGGCGGTGTCGACCACCTCCGGCTCGCCGATGGCGGACAGCAGCCGCTCGGATGCCGAAGCGTAAGCCATGGGATCGTCGCGGCAGAGCTGGAGATAGTCCGTCAGGGACAGCTCGGTCTCGCGACGACCTTCATAGGATTGCGTGTAGCGCGTGAACAGTTCGTCGGCCGGGAACATTCGTCGCTCCGTCTTATCTATCCGATGCGTCGGGGCCGCCGCCGGGGAATCCGATCGGCGTGGGCGGCACGTGCCGCAATCCGTGGGGCAAACCAAGGGGCAACGCAGGACCTGCCATCCCGCCCTGACCCCGCTCACCGAGAAGAACCTGCACAGTCATCCTGCGAGTGAAACCTGTGGAGTCGATCGCCGCCATCCCTTCGGCACGGCGGTCTTCGAACGAGTCACCTTTAAATGTAACACTTGACCTAAAGCTTTCCAGACGCACCGTCTTGGTAGCCGGAAAGCCCGTGTCGACCGGGGCCTCGGCCATGGGACCTAGGTCCTGCGGCCGGCAAGAATTCCCGCGGGCCGCCGGGCGGTCCGCATTGCGATCCGCCGTGCAATGCACGACCTCAATTTCCGGTTGTTTTTTGCCGGGAAGAGTGATTTTACACGGCGTGGAAGGGAATGAACCGGCGGCACGGGCCGGTGCCCGTCCAATCGGAAGAAGATGCCCGGCTCGGTTCGACTGGGCGCCCTTGATCACGCCATCGCCCTCCAGAGACTAGCTTGCCGCCACGATCGACCGCGGCATTGTCGTTACCTTCGAATCTGCGCTCCAAACCTTAACAAAATCTCGAACCTTCGCTGCCGATTTCCCTAACGGCCCCCGCTTTACCGGGCTCCGTCCGGCCCTCCGACCAAGCGTCTTGCCCCCATCGGCATGCCCGGTCATACGCCTTTCCCTGGATGTTGCGGCCCATTGGACCCCCTCAACAAGGCGGAATTTGGGTCTTTTGGAGGCAGCAGGAAGGGCCGGATTCGGCTCAAACAGGTAATTTATAACTAAATCAATGACTTGGCAGTCTTGCAACAGGGCTGTGAAAAATTGTAACAGAATACGGCAGCCTACGGCCGCGACGGGTCAGCCCGGCACGCCGCCCGTGACCCGGCCGGCGATCCGCTCCTGGAGGGTGCGACGCAGCGCATCGGGGGTCGCCGGCTTCGCCAGGACCGCGTCGGCGCCGCTGGCCTGCGCCTCGGCCAGACGGTCCGGATCGGCGCGGTTGGTCATGAAGACGACGGGAAGACCACGGCGGCGCGGGTCGTCGCTGGCCCGGAGCGCCCGGACGAAGCCGAAGCCGTCCATCGGCTGCATCTCGACGTCGCAGAGAATCAGATCGGGATGGTGGGCGGCCACGGCGGCCAGCCCCGATTCCCCGTCGGCCGCCTGATGGACGGCCTGGAAACCCAGCGTCGCCAGCATCCGGACCAGGACCATGCGGGTGAAGGACTCGTCCTCGATGACCAGCACCGAAACACCGTCGAACACCCCTGCCAAAGTCATGGCCGTCGCCCTTTCCGCAGCGGAACACCCACGCATCGCCTGCGGCTCCGTGTGTACGATGGCCCCCGTCATGGTGCAAGCGATTCGCAACAGCAGCCCCATCGCTGGGGCCGCCGGGGCGCCTTCACCGACGGCTTCCACCGGAAGAAGGGTTGCACGGCCGCGGAACCGCGGTTTAGATCCGGGGCATGAGCTTCCTCGACCATATCCGCGCCTGCAACGCGCACGACCTGTCCGGCTTCCGGCCCTTCGAGCTGGACGGTCATCGCCTCGGCTGGATCCGCCACGCGCTGGCCGAAGAGTTGCCGGGGGTCGATCCCGGATTCGTCACGACTCCGCAGCGGGTCACCATCGCGCCGGAGGTCCGCGATTTCGAAGCGCGCTCCACCCTGCTCGACCACGCCGCCCGCTTCCTGGTCGAACGGGGGACGATCAAGGGGCTGCGCGGCGAATATTACCCGGTGCTGCCGCGTTGGGGCGCCGAGCCGCTGATGCGGCTGGACCGGGCGGCGGTCGCCGCCTTCGGCATCGAATCCTACGGGCTTCACGTCAACGGTTTCGTCCGCGGGACGGACGGTGCGCCCGCGCTGTGGATCGGCACGCGGGCGCGCGACCGCGAAATCGCGCCCGGCCAGTTCGACAACCTGATCGCCGGCGGCCAGCCCATCGGCCTGAGCCTGGACGAGAACCTGGTGAAGGAGGCCGGGGAGGAAGCCGGCCTCGACGCCGCCACCGCCCGCCGCGCCGTCCCGGTCGGCGCCATCGGCTACGGCATGGAGACGGTGGACGGGCTGAAGCGCGACCGGCTGTTCCTCTACGACCTGGAACTTCCCGCCGACCTCACCCCGGTCAACACCGACGGCGAGGTGGAAAGCTTCGCCCTGTGGCCGCTAGACCGCATCGCCGAATCGGTGCGGACGACGCAGGACTGGAAGTTCAACGTCAATCTGGTGATCGCCGATTTCCTGATCCGCCACGGCCACCTGACCCCGGCCAACGAGCCGGATTACCTGGACATCATCTTCGGCCTGCGGCGCCAGGGTCTTTAGCCCCCCGGCGGGCCTTCAGTCCGGAAACCCCGCCATCGCCCGCACCGCGGCGGGGCCATGGCCTTCCGCACGCAGCGACCGCAGGGATTGCGCGCGGTCCCGCTTGGCCAGCCTTTCGCCGGCCGCGTTCCGCAGCAGGCCGTGATGATGGTGGTCCGGCGGCTCGAAACCGAACAGCGCCTGGAGCAGGCGGTGCAGATGCGTGGCGAAGAACAGATCCGCGCCGCGCGTCACCAGCGTCACCCCCTGGATATGGTCGTCGACCGTCACGCTCAGATGATAGCTGGTCGGCGTGTCCTTGCGCGCCAGCACCACGTCGCCGAGCCGGGCCGGCGTCGCCTCCTGCCAGCCTTCAGCCTGGTCGTGCCAGCGCAGCGGACCGGCCAAGGCCAGCGCAGCGGCGACGTCGAGCCGCCAGGCCCAGGCCTCCCCCGCGGCGATCCGTTCGGCACGGCGACCGGCCGGAAGGGAACGGCAGGTACCGGGATAGAGCGGACCGTCCGGACCGTGCGGGGCGGCGGCGGCCCGCGCGATCTCGGCAGCGATGTCCTTGCGGGTGCAGAAGCAGGGATAGACGACGCCCATCTCCTGAAGCCGCGCCAGGGCGGCGCGGTAATCGTCGAGATGGTCCGACTGGCGGCGCACCGGCCCCTCCCAGGACAGGCCCAGCCAGGCCAGATCCTCGATCAGGTCGGCCGCGAAGTCGGGCCGGCAGCGAATTGGGTCGATGTCCTCGATCCGCAACAGGAAACGCCCGCCGCCCCGGCGGGCCGCCATCCAGCCGAACAGGGCGGAATGGGCATGGCCAAGATGCAGATGCCCGGTCGGGCTGGGCGCGAAACGTGTGACGAGGTCGCTCATGCCCCGCCTTATACCCGATCGGGGCCGCCGTGGCCCCGGAATCAGAAATAGGGATTGTCGCGGATCGGCTCGACCGGGATCTCGTCGCCCTCGAGGTAGAGCGCCAGGCGACGGCGCAGCTCGCGATCGAAGGCATCGACGCGGAGCTGGCGCTCACGGTCTTCGCGTTCGCGGCGCTTTTCGGCGAGGTCGATGACGATGGCGCTCATGGCTGGCTCCCCGGTTGTGATCCTGGTTCACGCTCTTGGTCGAACGAGATCCCACCATCGCCGCGCGTGGTTAACAGCCGGTAACCAAACAAGCCCTCATCGGTGATTGTCACAGCCCTACCCTGGGGTGAGCCGGCGCCGGCCACCGCGTTGAAAAGGTTACAGGCCGGTGAAGTTTTTGGGCCCTCGCACCCCGAGATGTTGAGTCATCGGCGCCAATCCACTATGTATCTGGTGTCCCGGCATGGCGATCCGGCCGAACCGGGGCGGAGCAGACACGATCCCGCCCGAGGGATCCAGACAAGGGAGTGGCCTTTGGCTCCACCACCCGATCACTGTCCGGCTCTGGTGCTGAACGCGGATTTTCGCCCGCTCAGCTACTTCCCCTTGTCTCTGTGGTCCTGGCAGGAAGCGGTCAAGGCGGTGTTTCTGGAGCGGGTCAACATCGTATCGCACTATGACCGAATCGTCCGGTCCCCCAGTTTCGAGGTCCGGCTGCCCAGCGTCATCTCCCTCAAGGAATTCATTCCGGCAACCCGCCGCCCCGCCTTCACCCGCTTCAACGTCTTCCTGCGCGACCGCTTCACCTGCCAGTATTGCGGCTCCCCCTTCCCCACCCACGAATTGACCTTCGACCATGTGATCCCGCGTTCGCGCGGCGGCCGGACGACGTGGGAAAACGTCATCACCTCCTGTTCGGCCTGCAATCTGGCAAAGGGAAACCGGATGCCGCATGTCTGCGGCATGATCCCTCTCAGTCCGCCCTTCCAGCCGAGTGCCTACGAGCTGCAAGAAAACGGACGCGCCTTCCCGCCAAACTTCCTTCACGAAAGTTGGCGGGATTTTCTTTATTGGGACACCGAATTGGATCCGGTTTAGTCCGGTTACCGCCGATGGCCGGCATTCCCCGTGGACTTTTCCCACCAGGCGCCTGCCGGCTTATCGGCTCCGGAGACGGACCATGCTCTCCTGTTGCGAGCAGGCGACTGATCTGGCCGCCGAGGCTACGCTTGATTTCACCACTCTATCCCCTGGCCTCCGCGATTTGTGTGACACCGGCTGTGACACCATTTATCGGACTGTATTCGTGACAGCCCGAGAACGGTCATGCCCGGACCGTCGGCGGTTTCGAAATCTGCGGCGGTCACGCTGCTCGCACGCCAATCCCCAAAAGAACGCGGTGGGCCGAAGCCCACCGCACATCTTGTGCCGCCAAGGGTGAACCCCTGCGACGTGTTAACGGAAGGACCCCGATCCCCCAGCGGCTAAGCAAGGAAATTGTCATTCCACTTAGACGATGCGCGACCTTGCACAATACGTCAAGTGGGTTGAGGATGTGATCCAACCGCAGCATACCCACGTCCACGGATGTAGGACTGGGGTATAGCCTTTATGCGTATACAGCATGCGCCGTCAGAAGCCAAACCTCATTCAAAACTTACAGCATGGTGGGATGTGGGTATGGGAGACATTGACTCCAAAATGACAACACGGTACCGTCCTTATCGTTGCCACAAGGGAGGACGGTACCATGCTGTGCGCTGTGAGAAGAGCTATTCGGCTGAGGTGAACTCGCCTTATCGGCGTCTCAACGTCACCCATAGCCGCAGGTATTAGTCTGCTTCTAATGGACGGCCAACCTCTGATCCAGGTTCGCCGTCCATTCTTTTTTCTCATATTCTGGAGAGGAAGTCCAACGTGTCCAAGCGTCTCCGCTACCGCCTCTCCCTGGATCTCGGCACCAACAGCATCGGCTTCTGCCTGCTCGACCTGAACGGCGACGGGCGGCCCTGCACGGTGCGGCGGATGGGCGTGCGGATCTTCCCCGATGGGCGCGATCCCCAGTCCCGGGAGTCGCTGGCCGCCGACCGCCGGCTGGCACGCTCGATGCGACGACGGCGCGATCGCTATCTGCGGCGGCGCTCAGCCCTGATGACCGCGTTGATCGCCGGTGACCTGATGCCGGCGCAGGAAGCCGCGCGCAAGGCCCTGGAACACGCCGACCCCTACACGCTGCGGGCGCGCGCCGTGACGGAGTCTCTGCCGGCACCGGAGCTCGGACGCGCCCTGTTCCACTTGAACCAGCGGCGCGGCTTCAAGAGCAACCGCAAGGCCGGCGGCGACGAGTCCGAGGCCGGCAAGGTCAAGACCGGCGTCTCCGCCCTGAAAGCCCAGCTCCAGGAGACCGGAGCGGAAACCTTGGGAGCGTGGCTTGCGGCGCGGCATGCGAAGCGCCAGCCGGTGCGGGCGCGGCTGACCGGCAGCGGCGCCAAGGCCTTCTACGGCTTCTACCCCGACCGCGCCCTGGTCCACGAGGAGTTCCAGGCGATCCGCGCCGCGCAGGCTCCGCACCACCCTGGCCTGTCGGCGGCACAGTGGGACCGGATCGAGGCGATCATCTTCCACCAGCGCCCGCTACGCCCGGTGCGCCCGGGCAAATGCACTCTCTTCCCGGCGGAGGAGCGCGCGCCCTGGGCGCTGCCCATCGCCCAGCAGTTCCGCATCCTGACGGAACTCGCCAACCTGCGCTTCAACCGGCCGGGCGAAACCTCCTGGGGGCTGACCCCTGTCCAGAGCGCCAACCTGTTCGAACGGCTGTGCCGCAAGGGCGACCTGACCTTCAAGGCGCTGGCCAAGGAGCTGAAGCTGCCGCCCGACGTGGCGATCAATCTGGAGGACGGCAAGCGCGACCGGCTGAAGGGCGACGCCGTCGCCGATGCCCTGTCGGCCGACAAGGGCAAGAGGCGGCGCATCGGCGCGGCGTGGCACGAGCTGCCGCCGGACCGCCAGCGCGCCATTGTCGGCCGCCTGCTCGACACCGAGGATGAAGGAGAACTGGCCACCTGGCTGGTTTCCGAACTCGGCCTGAGCTGGGAGGTTGCCACCGTCACGGCGGAGCGGCCGGGCCTGCCCGAGGGCTACTGCCGCCTCAGCGAGAAAGCGCTGGAGGAGATCGTCCCGTTGATGCGCGACCGCCATCTGAACTACAGCGAAGCGGTCGAGGCGCTGGGCCTCCACCATTCGGACTTCCGGCCGGACGCGCTGCTCGACGCTCTACCCTATTATGGCG
>FTCT01003865.1_pt1 | contig 15460 bp, 17 predicted proteins | sample 1658881 | NCBI WGS metagenome assembly FTCT01 (sample SAMEA3914864, study PRJEB12502) | metagenome | biome: forest; material: soil | place: USA | collected 2012-03-12 | depth 0.3 m | reverse complement strand
GCTGGTCTGCGAGCGGGCGGCGGCGCGGGCGCGGCGCAGGTGGTGGTCGACCTGCTCGCGCATGGTCTGGGCCTGGCGCTCGACCACCTCGGCCAGCTGTCCCGGCTGCTGCGAGGCCTCGGTCAGCATCACCGACAGCGGGGTCTTCAGCGCGTGGGCCAGATTGCCGACGTGGGTGCGCTGGCGCTCCACGACCTCCTGGTTATGAGCCATCAGCGCGTTCAGCTCGGTCGCCAGCGGCGCCAGTTCCTCGGGATAGATCCCCTCGACCCGCTCGGCCTTGCCCCGGCGCACGGCGGCCACCTCGCGGCGCAGCCGGAACAGCGGCGTCAGGCCGAAGCGCACCTGCACCACCACCGCCAGGATCAGGCCGCCGCCCAGGATCAGCAGGGCGATGGCGGTGACGCCGGCGAAGCGGTCGGCGTCGGCGTCGATCGGCGAGCGGTCCTCGGCGGCCAGGAAGACGACGGGGTCGGGATAGCCCGGCAACCGCGCCTGGATGGCGGCGGCGCGCAGCGGCTTGTCCTGCGGTCCGCGCATGTCGAAATACTGGGTCTTGCCGGGCTTGGCCTCCAGCTGGTCGATCTGGCGCGAGGACAGCATCAGGTCGCTGTCGAACAGCGAACGCGAACGCTCGACCGGTCGCATCGAGCCGTCGGGGTTCTTGTCCAGGATCACCCAGTAACGGCCCGAATAGGCCCGCGTGGCACGGATGTCGGTCAGGAACGGCGCGCGCAACTGGTTGTCGTCCACCGACGAGCCCGCATAGAGGTCGTCGGTCAGCACGGCCAGCGACTGGTCGAACCGCCGGATGGCCGCGCCGCGGAACTGGGCGGTCAGGAAGACGCCGGCCACGATCATGACCAGCAGCGTCCAGATCCCCGCGATCAGGACCAGCCGTCGAACCAGCGAACGGCGGCGGAAGTCGAGCAAGCTAGACGGTCTCGCCTTCCAGCGGGGTCAGCCGGTAGCCCAGGCCCCGCACGGTCTCGATCCGGTCGGCGCCCAGCTTCTTGCGCAGGCGGCCGATGAACACCTCGATGGTGTTGCTGTCGCGGTCGAAATCCTGGTCGTACAGGTGCTCGACCAGCTCGGTGCGGCCGATCACGCGGCCCTGGTGCATCATCATGTAGTGCAGCAGGCGGTATTCCAGCGAGGTCAGGCGCAGCGGCTCGCCGTTGACGCTGGCGCGGGCCGCGCGCGGGTCCAGGCGCAGCGCGCCGCACGACAGCGACGGCGCGGCGTGGCCGGCCGAGCGGCGCAGCAGGGCGCGCAGGCGGGCCAGAAGCTCCTCTGTGTGGAACGGCTTGGCCAGATAGTCGTCGGCCCCGGCGTCGAAGCCGGCGACCTTGTCGCTCCAGGCGCCGCGCGCGGTCAGGATCAGCACGGGCGTCACCACGCTGCCGCGCCGCCAGCGCTCCAGCACCGACACGCCGTCCACCTTGGGCAAGCCAAGGTCCAGGATCACGGCGTCATAGGGCTCGGTCTCGCCCAGGAACTGGGCTTCCTCGCCGTCGGGGGCGTGATCGACGGCGTAGCCGGCGTCGGCCAGGGCCAGCTTCAGCTGGCGCGTCAGGTCGGGATCGTCTTCGACGAGCAGGATACGCATGCGTGGAAAAACTCCTCAGCCGCCGCTGATGATCTGCCCGGTCTCGGCGTCGACGATGAAGTCGATGCGGCGGCCGTCTGCAGTGGCCCAGCGGACCCGATAGTTGCGGCCTTCGAGGCCCGCGTCCAGCACCCGGCCCGGCGTGCGCCGGCCGATCATCTCGATCACCCGGCCCAGCGGCACCAGCCGGCCCGACTGCACGCCGCCACGCGCCTGATCCTGACGCTCGCGCCAGTCGGCGCCCAGCGAGTCGGGACCACGCTGCGCGGATGCGACGCTCGGAAGAGCGGCGGCCAACGCGGCGGCGACGATGAGAGCGCGGATCGGTTTCATGCTGTCCGGTTTAAGGGACCTCGGCTGAATGGAGACTGAACGCGGGGGTTATGAACGCGGTGCGACCTTCTGTCACGATCGCAGCATGGCCTTAGCAGCCCCTCGCGCCAAACAGATTTCAACCGTGAAGCGGAGCTTGATCAGACGTCGAGCAACGCCTTCAGCTTGGCGCGGGTTTCCGCGAGAACATGGGCGGGCGCGACATCCTTGCGCGCAGCGCGGCGAGCAACCCAGTCGACGCTCTTGATCTGATCGGCCAGCACGACGCTGGGCGTTGGCCCCGGCACCAGCACTTCAAAGACATAGCCCCTGATCCGGCTGGACATCGGGCAGCACAGCATCATGCCCCGTTTGCCATTATAGGTCGCCGGTGAAAGGACCAGCGCAGGGCGATGGCCCGCCTGCTCGTGACCTGCCTGCGGATCGAATTGCAGCCAGACGATGTCGCCCGTTTCAGGGACGTAGCGGCTGCTCACCAGACTTCCTTGCCGACCGGCGCGCCGAAATCGACATCCTCGTGGAAGGTCTCGGGCTCCATCTCCGCCAACATCGCGTCGAGATCGTAGGCCGGTTCACGGATCGGCTCGATGATGATCCGGCCGTTCTCCTCACGCACATCAACGGCTTGATCGATGCTGATGTCCGCTGCCGCCATCACTCCAGCAGGGATGCGCACCGAGGCGCTGTTGCCCCATTTCCTCACCGTGACCTGCATGAGCGATCTCCCTCTGCATAAGATCGGGGCGCGGCGCCGATGTGTCAACAATGTCGATACATCACAACGCGATCAAGCTCTTCCTCAAGGTCAGGCGCACCATCCGGCCCAGCGGGTCCAGGTAATCGGCCTGATAGGCCTGGGGCGTCAGGCCGTGGGCGTCCTTCACGATCGGGCGGGTGTCGAACAGGTTGTCGGCCGCCAGGGTGACGCGGGCGCCGGCCAGCCAGGGCGAGGTCGTGGCCTCGCGGGGGAACTCGTAGAAGGCCGACAGGTTGAGGGTCGTCTGCGGCGCGAAGCGCAAGGAGCCGCCATTGGCCGCGCCGGCGTCGATGCGGCTCTCGCCCCGCCAGTTCGCGGCCAGGTTCGCGCCGAAGCCCCGGCGGAAGAGGTTGAGGCGCGCGTTCAGCTCGTGGCGCGGCTGGCCCCGGCGGCTGGTGCTGGCGCCGGCCAGCAGATCCAGCGGCGCCAAGCCCTCCTTCAAGGTGGTCTCGTCGCGCAGCCGCCACAGATAGTTCAGCGCCAGCTGCACCTGGCCGGCGCGCTTGTCCTTGCGCGGCTTGGCGCCCGGCGCGGTCTTGCCCAGGAAGTGGGTCAGGTCGACGCCTCCGCGCAGTTCTGCCCGGTCGATGGCGTCGAAGTTCAGCGGCCGGCTGTCGATCGCCGTCAGGTTTCCCGAGGCGTCGTGGGTGAAGCGTTCCGGGAACGCCGCCTCCAGGGCCGGCGTGATCAGCGGGAAGTTCGAGATCGGATCGTCGATGCGCGTGCGGACATAGTTGAGGTTCACCGTCACCCGCGTGGGTCCGCCGTCACGCCCGATCGGCCGCACATTGACCCCGGCCCTCAGCACGCGGCGGCGGTCGTTCATCAGGGCCGCGTTGCCGCCCTCCATCCGGTTGACGGTCAGGCTCTGGCCGGTGGTGAAGTCGAAGATCGTCACGCTGGGGGTCAGCACCACCGGATCGGCGATCTGGCCGGCGCTGGGGGCGGTCTCCTCCTGGCTGACGTTCAGATTGACCGTGACGATCTGGACCGGCGACCAGTGCGCGCCCGCGCCGAACGCCACGCGGTCGCGGCGGCTGTCGACGTCGTAGCCGGCGTTGAGGCTGACGGTCAGGTCGCCCAGCAGCGGCGCGACCTCGCGCGTCCGGCTGGTCAGCGGCACGTCCACATCGCCCTGCAGCGACACCGTGCGGCGGTCGAAATCGCTCTGCGTCGAGACGCCCGAACGCAGCGCGTCCGAGGCCTGGCTGACGCTTTCGCCGCCGACTTTCAGGGTCGAGGTGATCTGGCCGGCCGGAACCTCGACCACCGCGCCGTTCAGCACGAGCTCGGCCTTGGCGGCGTCGGAGCGCGACGAGGCGGTGTCGTTCGGATTGGCCTTCAGCAAGGTCGGCGAGACCGGGCCAAACGGATCGACGCCGGGATCGCGCGCGGCGATGGCGGCCTTCCAGGCGGTGGAGTCGACGCCCCGGCCGGTCACCGTGTCGTTCTCCAGGTGATCGTAATTGCCGGTCAGCGACCAGCGCCAGTCGCCGACATAGCCGTTGGCGGCCAAACCGAGCTGACCCTTGAAAGCCTCGACCGTGCGGATCTCCGAGGTCGCCGCATCGAGATAGCGATAGACGATCACGTCGCGCCCGAACGGCGAGAACGGGCTGCCGACCGGCAATCGCACCGAGGTTCCAGGCAAGCCCAGGAAGCTGATGCGTCGCGCGTCGTCCAGATTGACGCTGAGCGTGACGCTGACCTGGTGGGCGATGTCGCGGGTCACCGCACCCTTGAACACCCCCTGGCCCAGCTTGGGCGACAGGCTGCGGTTGGCGGTGATCCCGTCGTAGGACGGAGCGTTGAGGCCGCTCGCGCCGGCCAGGGTCACGACGTGTCCGGCCAAGGCCGACAAGGCGGGGTCGATCTCGCTGCCCAACGGTGAGCCGGCGACGTTGCCGGGCAGGCCGTAGGGCGAGGTCGCCGACGGCGCGCGGACGATGTCGCGCTCGGCCTCGAACAGCGCCGAGTCCTGTTGCCAGTTGACGCCCACGGTCGTGCGGTTGTCGCCCGACAGCCGGAAGAGGTCGCCGGCGAAGCGCTCGGTCGTGCGCCCGCCCGCCGTGGCCTGCCGTTCCTCGCCCTCGACCGCCAGCGAGCGGAAGTGGCTGCGCAGGACGAAGTTCACGACCTTCTGGTTGGGCTGGTAGCCGTACGAGAGGGCGGCGGCCTCGGGCAGCACTTCCATCCGCTGGATCGCCTGGCTGGGCAGGCCGCTGATCTCGTGGAAGCCGGAAATGCGCCGGCCGTTGACCAGATAGACCGGCGGCGGGGCGTCGGGATCGTTGCCCGTGATCTCGGTGTCCAGCAGCGCCACCAGCTCCTGCACCGTGCTGGCGCCGGTGGCCTGGATCTCCTCGGCCTGCAGGGTCAACTCGGGCTGGACAGGGCCCTCGACCTTGCCGCGCGCGCTGGCCGAGATGACCACGGCGTCGACCAGGCCGGTCTGCTCGCTCTCCACCGCGGCGGGCGGCGGAACCGGCGGCGCGGTAACCGGTGTCTCTTGCAGCGGCGCAGCCGCCTGCACGAGCATCAGAAGACTTACAAACATACGAAAACCGACCCAGCCCCAGGGACGCTGCAACCCCTAGGGCTTCAACGGCGACGGTTCAAGAATCCGGCGCTGGATTGGGAAAGGGAGTTTGCGGGGCCGAGCGCCCCCTACTTCCGCTTCGGCGTGTAGGGCTTTTGCGCCCGCCAGGCTTCGGCGAACTTTTCCAGGTCCTGGTCGACCGCGTCCGGCAGGGTCACGACGAGACGGGCCAGGAGGTCGCCGCGCTTGCCCTTGGCGTCGGAGAGGCCGCGGCCTTTGAGGCGCAGGGACTGACCGCTGTTGCTGCCCTTGGGCACGTTCAGCATGACATTGCCGTCGGGCGTCGGGGCCTCGATCTTGCCGCCCAGCACCGCGTCGGGCACCGAGATCGGCAGGTCCATGACCAAGGTGTCGCCCTCGCGGCGATAGATCGGGTGCGGCTTGAGGGCGAGCTCGATCAGGGCGTCACCGGGACCGGAACGGCCGGGGCTGCCCTGGCCCTTCAGGCGCAGGGTCTGGCCTTCCTGGGCGCCGACCGGGATGGTGACGTCGATCGTGCGGCCGTCCGAGAAGGCCACGCGCTTCTTGCCGCCCTTGATCGATTCCTCGAGGTCGATGTCCAGTCGCGCCCGCACGTCCGAGCCGCGCGACGAAAACCCGCCGCCGCCACCGCCGCCGAACGGACCGCCGCCCCCGCCACCACCGCCCCGGAACATGCCGCCCAGGATCTCGGAAAGGTCGATATCGGGGCTGTCGTCTGTGCGGAAGCCGCCGCGACCGAAGCCGCCGGACGCGTTGAACGGGCCGTTGCCGGGCTGGCCGCCGAAGCCGCGCATGGTCTCGCGACCGTCGGCGTCGATCTGGCCCAGGTCGAACTTCTTGCGCTTGTCGGCGTCGCCGACGATGTCGAACGCGGCGCTGACCTGCTTGAACTTCTCCTCGGCCTTCTTGTCCCCCGGATTGGTGTCCGGGTGATACTGCTTGGCGAGCTTGCGGAACGCCTTGCGGATCTCGTCCGTGGTCGCGGTGCGGGAAACGCCGAGTTCCTGATAGGGGTCGCGCGCCAAGGAAGGTCCTCTGGTGAAGTGGGGCAGGTTGGGTACCGCCCTCCATCTAGAACGTCCAGAGCGGTGCGCAAGACCCGATGTGGCCAATTTACCACAGACCTGTCGTCGCAGGGTCGCCCCAGCCGTACAACGACGAGCCCTGGACGATCTCGACCCGCGCGTCCAACGATGGCGCATGGGCCGCGCGCGAGGAGGCCGGATAGACGAAGGCGGGCCCCGTCATCTCGACCTCCAGCAGCACGGTCTCGCCGTCCAGCACGCGGACCCGGAAGCGATCGGCGCCGGCCTCCGACGGGACCTCGCCATCCCAGACGTCGCCGCCGACGCGGGCCCGGCGGATCCACGAGACCCGGAAATCGTCGCCGATCCACGAGGTCCGCACGTGGACCGGGGCTAACGGTCGCAAGGCGCGGGCGGTCCAGGTCGCGGCGAGCTCGGTCATCGCCGCGCCCGACGGCGGACCGCCGGCTGGGGCGGCGCGGACGACCAGCGGCGTTCCGCGCTCGAAGGCGGCGACATCCATCGGGACCACCGCCTCGTCCAGCAGCACCACCGGCGCGCCGGCCGGGATCGCGACCGGCGTCGCCAACCCGTCGCGCTGACCGCGCAGCAGGCCCGACAGGCGCCAGACATCCGGCGCGATCAGTTCGGCGTTCTGGAAGCCGATCACCTCCCACTCGCCAGACAGCGCGCAGACCGCCAGGGCGTTCTCGCCGGCCAGCACGGCCGACAGCGGCGCGGAGGCGAGGCTCCTGCCCTCCATCCGCACGGTCAGGGTCGCCACGCTGTCCAGTCGATGCGGCGAGGCCGGCGTCAGGACGTCCAGCGTCTGACCCAGGGTGGCGGGCGACGCGAGCCGGGCGCGGACGGTCAACAGGTTCGCCGTGGCGCCGGCGTGGACGTCCAGCGGCCGCCAGGGCTCGACCGCCGCGGCGACACGAGGACGAGCGTCGTTCGTCCCGTCGCTGGGCAGGTCCAGCACATGCAGCACCGGCGGCGCGGCCGGCTCGCGAGCGGGAGCTGGGCTCCAGTCGAGCCCGGCGGACACGCCCTCGACGCCGACCACCGGCGCCAGGGTGGCGCGCGGATGCTCGTCGATGTCGAGGCGCAGCACGCGCCAGGCCGCGCCGTCCAGGGTCAGGCGATCGCCGGCCTCCAGCCGCAGAGCCGCCGAGGGCGACAGATGCACGATCCGCGTCCGCCGCGCGGCCTCGTCGGCGGCCAGCATCCGGCGAGCCACGGCCTCGGCTTCCGAGGCCGCCAACACGATCGGCGCGTCGGCGTCGCGAGTCCCCTGCCCGGCCTCGCGCCGCACGATCAGCGCCCCGACCTGGTAGTCGCGCGCGGCGTCCAGGAAGCGCAGGCGCAGGGCCTCAACGGCGGGCTCCAGGGTTCGGGTCTCGGTCGAGGCCGGGCCGTCGTCGGGCAGCGCCAGGTCCTCATCGCCCAGCGCCAAGGCCGGCCGTCCCGTCCGCGCCACCATCTTCACATGATCGCCACGCTCGACCGGATCCAGCGCGAAGGCTTCGGTCAAGGGCGCGAGCGCGTCGCGCAGGCGCATCGGCCGGTCGACGACATAGCCGCCCACCGCCCCGCCGGCCTCGCCCGGATCGACCGTGACACCGGCCCGCGCGGCCAGGGCCTGGATCAGCTCGGGCAGCGGCGCGATCCCGGCGCGGCCGGTCAGCCAGTGGCCCAGCGTCCAGTTGCCGCCGTCGCTCCAGACGTCCGACCGCGCCGGGAAGTCCGGAAACGGCCGCGCGTCCCAGCACCAGGCGCTGGCCGCCTCGATCATCGGCCCGCCATAGACGCTCGACACAGGATTGGCCGCCGGCTCGTCCAGCCAGGCCAGAACGGTCTCCAGGTAACGCCGCTGGCCGAAGTCGTCGCGCTCGCCGGTCGAATAGGGCGGCAGGAAGCTCTCGGAGCTCTTCGGGTCGATGAAGAGGTTCGGCGCATTGGCGCCCTTGTCGACGGCCGGGCAGCCGAACTCGGTCAGGCGGATCGGCTTGGACTTCGGGACCCAGGCCGTGGGCGTCATCGCACGCACACCGCCCGGCCGGTCGTAGTGGGCCTTGCTCCACCAGGACAGCAGGTCCTTGGCGCGCCAGATCCACGGCTCGCCATAGGCGCCGTCGGTGATCGGGGTGCGCACCTGGGCGTTGCGGTCGGCGGGACTGGCGTAGAACCAGTCGAAGTCCTGACCGCCCGTCAGACCGGCGCGGAGGTAGGCCGGATCGTGTGGGCCTTCGAAGCCGGCGGCCGCGTCGCGATGGCCTTCGCCCTCGCGCCAGTCGGTGACCGGCGGATACCAGTCGACGCCGACGAAATCGATGTTCGGATCGGCCCACAGCGGGTCCAGGTGGAACACCGCGTGACCGCCGCCTGGCTGATGGCCGAAATATTCCGACCAGTCCGCCGCGTAGCCCAGCTTCGTCGAAGGTCCGACGATCCCGCGCACCTCGGCCGCCAGGGCCTTCAGCTTGGCCACTGCCGGATAGCTCCCGCCGGCGCCGCGCACCGTAGTGAGACCCCGCAGCTCCGAACCGAGGATGAAGCCGTCGACACCGCCGGCCTGCGCCGCCAGGTTGGCCTGGTGGCGCACCATGCGGCGCAGGCCCCAGTCGCCGTCGAAGAAGGCGCCGACCTGGGCGCTAGCCGCCGCCGTGCCGTCGGCCCCGGCTTCGCAGGTGATGCGGCCGCGCCAGGGATAGGTCGGCGTGTCCATCAGGATGAAGGGGTACAGCGTCACCTTCAGCCCGCGCCGCTTCAGCTCGGTGATGGCCTGCACGACCGCCGCATCGGCCGGCGTGCCGCCATAGGCCGGGGCGCCGTCCTTCAGCGACACCAGGTGAGCCTCGCCGCGCGACAGGCCCGCCACGCTCCAGGCCAAAGGCAGAGTGTCCTTGGCCGCCTGCTCGACGCCGGGCCGGATCTCGCACTGGCCGCAGCGCAGGTCGGTCCCGAACCAGGCGACCACCAGGGTCACGTGGTCGACGTTCGGCAGCTGGGCCTGCAGCTGGTCCAGCGCCACGACCAGATCGGGCCGGCCTTCGCCGTTGTGGACGCTCTCGGACGCCGTGCGGGTCAGGCCGTCGCGGCGCAGCACCGCCTCGGTAGCGTAGACGAACTCGCCCGCGCCGGGGATCAGGCAGACGCCCTTCAGGCGTTCCTCCAGCCCCACCGTCCCGGGGACGCGCGGCCGGCGGAAGACCTCGAACGACAGCTGCGGGGGGCGGTTGCCGTAGGCTTCCAGCGGCAGATCTTCGAACACCACATAGGCCACGCCGCGATAGGCCGGCGCGTCGCCTTCGCCCCCGTTACTCTCAATGGCGGCGACCAGGGGGTCGGGCTGCTGATCCTCGGAGCCGAGATGCACGCGCATCGTCACGCCCGTCATGTCCATCACCTTGCCGTCGGCCCAAACCCGGCCGATGCCGTCGATCGGGCCTTCGGCGACCGCCACGGCGAACGACAGGCTGTAGGCGTAGGCCGCCGTCTTCTGGCCCTTGGAACCGCCGACGCGCCCCTCGACCCGACGCTCGCGGAACCGCGCGGCCCAGATGGCCTGGCCGCCGACCCGCGCGCGGCCGAACACGCACGGCAGCGCCGCGCCCTCGGCCGCGCCGGTCAGGCGAAGCTCCGGAATGCGCGGACCCACCTGGCGCGCGGGCGTCAAGGCGCTGATCGCCGCCTGGTCGACCATGGCGCCCAACGCCGCGCCGGCCACGGCCCCGATCGGCCCGCCGATCGCCGCGCCGACGCTGGAGAGGATGACTTGAGCCATCTGAAGTTACCCTTCTCCCGACCTTCCCGGCGAAAGCCGGGATCCAGATCGAACCCACAAGCGCTCGCGGTTTTGCGCCGTCTTGGGCGCGAACACGTCTGCGTCACGGGCTGAATCTGGGCCCCGGCCTTCGCCGGGGAAGTCGGGTTATTGTTGTGGAATGGGAAATCGAAACGCCGCCACGAGGCGCTCGCGCCACCAGCGGCCCAGGGCGCTCTCGACGCAGGCGCGGCCCCAGTAGGCGTGGATCATGCGGTCGGGCGCGGACTGGATCGCGCAGTGCTTGGCGACTGCGCCGGGGGCCATGCGGAAGACCAGGACGTCGCCGGGTTCGCGGTTGTCGATGGGGATCAGCCAGCGGGCGAAAGCGTCGAGCAGCAGCTCCCGGTCGCCGATCTCGGCCCAGTCGGGGCGGTAGGGCGGCGGCGGTTCAGGTTCGGCGCCGTACAGGGCGCGCCAGACGCCTCGGACCAGGCCCAGGCAGTCGCAGCCGGCGCCGAGGGTCGAGGCCTGGTGGCGGTAGGGCGTGCCGAGCCAGAGGCGGGTCTCGCGCAGGACGCGATCCTGAAAACCCTCCCCCCAGCGGGGGAGGTGTCGGCCCGCCAGGGACGACGGAGGGGGAAGCGGCAAGGCCGAACGCTCTTCCCCCTCCGACCCTTCGGGCCACCTCCCCCGCTGGGGGGAGGATATTGGGCTAGCGGCCGCGCTCCTCACCGCTTTGCCCCATCATTCCGCTCACCCTCGACGGGGTACAGCGTCAGGAAATCCTCGCCCGGCGAACTCGGGAAACCCCGGAAGTTCACGCCATTGCCGAACGTCCCGACGCACGTCGCCCAGCGCTTGTCGCAGGCCGCCCCCGCCGGCGCGGCGATCCCACAACGGCCATCCCCCAACCGCGCGTCGCACAGCCGGGTGAACGTCCGTCCCGCCATCCGCTCCAGCGCCGCCGCCGGACCCGCGAGCGTGGCGGTGAACGCCTGCCCCTCGCGCGCCACCGCCGTGATCGTGGCGGTCCACAGGCGCACTACGCGGTGCGGCGCGCTCCAGTCGACGCGCAGCGCCGCGACCTTCGCGCCGTCATAGAGCCCGGCGGCGAGATCACCCTCGGTGATCCCCGCATCGTCCAGCACGCCCAGCGCCGCGCCCTGCCCGGCCGCATAGCCGGCGGCGGTGTCGGACGCGCCGGGGCTCCAGCCGGCGCCGGCGCGGCAGGTGACGCCCTCGACGACGAGGTCGCGGTCGTGGTCGGTGAAGCCCAGCGTCGCGCCATCGGCGCGGGTCAGGATCCAGGCCAGGCACAGGCGGGCGTCATCGAGGCCCTCGGGAAGCGCGCGCATCAGACCCGCACCTCCACCAGGGCGCAGGCCGTGACGCGGGCGGTGGCGAAGCCCTCCAGCGTCACGTCCAGCCGGTCGAGATCGAAACGCACCGGGGTGTCGAACTCGAACCCGGCGGTCACCAGCGCGCCCGCCGTGGGCGCCGTGTTCAGGGTGACCAGACCGGTCGTCGTGTCGACCGTGAAGGCGTTGGCGGCCAGCGGAACGCCCGCCACCGCGACCTTCACCGTTCCGGCCACCGGCTTGGCGATGGTCCGCGCCGTCTCGCCATAGATCTTGACCAGCTGGAACGCCTTGCGCGTCCCGTCGCCGGTCCCGATCGCCTGATCGCCCGCCGCCGGCTGGGCCGAGGGCGCGCACGACTTGGCGTCGGCCGGGTCGCGGAAGCGGAAGCCCGCCAGCCGCCCGCTCCGCGCCTCGAAGAAGGCCAGCAGCTCGGCGACCTCGTCCAGCGGACGCGGCGCGGTGGCGATCAGGTAGCGGCGGCGGCCGACCGACCAAGCGCTGGTCCGACGCTCGAAGCCGGACGCCAGGGTCACGATGTCGGTGCGGCGCTCGACGCCGCCCGTGCAGCCGAACGCCAGGCGCGCGGGCAGGCGCGCCTCGTGAAAGAGCGTCATGGAAGTTTCCCCGGGAATTGTCTGGAAGACGTCGAGATGGACGAACCGCGAAACGGGTTCAGCGAACGCGAAAACTTGAACGGGCCACTCAACGAATCCGCCGACGAGCCATTAAGTCTGCGTCATGACCCGCTTTTCACTTCGTCGGCGGGTCGTCGGGCCCTAGATTAAGGCTCGAGATTGGAGACCAAGATGGATTGGAAGACCCTGTTCCTGTCGCCCGAGGGCCGCATCGGCCGCCAGGCGTTCTGGATCGGATGGCTTGTCCTGCTGGGCGCGAGCACGGTGCTCAACGTGATCCCCGTCATCGGCCACGTGCTGATGCTGGGCGTGATCTACGCCAGCGTCTGCATCCATACCAAGCGCCTGCACGACATGGGTCAGACCGGCTGGTGGCAGGTGCTGCCCTGGGTGATCGGCCCCAGCCTGGTGCTGGGCGCGGGCGTCTCGGTCGCCGCCCTGCCCGCCATCGCGGCCCTGACCAACGGCGAGCCGGCCCTGCCCGCGCTGCAGGCCGTGGCGGGCCTGGTGGTGTCGGTGTTCGTCGCCTTCGGCATCTGGCTGGCCTTCACCCTGTGGGTCGGCTGCAGCAGCGGCGAGACCCGCGAGAACAAGTACGGCCCGGCGCCGGTGCAAGCGGTTTCGGTCTGATTTCCCTTCTCTCCTTGCGGGAGAAGGTGGCCCGAAGGGCCGGATGAGGGGTCGAAAGCCGTGTCCCGAAAGGCCTGCGAGACCCCTCACCCGACCTGCTTCGCAGGCCACCCTTCTCCCGCAGGGGGAGAGGGATTTCAGAGGCGTCTAGCCCCCAGGCTCACCGCCCGCGCCAGGGCCTGCGCGATCTGGGCGTCGGAACGGATCAGCCCCGACGCCTCCCCGCCCTGGACGTTGATCGTCACCGACATCCCGCCGCCGCCGCCCAGCGGCTCGACGCTGCCGGCGCCGGAAGGTCGGAACACCTCCGGCCCCCGCTCGCCGACCAGATAGGCGCCGCCCGGCAGCACCGGGCCGCCGTCGGCGCGGGCCCCGGCGAAGGCTTTCGTCAACGTCTCGCCCAGACCGCCGCCCTTCAGCGCCGCGCCAGCCGCGCCCAGCACGGCCTTGGCCAGCTCGGCCAACGACACCTCGCCGTCCGACGCCGCCCGCGCCAGCGAGCGGACCAGCGACGCGCCAGCCCGGGCGAAGGACTCGTCGATCGATTTGGCCGCGCGCTCGGCCGGGGCCTTCAGGGCGTCCAGCGCCGCGGCGGCCTCGGCGGCGTGGACGGGGACGGCGGCCAGGCCGTCCTGTTCGAAGCTCATGGCGGGGTCTCCTCGTCGGGATAGCGGTCGATCAGGGCTTCCAGCCCGGTGCGGGACAGGGCCGGCGTCGGCGGCGTCGCGGTCAGGGCTCGCCACTCGACCAGCGACAGGCGCCAGAACGCCTCGGGCGCGATCCTCAGCCGAGCGGCCAGGCCCAGCGCCTTCAGCCAGCCGCTCACGCGCAGGCCGCCAGGGCGGCGGCCAGGGCGCTGACAGCCTCGGGCGCGGTGGCGCGGACGGCGTGGTCCGGACTCTCGCCGCCGCCGTCCAGCAGCGCGGCCAGCACGGCGGTCAGGTCGATCGCGCCGAGGCTGGCGATGCGGTCAGGCAGCTGCGCCCAGTCGGACAGGTCCAGCGCGGCCTCGATGCGCGCCAGGGCGCCGAGCGTCAGGCACAGCCGGCGGGGAACGCCGGCCAGGGTGACGACGACTTCGCCACGGGCGGGGTTGGGGGGAAGCATGGGGTTTCCTTGTGCAATCCTCCCCCTAGCGGGGGAGGTGTCGGCGCAGCCGACGGAGGGGGAAGAGGCAGGGTCAGCAGAACTTCCCCCTCCGGCCCTTCGGGCCACCTCCCCCCTGGGGGGAGGATTAAATGGCCGTGAACGTCACCGCGCCGGCCGACGCCAGGCTGATCGCGAAGGCCGCCTCGCCGTCGTGCTCGCCGGCATATTCCAGCGCCGCGACGATGAACGGCCCTTCCAGCTGGCCGAAGTCGGGGATCACCAGCCGCCAGGCGCGCGCCGACTGGTCGAAGAAGCTGGTCCGCACCTGGGCGTCCGAGGCGGCGTCGCGGAACACGCCCGAGCCCGACACGGCCACCGACCGCACGCCGGCCCCAGCCAGCAGCTCGCGCCAGCGGCCCGCGCTGTCGCTGTCCGTCGCGTCGATGGTCTTGGCGTTGAGGCTGATGGTGCGGGCGCGCAGGCCCGCGACGCTGACGAAGGTCGGGGTCGCGGCCCCGTCGCTGATCTTCAGCAGGATGTCCTTGCCGGCTTGAGCGGCCATGGGTCTCTCCAGAACTAGAGGGCTTCGGTCACCGCCCGCACGCGGACGATCCCGAGGGTGGTTTCGCGATCCGCGCCGGCGAAGACGTCGGCATAGGGGACGCGCAGGTTCACCAGCCGCCGGCCGTCCAGCGTCGGTCGCGCGTCGTGCAACACGGCGCGGACGGCGGCGACCAGGGCGCGGGCCTCCTCCGGACCGCCGAAGCGGCTGGCGCAGGTCAGGGTCAGGATGTGCTCGATCCCCTCCCCGTCGACGCCGCCCGTGGGCCGGCCCTCGGCGCGGGTGACGACGACGCAAGGATAGGTCGGCACGCGCGGCCGCGTGGCGTGGACGCGCGGGCCGGCCACGGCGGTGACGCCCGGCGCGGCCTTGAGCAGCGCGACCAGGGCGTCGATCAGGGGCTTGTCGCTCACAGCCGCGCCTTTCGGTAGGGCGTCAGCCACGGCTCGACGAGACTGAGCGAGGGCTCGCCGGCGTCGCGATGCTCGTAGGCGTGGGCGACGAGGGTGAGGATTGCCAGGCGCAACGGCGCGGGGCTGGTGGGGCTCAGCGCGACGCCGGCGGCCGCCGCGACCCGGGCCTCCGCGGCGTCGATCAGTAGCGTCAGAAGAGGCTCCTCCGCGGCGTCAGGCGCGCGCAGGAACGCCCTGGCGTCGGCCAGGGTGAGGGCTTGGGGCATGTTGGGATGCTTTCGAAAAATCCTCCCCCCAGCGGGGGAGGTGTCGGCCCGGAGGGACGACGGAGGGGGAAGAGGGCGGCGCCGAAGCCTTCCCCCTCCGTCCGCTTCGCGGACACCTCCCCCGCTAGGGGGAGGATCTAGTGCGACCTAGCTCGCCGCGAACCTCAGCAGCTTCACCGCATCGAAGTTCTGCACGCCGCCGCCGACGCGCTTGGTCGTGTAGAACAGCACGTGCGGCTTAGCCGAGTACGGATCCCGCAGCACCCGCACGCCGGCGCGGTCGACGATCAGGTAGCCCTTCTCGAAGTCGCCGAACGCCACCGAGCAGGCGTTGGCCGCCACGTCCGGCATGGCCTCGATCTCGGTGACCGGGAAGCCCAGCAGGCTGGCCGACTGACCCGGCTGCAGGGCCGCGTTCCAGATGTAGTTG
>FTCT01003120.1_pt1 | contig 15581 bp, 10 predicted proteins | sample 1658881 | NCBI WGS metagenome assembly FTCT01 (sample SAMEA3914864, study PRJEB12502) | metagenome | biome: forest; material: soil | place: USA | collected 2012-03-12 | depth 0.3 m | reverse complement strand
TGGCCCTCGGCCGCAAAGTAATCGAGGAAGGTCTGACGTATCTGGTTCAACGACGGCATGGTGGACTGACCGCTCCGGCAAGTGTGACCGGACGTGCAGTCCGGCAATGTGACAGTGCCTATATAGCCATGAGGCTCCAAGCGCAAAGCCCTTTGCGCGCCCCGGTTCAGAACACATAAAAAAAGCGCTCCCCGTGGTCAGGGAGCGCCTTTCTCAAGCCGGACGATAAAGGGTTTGGGCACTACCGCCCGCCTTGATCCCTTTGACCGGTATTACAGCGACTCGTCGCCTTCATTGGCGTCGGGTTCCGGTGCGCCCAGCAGTTCTTCCGACAGGGCGGTGGACTTGTTGCGGATGCCCTTTTCGATTTCGGCGCACATGTCCGGATTGGCCTTGAGGAAGTCACGGGCATTGTCGCGGCCCTGGCCGATACGCGTCGAGTTGAACGAGTACCAGGAGCCCGATTTTTCGACGAGACCGGCCTTGACGCCCAGATCGATGATTTCACCGATCTTCGAGATGCCCTGACCGTACAAGATGTCGAATTCGACTTCGCGGAACGGCGGGGCGATCTTGTTCTTGACGACCTTGACCTTGACATTGTTGCCGATGACCTCGTCGCGCACCTTGATCGAACCGGTGCGGCGGATGTCGAGGCGGACCGAAGCATAGAATTTCAGCGCGTTACCGCCCGTCGTCGTTTCCGGCGAACCGTACATGACGCCGATCTTCATACGGATCTGGTTGATGAAGATGACCATGCACTTCGACTTGGAGATCGAACCCGTCAGCTTGCGCAGGGCTTGCGACATCAAACGCGCTTGGAGACCCGGCAGGCTGTCGCCCATGTCGCCTTCGATTTCGGCGCGCGGCGTCAGGGCCGCCACCGAGTCGATGACGACGATATCGACCGCGCCGGAACGGACCAGCGTATCGGTGATTTCCAGCGCCTGCTCGCCGTTGTCGGGCTGCGAGACCAGCAGATCGTCGAGATTGACGCCCAGCTTTTGCGCATAGGTCGGATCGAGTGCGTGTTCGGCGTCGACGAAGGCCGCGGTGCCGCCCGCCTTCTGGATTTCGGCGACCGTATGCAGGGCAAGGGTCGTCTTGCCCGACGATTCCGGACCGTAGATTTCAATGACGCGGCCCTTTGGCAGGCCGCCGATGCCCAGCGCCATGTCGAGGCCGAGCGAGCCGGTCGAAACCGATTCGATCTGGTCGACGACGCCGTTGGCGCCCAGCTTCATCACCGAGCCCTTGCCAAACGCACGATCGATCTGCGCCAGAGCGGCTTCGAGCGCGCGTTGCTTTTCTGCTTCGTTCTTACCCACGAGTTTCAACATTGCCTGAGACATAAAACCAAACCTTCCTATGTCAGATTCCCTCACCTGAGGGCCAGTTCGTTCTGCGATGTGTCATCAATTTATCGACAAGACATGTGTACTCTTTTTGTTCCATGTTCGCAAGATGTTCTCGTTCTTTTTTTACACTGCCGAGGTTTATTGGTCCGCGGCGTCGCGCAAGGCCATACGGGCAAGGCCTATGCCCAGGTCGCGGTCGTCGGCGCTGATCCCCAGTCTCAAGGGGTTAAAGACGCGCGAAACCCTGAGCGCGCACCAAAGCGTGCCGTCGGATTCGACAAGACCTGCCAGCGCAATGCCGATTCGGCCGTCGGCTTCGAGCGTCACCGGACCGTCGAACACGTGGCGGCCATTGACCACGACCTCTAGCGTGACAGACTCCGTGGCAAAGGGCACGGCATAGTAATCGATGTCGAGGACACCGTTCTCGGCGCCCGCCGGCACCAGGGCGCGAATCTCGGCCGTGGCCACGCGGCTCCACGCACCGCCGTCTTCCGGCGCATGAAAGCCCGCCAGGCGCACATAGCGGCGCCAGTGAGGGCTGTCGCTGGCGAACTCGACCGCGCGGCCGACGGGCAGCGGCAGAAGCCCGGACAGAGCCGCGTTGCGTTCGTCGAGCAGTTCCTGGCGCTCGATCGCCCACGGCCAGGCCTTGGAAAGCTGCGGCGTCCATATTTCGAGATGCCGCGCCAGTTCGGCGCCTTGCCGCACCGGAGCGCCCTCGGCCACGGCCTCGTGCAGCACATCGAGATAGGCGGCTGACCACGCCTCCAGATTGGCGTCGGCGCGCAAGGTGTCTCCGACCGCCATCGCGGTTTCGGGATCGTAGCGGTCGATCGCCTCCAGGCAGGTCTCGACCGTCACGGGATGCGACAGGATGCGCAGGCCGAAATTTTCCCGCCGCCACGGCGCATAGGTTTCGCGGTCGACCATGCCGCCCATGCCGCGGCCGTCGCAGACCACGACCGCACGTCGGCAGGCCAGGGCCTCGATAGCGCTGCGCGCCGAGCCGAAGACAAGGTCGTATTGCGCCATCAGGCTTTCGGGCGCGTCGACCAGAGGCCCGGCCAGCCCGCCGATGAAATCGACCTCGATATCGCGCAGTCTGCAGGCCTCGGCCACCGCCTGGACGTGGCCCAGATTCTTGGCGAAGGCCAGGGCGCGTTTCGGCTTTTCGTTGAGCGGCGGCCCGGGGAGGAAGCGCCGCGTATCGACGCCGTTCAACACGACACGGACAGCCGCAGGATCGACGCCCGCCTCCCCCGTCAACCGGTCAGCGAAGCCGTCGCTGATCGCGACATAACGGCGGACGGACGGCAGGCGCGGCGGCAGATCGTACCAGGTCGTGAAATCGTGCAGCACCGATATGGCCGGCGCACGGTCGAACTTCACCAGGGCGGCGACGCAGGCATTGAGGTGGTGGCCGTGGATGACGTCGATATCGCCGGAAATATCGTCGATGCTGTCGGTGACGGGGATGGCACGTGCGCGTATCTCCTCGGCGATCGGCCCCAGGGTCCGCGTATAGACCACCGGCGAATGCCCGGCGCGCAGGTAGCCGAAGGCCAGGTCACGCGTCACCGTCTCAGTGCCCGACCGCCCGGCAAGCGTGATATTCGTCAGAAGGATACGCATGGCTTCAGACGCGTTCGGCCTGCGCCAGGACAGGGCGCGCGCCCTGCCGGCGCGACAGGGCTGCGACGGCGGCGGCAAAATGCCGCCCGGTCAGGACGAAGCGGTAGATGCCGCTGGCGACGCGCTCGCGGCCGATTTTTTCGTAATCTGGAATAGCCGCCGGCAGCCGGTCCCAGCTCTTGTGCGCGAGGTGAATCTTTTCCGACGCCAGGAAGTCCTTGTCGCCGAGGCCGCTCACCCACGTGACCTCGCTCATCAGATCGTCGCAGTCGCCGGCGGCCATGAGCTTTTCTTCGATCTCGGCCTGCGACAGCCGGCGCTCGTGATGCAGCATGGCGGTCCCGTCACGCGGCCACAGGCTTTCCGGCACGGGGGCGAATTCGCACAGCTCGATCTGGCGTTCCCCGATACGTTCCGCCGCGACCACCGCCATGCGTGCAAGGATGTTGGCCAGGTCGTGGGCGACCGAATAGCCCTGGAAGGCGTCGACGACGACGGTGTCGATCGCGTTGGCGTGGACAAAGTGTGCAACCTCGTCCCGCCACGCGGCGATGGCGTCGATCTTTTCCTGCATGACCATGTCGTAGAGCGCGCGGTCTTCAAACGAACCGAACTGCGGCGTCGGACGGCATCCCCAGGATCGCAGCAGGTCGGCGCTGAACCGTATCCGGTCGCGCGACCGGCCCGAACGCGAACCCGTCGTCAGGATTGACACGTAGGGTTGGACTTCCCGGCACCAGGACCTGAGATATATCTCGTGCCCGGGGTGCGCCATGATCAATAAAGGACGTTTCAAAATATCATACCCTGGAAATACGCGATGCCGGACCGGTAATATTTTCCAGCCCGGAGGACGAGAACGATAACGGACTTAAGCCACGTGTTTGGCCAAAATTATGGCCGACCCGAAAGCGTGTACAGGCTGTTAACCTTTTTGGCGAGCCTCCGCCTGATACAGACGGCGACAAACTGTGACTTGCCGGAAGCCGCCCGTTTATAGTCCTTATCTCAAGGGAAAGGACGGCGGATGATATCGAAAGCGAGCCTGATCAGGACCTTGAGCCGTGTGGAAAGCCGGATCAACCAGCCGATTGCCTTCGCCGCCGTGGTGATCGCGGTTCTGGGGCTGACGGCGCTGTTCGGCATCCTGTTCGGCTATATCAGCGTCGATTCCTGGTACTACATGCTGCTGGCCCAGACCTTCCGCCACGGCCAGGGCTTTACACTTCACGGCGAATACCTGGCCGTCTACCCGGCCGGCTATCCGATCGTGCTGGGGCTGACCGCGCCCAATACCGACTTTTCCACCCTGGTGGTCAGCAGCAAGATCGCCAACCTCCTCCTTCTGTCCGGCAGCTTCGCCCTGTTGTGGAAGGCGTCGAAAAATCCGCTGATGGCGGCGGTCTGCGTCCTCAATCCCGTGGTGCTGTTGATCGGCCTTTATACCTGGTCGGAGAACCTGCTCTTCTTCTGCTTCGCCGGCGTCGTGTACGCCGTGACGCGGTTAACGGCGCGGAAGGACTGGCGCGACCACGTCCTGTTGGGGCTCTTTCTCGTCCTGGGATGTCTGGCGCGTTACGTCTTCGCGCCGTTCGCCTTCATCCTGTGGGTCGGCACTTGGGTAGCGTTCGACCGCAGAACCGCGATCCGCGCCCTGCCCGCCTTCATCGTCACGGGCCTTTTGTTCATCGCCTATCACGAATTCAATCGCATCACGACGGGCTTCGGCACCGGCATGCCGCGCGTCCCGGCACCGGAAAGCGTCTATCTTATCTGCGCGGACTTCGTGCAGGCGGTTGCCGGTATCACCATCTGGATCGTCGCGGCGCTTGTCATCCTGATCGTCCTTGGCTGGCGGCAGATCCGGCTTTCGGCAGAGACCAGGCCCGATCCGGTCGGCACCTTCCTGCTGCTGGCGGGCCTGGGGTTCCTGGTGCTGGCCTTCGTTCTGCGCGCACGTACCCTGTTCGATCCCTTCGGCACGCGCACCATTGGCTACGGCCTGTCGCTGATGGCGGCCGGCCTGGTCGGCCGCTACATTCACCTGAAACACAGCCGGGCCCTGCCCGTCGCCGCCATACTGGTATCGGGCGTCTTTTCCGCCGTCTACGCCGACGGTACCGCCATTCCCGACGGAATCGTCCGCCTGCTGCACGGTGACTACCTGCTGCCGGCCGTCGGCGTCACTGCCATGCGGTCCAAGGCCCCCGCCGCCGATCTTATGGTCTTCTTCCAGCTGCCGGCGCCCGATGGCCGCATGGGCATCATGGATACGGTCGAGGAGATCAACTACGGCCCCGAAACCCCGGTTCTGACGCCGCGCGGCGGCCCCGACCTGCAGCCGCAGACGGCTCGCGATTTCATCGAGGAAGTCCAGCCCTTCGCGCACAAGCGCTGCTATTTCGACTTCACGGGTTTCGCCGACGCCTCGGATGTCCAGGACTATGTCGGCGCCCAGACCCTGGTCGACCAGACCGTCTCCCTGATCCCCGGCAAGACGAAGGATCGTAACGTCTACAGTTTTTCGCCCAGCGTCCGGGCCTATATCACCGCGATCGCACAGCCCGGAAAGATCGTTCCGTGTGCCGATATCCTGGCCCTGCCCCAGACGCAAAAGGTGCTGGCTGCTCCGGCCGGTTGAGCCGTATTGCCGTTGTAATCGTTCTCGCCTAGTGTCGGCGCCCAAGCGGCGCAGACCGTGGGGAAAGGCGCGCCTCGCGCCCGAGAGGGAGAACGAACCTATGACACCGGTCCTGAACGACCCGAACTGGGCGCTGCTGTGCGTTGCCGGCGCGGTCATTACCCTGATCGTGCTGATCGCCTGGCTGAAGATCCAGCCCCTGGTCGCCTTCGTCATCGTGTCGATCGGCGCGGCGCTGGCATTGCACATGCCCGTCGACGGCATCATGAAGTCGGTCGAAAAGGGCGTCGGCGACATGACCGGATCGCTGGCTATCCTGCTGGCGCTGGGGGCCATGTTCGGCAAGCTGATCGCCGATTCGGGGGCAGCCCAACGCATCGCGCAGTCGCTGATCCGCCTGTTCGGCGCCAACCGGATGAGCATAGCGCTGACGCTGACCGGCTTCATCGTCGGTATCCCATTGTTTTACAATGTCGGCTTCGTGCTGTTGGTGCCGCTGATCTTCTCGTTGATGCGACAGTCGGGCAAGCCCCTGGTGTGGCTTGCCATTCCGCTGATGTGTGGCCTGTCCATAGCGCATGGTTTTCTGCCGCCGCACCCCTCGCCCACCGCTATCGTGCCGATGTTCCACGCCGATATGGGCCTGACGCTGATCTACGGGCTGATCGTCGGCGTGCCGACCCTGCTGGTGGCGGGTCCCCTGTTCGCCATGACGGTCAAGGGCATCAAGGCCAATCCGCCGGAACTCTTCGCCGGCGGCGTGCAGAAGTCCGACGCCGAACTGCCGGGCGCCTTCAACAGCTTCCTGACAGCGCTGCTGCCGGTGATCCTGCTGGCGGGCACGACGATCGTGGCCATGTCAGGCGCGGTGCCCAAACCCTATGCCGCCACCATGGCGTTCCTCAGCAACCCCAGCATCGTCATGCTGGTGGCCCTGGTCATCGCCTGCGTAACCCTGGGCCTGGCGCGCGGCGCCAATTTCCGCGGCCTGATGGAAAATTCCGGCACGGCGCTGCGCGAAATCGCGCCGATCCTGCTGATCATCGCCGGCGCCGGCGCACTGAAGCAGGTGCTGGTCGATTCCGGCGTCAGTGCGCAACTGGGTACCATGCTGGCGGTCCTTCCGGTGCCGCCGCTGGTGCTGGGCTGGATGATGGCGGGCATCATTCGCGTCTCGCTGGGGTCGGCCACGGTCGCGGGCCTGACGGCCGCGGGCCTGGTGGCGCCGCTGGTGGCCACGACCGGCGTCAATCCGAACCTGATGGTCCTGGCGATCGGCGCCGGCAGCCTGATGTTCAGCCACGTCAACGACTCGGGCTTCTGGATGTTCAAGGAGTACTTCGGTCTGTCGATCAAGGACACGCTGCGCTCCTGGACCCTGATGGAGGGCCTGGTCGGTATTTTCGGCCTGATCTTCGTGCTGATCCTGTCGCACCTCATTTAAGTCCAACGGCCATCAAGACCGGCCATTGGACTTGGCATTTTTCAACTCAAACGCCGCACAAGCGGCGGAGGGCTTTTGCCGTCGGGTGAAAAAAGGCCGCGACGAGATCGTCGCGGCCCCAGGTCTGGTCTTCACGCTTACTTCTTCGGCTTCAACGCACCGTAATAGGCGTCGTCGAGCACTGTTTTCGCGCCCTTGCCTGACTCCGGGCCGCCGACGATATTCGAGTTCAGGAACAGGATGCCGATGACGCCCGGGCCGTAGACCGCGACCGACGTGCTGATCGAATCGCAGTTCTTGTTGTTATCGTCACAATTGGCGCTCCAGCCGCCGTTCTTTTCCGATTCGGGATACCCGCCGGGGCCCGAATTCGCCGAGGTATCGAAGCCCAGTTGCGCGCTTTTCATCGTCTGGAACAGGTCCTTGGTCTTCGTCTTCGGCAGGATCTTGTTGTCGCCGGCATTGAGGCTCAGCATCACCTTGGCCATGTCTTCGACCGTCAGGTACCAGCCGGCGGCACCGCAGATCGAGGTGTTGTCGCCGAAGTCGTGGCCTCCACGCTTGACCGGATTGAGGTAGGCATAGGCGTAGATGACGTTCCCCTCGGGCGGGGCGCAGGTGACGTTTTTGGCGCCGACGGGATCGAAGACGTTCTGTTGCACCAGCTTGACGTATTCCTGCGCCAGGATCGGCCCCTTGAACATGGGCAGGGCCGGTTCCTGCAAGCCCGCCAGCTTCGGCAGGATCAGACGCAGGATGGCGAAGTTGTAATTGCTGTAGCACCAGTCGTGGTTCTTGGGGTTGATCGGGTTCGAAACGTCCTTCTTGTCGGAGGTCTGGCACGTCTGCCCGCCTTTCGGATCGACCGACTGGGTATAGAAACTCTGCAGGGCGCCATAGGTCTGGTCGACATTGCCGTAGTCCTTGATGCCGCTGGTCTGCGACAGCAACTGACGGAAGGTGATCGCCTTGACGGCGCCGCTCGGGCTCCATTCCGACGGCAGGAACGGCCCGATCGCCGCGTCGAGCGACACCTTCTTCTTGTCGAGCAGGCGCACCGTCGCGATGGCCGTCACCAGCTTGCTGACGCTGGCGATGGTGATCTTGGTAGACGGCTCGAAGTAGTAGTCGGCGCCGTCGGCCTTGGTGCGCGCCTTGCCGCCGCCGCCGAATTTGGCGTCGCGGCCGACAAAGTAGGCGTATCCGACGACATTGCCCGACAGCGACGTGTCGACCGCCTTGGCGAAATCGCAGACCACGATACATTGGGTGCTGTCGCAGATCGGCACGCTGGGTTGGTCGAAGCCGTTGGCCTGCTTCAACAAAGCCTCTTTATGCTCGCCGATCGGCGTCTGAGCCTGGGGTCCGCGCCAGTCGAGGACAAGATGGAATTCGACGCCGCACGTCTTGTCATAGCTCTGATACCACTGCGAATATTGCAGGTCTTCCGGCATCTGCGAGGCCGGCGGCGGCAGGATGGCCGACACGTGCACGCTGACCGTCTGCGACGCGCCCGGCGCCATGGCGGGAAGCGCCACCTTCTGACTGTCCTGGCGCATCAGCATGTTCTTGTCGTTGACGCCCAGCCACATAGGATCGGTCTTGACCTTGCCGGGATTGGTGACACGAAGCGTCACCGTGCCGCCGGCGAAATGCAGCTGGGTTTGCGGCACGACGCCGATCTTCTCGTCGTACTTGGTGATGACCACCGCCGGGAAGACGGCCGACGGCCCGAAGGTCACGGGCTTGGGCGGCGGCCCGGCCGGCACCTCGGTGATCGTCACCTTGGCGGGCGCGCCCAGCGCGGCATTGCCGGCGGCGTGCGGCTGGATGGAAATGACGAAGGTGATGGTCTTCGTCGTCGACGCCTTGAGGAAGGCGTTGGCCGAAATCGAGAAGCGCGTGAAATGGCCGACGCTGGGCGCCGGCGTGATTTCGCCGCTGGCCAGCACGGTATTGGGCGCCGCCTGGTCGACGACCTGCCAGTGACCGCCCGTCGCGGCCGCCTGATCGTTGGTCCATTGCAGGGACAGGGCCTGCGGCCCTTCGACCGTCAGGGTCTGGGGAAAGGTCTGGAACTCGCCGCTGCCTTCGACAAAGGTCAGTGACGGAAAAGCCTGGGCCGCCGCGGCGCCAAGGCCGCAGACAAGCACGATGAAAAGCGCCGCAAGGCGTGGAAAAATGCGCGTCATGGACAATCCCTTTGCGTTCTGCCCGGATCAGTTTCTTTTTTTCGAAAACACGTACGCACGATGAAGGGCGGCGCCTGCGCGGCCGCTCTCGGATTTTCAGTGTCGTGATGGAATGGCGCCGGACACGCGCTTTCGCGACCGGCATACGCCCCGTATGCGGGTCCAGGGTACGTCCGAATGACGCACAATGTCAACCGCTCCGCGAAAAAGCCAATTCTCGCGTGCGCGGGCTACCGTATCGACCGACTAGATCATGTTCCGGGCGCGATAGACCTGCTCCAGCACCGACAGCGGCACGGAACCGGCGGTCAGGCCGGTGTCGTGGAAGGCCTTGATGTCGAAATCGCCTTTTTGCTTCGCCTTGGCGGCGTCGCGCAGGCGCAGCCAGGTCAGCTTGCCGACCATGTAGCCCAGGGCCTGGCCCGGCCACACGCAATAGCGTTCGATCTCGGTCGCCGCCGCGCTTTCGTTGTCGCCCGTGGCGTCGACCATATAGGTGATGGCCTGCTCGCGGCTCCAGCCGAGATAGTGGATGCCGGTATCGACGACCAGGCGCACGGCACGGAAAAGGGCGTCGTGCAGATAGCCGATGCGGCCGGCCGGATCGTTGTCGTACAGCCCCATCTCGCCCGCCAGCTGCTCGGCGTACAGCGCCCAGCCCTCGATATAGGCGTTGAAGCCCTGGATCTTGCGGATGGTCGGCAGCTGCGCCTCGTTCTGGATCGTACCCTGCAGGTGGTGTCCCGGAATGGCCTCGTGATAGGTCAGGGTCGGCAGGGTCCAGCTTGGGTTATTGGCCGTATCGCGCAGATTGATATTGTAGACGCCCGGCCGCGAACCGTCGATCGAACCCGGCTGGTAATAGCCGCCCGGCGCACCGGCCTCGGTTTCGGCCGGAATGCGGCGGATCGATACCTTCGCCTTGGGCAGGACGCCGAAATATTGCGGCAGGCGCGCCTGGACCGTCGCCACCTTGGCGTTGAGGTCGCTCAAAAGCCTGGCCTTGCCCTCGTCCGTATTGGGATAGATGTATTTCGGATCGACGGTCATGGCGTTCATGCGCGCGCCGACCGACCCTTGCGTCAAACCGAGCTGACGCAGGCGGCGGTCGATCTCGTCGGTCAGCTTGCCGACAAGATCGAGGCCCAGCAGGTGGATCTCGCGCGGGCCGTTGTCGGTCGAGGTGCCGAGCTTGGCGCACAGGGCATAATAGGCGTCGCCGTTCGGCAGGTTGCGGACGCTGGCGTCGTGCTTCGCGTTCGGCAGCGTGGCGTTGAGCAGATCGATCTGGCGCGTCAGGGCGTCCTTGACGGGCCCCGTCACCTTTGCCGTCGCGTCGTCCTTCCACGTGCCGGCGATCCCGGCTTCGGTGGTGCGGCGGTCGAGCGAATTGATCAGTGTATTGCTGGCCGGGTCGCCGTCGCGCAAGGCGCTGAGCTGCTTGAGTGCGGCATTGATGACGAAGTCGGGCGGTACGACGCCGCGGCCCATGTCGAGGCGGAAGCGTTCGGTTTCCTGGTCGAGCGCGCGGGCGAAGCCGTCGAGGCGCGAAAGATACGCTTCGGCGTCAGACCGCGTCTTGATCGCATGCTGGCTGTCGAGCAGGTCGGGAATGTACTGGTAGGCGCCCGACAGCTGGCTGATGACGTAGGGCGAGGCAAAGCCCCACGAATAGACGCCGTAGTCGCCGTAAGCAAAGCCTTGCGCCAGTTGCTGTTGCGTGGCGTAATCCCAGCGCACGCTGTCGTACTGCACGCGGTCCGTGGCCGAAAGCTGGTCGCGGTCGACCGCGTTCAGCGCCTGGACGGCGCGGTTGAGCCGCGACAGGGTCGAGGCCTTGGAGGCTTCGGAACGGTCTTCGATGCGCGACTTGGCGCCGGCGTATTCGCCCTTGTCGAATCCGAGACTGGTCACGACGGTCGGCTGCGCCAGGAACTGTTCTTTCAGTATCTGTTCGAAGGCGACATTGAGCGCCGCCGTCGCTTCGGGCGACGATACTTCCGGCACGGGCGGGGGCGGCGGTTCGCGCGGCGCCTCGACCACGTGGCGCGGCTCGGGTTTACCGTGCTTGCCCTTTTTGCCCCTGGGCTCGGCCTTGCCCTTCTTGCCCTTGGTGGATTTCGAGGACGCGGCCTTTTTCGAAGACGCCTTCTTCGGCTTGGCCTTGGCGATCGCGTCGGTCGCCGCCGCGCCGATCAAAGCCCCCAGGGCGCCCAGAATATACCGGCGGTCCACCATTATCATACCTCACGCGACATCGAAGGAGAGGCAAGCTAGAGCAAGATCGATACCAAACACAAGCTTAACCGGACCTTTTATCAATCCGTCGCATAGCGGCATTAATGTGACCGGCCGAAGGTTTAAAGGTAAGACAGCCACCAGTCCTTGCGGCGACGCTTCAAACCCGACCAGTAGACGCAGATCGGATAGATGGCTGCCACGACGATCGCCCAGCACAGATAGACGGTCCAAAGCGGCAGGCCGGTGCCGTTCATGCTCTGTGGATCGGTGAAGACGATGCGGATGGTGTCAAACTGCCCGGTCAGGCTCTTGCCGGCGATCAGGTGCGCGACGATCGCCACGACGTGCATAACGTAAAGGTGCGCCAGATAGGCCATCAGCGGCACCGACCCGATGGTGCGGAAGAAGCCTCCGACCTTGACCGGCAGGCGGTCGAGCAGCGGCGTCACCGTCAATACGATGCCGAGGGTGGCGCAGACATAGAGCAGCGACGGCGGGTATTTGGCGACGTTCATGAAGTCCATGACGCTGGACGCCAGGTTGGCCTGGACGGCCCAGTGCCGCGGATCGCCGTAGAGGTTCGTCCCGCGCAGCACCAGGAACAGGGCGAACAGGCCGAGCCCGGTCAGCAGCAGGGTGCGGTTGCGATTGGGCGACAGGAAGACGTCGCCCATGCCGTAACCGAAGGCGATGACGCCGACCCAGGGCAGGACGGGATAAAACAGCGCCACCACGGGATGGCCGCCGGCGCCGAACACCTTGACCTCGAACAGGAAGTTCCACAGGAAGCCCAGCTGCCCGAACTGGTCGGCGTGGATGCCGTCGACCAGGTTATGTCCGGCGATGATGGCGATGCCGACCGCCAGCACGGCCAGACGCGGCAAATAGACCAGCCCGGCCAGGGCGATCATCGTCCAGCCGATCGCCCACATGATGGCCAGGAAGGGCAGCATGGGGACCGAGAAATTCCAGCCGAAGCCGATGATCGTCAGTTCCAGCACGATCAGCCACAGGCCGCGCTTGAGCAAAAAGCCCGACAGCTTCGGCGTATCCTTGCCCTTGACGTGCTGCAGCCAGGCCGACACGCCGGCCAGGAAGATAAAGGTCGGCGCGCACAGGTGCGTAATCCATCGCGTGGCGAACAGGATCGGATTGCTCTGATGGAAGTCGATCGGATCCACGCCGTAACCGCTGATATGGACGTAGTCGCGCACGTGGTCGACGACCATGATGACGATGATCAGCCCGCGCAGGATATCGATCGTGGTCAGCCTCTGCCCGGCCTTGACCTCGGCGCGCACCGCCGCCCCAGCTTCCGCCATCTTCGCCCCTTTTACGTAACATAGTTACAATGAGAACAGGGGTATGGGAGTCACACGGCAGCGTCAAGCGGCCGCGGGCTTTTGGCAAAATTGTTACGACGGCTGGCGCTACTCCGCCGCGCCACAGCACTTCTTGAACTTCTTTCCCGAACCGCACGGACACGGATCGTTGCGGCCGACCGTGCTGACGGTGCGCGGCTGCAGCGCGCCGGAGGCCTCGAGCTTGGCGTCATAGAGCGCGTAGAGCGAGTCCGGGATCAGGTCGGGGGCGGCCTGGCTCAGTTCGGCGACCGTCGCCTCGCCCATCTCGGCCAGCGTTTCGGGGTCTTCCATGGCGATCGCCGCCAGCGCCATCAGCATCTGGAAGGATTCGGAGACGTCGCCTTCTGCCGCCATCAGCGGTTCGAAGGTTTCGGGATAAAGGCCGATCACGGCGCTGAAGCCGTCGATCCACGGCTCCCAGGCGACCTCTTCCTCGGCGCCCTCGCCGCTGATCATATAGACGGGCTGGTAGGTTCCCGAGCGCAGCTCGAAGCCGACGCCGTTATAGTGATCGGACACCAGCTTGACGAGGTCGGGATCGGCGACGAATTCGCCCGCCTTGCCCCAGCCGAAGACGTAGGGCACCCAGGTCTCGGCCTTCGGCTCTTCGGGCAGCAGCCACAGGGCGGCGATAAAGCCATCGAGCTCGGCGACGATGATGCCATCGTGGGCGATCAGCGCGCGTTCGAGCTTTTCTATGCGGGCGTCGGTGTCGGTGGTGTCGTCGTGAGGTGCGTTCATGGGAGAGCCTTAGACCTCAAGGGGTGAAGACGCAACCTGCTGTGCACTGACGAGCATCAGACTACGAATCTGAAGATCAGAAGTTCAAATTTCTCGGAATGCGGCCTTATATCTTACAGTTCCGCGGGAAAACCCAAAAACTCTTATTAAAGTTACTGGCACTGAGGAATTGGTCGGCCATTAATCACGAGCAATAAAAACAATTACTTTCGCAGAAACACACAACTAAACGTCGAGTTTATTTTTTAATGATCACCGCATCATTCAAGAAATTCGATGGTATACGGCAGATATCATCAATTTTCTCACCATTCATGATCCGGGGCATGCAGTCTTTTTCCTCCATATATACGGTGATGCCATTGGCATCTTGAATTTGGAGATAGTTCAACGGACCAAGGTCGCACAATCCCAATCTGTCAGTACATCCAACAATGACGTTCTTACCCTCAATGTCTAGCCAACTGCGCATCGCACCATCACTTGTTCGGAGCGGTTTTACACCGTGGTATTCGAAGCTTTTGTGAGGTGGATTTTCGTCATCCTCTCCCGCCATGGCCTGCCGAATGGTGAAAACCCATTGTTCACTCGCCGGCTGCATTGTGTTCGGATTGGTTAAGCGCGGAGAGCCATTTAAGGCAAATTCAACAGAAACGGAGAGATGTGCGCGTCTCAGAAGCTGATTCAGCGAGGCCTTGGTAGGGACACCCAACTGGTCTGTTTTTAGTCTATATCGACGGACAAGTGCCTCTTGTTGTTGCCGAGAGAATTGGTAGTCAAGATCAATCTCGGGCTGATCAACAAGTAACGCCATTCTCCGCACCTGATATAGTTCCCAAGCCTGCCGTTTCGCGGCGGCATCACTGTTAGCTTGTTCGACGCTACTTGCCCAGACTCCTAAAGTCGCGGAAAGAACCACGCCCACACAAACAAAATATCCGCCTCGCGTAATCTTTCCTGTCTCTTTATCTTTAAAATCAGTCGCAAGTCCCACGAAAGCCGAAATTGCGGCTCCCACTGGGGACAATATTTTGTAGATCGTTAAGGCGGAATCGGAAGTGAGAAAGGCCGAAATTGTATGCAGCAAATTATTAGAGCCAATAACACACATTGCCCACCTCGCCATCCGCGACTGAATATCATCTACGAGTTGAAATTTCTACCTAGGCGGCAAGTAAATTGCGACTGCTCGGATAACGCAATTCGCCGCTTCCCGATGCTAGAGTCGAGCAATTCGAACACGAGGCCCAGCCTTCGCTGCCGCGTTTTCAGAGCGGCCTCGTCATCGGCCAGGCACAAGCGGCATTCGAGACATAGCGCCATATCTACAACCACGCGCGACTGCGTCAGAGCCTCGACATGATGACGCCCATCACACGCTACAGGCCGTCGGTCAGGCCTATGCCAGACAAATTGCCCGAATTGTTTACGACAGCTCCGACACCCGTCCGAAAGATCCCGGAACCACAGCGAAAGTTTGCCCTTAAGGGCAGAGCATGGAAAGTCCCAAAGGCCCTCCAGGGCGAACACATCGCCTCAGACCTTCCAACGTTGACGACACCTATAACGTCTGCTTCGGAGCCATATGAATCGCCACCATTTACCTGAAACAAGGTCGAGCAGAAAAATGAAACTGTCAGGTATGCCTCCGAACACCTGTCTGGCATGTTCCCGGTCCATACACTCGCGATAGGGAGGAGAATCTTGCCCAAAACACAAAAACGGCCCCGTTTCCGGGGCCGTTTTCAGTCTTATGCTTCTTCCTTGACCCGCTTCTTGCGGAAGCTCGGGTTCAGCTCCTTCTTGCGCAGGCGGATCGACTTCGGCGTCACTTCCACCAGCTCGTCGTCCTCGATATAGGCGATCGCCTGTTCCAGGGTCGGGCGGCGCGGCGGCGTCAGACGGATGGCTTCGTCCGTGCCCGAAGCGCGGATATTGGTCAGCTGCTTAGTCTTCATCGGG
>FTCT01004878.1_pt1 | contig 15600 bp, 14 predicted proteins | sample 1658881 | NCBI WGS metagenome assembly FTCT01 (sample SAMEA3914864, study PRJEB12502) | metagenome | biome: forest; material: soil | place: USA | collected 2012-03-12 | depth 0.3 m | reverse complement strand
GGGCTTCCGCGACTTCACCCGCATCGCCGCCAGCGACCCGACCATGTGGCGCGACATCTTCGTGGCCAACAAGGACGCGGTGCTGGAAATGCTGGGCCGCTTCACCGAAGACCTGCAGGCCATGAGCCGCGCGATCCGCTGGGGCGACGCCGACACCCTGCACGCCCACTTCACCCGCACGCGGGCGATCCGCCGGGGGATCGTGGCGGCCGGCCAGGAAAGCGCGCTGCCGAACTTCGGGCGCGATCGCGCGAAGAGCTAGGACATGGAACGCGGCATCGTCATCCTGCTCGGCGGTGTTGCGACCGTCGGCGTTGTCGGCGCGGCGCTCTACCTGACTGGCCTGGTCAAGGTCGATGTGGCGTTGGTTCCGGCCTCATCCACGCGCGAAGCCGTCGAAGCCCTGTCGGGCCCCACCGATATCTGGGTCAATGCGGACGGGACGATTGCGCTCGCTCGTCATCCCACCAGCCTTGAGCGCCTTTCCGACGATCTGGAGACAGCGTCTCGCAAAGGCGGCGCCTCCCCCGATCGGACCAAACAGCTAGTTGTCGTCTGGGCCGATCCAGACCTTCCGAAAGCCAGGCTGGACACCGTGCTTGCGTATCTCAAAGCCAACGGCTGGAAGAACGTGCGCCTTTCCCTTCGAGCCAGGAAAGTCGCGACACCGCGCTGAACGCGATCGGTAGGTTGCTGGCCTCGAAGGGCACGTCGCGATCCGCGCTCAGCCCCCTCCTTCCCGCCCCAATTTCGAAATATCCTCGCAACATTCCGGCCCGAAGACAGCAGGCGGGACATCTTATCGGGGAAGGAAACACCCTCCATGCGTCGCACGCTTATCGTCGCGCTTGCTACCCTCACGACCCTCGCCGGCGGCGCCGCCCTGGCGCAGGACGGTCCGCCGCGCGGCATGCCGGCTCCGGAAGACATCTTCAAGCGCTGGGACACCAACGGCGACGGCGCCGTGGACCTGGCCGAGTGGAAGGCCGCCGGCCGTCCGGAAGAACGCTTCGCCATGATCGACGCCAACAAGGACGGCAAGATCACGCTCGACGAGCTGAAGGCCGCCTTCGAGAAGATGCGCCAGCGTCGCATGCAGGAAGGCGGCCCGCCTCCCGGCCCGCCGCCGGAAGGCATGCCGCCGCCCCAGAACTAAGAGCAGACCTAAACGGAACGCGCCCTACCCGCGTTTCGCGCGCCGCCCGGCTTGCCCCCGGGCGGCGTTTCTATGTCTGGGCCAGCAGGCGCGCCCGCTGGGTCGAGAACGGCAAGGTCCCCGGCAGCAGCAGGTCGTCGTGGAAGCGCTTGAGGTCGAAGCCCTTGCGATGGCGGGCCTCCTCGCGGATCCGGCCGGTCTCCAGCCAGGCCAGGCCTTGTCCCGCCACGCCGCCGGGGCCGATCGCGGCGCGTTCGACGTCCTGGGCGATCGGGGCGAAGACCGGCGGCGGGCCCTGGGTGCGCGCGAACCAGGCCTCGGCGGCCTCGCGGGTCCAACCCTTGGCGTGCATCCCGGTGTCGATGACGAGGCGTCCGGCGCGGAACAGCATCCATTGCAGGTAGCCCAGTTCCGACAGGGGATCGCCGGCGAAGGCGCCCTCCTCGTCGGCCACCTGCTCGGCATAGATCGCCCAGCCTTCCAGGAAGCCCGGCGCGGCCAGGCGCGTGCGCAGCGGATGCGCGCCGGAGCCCTCCTCCAGCGGGATCTGCAGCATGTGGCCGGGCACGGCCTCATGGTGGACGACGCTGGGCAGGGTCCAGCTAGGCCGGCTGCGGATGGCGGCCAGGTCGACATAATAGGTCCCCGCCCGCTGGCCGTCGAAGCTGGGCGCATCGCGATAGCCCTGGCGGGCGGCGGCCTCGTCGGCGTGGACCATGCGTGCGATCTTCGCCGTCAGCGTTCCCGGCGGAACCGCGCCGAACGACTTGGGCAACCGAACCTTGGCCTTCTCCAGCCAAGCGTTCATGTCCGCGACCAGCTTGTCGCGACCTGCGTCGCTGTCCTCGTAGAGCCAGCGCGGATCGCGGTACAACGCGGCGAAGCGATCGCCGAGCGGTCCTTTAGCGATACCCTGCTTGTCCAGCAGCCGCGCGGCGCGAGCACTGTAGATCTTGACCGCCGCCAGGCCGCGTTGGTGCGCCTCGTCCGGATCGATTGTCATGCCGAGGTTCAGCTTCAGCATCAGGGCGTAGTAGTCGCGCCCATCCTTGAAGCGACCCACGCCGGCGCCGGTCCCGGCCTGAGCTTTCAGAGCGGACAGCGCCTCGCCCTGCCGAGCCAGGGCGGCGGCGAGGTCGGCGGGCGCGGACTTGGAAGCGGCGGCCAGCCCCGCCACGACCTTGTCGATCACGAAGGCCGGCGGAACGACGCCGCGGGCCGCATCGGCGCGGATCCGGCTGGTCTCGGCGTCCAGCTTCTTCGCGAGATCGTCGGGCGCGTTGCCGCCAGCCTTCAGCCAGGCGCCGACGCGGGTCGTGACGACATAGGGCGCGCCCGGACCATTGCCGAACGGAAAGCGGTGAGCGATCTCGGCTTCGGTCTCGGAGGCCTGGAGCACGGCGTCGCGGTCAAGGCGGGCCCTGGGCGACAGGCCCTCGATCGAAAAACCCTTCAACGCCGCCAGGCGGTCGGCGGCCGAACCGCCCTTGGCCAGCTTGTCCAGCAGCGCCTTCAGCGCCGCATCGCCGCTCTCGCGCGCCAGAACCGGCCCGGAGGCCAGCACGGCCGCGCCGGCGGCGACGCCTCCCAGGGCTTGGCGACGATTGAGCATGGCGTCCTCCCGAGACTCGTTGTTGACGCAAGTCATACGTCGCTTGACACCGGTGTCCAGATCGTCCCGACAACGGGAGATAGATACCGGTAACAAAGGCCGTGACAACGCTGTCGTCGCGGCGCTAGCTTCGCCGCCGCAAGCGCACGCCGATGCGCCGTGGAGGAAGCCCGCATGTCCCGCCTCGCCGTCCTGACCGCCGTTTCGCTGCTCGCCTTGGCGACCACCGCGCGGGCCGAGGAAGCGCCGCGCCCCATCCGCCTGAACCAGACGGGCGTCGAGGCCGACGGTCCCAAGCGTGCGATGCTGGCCGATCCGTCGGCGACGCCGCTGGACTGGAGCCTGGTCGATGCAGCCGGCAAGGTCGTGGTCCACGGCAAGACCCGGGTATTCGGCGATGACGCCGCCTCGGGCGAGCACGTCCATCAGATCGACTTCTCGGCCTTCCGCAAGGCCGGCGACGGCTATCGCCTGAAGGTCGGCGCGGCCGAGAGCCGCCCTTTCTCGATCAAGACCGCGCCCGACGGCAAGCTGACCCGCGCGGCGCTGTCGTTCTTCTACCAGCAGCGCGCCAGCCTTCCGATCGAGGCCCGCTTCGTCGAGCGTCCGGACCTGGCTCGCCCGGCCGGCCACGCGCCGGACAAGGCGACCTGCTTCGACCAGGCCGACGAACGCGGTCAGGTCTGGCCGGGCTGCGACTACACGCTGGACGCCAGCGACGGTTGGTACGACGCCGGCGACCAGGGCAAGTACGTGGTCAATGGCGGGATCGCGACCTGGACCCTGGTCAACGCCTGGGAGCGCGCCGCGACGCTGAAGCGCCCCTACGCCACCAAGGCCCTGGGCGACGGCGGTCTGGCCATTCCCGAAAACGCCAACGGCGTGCCCGACATCCTGGATGAAGCGCGCTTCGAGCTGACCTTCCTGCTGGCCATGCAGGTTCCACAGGGCAAAACCCTGCAGGTCCCGGTCGGCAAGCAGAAGGCGGTGGGCGGCAAGCTGACCCTGACCGCGATCGACGCCTCGGGCATGGCCCATCAGAAGATCGCCGATCGCTACTGGACCGGCCTGCCGACCGCGCCGGCCGACGACAAGCAGGTGCGCTATCTCTACTATCCGACCACGGGCGCGACCCTGAACCTGGCCGCCGTCGCCGCCCAGGCCGCGCGGGTGTGGGAGACGATCGACCCGGCCTTCTCAGCCAAGTGCCTGGACGCCGCCCGCCGCGCCTTCGCCGCGGCCCAGGCCCATCCCGACATCTACGCCATCGGCCCGTTCACCGGCAGCGGCGGCTATGGCGATCCCGAGCTGACCGACGAGGCCTACTGGGCCGCCGCCGAGCTCTACGCCACGACCGGCGAGGCCCAGTACGAGAAGGCCCTGCGCGCCTCGCCGCTGTTCCTGGCCGGCCCCTCGGCGGGAACGCGGCCGACCGGCGACATCAGCTGGGGCTCGGTCGGCGCGCTGGGGACCATCACCCTGGCGCTCGCGCCCAACGGCCTGAAGCCCGCCGAGATCGCCCAGGCTCGCGCCAATCTCGTGGCCAGCGCCGGCAAGTCCCTGTCCGACGACATGGGCCAAGGCTACGCCCTGCCCTTCGCCTCGGCTGGCTATCCGTGGGGCTCGAACAGCTCGATCCTGAACCGGGCGATGATCCTGGGCGTGGCCTACGACCTGACGGGCCAGGCGGCCTATCGCTACGGCGCGGTCGACGCGATGGACTATGTGCTGGGCCGCAACCCGCTGGACCGCTCGTACGTCACCGGTTTCGGCGCGCGGCCGATGCGCCATCCCCACCACCGCTTCTGGGCGCACCAAGCCAATCCCGCCTATCCCGAGCCGCCGGCTGGCGTGCTCTCGGGCGGGCCGAACTCGACCGCCATGGGCGACGACGTGGCCAAGACCATGAAGGGCCAGTGCAAGCCCCAGACCTGCTGGAGCGACGACTACCGCGCCTTCACGCAGAACGAGGTGGCGATCAACTGGAACGCTCCGCTGGCCTGGGTCTCGGCGTTCCTGGACGACACGGCGCGGTGAGGCGCCATCAAACTCAAAGACAATCCATGCTTGTCTTTATGAGAAATACCCGCATCATACGCGAAGCTTCACCTTGACCCTGTTCAAAGCTGAAGCCCGTGCCAGTCTGCTTGGTTTTCGTTGCTCCGGTTTCCTTTGAAATCCTGACGACGCCAGCCGCAGGCGCGACATGCCGCCTGGCGTCCACATGAGGACGTCATGCCGCCTGTATCCAAATCCGGCAATAAGCTCGCCAGGCCTGTCGCCCACCCGTCGGCAGGCGAAGCCTATGCGCGCGGAGAGCTGAACCGCCTTGGCGGCTTCGCGGTATGGGGCGTTGTCATCGGCCTGTCGGCGGCCCTGGTGGCCGTCTCACCCTGGCATTACGGGCGCGCCGCGGGCGTGGTTCTGCTGGCGGGCTTGGCGGCCTGGATGTGCGGCTCTCTTCTGGGTTTCCTCTTCGGCATTCCTCGCGTGCTCGCCAGCGAAAAGGCCAGTGCGGCGGCGAGCAGTCCTCCGCCAGCGCCCGCTTCTCAGCCACCTACGCCTGCGCCCGCGCCTGGATCGTCAGCCGCCCAACCGGCTCCTGCGCCCGGCGCTGTTCCCCCGGCTCAATCCGCGCCGACACCCGCTCAGCCGCTGCTGAAGACCAACTCGAACCTTGAGGAGGTTTCGGACTGGCTGACCAAGATCATCGTCGGCGCCGGTCTGATCGAGATCCACAAGGTCGCGGACGTCTTCGCCGGCTTTCAGACCTTCCTGGAGCCTTATGTGAGTAAGGACGACAAGGTCACGCCCATCGTCGCCAGCATCTATGTGGTCTTCATGCTGCTGGCCGGGTTCATGTGGATGTATCTGGAAACGCGGATCGTCCTCAGCCGCATCTTCGCGGGGCTGGAAGGAATGCTGCGTAACACCCTTGAGAAAGCTCAGGATGACCTAGCCTCTGCGCAGAAGCGAAAAGAGGAGGCCCAACAGGACGCCAGCACGTTCGACACCGCCCTGAAGGATCTGCTGCAAGCCTCCGTTCCCACGGGCGCGCTGGCCAAGGCCGCAACCTCTCTGAAGGAAGCCGCCAAGACCGAGCGGGCGGATCCGACTCTGAAAGCCTACGCCGCCCAGGCCCTTGCAGCGGCCGGTCAGCCTGAAGAGGCCCGCAAGGTTCTCCAGAGTGAGGGTGCTCTGCCGCCAAGCCTCGGCGCGATGATGCTGGCGCTCTATTCGGATCCGCCAAAGGGCTTCGAAGAAGCGCTGAGGATCGGCAGCCAACTCTCCGCATCGCCCCAGGTGACGGACGATCCGGAATATTGGTTCTACCTCGCCGCCGCGTTCGGCCAGAAACATCACTATCTGAAGGGACTGACGCCGCCCCCCGCCACCAACGAGAACGACCTGCTCAGCGCGCGCACCAACGCCTTGGACGCCGCGCGACGCTGCGTTTCGATGGCCGGTCGTTATCGCGTTCGGATCATGTGGCTGATGCACCCGGATCGCAGCCCGACTCCCCAGGACGATGATCTGCAGGACTTCGCCGGCGATAAGGATTTCGAGGCCCTGATCACCCAAGCCTCCTCGACCTAGAGCCCCAGCGCGGCGCGCAGGAAGGCGTCGGACTTGGTCAGCAGATCCTCGCGCGCCTTGGCGTCGTCCAACTGGTGGTCGAGGCCGGAATAGACCACCAGGTCGGCCTTGGCGCCGACCGCCTTCAGCCGCGACAGCATCAGGCGCGACTCGCCCACCGCCACGTTGGTGTCGAGGTCGCCGTGGAACATCAGGACCGGGGCCTTGATCTTCTCGGCGTTCTGGGCGGGCGAGCCTTCGTGGACGTGCGGGCCGTGGCCGATGCGCTCGTCGATGAGCTTGAAATTGTCGAACCGGCGCCACTGCTCGCGCAGGGTGTCGAGATCGGTGACCGGGGCGACGGCGACCACCGCCTTGAAGAGGTCCGGATCCAGCACCGACGATTGCAGCGCCGCGTAGCCGCCATACGACCAGCCGAAGATGGCCAACTTGCCGGGCGCGGCGATGCCCTCGGCCTTCAGCCAGCGGCCGGCGTCGTTGACGTCGCCGATGGCGGTGCGCCAGGACTGGTAGCCGTTCTTCATGAACCAGTTCTCGCCGTAACCCGACGAGCCCCGGAAGTTGGGCTGCAGCACCGCATAGCCCTGGTGAGCGAAGAACTGGGCCAGCCAGTCGAAGCCCCACTCGTCACGCGCCTCCGGGCCGCCGTGCGGCATGACGATGGCCGGCAGGTTCTTGCCGTCCGAGCCCGGCGGTAGGGTCAGATAGGCCGGCACCATCGTCCCGTCGGCGGCCTTGTAGCTGACCGCCTTGACCGGCGAGAGCTGGAAGCCCGCCAGTTCGGGCCGATCAGGCATCACCTCGGCCAGCTTCTTGGTCGTGCGGTCGAACAGGTAGTAGCGACCGGGATCGACGTCGCTGCCGGCCCAGACCAGCAGGCGCGAGCCGTCCTGGCTGGCGTCGGCGAAGCGCACCTGCGGATGGCCGGGCAGCGCCTTGGACAACGCCGCCGCCAGGCCCTGCAGCGCCGGATCGAAGAACACCGCCTGGCGCTTGTCGGTGGCGTAGCTGGCGCCCACCACCCGGTGGTCGCGGCCGATCGTGATCAGCTGGTCGACATCGACGTCGTCGCGGGCGACCAGCACCTCGCGCTTGAACGTCCCGTCCAGCGACAGCCGCACCACCGCCTTGCGGCCGTTGATCGTCTCGAAGCCGTAGGCCGCGTTCAGCGTCCGGTCGACGGCCGCCGGCTCGAAGTCCGCATTCGCGCCGTCCTTGCCCGCCAGCGGCGTCCAGGATCCGCCGCCCGCGGGCCGGTACAGGTAGTAGACGTGGTTGGTGTTGTAGCCCGTGTTGGTCTTGGACTGCTGGCCGACGATGCGCACCGCGCCGTGCTGATCGGAGATGTAGGTGATCGCGTCGCCGCGCGGCGGCTCGATTTGGCTACGGGCCAGCGTGCTGGTCTCGACCCGCTCGACGGCCAGGCCGTTGCGCTGGTTGCTGATCAGGGTGCCGGTATTGCCTTCCTCGGCGTACTCGCGGGTCATCAGCACCGCGCCCGAGGCGTCGTCGGCCAGCCAGTCGACCACGTCGCCGCCGTTCTGCTGGTAGCTGTAGACGTAGTTGACCGACTGGGTGTTCAGCTCGCGCACGTTGCTCCCGTCGGCATTGACCGCCGCCAGACGGTTGAAGCCCAGGCGATAGCCGTCGCGCATCAGGGTCATGGTGATGTCGCACACCAGGCGCCCGTTCGACACCCAGCCGCAGTCGCTGATCCGATCCGGACTGCCGGTAGAGGCCATGACCGGCTTAGGCTGGCCCGAACCGTCCAGGCGCCCGACCAGCAGCGCCGTCGCCTGCTTCTCGGCCATGGGCTGGATGATGGCGATCGACTGGCCGTCGGGCGACAGGCTGATGCCCTGCACCGTCTCGCGCGCGCCAAAGGCCTTGGCGGCCGAGAGTTTGGCCTGCGCATGCGCGCCGCCGGCCACGGTCAGCACGGCCAGGCTGGCCGTCGCTGCATACGACAGTCTCGACATCGTTTGAATCTACCCGAAATTGACGCCCCGAACTGACCGCCACTAGAGGTCAAGCCGGGGACGAAAATCAAGACGTCCAAACGGCCGCTTGAGCCGGCGGGCAAGGCGGGCTAAACGATGCGCCCTCTGGCGGGCGTAGTTCAGAGGTAGAACGTCAGCTTCCCAAGCTGAATGTCGGGGGTTCGATTCCCCCCGCCCGCTCCAGTCTCCTTCATCTCCTACCCGCGTTGACGCTCGCCGACTTCGAGCGCACGATCGCTCAAACAGACGTTTGGGAGAGAAACGCCATGGCCGACGGGGAAGATCATCCGCGGGCGAAGTTCCACGCCATGACCGACGGCACGGCCGAGGACTGGGGCATCATCGCCGGGGCCTCGATCGAGTTCGGCCGCGAGCTGCCCACGCGCCTCGTCTCGCATCTGAACCTGCTGAAAGGCGACTGCGGCGGCTTCGCCATCGACCGGCTGGACCACAGCCTGCAGACCGCCACCCGCGCCCACCAGGCCGGCGAGGACGAGGAATATGTCGTCTGCGCCCTGCTGCACGACATCGGCGACATCCTGGGTCCGCGCAATCACGCCGACATCGCCGCGGCGATCGTCCAGCCCTTCGTGTCGGAGCGGAACCACTGGATGGTGGCCAAGCACGGCATCTTCCAGGGCTATTACTTCTTCCACCACCTGGGCCTGGATCGCGACATGCGCGACCAGTACCGCGGCCATCCAGACTTCGAGCACACGGCGAAGTTCTGCCACGTCTACGACCAGGAAGCCTTCGACCCGAACTTCAAGTCGATGCCGCTGGAAGCCTTCGAGCCGATGCTGCACCGGGTGATGAGCACGCCCAAGCGCTCGCTCTACATGCGGGCGGCGGCGGAATAGGCCTTAAGCGCCCGGCCAGAGCACGGAGCGGTCGATGTCGGTGATGCGGGTCTTGCCCGTCAGCGCCATCGCCCCCTCCAACTCGGTCCGCAGGATCTCGACCACGCGCTGTACGCCTTCCGGACCGCCGACGCTGAGGCCGTAGACGTAAGGCCGACCGATCAGCACCGCCGAGGCGCCGTGGGCCAGGGCCTTGACGATGTCGGTGCCGCGCCGCACGCCGCTGTCGAACAGGATCGGCACGCGGCCCGCCACGCGGTCGGCGACCAGCGGCAGCGCCTCGATGCTGGCCGGCCCCGTGTCCAGCACGCGGCCGCCGTGATTGGAGACGACCATCGCGTCGACGCCGCGTTTGGCGGCCTCGTCGGCGTCGTCGGGATTGATCAGGCCCTTCAGCACGATCGGCGTCTTCGAGAACGAACGGATCCACTCCAGGTCCGCCCAGTTGAAATGCCGGCGCGACTGCCCTCGCCCGCCGGGGCCCGCGGTGATCCCCAGGTTCGGAAACGGCAGCTGCGGCTGGATGGCCTTTGTGCGTTCCTCGCGGTTGCGGGCATAGGCCAGCGGGTTGTCGGCGGTGATGCACAGGGCTTTGCAGCCGGCGGCTTCGGCCCGCTGGATCAGGGCCTTCACCGCGCCCCGGTCGTCCCCGACATAGAGCTGGAACCAGACGGGCTGGCTGGCGGCCTGCCGGATGTCCTCGATGCTGCGGTTGGAGACCGTGCTGGCCACCAGAATCGCCTGGGCCAGGCCCGCGCCCTTGGCGGTCGCCACCTCGGCGTCGGGATGGGCCAGCAGATGCGACGAGATCGGGGCCAGCAGGATCGGGTGCGGTAGTTTCTGGCCCAGCAGGGTCACCGAGGTGTCGATCTTCGTCACGTCGACCAGGGCGCGAGGCTTGAGGCGCAGCCGATCCAGCGCCTCGCGATTGTGGCGCAAGGTGATCTCATCGGCCGAACCGCCGCTGAAATAGGCCCAGGCCGCGGGCGACAGACGCTTCTGGGCCGCCGCCTCGTAGTCCGACAGGCTGACCAGGGGCGTATCGGCAGCCAAGGCCTGGCCGGGCTGGGGCGCCGACGCCCCCGCGTTCGCCGAAAGGCTCAACGCAGCCGCGCCCCCGGCGCCGCCTACCAGGGCCCCTCGCCTGCTCACCGTCGCCATGTCGCCCCTCCGCGTTTCAACGGAGCTTAGGCGTTCGGCGCAACGAACAGAAGAACGACGTTATTCGATCCGCTCGGCCTTGATGCCCAGCTTGGCCAATTGCACCTGCACGCTGTCGGGACCCACCAGGTGTCCCGAGCCGACGGCGACGAAGCTGACGCCCGAGCCGGCCAGCTTGGTCTTCAGTTGCTGGGCCCAATTTTCGTTGCGCTTGACGATCAGCAGGTCGTAGAGCGCCGGATAGTCGCCCTTCATCTCGGAGATGAAGATCTCCTCCAGCGTCTTGGTGTCGCCGGCGGCCCAGGCGGCGACCATCTGGTCGATCTTGCCCACGCCCTCGTCGGCGTCGCCCAGGGTCTGGGTCAGGAACTCGTTCTCGGTCTTGGGCGGCAGGTCGGCGAAGAAGCGGATCTGCTGTTCGGGCGTCTCGAAGGCCTTCTCGGGCTTGCCGGCCGCCGCCTTGGTCAGCACCTGCTCGACGCCGCTCTTGGGGTCGTAGCCGGCCTTGATCACCGGAACCATCGACAGCGACACCGCCGCCATCCAGGGGCGCATCATGTCCAGCACCTGAGGCGGCACGCCGCCCACCTTGGCCAGTTCGCTGGCGTGCTTGAACTGGTCGGCGGGGATCTTGCCCGACAGCGGATGGGCGGGATCCAGGCCGTACTTGATCACCAGCGGCTGCATGACGGCGGGGTCGTCGGCGCCGACGATCTCCAGGGTCAGGTCGCCGCTATCGGCCAGAGCCTTGTCGATCTTGGCCGAGCGCCACTGGGTCGTGGGCTTCAGCACATGGATCGTGCCGAAGAGATAGATCGTGGAGTCCTTGTCCCTGATCGCCCACAGCGCCGGCTCGGCGAACGCGGAGCCCGCGAAGCTGATCGCCAGAACCGAAACCAGGCCCGCCGCGAACCGACGAGCCGACCGACCAAGCTTGCCCAACATGGGATGCCCTCTCCGACAGATCGCCCATCCTTGAGGCGCGTCGCCGGCGGACGCAAGGACCGCCGGCGAGCCAGGAGACCCTACTTCAGGAAGCCGTCGACCGCGTCGGCGAAGGCCTTGGGCTGGTCGAACATGATGAAGTGACGGCTGTCGTCGATGCGCTTCAGGGTCACGCCAGGAAGGGTGGCGTAGGCGTCGGCATAGGTCTTGTCGATCGCCATGGCCGGCGCGCCCAGGGTGGCGTCGAAGGGATAGAGCAACGTGGTCGGGGTCTTGATCGCGGCCAGGCCGGCGCGGGCGTCGGTGGTCATCAGGTCATACATGGCGCGGGCCATGACGCCGCGATCCGAGGCGATCGACCAGGCGACGATGGTCTTCAGGCCTTCCGGCGACTTGACCATGCGCGGCAGGGTTATGGCCTGCTGCTTGGCGAAGCTGTCGGCGTCCATGGCGATGATGGCGTCACGCATGGCGGCGGCCTGCGGCTTGACGGCCTCGACCGTGGCGGCCGGCGAGAACAGCACCGAGAAGAAGGGCAGGCTGTCGACGATCAGCAGGCGGCTGACGTCCTCCGGGTGCTGCTCGGCCAGCGACAGGCCGATGAAGCCGCCCATCGAGTGGCCGATCACGGCCGGCGCCTTCAGGTGGTTGGTCTTGATATAGGCGTCGACGGCCTCGATCACCGGCTCGACGACCGGGCCCTGGGCGTTGCCGGCCGTCGGAGCGCCGGCGAAGCCCGCCACCTGAACGACATGGACGCGGTGCGTGGCCGAGATCTGCTTGACCGTCTCGTCCCAGACCGCGCTGGACGAGGCCAGGCCCGGGATCAGGACCACGTCGGGACCCTTGCCCGAGACGGCGACCGTGATCCGGTCGGACATGGTCGCGGCGTGGGCGTGATGGCCGCCGAACACCCCGATCGCGGCCAGAATGGCCAGGAAGATGACCAGGAAGCGGTTGCTGAGCTTCATCGTTTGCATCGTGCTTCTCCTTGAATTTCAAGCGTGCGGAAGGCTTCGGCGCTGAGGTGCGCCGAGCGGACGGAAGGAAAGTTCGGGTGACGGGGCGTCCGGACTGGACGCTGGAAGCCCTAGGCTTCGTCCTGGAAGATCGTCTCGATCGGTTGTCCGAACAGCCGGGCGATCTTGAAGGCCAGCGGCAGGCTGGGGTCGTACTTGCCCGTCTCCAGCGCGTTGATGGTCTGGCGAGAGACCTGGAGCTGTTCGGCCAGATAGGCCTGGCTCCAGTCGCGCTCGGCACGCAGCACCTTCAGGCGGTTCTTCATTGGTACCGCCTCCGGATCAGGGGCTGGCTAAGGCCCCACGAGGCGCAGAACAGCGGGAAGACCAGGAACGCCGGCGGCGAAGGCGCGACCCCGGCATTGGTCAGGAAGCCCCAGACGGTCGAAACCGCCAGCACCACCGCCAGACCCCAGAGCATTGCCTCGACATGGATGGTTCGCTCGAACTCGTCCGGCTCCTCCTTGAGGTACAGGCCCATCACGACCAGCACGCCCAGGATCGGGAAGGCCGGCGCGGCGGCCACGATCCACAGCAGTGGGCCCGACAGCTTTTGGCCATGCAAAAGCGCCAGCGAACCGACCAGCGTCAGACTGTAAAGCACCATCGCCACGCCCAGGCGGCGGCGATAGCGCTTCATCACCGGCCCTATTCGATCCGCCTTCAGGCGCGCCGAGCCGACATAGACATAGGCCATGTAGGCCAGCACCCAGACCAGGACGGTGACCAGGCCGGCTGGTCCCTTCAGCCTGTGCGAAAAGGCCAGGGCGAACGGGATGGCCGAGAGCGCCAGAGCCCCGGCGATGAACAGGACCCACTTCAGGCGCTTAGGCTTCGTGTCGTCGTCTTCCATGACAAGCACCCCTCTCTATTTGACAAGGAGACTTGTCATATCAGGGCGCATTCATGTCAAGCATCATTGTCATTTTGTCATGGGATAGCGACTAAACGACGGAGAGACTTGACGTTTCGCTGGCCGATCAGGCCGCCTTACGTCCCAGGAAGGGGTCGACCGAGAGCACGTCGTCGGCCAGGCCGCGCCAGTGGACGGCCTCCAGGCGCTTGCCCGGCAAGGCCAGGCCCAGGACGCCGGTGCGCGCCCGGTGGGTGACTTCCCAGCCATAGCGCGAGAAGCGGTCGCCGAAGTCCGACCAGCGGATGACGCGGCCTTCGCTGTCCTGACGCCAGAGCGCCTTGTCGCAACCGGGGATGCGCGCGCACCGTTCCCAGGCCTCGACGCGGCCTTGCAGGATCAGGAACGGGTCATTTGCGATGCGGGCCAAGAGGGCCTCCGTAGACTTTTCCGCTGTTCTCCGTGGCCGGCGGGGTGAGTCGCTGGCCACGAGAACTGGGACTAGAATTTGTGTAACAGCACAGACTGTCCACTAGATGTGGTGCGGCGCGTTGCCGCGCGACACGGACTGCGACAGGTCACTGAACCCTCCGAACGGTGTAGCCACGGGCTTTCATCAAGGCCGGCAGCCCCTCTTCGCCGGCCATGTGCAGGGCGCCGACGACGACCAGTTCGGTCCCCTTCTCCTGGCGCATCTCGGCGTCCAGGCGATCGGCCCAGGCCAGGTTGCGGCGGTGAAGCAGGGCCTCGTAGAGCGCCGGGCGGTCGGCCTTCATCGGCGCGACGAGATGGCTGTCCAGGCGCTTGACGTCGCCCTTCAGCCAGGCGCGCTCCAGCACCACGCCATCGCGCGGCGGCGTGACCTGCTCGCGGGCCACGTCGTCCAGATAGGCCAGCTCGGCCTGCTCGGGCAGGTCGGCGAAGATGCGCAGCTGCTGCTCGAACGTCTCGAACGTCTCGATCGGCTTCTCCGCTTCGCGGGCCCGCTGGGTGGTGGCCGAGTCGACGCCGCGCTCGACGCTGGCGCCGGACTGCACCATCGGCGCGACCGACAGCATCATCGCCGCCGCCCAGGGCCGCAGGCGGTCGACGCGCTCGATCGGCACGCCGTTGTGGTCCAGCGCCGGCTTCAGGTTGGCCATGGCGGCCGGGGAGAGCTTCTGGGTCAGGGGATGGTCGGCGTCGACGCCATAGCGGTCGACCAGGGCCTTGACCTCCTGAGGCCCGATGTCGACGCGGGTCTCGAACCAGACCTTGTCGGCGCGGGCATAGGCGCGGTCGAAGGCCCTGGTGCGCCAGCGGACATCCGGCGACAGCACGTGCATCGACCCGAACAGGTAGACGACGCTGTCCTTGCCCCGCACTTCCCACATGGCTGGGGCCGCGCTGACCGCGCTGGCGCCCGCCATCCAGATAAGGCTCGCCGCGATCGCCCCGCGCGACAGACGCCTCGTTACGCCACGCAACATCTCTTCAAGGCCCGACCAAAACTAGGCCCCGAGATAAGCGCGAGTCTGGTCAGCGGTTAGTGAACGGCCGCCGCGACATAACGACTCAGCTTGCGCCTGATCAGCTCCAAGCCTTGAAATGCTTGGACAACTTCAGGCCTTGCCGCTGGTAGTGCGACCCGCCCTCGCCGTACAGCCGCACCGGACGCGAGGTCAGGGGCTCGTAGACCAGCCGGGCCACGGTCTGACCGTCCTCCAGCAGGAACGGCGTCTCGTGGCTGCGCACCTCCAGCACGCCCTTGGAGCCGACGGCCAGGGCCTCCTCGGTGCCGAAACCCGGGTCGAAGAAGCCGGCGTAGTGGACGCGGAACTCGCCGACCGACGGATCGATCGGCGTCATCTCGGCCGCTTCCAGCACCGGGATCTCGATGTCGTCCTTGGAGGCCAGGATGTAGAACTCGCCCGGATCCAGCAGCAGTTCGCCGTGGCGCGCCTCCAGCGGCTCCCAGAAGTCGCGCGGGTCGTGGCCGTCCTCGTGGTCCAGGTCGACGACGCCGGCGTGGCGACGGCCGCGGAAGCCGACGATCCCGTTGTCGGAGGCGGTCAGGTCCACCCCGACGCTACGCGTGGCCAGCTTGGCCGGTTCGCCGCGCTTGAGCCGCAGCTGGTTCAGGCGCGTGCCGGCCCGGACCAGCACCGAGAAGGTCTGCGGCGCGATCTCGATATACAGCGGGCCGGTATAGCCGGCGTCGACGTCGTCGAAGGCGCGGCTGTGGTCGGTCAGCAGACGCACGAAGACGTCCACCCGGCCGGTCGAGCTCTTGGGATTGCCGCGCGCCGACACCGTCATCGGCAAGGCCAGGCGCTCCTGGATCTCGGCGATGTAGACGCAGCCCTTCTCCAGCACCGCGCCCTTGGTCAGGTCCAGCTCGTGCATGGCCACGTCCTT
>FTCT01001929.1_pt1 | contig 15638 bp, 14 predicted proteins | sample 1658881 | NCBI WGS metagenome assembly FTCT01 (sample SAMEA3914864, study PRJEB12502) | metagenome | biome: forest; material: soil | place: USA | collected 2012-03-12 | depth 0.3 m | reverse complement strand
TCACGTTGGTCACCTGGATGTTCTTGTTCAGGTTGGCCGCGTTGAACGCCCCTGCGGTCAGGCGCACGACATCGCCGATCTTGACGCCGTCGGTCAGGAAGGAACCGGCGGCGCGGGCGACGGTCCAGGCGCCGGCGCTGCCGCCGACGGTGATCGATGCGCCGCTGATCGACGCGCCGACCGTGAAGTCCTTCTTCAGTGCGGCGGCGATGAAGTCGGCGAAGGTCTTTGCGGACAGTTCGCCGGCAATCGTGCCGCCCACCTTGCGCAGGCCGTGACGGAAATCGGCGACCTGGAAATCGGTGCGGATTTCATTGCTCTGGTAGGTGTCCTTGGTCAGGTTCAGCGACGAGCTGACACGGCGCAGTGCCTGGCCGGCGGTTTGCGCCGGCATGACGCCATAAGTCGTTTCGGGCTTGTAGATGACCTGTTTAAATACTCCGCTTGCGGTTCCCATGTTTCTCCTTCAGGACGAAAAAAAAGCCCGCAAGCGCATGCTGTGCGGGCCGGTTGAAAAGACCTTGTGAATCAGTTTGGCTCGTAATACGTGATGCCGAATTCGATGGCCTGGCAGGGCCTTCCCGCCTCGTCGCTGAAATCCGGGCCGGTCCGTTCGTGCACGGCACGCACGGCCTCCAGTCCGGCGAGCTGCCCGCTTCGGAAATTGCAGGCGCGGCGGACCATGCCGACCAGTTCCTTGGTCTGGGCATAGTCGACGCAGACGGCGGTCACCTGCACCTGGCTGGTCATCAGCGATGCGGCAGCCTGGCCACCGAGCGCCGACTCGGGGATGACGGCAAGTTCGCTGACGATCAGGGCGGGCAGGACAGCCGGGGGCGAGGCCTGTGCACCTTGCAGGATCCGGTTGTCCGGCACCTGCGCAGCGAGTTCTGCGCTGCCGGTCAATAAGGCGCGGATGATGGCGGCACTCATCGGTTTCCTTTCTTTCAGTGTCGATGTGAGAACAAAACAAAAAGCCCGGACGTGTCCGGGCCTGGGATGGATGAAGGGCGTCTGGTGGACGGGTACTTCGCGAATTCCGGCTATCGGTGGCGGGGACCGCACATTACGAGTGCCGAAAGAATGTAGGTAGAAGTATAGTGGAAAAATACTGTGTTTTTATACAGTACCTCCTAAAACACGAAAATCTATTTGCTGCGCAGACGGCGGTTGGCCAGCCGCGCCTGGGTGGCGACGATATTGTGCAGTTCGCTCACCATGTCCTTGACCCGCTCCCGCACGAAACCACCCGCGCAAGCGATCGGCGCCTCGCCCTTTCCTTCGCATGCCGGGCAGCTGCGTGCTTCGCCGGCGCCGGTTCCCGCGCATTCCTTGCATCGGCTGTCGAGCCAATAGGCCAGCGAATGCTCGGCGACGGTGCGATACAGCTTCCGGGCAGCCTGCGCGTCCCAGGCCGTGTTCTCGGGAACCCAGCGGCGCGCACGTCCGCGCTTGCTTACCTCGGCAGTCCACAAGCGCAACAGCTGCGCCAGATTAGCGCTATTGCCTTCGAAAGCCTTCGCCCCCAGGCCGTCGGCGTATTTCACACGGTAGAGCAGCAAGCCGATATCGCCTTTCGATTCGGCCGCTGCGAAGGCCGCGGCCATCAGCGGGTCCGCCTGGTGATGCTGGGCGTCGCTCCTCAGATTGGACGCCGCCAGCGCCTGTATATAACGGTCTGCAAATCCCATCTCTTCCTCCTTGTTTCCCCGGCCGCGCCAGCCCTCCGCCGCCACGTCACCGGAACTTCCATTCAATTGCCTTTGTCCTGACACGGTCCGAACAGCGCAGCGACCAGCGGATCGCGGCGGCCGACGGCCGGGTAGTCGAACACCGTCCGCTGCGACGGCGTCAGATCCTCCTCATGCATGTCCTGCTCCTCATGCATCGCCTGCTCCGGCACTTCGTCCGGTATCGCTGCCGGCGGGCCGAGATGCCAGCGGTACTGCCAGCGCGGCTGTCCAAGCTGTACTTTTTCACGATGCACCCGCTGCCGATCCAGCAAGCGCTCCAGGCGCAGGCGGGTAGCTGCCAACGAAAACCCGGCCTCCCGCGCCAGCTCGTCGGCGAGCCGCGGTCCCGATGCGAGCAGCTCCTCGATGCGGTGTTCCAGCAGATCGGGCGCAATTCGTGGCGTTCTAGCCATAAAAACCCTTCCAAAGGTTTAGCATTTCACGTACAGTATAGAACTCTAAACTGATTAACGTCAAGAAATCTAAACTTAAAAAGTTTAGAACACTTAACATGAACCTACTATCTGAGCGGCTGGATTACATCTACCGCAACACGCCGCAACTGGAAGGCGAACGCGGCCAGACCGGACTCGTCAAAGCGTCCGGCGCGTCGAAGAGCGTGGTCAACCAATGGCTGACGGGAAAGATCAAATCGATCGATATCCGCTACGCGCTGAATATCGAGCGCGAGCTCGGCTTCTCGCATATCTGGCTGATGACGGGCGACGGCGATCCGCGTCAGGCGCCCCTGCGCGGCGTAAAGAATGCGATGGCGGTCCACGCCGCCGCCAACGACGACGCCGACTTCGTCCAGATCGAGATGGTCAAGCTGCGCCTGTCGGCCGGCATCACCGGTTTCCAGACCGAACCGGAGCGCCGCGACGGCGGCACCCTCGGCCTGCGCCGCTCCTGGATCGAGCGCCACCAGTTGCGTCCCGAGCACCTGATCGCCATCCTGGTCAAGGGAGAGAGCATGGAGCCCTCGCTGTACGAGGACGACATCGTGATCGTCAACACCCTGGACACCAAGCCGGTCGACGGCGCCGTGTATGCCTTCAACTACGAGGGAGAAGCGGTGGTCAAGCGCCTGGCGCGCGACGCCGGCCAGTGGTGGCTGACCTCGGACAATCCGGACCAGCGGCGCTACCACCGCAAGCTGTGCAAGGGTGCGGAATGCCTGGTGATCGGGCGCGTGGTGCGCAAGGAAAGCGACCGGATCTGAGTCATGAAGATCGAGGTTGCACTGGCGGTGCTGAAGGGCGTGCGGGTGGCGCTGGCCTTCCCGCCTCCCGCCTGGGTCGTGCCCGGCATCGGCGATGCGCTGCTGGCGCGGCTGCAGCCGCACTTTCCGGCGCTGCCGGTGATGCTCGTATCGCGACAGCCGCACGGGGTGCGCGCGCATGCGGCCTTCCAGGCCCAGGCCCTGGTCGAGGGGGCCGACCTCGATGGCCTGGTGCGCTTCGAGATCGACCTCGACCTGCCGCCGGCGGCGCCGGACGAAGCGCCGCCTTTCTAGCGCGGGGTGGACGGCGCGGATCTGGCCGAATCTTGCTGCGGCAGGTATGATGGTGTCCATGCGTCGTTGGGTCCTCATCATCCTGTTGCTCGTCTACCCATTCCAGCTTGCGCTGGCGGTGGCGGACAAGTGCTGCGTGACGACTTCCACCGGCGTGACCCACCACAGCGACGATCGAGGCGCCGGCGAAGCCCGGGCCGCATTCGCCTTCGTGGCCGGCGACGATGTCTCCGGGGTCTCCGACCCGCACTGCCCGGCCTGCAGCTTCGGCCACAGTTCCTGCATCCCGACCGACCTGCTCGTGACCCCCGCCGGGCCGCATGCAAGCCAGGCGGTCGCCTTCATCCCCCTCTTCCCGACTTCGCCGCCGGCGGACCGTTTCGAACGGCCGAAGTGGCCTTCCGCAGCCTGACGGGCGCGCGGAGTCCCCATACGTCGAGCCACAGGGCTCGTACGCTCACGCGCGCCTGAAACCATCCATTTTCAGGAGCACGAATGAACACCCCATCGAAACGACTGGCGGTGCTGATCGTCGTATCCGCACTGGCGTGGCGCTGCGGCGCCGCCGAGCCGGTGCGGGCGGCGGCGTCCGGCATCGCCCCCATCGACCTGCCGACCGCCATCCGGCTGGCGCTCGCCCAGCCCGGCGTGCGCGCGGCCGGCCATGAACTGGCGGCCGCCGAAGCCGCAGGCGCCCAGGCCGGCCGCCTGCCGAACCCCGAGCTGCAGGTCCTGCGCGAAGGCCAGGAGGCCGGCAAGCGCACCACCACCATCCAGCTCAACCAGCCGCTCGAACTGGGCGGCAAGCGCCAGGCCCGCGTCGCCCTGGCCCGGGGCGCCCTGCAACTGGCCGACAGCGAGCTGAGAGCGCGGCGCCTGGACGTCCGCGCCGACGTGATCGCCGGCTTCCACGAAGCCGTGGTCGCGCAGCGCAGGCAGGAACTGGCCGAGGCCCTGGCCGGGCTGGCGCGCCGCAGCGCCGAGGTCGCCGGCAAGCGGGTCGCCGCCGGCAAGATCTCGCCGATCGACGAGACCAAGGCGCGCCTGGCCGCGCTCGACGCCGCCGCCGAGCTGCAGCAGGCGGCGGCCGCGCTGGCCGTCGCCAGGGCTAGGCTGTCCGCACTCACCGGCCAGCCGGCCGATGCCCTCGTCCTCGCGCAGGCGCCGGACGAACCTCCCGCGCCCGAAGCGCTGGCGGCGCTGCGGGCGCGCGCCGGCGAGGCCGGCAGCATCCGCCGCGCGCGCAGCCAGCTGGCGGTGCAGGAAGCCCAGGCGCAGGTGGAACGCGCGGCCCGCATCCCCGACCTCACGGTCTCGGTCGGTACCCAGCGCGACGAGCAGGCCGGCCGGCGCCAGGCGGTGCTGGGCCTGTCCCTCCCGCTGCCGCTGTTCAACCGCAACGAGGATGGGCTGCGCGCCGCCCTGCGGCGCAGCGACCGCGCCAGGGACGAACTGGCCGCCGCGGAAAGCACCACCGCGGCGGCGCTCGCGGCCGCGCATGCGCGCTACGAGGCAGCACGGAGCGAGGCCACGCTGCTGCGGCAGGACGTGGTCCCGCAGGCCCTGTCGGCCTACGAGCTGACCCTGAGGGGCTTCGAACACGGCAAGTTTTCCTTCCTCGACGTGCTGGATGCGCAGCGCACCTGGTTCCAGGCGCAGTCGCGCCGCTGGAACAGCACCCTCGAGGCCTGGCGCGCCCTGGCCGAGATCGAGCGCATCGCCGGCCCCGCCGAATCCAACGAATAAAGAGTAGCCATGACAAAGAAACAGAAACTGGCGATCGGCGCGATGTGCGCGATCGCCGCCATCCTCGCCGCCCTGCTGCTGTGGCGGCAACCCTCCACACCCGCCGCGCAGGCCGGCGGAGAGCATGCCGGCCACCAGGACTCGCACGGCCATGACGACCGCCATCCCGACGAGAACACCCCGGCCGGACATGCGGCCGACGAGCGCAGCGTGGCGATGACGGAGGCCCAGATCAAGGCCAACGGCATCGCCATCGAGGCCGCCGGGCCGTCCACGATCCGGGAACGGCTGCACCTGCCGGCCCAGATCCGCGTCGATGCAGAACGCACGGTGGCCCTCGCCGCGCCGGCCGAAGGCATCGTGCAGTCGGTGCTGGTATCGCCCGGCGCCGCGGTCAGGCGCGGCCAGGCGCTGGCCACCATCCAGAGCCCGGCGGCGGCCCAGTGGCGCGCCGAGTTTGGGAGCGCGTTGGAGCGCGCGAAGCTGGCCAGGACCACCTGGCAGCGCGAGAAGACCCTGTGGGAACAAGGCATCTCCGCCCGCCAGGACCTCGATGCCGCGCAGTCGGCGTTGAAGGAAGCGGACATCGCCGTCCAGGGCGCGCGCCAGCGCCTGCAGGCGCTCGGCATCGCGCTTGACGCCGGCGTGTCGAGCATCGTCACGGTGCGTGCGCCGCTGGACGGCGTGGTGATCGAGAAGCCGGCCGTCGCCGGGCAAGCCGTCGATGGCGGCAAGCCGCTGTTGACCATCGCCGACCTCTCGCAGGTGTGGATCGAAGCGGCCGTCCCCGCCGACAGCCTCGCGCAGATCGGGACCGGCATGCCGGCCAAGGTCAGCGTCAACGGCCTGGGCGAGACGCTCGACGGCGCCGTGTCCTTCGTCGGCCCGGTGCTCGGCGAAACCACGCGCATGGCCACCGCCAGGATCACGCTGCCCAACCGTGGACTGAAGCTGCGGCCGGGCATGCTGGCCACGGTCGACCTGCTCGGCACGCCGGCGCAAGCCGCGGTGACGGTCGCCAGCGACGCCATCCAGACCATCCACGAACACGACGTCGTCTTCGTGCGCACCGCCGGCGGCTTCCGCGCCCAGGACGTCACGCTCGGACGCTCGGACGGCAGGCGCACCGAGATCGTGAAGGGCCTGCAGGCCGGCGCCGGCTACGCGGCGGGCGGCAGCTTCCTGCTGAAGGCGGACCTCGGCAAGGCCGAAGCCGAACACGGCGACTGATCGAGGCCACATGTTCCAGAAACTCATCGAATTCGCCATCGCACGGCGCTGGCTGATCCTGTTCGCCGTGCTCGGCCTTGCCGGCCTGGGCGTCTACAACTACCAGCACCTGCCGATCGACGCGGTCCCGGACATCACCAACGTCCAGGTCCAGATCAACACCGGCGCCGCCGGCTACTCGCCGCTCGAAGTCGAGCAGCGCATCACCTTCCCCATCGAGACCGCGATGAACGGCCTGCCCAGGCTCGAGCAGACCCGGTCGCTGTCGAAGTACGGACTGTCGCAGGTGACCGTGGTGTTCAAGGAAGGCACCGACATCTATTTCGCGCGCCAGCTCGTCAACGAAAGGATGCAGCAGGCGAAAGCCGCGCTGCCGGCCGGCGTCGAACCGGCGATGGGACCGACCGCCACCGGCCTGGGCGAGATCTTCTACTGGACCGTCGAAGCCACGGACGAGGCCCGCAAGCCGGACGGCAGCCCCTACACGCCGGCCGACCTGCGCGAGATCCAGGCCTGGATCGTGGCGCCGCAGCTGCGCGGCGTGGCCGGCGTCACCGAGGTCAACACCATCGGCGGCTACCTGAAGGAATACCAGGTGGCGCCCGACATGGCGAAACTATCGGCCCACGGCCTGTCGCTGGCCACGCTGGTCAACGCGATCGACCGCAACAACGTCAACGCCGGCGCCGGCTACATCGAACGCGGCGGCGAACAGTTCGTGGTGCGCACGCCGGGCCAGGTGAAATCCCTCGAGGAGATCCGCAATATCGTGCTCGACGTCGTGCAGGGCGCGCCGATCCGCGTGCGCGACGTTGCCGACGTCATCCCGGGACGCGAGCTGCGCACCGGCGCGGCGACCGAGAACGGGCGCGAAGTCGTGCTCGGCGCGGTGTTCATGCTGATCGGCGAGAACAGCCGCGCCGTCGCGGAGAACGCGCGGCGCAAGCTGGCCGACGTCAGCCGCTCGCTGCCGCCTGGCGTGCAGGCCCTGCCCGTCTACGACCGCTCGGTACTGGTCAACAAGGCCATCGCCACGGTGCGCAAGAACCTGGTCGAGGGCGCCCTGCTGGTGGTCGCCATCCTCTTCCTCTTCCTCGGCAACCTGCGCGCCGCCCTGGTGACGGCGCTGGTGATTCCGCTGTCGATGCTGATGGTCTTCACCGGCATGGTCAAGGCCGGGGTCAGCGCCAACCTGATGAGCCTGGGCGCCCTCGACTTCGGCATCATCGTCGACGGCGCCGTGGTCATCGTCGAGAACTGCATCCGCCGCCTGGGCCTGGCGCGGGATGCCGCCGGCCGCGACCTGACACGCGAGGAGCGCTTCGCCGAAGTTGCGGCCGCGGCGGCCGAGGCGCGCCGTCCGCTGCTGTTCGGCCAGCTGATCATCATGACGGTGTACCTGCCGATCTTCGCCCTGTCCGGCGTCGAAGGGAAAATGTTCCATCCGATGGCGATCACGGTGGTGATGGCGCTGGCGGCGGCGATGCTGCTGTCGGTGACCTTCGTGCCGGCCGCGGTCGCCCTCTTCGTCGGCAAGCACGCGGGCGGGCATGAGAACAAGCTGATGGACAAGGCCAGCCACTGGTATCGGCCGCTGCTCGACTGGATCCTGCGCAACCGCCCGGTGGCGCTGAACTTCGCTGCCTTGAGCGTGCTGCTGAGCGGTTTGCTGGCGACGCGGCTGGGCACCGAGTTCGCGCCCAACCTGAACGAAGGCGACCTGGCGGTGCTGACCATGCGCATTCCCGGCACCAGCCTGCAGCAGTCGGTGCAGATGCAGCAGCATCTCGAAGCCAGCCTGCTCAAGCAGTTCCCGGAAATCGAGCGCATGTTCGCGCGCATCGGCACCTCGGAAGTGGCGACCGACCCGATGCCGCCGAACGCCGCCGACAGCTACATCATCCTGCGGCCGGAAAAGGACTGGCCCACGCCGCGCAAGTCGCATGCGGAACTGGTGGCGGCGATCACCGAGGCCGCCAATGCGATCCCGGGGAATAACTACGAGTTCTCGCAGCCGATCCAGCTGCGCTTCAACGAACTCATTTCCGGCGTGCGCAGCGACGTCGCGGTGAAGGTCTTCGGCGACGACACCGCGGCGATGACGGCCACCGCCCAGCAGGTCGCCCAGGTGCTGGGCAAGGTGGGCGGCGCCGTCGAGGTCAAGATGGAGCAGATCGAGGGACTGCCGGCGCTGACCTTGACGGTGGACCGCATCAAGGCCGCGCGCTACGGCCTGAACGTGGCCGACGTCCAGGAAGTCTTCGGCACCCTGGTGGGCGGACGCGACGTCGGCATGGTGTTCGAAGGCGACCGCCGCTTCGCCATCACCGTGCGCCTGCCGGAAGGGACACGCAACGACATCGACAGCCTGCGCCAGCTGCCGATCGCGCTGCCGGCCCGGGACGGGCGATCGGCCAGCATTCCGCTGTCCGAGATCGCGACCCTGAGCTTCGTGCCGGAAGCGAACCAGATCAGCCGCGAGAACGGCAAGCGCCGCATCGTCGTCACCGCCAATGTACGCGGGCGCGACCTGGGCACCTTCGTCGGCGAGCTTCAGTCTCGTCTGGGCACAGTGAAGCTGCCGGCCGGTGTGTGGCTGAACCTGGGCGGCCAGTTCGAGAACCTGCAGGCTGCGTCGACACGCCTGGCCATCGTGATCCCGGCCGCGCTGGCGCTGGTGTTCGCCCTGCTCTACCTGATGTTCAACAGCGTCAAGGATGGGCTGCTGGTGTTCAGCGGGATCCCCTTCGCGATGAGCGGCGGCGTGCTGGCGCTGTGGCTGCGCGGCCTGCCGCTGTCGATCTCGGCGGCGGTCGGCTTCATCGCATTGTCCGGGGTCGCGGTGCTGAACGGGCTGGTGATGATTTCCTTCGTGCGCTCTCTGCGCGAACAGGGACACGGCCCCGAGCAGGCGATGCGCGAAGGCGCGCAGGTGAGGCTGCGGGCGGTGCTGATGACGGCGCTGGTGGCCTCGCTGGGCTTCCTGCCGATGGCGCTGGCGACCAGTACCGGGGCCGAGGTGCAGCGGCCGCTGGCGACGGTGGTCATCGGCGGCATCCTGTCGTCGACGGCGCTGACCCTGCTGATCCTGCCGGCCCTGTACACCTGGGCTTACCGCAACAAGACGAACTGACGAAAGAAGAAAGGAGCAAGAGATGGGTTCTGGACATTCACACGCCGTCAACGCGGCCCAACACGAACGCCCGCTATGGGCCGCACTCGGCCTGACCACGATCTTCCTGGTCGCCGAGGTAATCGGCGGGATCCTCACCAACAGCCTGGCGCTGCTGTCGGACGCCGCCCACATGTTTACGGACACCGCGGCCCTCGGCATCTCGCTGGCGGCCATCCACATCGGCAAACGCCCGGCCGACCGGCTACGTACCTTCGGCTACTACCGCTTCGAGATCCTCGGCGCGGCGCTGAACGCGATCCTGCTGTTCCTGGTGGCGCTGTACATCCTCTACGAGGCCTGGCAGCGCCTGCGCCAGCCGCCCGAGATCCAGTCGGGCGCCATGCTCATGATCGCGATGCTCGGCCTGGTCATCAACCTGATCAGCATGCGCCTGCTCAGCGCCGGCCAGGAGCACAGCCTGAACGTCAAGGGCGCCTACCTCGAGGTGTGGAGCGACATGCTGGGGTCGATCGGCGTGATCGTCGGCGCCGTCGTCATCCGCTATACGGGCTGGGCCTGGGTCGATTCGGCGGTGGCAGTGGCGATCGGTCTGTGGGTGCTGCCGCGCACCTGGACCTTGCTGAAGGCAAGCATGAACGTGCTGCTGGAAGGCGTGCCGGACGGGATCGAGCTGGCCGCGGTGGAGTCGGCGCTGCTCGATGTGCCGGGCGTGGCTTCGGTCCACGACCTGCATGTGTGGGCGATCACGAGCGGCAAGCCTAGCCTGACCGTGCACGTCGTCAGCGACCGGGCTGCCGGTGGCTGGCCGACGCTGCTGTCAGCGGTGCGCAGCGCGATCGAGACGAAGTTCGGGATCCATCACAGTACGGTGCAGATCGAGGCGACGCCTTGCGAGCAGGCGGGCGAGGTTCACAGCTTCGGAGAGGACCATCCTGCGGCGGTCCCCGGCGACGCGAAATAAGTCGCGTCTGCGGTCCTACTCGACTGGCTTGTCCAGTCGGGTATCGATCCAGGCGCGCGCCAGCTTCATTGCCGCGTCCCTTGCTTCGGCTTCCGTGGCGTAGGTCTTGACCTGGTCGTGGGGATGTTCGTGCAGGGTTCGCGTGAACATCGGGTTGGTGGTCGGCTCCAGGATCATGAAGGCGTCCGTCAGGGCGTCGCCAGGTTTGCCGGAGGAATGGATGACGATCGTGTGGTCGCGGTACACGGCGGTGTTGGCGTCTTGGGTTTCCATGCTGGGCTCCTTGGCGTGAAAGGGAATCCTAGCATGGAGTGCTGCGGTGCCTTGGTGAATAAAGAGCTAGCTTTCACGCTCGCCTGTATTTATGGCAACCACTTGCAAGTTGATTCTCGTCCGCTCGCGCGCACCATGGCATCCCAGGCATTGCGTGTCTCGAAATCGACGGCAAATGTACCCTTGTCCTGGATTGAAGTAAGCGGGATGGACCGACCGAGCGAAAGAATTAACTCACGTTCGCCGGTATCTGTTTTGTATGGATGCACCGTTAGTTCCTGCACTATTGGGACGCCGCAACTCTGCCTGAATACTGCACGGGGAGCCTGCAATGCGCGTCCACGTACTCTTTCTTCACGCGCATAATCCGGCGCAAAATCCAAAAACCCCGCTACCACCGTCACTTTCGTGAGACTCTCGAGTTCTCGCTCCCCACCTTCGACATCAAAGAATAGCGTCACTTCCTGATCTTTAGGTATCGCAGATTTATTCCACCCTTCACCAATTCGCAGCAATGCATCGGTCGCCAAGCCGATCCAGACCGGCTTTGCGTCACGCGCGCCGGAATTTTTGACATGCAACTCGATGCGGTAGATTCTGCGGCTCGTCCCGTAAGAGCTTTCCTTTAGCTCCCCGTGTGTGATCTTCCCACCAAGGACTGTTAGCATGGGTCGTTGTAGTTCAGCTGCGTCCTCGGCTGTTCTAAGCGTGAAATCGTAAGCAGCACCGGCAACGACACTTGCCTCATTGGTAGCAACATAACTAAACCAGGATGCCAGTGCAGCGAAGCAAGTTGCTCCGATAGTCAAGATTTTTTCAATCAGCGGGCCATTGTTCCGCGCCCAAGTCTTTACGCTTCTCCATGCCGTCAGTAACCACCCCACTCCGACTATCCTTTCTCGACCGCTGATCCGTAAACGAAAAAGGCCAGCTCGAAAGCTGGCCTAACTCATTGATTCTACTGGTCGGGGCGAGAGGATTCGAACCTCCGACCACCTGCACCCCATGCAGGTACGCTACCAGGCTGCGCTACGCCCCGACTCGGCCTGCAATTATATCAGAGCCCGGCGAGATGATTAAGCTTTTTGTCACACAGCATCTATTTCCACTCGCCGCGCAGGGCCAGCACCTCTTCGTACAACCCTTCCGGCGTCACCTCCTGCGGCGGCACCGGCCGGCCCACGGCCAGCGCCAGCCGTGAACGCCAGCCGCGCGAGAACGAGCGCTCGAACACGTTCGAGGGGTCGCGCGAGAACAGGCTGCCCCACAGGCCGCGCAGCGCCATCGGGATCACCGGCACCTTGCTGCGCTCGATGATCTTGGCGACGCCGCCGCGGAACTCGCCGATCTCGCCATCCCGCGTCAGTTTGCCTTCCGGGAAGATGCAGACCAGTTCGCCTTCGTGCAGGGCCTGGGCGATGTCGACGAAGGCCTTCTCCATCAGCCACGGGTCTTCCTTGCTTGGTGCGATCGGGATCGCTTTCGCGGTGCGGAAGATGAAGCCCAGCAGCGGCGTCTTGAAGATGCGGTGGTCCATCACGAAGCGGATCGGGCGCGGGCTGGCGGCCATGATCACGATGGCGTCGACATAGCTCACGTGGTTGCAGACCAGGACCGCCGCGCCCTCTTCCGGGATGCGGTCGGTGTCCACGGTCGAGACGCGGTGGATGGTGTGGATCAGCAGCCAGGCCAGGAAGCGCATCAGGAATTCCGGCACCAGCGAGAAGATGTAGATGGCGACCACCGCATTCAGCAGCGCCGTGGTCAGGAACATCTGCGGAATCGAGAAGCCCTGCTTGAACAGGAACACGGCGACGCCGGCCGCGGCCACCATGAACAGCGCGTTCAGGATGTTCATGCCGGCGATGGTGCGCGAGACGTGCTTGGGGTCGCAGCGGGTCTGGATCAGGGCGAACAGCGGCACGATGAAGAAGCCGCCGAACACGCCCAGCAGCAGCACGTCGGCCAGGATGCGCAACGTGCCCGCCTGGTGCAGCAGGCCGATGAAGTCCACCGTCGCGGTATTCGTGTAACCCAGGCTGGCGAAATACAGGTCGATGCCGAACAGCGACAGGCCGATCGCGCCGAAGGGCACCAGGCCGATCTCGACCTTGCGGCCCGAGAGCTTCTCGCACAGCAGCGAGCCGGCGCCGATCCCCAGCGAGAAGATGGTCAGCAGCAGCACGAACACGCTGTGGTCGCCGTGCAGGTAGTCCTTGGCGTACAGCGGGAACTGCGACAGCACCAGCGCGCCGTAGAACCAGAACCAGGAATTGCCGAGCATGGACAGGAACACGGTGCGGTTCTGCCGCGAGTAGGCGATATTGCGCAGCGACTCGGCGATCGGGTTGCGGCTGATGACGAGGTCCGGCGCCGGCGCCGGCGAAGCGGGAATGCGCCAGCTGGTGGCCAGGCCCAGCACGGCGACCAGCAGCGTGCCGATCGCCACCAGGTGGATGCCCAGCGTGCCGTGGCCGGCCAGTACCGCGCCCATCACCTCGCCCAGCAGGATGCCGACGAAAGTACCCATCTCGATCACGCCATTGCCGCCCACCAGCTCTTCCGGCTTCAGGTGCTGCGGCAGGTAGGCGTATTTCACGGGGCCGAACAGGGTCGAGTGCACCCCCATGCCGGCCACCGCCGCGATCAGGAGCCACAGCGTATGCGTCCACCAGCCGACCGCCGCCAGCGCCATGATGCCGATCTCGAGCAGCTTGACCCAGCGCGCCAGCCTGCCCTTCTCGACCTTGTCGGCGATCTGGCCGGCGGTCGCCGAGAACACGACATAAGGCAGGATGAACAGGCCAGGGATCAGGTTGTTGAGGATGGCCGGCGGCAGCGTGGTCCAGGACAGTGCGTCATAGGTCAGCACGACCAGCAGCGCGGTCTTGAACAGATTGTCGTTGAAGGCGCCCAGGAACTGGGTCCAGAAGAAGGGACCGAACCGGCGCTGGGTCAGCAAAGCGAATTGGCTGGGATGGCTGGAGTGGCTCATGCGGTCGGGTCGCGGTGTTGTGAGAGATGCGTAATCTACCGCACAACACCGGACTTGAATACATGATGTTGCCAAACACCAGAGTTAGTCGCGCAAACCGATACCAACCCAGCAGAAATACGCGACATCACCCAGGCAAAGCAGCGTCACACGCCACTCACCGAAGCCCCGCGCAAGCGCGCCCAGGTCCGGTACAGCGGCCCGATCGCCAGCACCACGACCACCATGCGCGACACGTGGAAGGCCGTCACCACCGGCACGCCCAGGTGCAGCACGCGTGCCGTCAGCGACATCTCGGCGATGCCGCCCGGCGAGGTCGCCAGCAGCATGGTGCCCGGATGGAGCTCCGTCACCTCGGCCACGCACAGGGCGAATACCGCGGCCAGCAGCATGGTGCAGACGGTGCACAGGGCCACGCTGGCCAGGTAGCGCGGCGCGGTGTGCACGAAGCGCGGTGTAAAACGCGTGCCCAGCGAGACACCGATGAAGAGCTGGCCGGCGCGGATCATCCATTCGGGCAGGCGCGACAGCTGGATGCCGGCCGCGGTCAGCAACAGCGCCACCAGCAGCGGGCCGATCACCCAGGCGTTCGGCACCTGCAGGCGCTTGAGCAGCAGTGCGGCGGCGGAAGTCAGCGCGATCAGCACCAGCAGGCCGCCGAGGTGGACGCTGGCGGCGAGCGGCACGAACATGTCCAGCCCCGCGCCCCAGCCATGGCTGCTCCACCAGCGCACCGCGAAGGGAATCGTACCGACCACCATCATGATGCGCAGGCTGTGGGCAGCGGCCACGCGTTCGACCACGGCGCCATGGCGCTCGCCCTGCACCGCCATCTCGGAGGCGCCGCCGACCGCCATCGCGAAGAAGGCCGTGGCTTCGTCGCTGCCGGACAGGCGGCGCAGCAGGCTGCCTCCCAGCATGCCCAGGCAGATCGCGAAGGCCACCGCCAGCGCGATCCACGGCAGGTTGCGGGCCAGCGCGGCCAGCACCGGGGCGCTGAAGTAGAGGCCGAGCGCGGTGCCGATCGCCCACTGCCCTGCCTCGCGCGCCTGCACCGGGGCGCCGAGGCGGGCGCCCAGCATGCAGGCCAGCGCGGTCGAGAACAAGGGCCCGATCATCCACGGCAGCGGGGTGTCGAGCGCGATGCAGGCTTCGGCTGCGACGAAGGCCAGCAGCAGGGCCGGCAAGAATGAGCGCAGCGTGCCTTTCAGAACACCCACAGCTTCTCGGCCGGCATCTCGAGCCAGTACTGGCCCGGGTCGATGCGGTGCTTCGAATAGGCGCGCACGCTGGCATCGCCCTGCTTGAACAGGCACTCCCAGCGATCGCCCAGGTACATGCAGGTCGACAGCGGCAGCTGGATGCCGTTCTCCACCGGCTGGCGGCCGATGCGCACTTCCTCGACGCGGATCAGGGCTGCCGAACTGGCGTCACCCGCGGCGGCCGCACTGCCGGCGCCGCGCGCGGTGGCGCTCAGGGCCATGCCTTCGACCTGCAGGCGGGCCGCCTCGCCATTACGGGACAGCACCCGCGCCGGCAGGCGGTTGTTACTGCCCATGAACTCGGCGGTGAACAGGGTGTCGGGCGATTCGTACATCGATTGCGGCGTGCCCTGCTGCTCGATCTTGCCGTTGTTGAGCAGCAGGATGCGGTCCGAGATCGCCATCGCCTCGGCCTGGTCGTGGGTCACCATCAGGGCCGACAGGCCCAGGCGCACGATCAGCTCGCGCAGGAAGGCGCGCGCTTCTTCGCGCAGCTTGGCGTCCAGGTTCGACAGCGGTTCGTCCAGCAGGATCACGGGCGGGTTGTAGACCAGGGCGCGGGCGATCGCCACGCGCTGCTGCTGGCCGCCTGACAGCTGGTGCGGGAAGCGTGCGCCCAGGTGGCCGAGGCCGAGCTGGGACAGCACTTCGTTCACCGTCGCCTCGATCTCGCGCGCCGGCGTCTTGCGCAGCTTGAGGCCGTAGGCGACGTTGTCGAACACGGTCTTGTGCGGCCACAGCGCATAGGACTGGAACACCAGGCCCAGGTTGCGCGCCTCGGCCGGC
>FTCT01001138.1_pt1 | contig 15638 bp, 8 predicted proteins | sample 1658881 | NCBI WGS metagenome assembly FTCT01 (sample SAMEA3914864, study PRJEB12502) | metagenome | biome: forest; material: soil | place: USA | collected 2012-03-12 | depth 0.3 m | reverse complement strand
GGTCATGAACGGCCTGCTCGACAACGGGGCGGTGTTCTCGATCCACATCGAGGGTGGCAAGCGCAACGGCTCGGGCGTGCAGATCGACATCACCGGCGACGAAGGCGACCTGCGCATCACCAACGTCTCGCCGTTCGGTGGCTTGGGCGAAGACTATGTGATCACCGGCGCCCACGGCGACGACCTGCCTATGCAGGTCCTGCCGACGCCGGAGACCTACGACTGGCTGCCGGCCTCGACGCTGCCGTCCAGCGTGCTGGAACTGGCCAACCTCTATGTCGCCCACGCCCGCGACGTGGCGGAGGGCACGCAGTCGGCTCCGACCTTCGCCGACGCCGTACGCATGCATCACATCCTCGACCAGGCCCGCCACGACGTCGCCGCCCTGGCCGACAAGACCGCCGCCTGACCGGCCGCATGACCAAGGAGTCTTCCATGTCCCGGGTAATCCGCCTGCATGCGGTCGGCGAGGCCGACGTCCTGACGATCGACGACGTCGTCGTCCCAGAGCCCGGGCCCGGCGAGGTGCGCATCCGGGTCAAGGCCATCGGCCTCAACCGCGCCGAGGTGATGTTCCGGCGCGGCGACTATTTCGCCGATCCGGTCTTCCCGGCCCAGCTGGGCTACGAGGCCGCCGGGATCGTCGATGCGATCGGGCCTGACGTCACCCACCTCACTGTCGGCGATCCGGTCGCCGTGGTGCCCAGCTTCAGCTTCGAGGACTACGGCCTCTACGGGGAGCTGGTGCTGGCCCCGGCCCGCGCCACCGTCCGCCATCCCGCAGGTCTGGCCTGGGAAGACGCCGCGGCCATCTGGATGCAGTACGCCACCGCCTGGGGCGGCCTGATCGATGCGGCGGGCCTCAAGTCCGGCGACGTCATGCTCGCCCCCGCCACCGCCAGCAGCGTCGGCATCGCCGCCATGCAGGTGGCGCGTATGGTCGGCGCCGTGCCGATCGCCACCACCCGCGATCCGGCCAAGGTCGAGGCGCTGAAGGCGGCCGGGGCCGAGCACGTGATCGTCACCGGCCAGCAGGACCTGACCGCCGAGGTGCTACGCCTTACAGGCGGCGTCGGCGCCCAGGTGGTGTTCGATCCGGTTGGCGGGCCGCTGTTCCCCAGCCTCGTGCGCGCCACCGCGGTGGGCGGCACGATCGTCGTCTACGGCGAGCTCAGCCCCGAGGTGACCCCGCTGCCGATGCTGGCCACCCTCGGCCGGCAGCTGACCATCCGCGGTTACGCCCTGGCCCTGGCCATGCATGACGACGCTAAGCTGGAGGCGGCCAAGCGCTTCGTCCTGGAGGGCGTCGGCTCGGGGGCTCTCGTCCCCAAGATCGCCAAGACCTTCCCCTTCGAGGCGATGGCCGACGCGCACCGCTACCTGGAATCCAACCAGCAGATCGGAAAGGTGATCGTCACGCTGTAGACGCATGAGCGTGACGAAAGCCGTTGGCCGGCCGGGGAGTGAAGCGCCCGGCCGGCCTTTTTTGCGTTCAGGTTTCGGCGAACAGCCGGCGGGCCATGAAGTCGACGAAGGCCTTGATCTTGGGCGACTGGTGGCGGCTCGACGGCCACAGCACCCGGAAGATGCCGACATTGTGGAAGTAGGGATCGAGCACGGTCACCAGCTTGCCTTCGGCGACCTGGCGGCGGACTGCAAAGCGGGGCACGCAGGTCAGGCCCAGGCCTTGCTCGGCCATGGCGATCAGCGGCTCCAGCGTGCTGGCGACCGCCGCCGTCGGCAGCTCGACATTGACGTCCTGGCCCTCCCGGCTCATCGGCCAGCGCTCGAGCTTGCCGGTCGAAGGAAAGCGGTGATGTAGGCAGGCGTGGCGCACCAGATCCTCGGGCGTCTCGGGGCGGCCGCGCCGCTCGAAGTAGCCGGGGGAGCCGGCAATGGTGTGCGTGAAGTTTCCCACCACCTTCATCATCAGGCGCGAGTCGCTGACCTCGCCGGTGCGCATGACGACGTCGAAACCCTCGTCGATCACGTCGACCATCCGGTCGGTGAAATCCAGATCCAGCTCGATCTGCGGATAGGCCGCCACGAACTCGCCGATCGCTGGCATCAGCAGCATGCCCACCAGCGGCAGGCTAACCCGCAGGCGCCCCTTGGGGGCGTTGGCTTGGGCCAGTTCCTGCTCGGCCGCTTCGATCTCGCCGAAGATGCGTCGGCAGCGCTCCAGGAACTGAGCGCCCTCGGCGGTCAGCGTGATGCTGCGGGTGCTGCGGCGAAAAAGGCTGACCCCCAGCCGTTCCTCCAGGCGCGCCACGGCCTTGCCGACGGCGGAAGACGAAATGCCCAGCTGTCGGCCGGCGGCCGTGAAGCTGCGGGCTTCCGCAGCCTGGACGAAGACGTTTAGCGACCCGATGCGATCCATTCGCCACCCATTGCGGACTTCCGTGTCCGCGATCGGTGTAGCGCGACCGTGGCCAAGGGACGAGCCCCGATAGGCGTTGGCTTGGTCAAGTCTGCCGCTGCCGTTCAACGCCAGTGGCCAAGTGCAATCCTTCCCGCCCGTCCGGCCCCAGGGTCCAACCTGGCACGGCGCCCTTTCTCGCGGCCCCGCGCGACGATTGGGAGAGACGATGCCAAAACCCGCCTCCGCGCCGACCGCACTCTCCCGCCGCCTAACCCCAGCGGTCGGCGCACTTTTCCTGATCGCCCTGGTCACGGGCCTAGCCGGTTGCCGTACGGCCGACCAGAGCGCCGCCCCGCCGCCGCCGACCGTGTCGGTCTCGCCGGTGCTCTTTCGCACGCTGCGTCAGTGGGACGACTTCACCGGCACCCTGGAAGCGGTCCAAAGCGTCGAGGTTCGGCCGCGCGTCAGCGGCTACATTGACGCGGTCGGGTTCGCCGAGGGCGCGCGCGTGCGCAAAGGCCAACTGCTCTTCCAGATCGACCCACGCCCCTACCAGGCCCAGGTCGAGCGTCTCGAGGCCGAGCTGCAGCGCGCCGAGGCGCGCGCGGTTCTCGCCCGCGCCGACCAGGATCGCGGCGGCAAGCTGATCGGCCAGAACGCCATCGCCCAAAGCGAGTTCGAACGCCTGCAAGCCGAGGCCAAGGCCGCCGACGCCGATGTCGGCGCCGCCCGCGCCGCTCTGAAGGCTGCGCGGCTGGACCTGTCGTTCACCCACGTGATCGCCCCTATCGACGGCCGCATCTCCAAGGCCCTGATCACTTCGGGCAACCTGGTGGCCACCACCAGCCTCCTGACCACCGTGGTCTCCGACGCGCCGATCTATGCGGCCTTCAACGCCGACGAACAGACCTATCTGAAGTACGCCGCCGGCCAGCGCGGCCGCGGCGGCCCGGTCTTCGTCGGCCTGATCGACGAGACGGGCTTTCCCCATCGCGGCACGCTGCATTTCCTCGACAACGCCGTCGACAGCGGCAGCGGCACAATCGCTGGCCGGGCCCTGCTCGACAACGCCGACGGCAAGCTCACACCAGGCCTCTTCGCCCGCGTGCGTTTGGTCTCGGCCACCCCTAGCCAGGTGGCCTTGGTGCCCGAGCAGGCGTTGGGCACCGACCTTGGCAAACGGTTCGTGATGGTCCTCCAGCCAGATGGCCATGTGGCCTCGCGTCCTGTCGAGCTGGGCCCGGCGGTCGGCGAGTTGCGGGTCGTGCGCAGCGGCCTTTCCCCCGGCGACCAGATCGTCGTCGGCGGCCTGCTGAAGGTCAAGCCGGGCGATCCGGTCAAGGCCCAGCACGTGGCGACCGAAATCCCGCCCGCCATCCTCGCCCAGCTGGCCCCGGCCGGATGATCGATCCCCACCCGTTTTCGTCCCGGCCGCTGATCGAGGGATCGCCGCAGTGAACGTCTCCAATTTCTTCGTCGGCCGACCGCGCTTCGCCATCGTGCTTTCGGCCGTCATCCTCCTGGCGGGCCTGGTGGCCCTACCGCTATTGCCGATCGCCGAATATCCCGAGGTGGTGCCGCCCACCGTGGTGGTGCGCACCACCTATCCCGGCGCCGACCCGGGCGTGATCGCCGAGACGGTCGCAGCCCCGATCGAGCAGGCGGTCAACGGCGTCGAGGGCATGCTCTACCAGTCCTCGCAGTCGACGGCCGACGGGGTGATGACCCTGACGGTGACCTTCGCCCTGGGCACGGACGGCGACAAGGCGCAGGTCTTGGTCCAAAATCGCGTCGCCCAGGTGCTAGCCAGGCTGCCGCCCGAGGTCCAGCGGGTCGGGGTGACCACCACCAAGGCCTCGCCCTCGCTGATCGAGGTGGTCCACCTGACCTCCACCGATCCGCGCTACGACATGCTCTACCTGTCGAGCTACGCTCAGCTGCACGTCAAGGATCGCCTGGCCCGCGCCTATGGCGTCGGGGACGTGCGCGTCCTGGGCCAGGGCCCGTACTCGATGCGCATCTGGCTCAATCCCGAGACCCTGGCCGCGCGCCACATGACGCCGGGCGACGTGGTCGCGGCCTTGCGCGAACAGAACGTCCAGGTCGCCGCCGGTCAGCTGGGCGCGCCGCCGGCCCCCGGCCAGGCCGCCTTCCAGATCTCGGTCAACACCCAGGGGCGCCTGGAGACCGAGGAGCAGTTCGGCGACGTCGTCGTGCGCGCCGGCCCCAACGGCCAGCTGACCCACCTGCGCGACATCGCCCGCATCGAGCTGGGCTCGGACAGTTACGCCCTGCGCTCGCTGCTAGACGGCAAACCCGCCGTGGCCATGGCCATCTTCCAGCGTCCCGGCACCAACGCCCTGCAAATGGCCGACGGGGTCAAGAAGACCATGGACGAGGTGTCCAAGGACTTCCCGCCGGGGGTGAAGTACTCGATCGTCTACAACACCACCGGCTTCGTCCACGCCTCGATCGACGCGGTGGTCCACACCCTGTTCGAGGCCCTGTTCCTGGTGGTGCTGGTCGTGCTGCTCTTCCTGCAGAGCTGGCGCGCCTCGATCATCCCGCTGGTCGCCGTGCCCGTCAGTCTGGTCGGCGCCTTCGCCGCCATGCTGCTGCTGGGCTTTGGCTTCAACGCTCTGACGCTGTTTGGCCTGGTGTTGGCCATCGGCATCGTGGTCGACGACGCCATCGTCGTGGTCGAGAACGTCGAGCGCAACATCGCCAAGGGCTGCCCACCGGTCGCCGCGACCAAGCGGGCGATGACCGAGGTCACCGGTCCGATCATCTCCACCGCCCTGGTGCTGTGCGCGGTGTTCATTCCCACCGCCTTCATCACCGGCCTGACGGGCCAGTTCTATCGCCAGTTCGCCCTGACCATCGCCGTCTCGACCGTGATCTCGGCGATCAACTCCCTGACCCTGTCGCCGGCCCTGGCCGCCCTGCTACTGCGGCCGCACGATGCGCCCAAGGACCGGCTCGAGCGCTGGATCGACCAAGGCCTGGGCTGGTTCTTCCGGCCGTTCAACCGCGCCTTCACCTGGATGTCGAACACCTATGTCGGCGGCGTCTACAAGCTGATCGGCCGCAGTTCGGCGACCCTGGCGCTCTACGGCGTCCTCCTGGCCATGACCGCCTGGAGCTTCCTGTCTACGCCCTCGGGCTTCGTGCCGTTGCAGGACAAGCTCTACCTGGTGACCGTCGTGCAACTGCCCGACGCGGCGACCCTGGACCGCACCGAGGCGGTGATGAAAGAGGTGAGTGACATCGCCCTGCACACGCCGGGGGTGGCCCACGCCGTCGGCTTCCCCGGCCTGTCGGTCAACGGCTTCGTCAACAGCCCCAACTCCGGCGTCCTCTTCGAGCCGCTCGATCCCTTCGAGATGCGCAAGTCCGGCGACCTGTCCTCGGCGGCGATCGCCCAGACCCTGACCGCAAAGTTCGCCGCCATTCCCGACGCTTCGATCGCCGTCTATCCGGCCCCGCCGGTCCAAGGCCTGGGCACCATCGGCGGCTTTAGGATGCAGATCGAGGACCACTCGGGCCAAGGACCGGATGCGGTCTACGCCGCCACCCAAGCGGTGATCGCCAAGGCTCGCCAGAACCCGGCCCTGGCCGGGGTCTTCTCCAGCTACCAGATCGGGGTGCCCAAGGTCCGCGCCGACGTCGACCGCGAGAAGGCCAAGGCCCAGGGCGTGGCGCTCGGCGACCTCTTTGAGACCATGCAGGTCTATCTGGGCTCGCTGTACGTCAACGACTTCAACCGTTTCGGACGAACCTACCAGGTCAACGTCCAGGCCGATCAGCGCTTCCGCCTGCAGCCGGAGGATCTCACCCGCCTGCAGACCCGCAACGCCGCCGGCCAGATGATCCCCCTGGGCGCCTTCGTCACCACCCACGAGACGACGGGGCCGGAGCGCACCGCCCACTACAACGGCGAGCTGACGGCCGAGATCAACGGCGGACCCGCGCCCGGCTACTCGACCGGCCAGGCTCAGAAGGCCTTGGAAGACATCGCCCACAATGAACTGCCCAACGGCATGGGCTTCGAATGGACCGAGCTGACCTACCAGCAGATCCTGGCGGGCAACACGGCCGTCTTCGTCTTCCCGCTCTGCGTGCTGCTGGCCTTCCTGGTGCTGGTCGCCCAGTACGAAAGCTGGAGCCTGCCGCTGGTCGTCATCCTGATCGTGCCGATGTGCCTGCTCTGCGCCCTGGCCGGGGTGCGCCTGACCGGCGGCGACAACAACGTCTTCACCCAGATCGGCCTGATCGTGCTGGTGGGGCTGGCCTGCAAGAACGCCATCCTGATCGTGGAGTTCGCCCGCGAGCGAGAGATGGCCGGCGAGCCGGTGATGCGGGCGGTGCTGGAGGCTTGCCGCCTTCGCCTGCGGCCGATCCTGATGACCTCGCTGGCCTTCATCATGGGCGTGGCGCCGCTAGCCGTGTCGCACGGCGCCGGCGCGGAGATGCGCCGGGCCATGGGCGTGGCGGTCTTCGCCGGCATGCTCGGGGTGACGCTGTTTGGCCTGGCCCTGACGCCGGTCTTCTATTGGACGATCCGCTGCCGGATCAAAGGCAAGGCCTGCGGCAAGGACCGCGCCGCCGAGGTCGACGCCTCGCCGGTCGGCATGCCGATGGTCTCGCCGGCCGAGACCGGAGGACAGTGACCATGACGCTCAGCGTTCCTTGCAGGGTCCTCCTGTTGGCGACCTTGGCCCTGACCGGCGGCTGCGCCGTCGGCCCGCACTATCGCGCGCCGGTCGAGACGCCGGTGGCAGTTGGGGCGCCCGATCCGGCTTTGTCGTCGGCGACCGCTGTGCCGTCGGGCGGTTGGTGGACGATCTACGACGACCCGGTGCTGACCGACCTGATCGGCCGCGCCAACCGCAGCAATCTCGACCTCCGTCAGGCCCTGGCCCGTGTGAAGGCCGCGCGGGCGGCGTTCGCCGACGCCGAGCTCGACCGCTTCCCGCGCGTGACCAGCGAGGCCAGCTATGCGCGCTCCAAGTCCCAGCGTCCCGGCCAGGCCACCGATCGCGTGACGGTCGAGCAGAGCCAGGTCGGCTTCGATGCGGCCTGGGAGCTCGACCTCTTCGGCCGCGTCGGCCACGCGGTCGAGGCGGCCAAGGCGCAAGCTGAGGCTGCCGACTTCGACGCCAAGGACGCGGCCGTCACCGTCGCCGCCGAGGTCGCCCGCGAATACATGCTCCTGCGCGGCGCCCAGGCCCGGCGTCTCGTCGCCGAGGCCAACGCCAAGACCCAGGAAGAGACCCTGCAACTGACCCAGGCGCGGGTGTCGGCCGGGCGCGGCGATCCCGTCGATCTTCAGAGCGCCCGTGCGCATCTGGAGGCGACCCGGGCAACGATCCCGGTCCTGGCCCTGGTCGAGATTCAAGCGCGCTATCGCCTGGCGGTGCTGGTCGGTGAACGGCCCGGCGCCCTGGACGATCTCCTGGCCCCGACCCGGGACCTGCCTGGGCCCTCGGCCAAGGCGCTACCGCTCGGCGAGGTCGGCCAGGTCTTGCGCCGTCGTCCCGACGTTCGGGCCGCCGAACCCGCCCGGACGGGTGTGCCCACCGCCGATCTCTTTCCTCGCGTCCGGGTCACCGGCTTCGTCGGGCTGCTCTCCGGAGACCTGTCGGCCCTGACCCATGAAGGCGCGGAGGCCTGGGCCGTCTCGCCGGCGATCAGCTGGCCGGCCCTCGACTTCGGCGGGGCCCACGCCCGCCTGCGCGCCCAAGAGGCCCGCGGCGAGGCGAGCTTGGCGGCCTACGATCAGACGGTCCTGCGCGCCGTGGAAGATCTCCGCGGCGCCCTCGACGCTTACGGCCAGCACCAGCGCCAGATCGCCAGCCTGTCGGCGCGGATGGCCGCCGCGCGCGAGGCCGCCCGTCTGGCCAAGGCGCGCTACGATGTCGGCGACATAGACTTCCTGCGCGTGCTGGACGCCGAGCGCTCGCGCTTGGACGCCGAGGATGCGCTGACTGACGCCGAAGTCGCGGCCAATATCGACGTGGTGGCGATCTACAAGGCGTTGGGCGGAGCCTAGGCGGCTATTGCAGAACCGCGCGACCGCCGAGGTCGACGGGACGGGCTGGGCCGTCGGCGCCGAGCAAGTCGTCCTCGCCCTCCTCCAGAACGGCCATCATCGCCGTCGCCTGCTTGAAGTCGGCCGTCCAGAAGCCTTGCTCGAAGCGGCCGGTGACGTCGGCCAGAAGCGCCGCGGCGGCGCGGGGCTGGGCGACCTGGCGCAACAGCTTGGCGCGGCTGATGGCGGTGCGAAGTTCCCAGGCTAGGGCGCCTTGCTGGCGCGCGATATCGGTCGAGCGCAGCAGCAGCGCCTGGGCCCGCGTGCGCGAGTGCTCGGAGCCTTCGGTCAGAACCTGCTCGCCGATCGCTCGCAGGACTTCGGCCGAGAACACGCACGGCTCCTGGTCGACCGACTGCAGCATCTTAGCGGTCGCAAAAGCCGGCGCGAATGAGCTTAGAGTCCCCCCGTGCATGCGCGTGGGCGGCGTCCAGTCGATGCTGCCGGTGACCGAGGCGTTGCGCGACCAGTCCAGCGTTGGCAGCAGGTCGACGAGGCGCTTGGCCCAGTCGATCCAGAAGCCAAGGTTGTTGCGCGCCGCCGTGGCGTGGAACTCGTTGACGTACTTAAGTGCCGAGGCGTGATCGCCCGACCAGATCGCGACCGGGATAGGCCCGCAATGAACCGCAAAGCAGGTCGTCGGCGGATGACCCAGGGCGATGGCCTCGTCAAAGACGCGAGCGGCTTCGTCGCGCGCCTCGTCGGCGCGGCCCAGAACCCACAGCGTGCGGCAACGGATGGCTCGGCTCGCGATCATATGGTCGAGGTGGTAGGTGCGCCGCTGGTCGTTGGCCCGTTGGGGAACAACCGAGAGCGCCTGGTCGCTCGCCGCCAGAGACTCGTTCAGCCGGCCCACCAGGAAAGTCGCCAGCGACAGGAAGCGTGGCCGGATAGCCTTGACCCAGGGATTGGGATCCTCGGCGGTCAGGGCGTTGAAGGCCAGGACGTGAGCCAGCGAGGCCCGGCCGTGGCCGCAGATGTTCTCGATGCTCAGGATCTGCCAGTGCACCTTGATCTGGTATTCATGGTGATTGAGCTTGGTGGCAAGCGCCAGGCAACGCCGCAAGCTCGTCAGGATCGTCTGCCGGTCGACGCCGAGACTGAACATGGCCACGCCTTGGCCCGACCGCAGGGCCATCTCGCGTGGATCCTCGCCGCCATGCGCTTCGATGCGCTCCAGCGCCCGGGTGATGCGCGCGCAGCCTTCGGCGATCAGGGACAAATCCAGCCACAGCGGCACGGCGGCGACCGAAAGGTCGATGGCGATGGACTCCGAGCCGGGGTCCTCGAACGCCCAGTCCAGGGCGCTGCGCGTGTCGTCGATCAGGCGACGCAACGTATCCAGGCGGCCGGGCTGGATCTCGCCGACCCAGTTCGAGCCGATCCTGTGCAGCGCCTCGGTGAGCTGGATCGTCAGCCGCCGGAACGTGCCGCGAAGTTCGCCCGCAGCTTCCAGCTTTTCCAGGGCGTAGGCCCGGGTGGTCTCCAGCAGGCGGTAGCGGGTCACGTCGCTGCTGATGTCGACGGCGATCATCGACTTGGACAGCAGTTCGGGCAAGGCTTCCAGGCAGTCGGCGCGATCGAGGGTCTCGTCCGCGGCCACCTGAAGCGCGGCTTCCAGCTCGAAGACGCCCGAAAACGCGCCCAGGCGACGCAGCAGGCGCTGCTCGGTCGGCGATAGAAGCTCGTGGCTCCAGTCGAGGGTCGCGCGCAGGGTCTGGTGGCGAGGCAGGGAGGTGCGCCGTCCCCGTTTGAGAAGCCCGAACCGGTCGTCCAGCCCCTTGGCGACGGCCGCCACCGGGATCTGGTTGATCTGCGCGGCGGCCAGCTCGATGGCCAGCGGGACGCCGTCGAGGCGCCGGCAGATCTCGACGACCGCCGGGACGTTCTCGTCGGTCAGCTCGAAGGTGCTGAGGCTGGCTTCGGCGCGCTCGACGAAAAGCTGGATCGCCGGATAGTCCCAAGCGTCGTCCGCCGTGAGGGGGTGATCGTCAGGGCAAGGCAGCGGGGCCAGGTGATGCAGCCATTCGCCCGCCGCCTTTAGCGGCTCGCGGCTGGTGGCCAGGACCGAGACGCTGGGCGCACCCCGAAGGATGGTCTCGACGAAGTGGGCCACCGGGCCGATCAGGCGCTCGCAGTTGTCGAGAACCAGCAACAGGGTCTGGCGCCGCAATGTTGCCAGCACGCTGTTGGTGTGATTGCCGTCCGGCGCGAAGGCCGCCAGCGCCGCGGCGACGGTGCTGGGCACCAGCGAGGCTTCGGCGATCGTGGCCAGATCCACGTAGCAGACCTCGATCTGCCGGGCGCGCACCGTCGCGTGAGCCACGGCCAGAGCCACGGTCGTCTTGCCGATGCCGCCTGGACCAACCAGGGTGACGAGCCGCTTTTCGGTGGTTTCCTGCACCAGGCGCTCGACGGCGTCATGGCGGCCGATCACGCGATGCAGGGGACACGGCAGCTGATATTCCGGCGCGGCGCCGCCCAGCATGAGAGGATCGCCTTCGACGTCTTCGACCGGGGCGACGAAGCTGTAGCCTCGCCCCAGAACGTTGACGATGTAGCGCGATCCGGACCCGTCGCTGAGCACCTTGCGCAGCGCCGACAGCTGCACCTTGATATTGGCTTCCTCGACGGTAACATCCGGCCAGACCGCCGCCATGAGCTCGGTCTTGCTGACAACCTGGCCCGTCGCTTCCGCCAGAACCTGCAGGATTTTGAAGGCGCGCGCGCCTAGTTGAACCGGTCGTCCGTTGTGCAGCAGCACCGCCCGGGCGGGCAGGAGCTGAAAGCCGCCAAACGACAGGATTCTCTCGGGCATCGATCTTCCCTGGACCAATAGTTCGACGTCGTCGAGCGAGCGACGCGGCGTCTTGACGAAAACAACGACCGCGACCGCCCGCGACGCTTCGGGACGGCTGGGTTCAAGCAGGACATGGCGACGTGTTCGCGACCGCCCGCGCCAGCGCTCCCCGCGGCAGCGGCGTGTGTTCCAGCCCGTCGACAAGATGGCACCCGAGGACTCTGGGCGAACGTTGTGATTTGTAAATTGTGTAAAGCGCCGGCGCGTACGATCCCAGCCCCGCGCGGGCGAGCGAGGGGGCGGCGGCGACGCGAACCTCAACGGAATCAAGGCCGCCGGACGCCTGTCGCGCTCGGCGTCCTATCGATCCGACGTCGCCGACCCCGGTCGCCCTCAAGCCACCCTATCTTGTACCCCGCAAGCGATCTTGTTCAGTACGGGCATCCACCAGTTGGGCGCCCGATGACCTTTCACCGTCCCCTATCCCAGAGTTCGACCGACCATGCGCGTCTGCGTCTGGAGGCCTTGCCGCTCAGCCGCCTGCACGTGGCGATCATCGCGCTCTGCGCGATCGGATTCGGCATCGACCTGTCGGAAACGATCCTCGGCGGCGTTCTGTCGAGCGTCTTCACCGCGCCGCCCCACAGCCTCCCCAGCAGCCAGGTCGGATGGCTGGTGGCGTCCGTCTATCTCGGCGCGGTGGTCGGCGCCCCGACCCTAGGCCGGCTCGCCGATCGTATCGGCCAAGCGCGCGCCCTGGCGCTGACGATGGTCTGGCTAGGCGTGACCTCGTTGCTCGCCGTCGCGACCCGCACCCCACTCGAGTTGGGTCTCGCCCGTTTCGTGAGCGGCGTTTCGTTGGGCGCGTTTCCACCGCTGATGATCGCTTTCATCGCCAATGTCGCTCCGACTGGGCGTCGTGGCCTGATGACCTTGCTGATCTGTTGCCTGGCGTTTCTCTTGCCGCCGGCTGCTGTGTTTGGCGTGCGCGCCATCGGCCACGCCACGCCGCTGGGCCTGGAAGGCTGGCGATGGCCCTTCCTCATCGCGGGCCTGGCCAGTCTTGTGGTGGCGCTCGGTTTCCGCTGGGCGCCGGAAGCACCAGCTTGGCTGCTCGCCAAGGGCTGGACAGGCGCCTTCGATCTGGCCTGCACCCGCTTCGAACGCTCCAAGCACGTGCTCAACCCAGTGCAGGCGAGGCTCGAGGAGGTTCACGATCAGCCGCTGGACACGCCCGGCCTGGGGCGTATCCGCTTGGGCTTCGTGACCGGGCTCTACTTCCTCAATCCGTGGTTCACGGTGGCTTTCCCGATGCTGACCGGGCCGATCCTGCTGGCCCGGGGCTACAAGCTGGCCGACGCGCTTCTCTATGTGGGCCTAGCCACGTTCGGGCCGTCTGTGGCGACCCTGGCCACCGCCGGCGTGGCCGATCGGTTCAGCCGGCGCAGCGCCCTGGTCTTCTGCGCGCTGGCCATGTGCGCGGCCGTAGGACTCTTCAACTGGGGTAGTTCCGCCATCGCCTTGGGCGCGGCGGTCATCGCCTTTGGCCTGTTCAGCAACCTGATCATGCCGGCCCTGACCATCTTCGGCGCCGAGCAATTTCCTGAGCAGATCCGGTCCAGCGCCACTTCGCTGGCCTGGTCGGCCAATCGCCTCGCCGCGGCGGCGGCGCCGATGGTGCTGCTGCCGGTTCTGAAGGCGGGAGGGGCAGCGCAGGTTCTGGCGATCATCATCTTGGCCCTGCTTTTGACCATCGTCCTGGTCGTCGCCTATCGGCCGTGGATGCGCCGCGCGCCAAGCGCGGCCTAGACAGCGCCTTGAATGTCATTTCGGACATTTACCGCTAGGCGAGAGAATTATTTTACCGTCGCTTAGCCCTCATTTACTCGGCTCGGCGGGCATTGGGCAAATATCGTGAAGTCTCCGGATTTGGAGAACTTCCATGTCGCCGCAAAGCGCAGCCGCCCTTTCGATTCAGGACTATTCCTATTCTGGATCCCGCGCTGAGCCGCGGCGCGGCGTCGAGGCCCCCTCCTGGCGTTGCCAAGCCGAACCGGGCTATGGCGGCGAGGCTAAGGTGCGCGCGCGATCCTGGAGCGGTCTGACGGCGGCGCTGACCGAGTTGCGCCTCGACGCGCCCTTCGAAGTCCATAGCCGCCTGGCCTGTCACCGTCTGCTGGTGGTGCTCGACGAGGTTGGCGGACGGTTTCTTGGCCGCACGGAAACGCCGCGCCGGCCAGCCCCCGATAGGGCGCACGGCATGTTCTTCGTTCCCGCCGGAACCTCCTTCTGGGCCTATGCCGACAAGCTTCGCTACGTGCGCCACATCACCTTCCAGTTCGCTCCACAGAACCGGAGTGACGACGCTCTGCCGGAGGCCGCCCGCCTTGGCTTCTTCGATGCGCGGATCCTGGGCCTGGCGCGCTTGTTCGAGGTCGAATGCGAACAGGACGGTCGCGAGACGTCGCGGTTTGGCGAGAGCCTGTCGCGAACCCTGGTAGCCCTGCTGGAAGACATCCAGCCGCCGGCCGCTCAGCCTGCCGCCCAAGGCGGCCTGACGCCCTTTCAGATGCGCTTGATCACCGAGCACTTGGACGCCCATATCAGCCAACCGGTCTGCCACCAGACCCTTGCCCAGATGATCGGGCTGTCGCCCTCTCACTTCGCCCGGGCCTTCAAGCAGACGAGCGGGCTGCCGCCGCACGGCTGGCTCGTCGAGCGCCGGATCCAGCGCGCTAAGGAAGCGCTGTTGGGCGGCTGCGAACCGCTTGCCCATATCGCTCTGGCGATCGGCTTTTCGGACCAGCCCCACTTCACACGGGTGTTCTCGAATCGGGTCGGCGTCAGCCCCGGCGTCTGGCGCCGGCGGTTCGCCGGCCAGGTCGCATGATCGGCCGATACCCCTGTTAGGTTGAGGGCTTGATAGCGCTGTCGCCTATGTCTATGCCCAAGAAATCTCGGTTGTAGTTGCAACGGAACAGGCATCCACTATGGCCGAGGTGAACACTTTCAATGATGCGATGGACCAGCGCCTGACCGGCGGGTCGAGACGCTGTGGGCTAAGAGGGGCGAGGTGGAGAAGCGAGGCGGGGGGCCTGGCGAGGACGCGCTCCATTTTGGAGCGTTCACGCTTTCGCGCCTAAGACGCACGCTTACCGAAGCTGGCCGGCCCATCCGGCTCGGCGGCCGGGCCATCGAAATCCTGATCGCTCTGGTCGAACGGTCCGGCGAGGTCGTGAGCAAGCGCGAGCTCCTAAACATCGCCTGGCCCCACGCTTTCGTCGACGAGGCCAATCTTCGCGTCCACATCGCCGCCATCCGAAAAGCCCTCGGCGACGGCAGCGACGGCGTTCGCTACATCGTCAACGTCTCGGGCCAGGGCTATCTCTTCAGCCTGCCCGTCAGCCCGGTAGCGCCTGCAACCGATCCCGAAGTCGTGACGAGCGCGCCAAGGGCGTTGTTCGCCGACACGCCGGCCGCGCCGCGGCGACATCGCCTGATCGGGCGAGAGGATGTCGTTGAGTCTCTCACCGCGATGCTGGCCCACCGGCGCCTCGTCACCATCGTCGGTCCCGCGGGCGTCGGTAAAAGCGCCGTGGCCCAGGCGACCTGCGAGGAGAGCGCCGCGCTTGGCCCGGACGGGGTGTTCTTCGTGGAGCTTTCGGCGCTACGGGGCGATGCGCCGGTCACCGACGCCCTGGCGTCTGCGCTCGGTGTGTCGGTAAACCCCGGCGACCCGATCGGCAGCCTTGTCGCGCGCCTGGGTGCTCGCCAGATCGTCATCGGCCTCGACAACTGCGAACACATGATCGAGGCGGCCGCCGATGTCGTCGAGCAACTGCTCGAAAGGGCCACGGGGGTGCGCTTCCTGGCCACGAGCCGCGAGCCATTGCTGGTCGCCGACGAAAGCGTCTTTCGCCTGGCGCCGCTGGCCGCGCCTCCGGCCGGCGAAGTCCTAAGCGCCGAGGCGGCCCTGGCCTATCCGGCCGTGCAGCTCTTCATCGAACGGGCCTTGAACAGTTCGGAGACCTTCAAGTTCGGCGACGCCGAGGCCGTGCACGTCGCCGAAATCTGCCGACGTCTCGATGGCCTGCCCTTGGCCATCGAACTGGTCGCCGCGCGCGTCGACCTCTTCGGTGTCGGCGGGCTGGAGACGGCGCTGAACGATCGGCTCATGCTCGCCGCAAGGCGAAACCGGACAGGTCAGCCACGCCAGCAGTCAATCCGGGGCGCGCTCGACTGGAGCTACGACCTGCTTTCGGATGTCGAAAAGCTCGTCCTGCAGCGCTTCTCGATGTTTCGCGGACCCTTCACCCTCAGTTCCGCCAGCAGGCTGGCGGCGGGCGACGACCTGTCGATCAGCCAGGTCGTCGACGCCCTGGAAG
>FTCT01003335.1_pt1 | contig 15764 bp, 16 predicted proteins | sample 1658881 | NCBI WGS metagenome assembly FTCT01 (sample SAMEA3914864, study PRJEB12502) | metagenome | biome: forest; material: soil | place: USA | collected 2012-03-12 | depth 0.3 m | reverse complement strand
CGAACAGGCTGACGGCTATGTCGGCGTCCGCACGACCGCCGACGCCGACCTGCGCGCCGCCGTGGAGGCGACCAACAACGGCCGCCGCGCCGTCTACGCCCGCAGCGCCTCCGAGGCCGGCACCACGACGGAAATCGCCGCCGCCCGGATGTTCGAGACCCAGCTCCTGGGCCGCATTAGCTCCGGCCAGTGGTACAGGAACGCCGCCGGCCAGTGGGTCCAACGCTAAACCAGACCGCTAACCCCCGGCCCCGACCGGGGGCCGGCGGGGATCACCCCGCCGGTTTCAGCAACTGGGCGATGGCCGCGTCCAACTGGGCGTCGCGGCCCGCCAGAGTCTCGCCCAACGGCCGTTCCACGGCCTGATCCACCGCGCGCGGGTGCATCTCCATGTCGTCGCCCGCCGAGCCCTGGATCCGCGATCCGGGCAGACGCACGGTCGAGCCGTCGATCAGCCGCTCGCTGCCCGTGAAGATGATCCAGCCGGCCGTCGGCTGCCCCACCACCTTGCCCAGACCCAGGGTGCGATAGCCCTCGGTGAAGTCCTCGGCGTCCGACAGCGAGGACTCGTTGGTCACCAGCACCGTCGGCTTGTCCAGCGCCCTCTGCCCCAGGGCCTGACGGCTCGGCAGGGTGAACAGGTCGCGCGGCGTCATGTGCAGGAAGTTGCGGCGCGAGAAGACGTCCAGGGCGTAGCCGTTCACGAACCCGCCGTTGTTGTTGCGGATGTCGATGACGATGCCGTCCTTTCCCTGGTTCTGGCTGTCGAGGTCCAGATAGAGCTGGTTCAGGCTGTCCGCCGACATGTCGGCCATATGGACATAACCCAGCCGCCCGCCCGAGGCCCGCTCGACATAGGCCCGGCGGCTCGCCACCCACTGGCGATAGGCCAGCCCCGAGGCGGTCCCTGCCCCGACCGGCCGCACGATGGCCTCATGCCGGCCCGAGGCATTGGTGAAGCCCAGCACCACCCGGTCGCCGACCTGGTTCTGCATCAGGGCGTCGAGGTTGGTATTCGCCTCGATCGCCTGGCCGTTCACGCTGACGATCCGGTCGCCGACCTTGATCGAACCGGCGATGAAGGCCGGACCCAGATTGACCACCTCGCGCACGATCAGGCCGCGCCCGGCCTCATAGGCCTCGCGGTCGAAACGCAGGCCCAGGTCGCCGATCCTGTCGGTGGGCGCCGAGCCCCGCGGCGCTCCCATGCCCGAGTGGGACGCGTTCAGCTCCCCGATCATCAGATTGAGCGTGCGGCGCAGTTCGTCCGAGGTCCGGGCGCCCGCGACATAGGGCTGGAACCGGGCGCGCAGGGCGGTCCAGTTCTGGCCGTTGAAGTTGGGATCGAAGAAGTTGCGGTTCAGGGTGCTCCAGGTCTGGTCGAACACCACCTGCTTCTCGCGGGCGAAGTCGACGTCCATCTGGGCCTGGATGCCGATGGTCTTGGCGCGCGGGCTCTCCAGCGGCGTCGTCACCACCGAACCGCCGTCCAGATAGAACAGCGTCTTGCCGTCCCCGGTCAGATAGAAGTCCGGCTTGGGCTTGGGGGTGGAGCTGATCTGCTGGGCCACCGGCGGCTCGGTCGCCAGTTCGTCCAGCGACCAGGAATAGAGGCTCTCCTGCCCCCGCTCGCTGGCCCGGAAGACCAGGGTCTTGCCGTCATTGCTGATCACCGGCCCGTCGGCGTTGAGGCCCAGCGGCAGCAGGGTCGCCCGCTCGCGGATGCCCTCGAAGACGATGGAGACGCTGACCGGCGGCGTGCGCGGCGGCGTGGCCGGCGGGGCCACGCGCCGGCTGGCGGCGGGAGCGGAGCCCGCTGCGGGCGGTGTCGCCGCCGGAGGCGTGGTGGACGGCGCGTCCGGGGTCTCGGTCTTGGGCGCCTCCGGATTGAACAGGTCGCGGAAGGCGTCTTCCCGGTACTTCGGCACGTGCGGCAAGAGGTCGATGCGGACGATCCGCGAGTCCTCGGTGCGCTGGGAGGTGTCGAACAGGATGAACTTGCCGTCCGGCGACCAGACGATCTTGCCCATCTGACCGTTGGCCAGGAAGCTGATGGGACGGGCCTCGCCGCCCGCCGCCGCGACCACATGGACATTGGTGAAGGACCGGCGGTCGACCACCGGGAAGGCGATCCACTTGCTGTCCGGCGACCAGACCGGCGTCGGCCCGCGCTCGTCCGTGGCCAGGGCGCCGGTGAACAGCACCCGGTCCGCCGCCGGCTGGCTCGCCGTCGGCAGGGTCATGACGTGCAGTTCCTTGGCGTCGGTCACATAGGTGATCGACTTGCCGTCCGGCGCATAGGCGATGGCCGACGCCATCCCTGAGGTGGTCAGCAGGGTCTCGGTCGAGGTCTCGAAATCGTACCGGGCGATGACGTGGTCCAGACCGCGCTCGGTGACGTAGAGCAGCGCCTTCGAATCCGGCGACCAGACCATCTCCCGCTCGGCGGCCAGGCTGGTGGTCACGCGCTGGGCCGGGCCGCCGTCCTTGGACCCGACCGCGAACAGCTCGCCATGCGCCAGCACCGCCACCTTGCGGCCGTCGGGCGACAGGGCCATGCGCTCGAAGTTCGTCAGGGTGACGTGGCGCTGGCTCTCGGCCGCCGAGGCGCCGCGCAGGGTGATCGGCACCGCCGCCGCCTGCCCCGTCGCCGGATCGACCTTCCAGACGCCGAAGTCGCGCTCGAACACCACCGCCGAGCCGTTGGCCGCCATGTTCGGATAGAGGAAGCGGCCGCTGGTGAACCGGGTCACCTGGGCGGCCTCTCCGCCCGCGACGGGCATCCGCCACAGGTTCTCGGCGCCCGACTTGTCGCTCATGAAGTAGAGGGTGCGGCCGTCGGGGCTCCACATCGGCCAGGCGTGCTTGGCCTCGTCGGCCAGCAGCTTGCGATAGGCGCCGTCCCCGGCGATGGGCTTCACCCAGATCTCGGTCTCGTCGATGTGGGAATGGCCGTTGCGCCACCACTGGCCGTTGCTCAGCCCCCGCGCCATCAGGGCGATGGAGCCCCCATCCGGCGACGGCGCGGCCTGGAACTCCGACAGATACTGCTCGCGGCTGACCTCCAGCGGCGTCCCGCCGGTCGCGGCGACGCGGAAGATGTCGGGCTGGCGGCCCACGTCATTGATGCCCGAGGCGAAGTAGAGCCACTTCCCGTCCGCCGACCAGGCGTCCAGCTCTTCATTGGACTCCGCATAGGTCAAGCGCGTGGTCACGCCGCTGGCCAGGTCCAGGATGTAGATGTTGGCGTTGCCGCCGCGCGTCGAGGTGAAGGCCAGCTTCGTCCCGTCCGGCGAATACAGCGGCCGCCCCTCGGTCGCCGCATCGGTCACCAGCAGATGGGCCACCCCGCCCGAGGCCGAAACCTCCCAGATGTCGCCGCCCGAGACGAAGGCGATCTGACTGCCGTCCGCCGACAGACTGGGCTCGGCCAGCGACGGCCTGGCCTCGACAGTCGAGGTTTGCGCGAACGCCTGCCCCTGGACGAAAAGCTGCGTCAGGGCGACCGCGATCAGGGTCGCCGCCTGTTGGGTTTTCATGTGGTTTCGCCCCGGGGGAAGTCGTCTGGATTGGGGGCGCATCGCGCGGCGAATGGCCGCGCTTGTCAAGTGACTTGACGGAAACATAACCGACCAGTTATGAGACAACCCATAACCACGAAGTTATCGATCTTCATGACCCCCGCCGACCCCGACCTCCTGTTCCGCACCCTCGGGGACCCGACGCGCCGGGCGCTGTTCGAGCGCCTGTGCCGCGAAGGCGAACAGACCGTCGGCGCCCTGACCGCCCGCGCGGGCGTGTCCCAGCCGGCGGTGTCCAAGCATCTGGGCGTGCTGCGGCAGGCCGGGCTGGTCAGCGACCGGCACGAGGGCCGCCAGACGTATTGCAGCGCCCGCCCCGGCGCCCTGTCGGCCCTGACCGACTGGACCCGCGACATGACCGACTTCTGGGAGGCCCGTCTCGACGGCCTCGGAGACCTGCTGAACAGGATGGACCAATGACCGAAACACAATCCGTCGTCGTCGAGCGGGAATACCCGCACGCGCCCGAGAAGCTCTGGCGCGCCCTGACCCAGCCGCACCTGATCGAGGAATGGCTGATGAAGAACGACTTCGTCCCCGAGGTCGGCCACGGCTTCAAGCTGCGCGGCGACTGGGGCGGGGTGCTGGACTGCGAGGTCCTGACCCTCGAGCCGAACCGCACCCTGGCCTACAGCTGGGACTTCGACAGCGAGGACCCCGCCTTCGCCCTCAAGAGCGTGGTCACCTTCACCCTGACCCCGACCGCCGGCGGCGTGCATCTGCGGATGGAGCAGGCCGGCTTCCGGCCGGAGCAGAAGCAGGCCTCGGGCGGGGCGAAGTTCGGCTGGGCCAAGTTCCTCGACAACCTCGACCAACTGCTGACGCGGGAGGGCTGAGCCATGAACGCCCTGATCCGTCAGACGCACCGCTGGCTGTCGATCGCCTTCACCCTGGCGGTGATCGTCAACATCGTCGCCCTGATCCAGAAGGCCCAGGCCTTCTGGATCGGCCTCCTGGCCCTCGTGCCGCTGATCCTGCTGCTGGTCTCGGGCCTCTACATGTTCGCCCTGCCCTGGGTGACGCGGTTCAGACGGTCGCCCGGCTGAACCCGGCGCCGCCTGCGACCTCAACCGGCTGAAATCGCGGCACCTTCCCTCGCCGCCCGCCCAATCGGCTCAGCATGCTCCGGCGGCGTGTTAGACTGCCGTCTGGTCTTTGACAGGTTCCGCAAATCCACGCCGGCGGACGTCGCCCCGATTGCACTCCGGCTGCGCCCGAGTGCAATCGGTTATCGCGATATCCATCCTTGAAAATCAGAGACTTACCCAAGCAACCTCAGGCCTGACTTTCAAAATTGCACTTTTTGCACCCGGCTTTTTCCGCGTGCATTCCGCCCACCTCAGCCTTGCCGGACCACGCAGCGGAAGCCGACGTGGGAGGTCGAGGTGTCGACCGGCTGGGCGTGCCGCGCCGCCGGGCGGTAGCGCCGGCAATAGGACGGGGCGCACAGGTGCGACCCGCCCTTCAGCACCTTGCGCGGGATGCGGATGCTGGGCTGGGCCGGGTCGAAGCTGGCCTCCAGCTCCCCGCCGCGCGGGTTCTTCGGCGCGCAGCAGGCCCGGCTGACCGGGGCGTCGGTCGACCACCAGTCCTGGGTCCACTCCCAGGTGTTGCCGATCATGTCGTACAGGCCGAACCCGTTCGGATCGAAGGACCCCACCGGGCTGGTGTAGCGCCGCCCTTCCGGCTTGCGGTTGTTCCAGGGGAAGTCGCCCTGCCAGGTGTTGGCCATGACCTTGCCGCCGGGCTCGAACTCCTCGCCCCAGGCATAGGCGGCGTCGCTGCCGCCCCGCGCCGCATACTCCCACTCCGCCTCGGTCGGGATCTCGGCTCCGGCCCAGCGGGCATAGGCCGTCACATCCGCCCAGGCGACGTGGACCACCGGATGGTCCCACAGCCCGTCCAGGGTGCTGTCCGGCCCGCGCGGGTTGCGCCAGTTCGCCCCGTTCAGATAGGCCCACCAGGCGCGGATGTCGTGCAGCGGCACGGGCCCCGGCGGCGGGGTGAAGACCAGCGACGCCGGCCGCAGCATCTCCGGCGGCGCGCCTGGATAGTCCTTCGGGTCCGGCGGGATCTCCGCGAAGGTGGTCCAGCCCGTGTCCTCGATGAACTCGGCGAAGTCGCGGTTGGTCACCGGATGGATGTCGATGGCGAAGGAGTCGACCATCACCGCGTGAACCGGGGCCTCCTCCGCATAGTGGTCGTCCGACCCCATCATGAACAGGCCGGCCGGCAGTTCGACCCGGGCCGGGCGGCGCGGATCGGCCTTGCGCGCCCGGGCGGTCACCGGGCGCGCTCCATGGTGATACGGTCCGCGGATCCACAGTCCGCGGGCAGGCGATTGAACGGCATGATGCTCTCCCTCCGACGCCCGCAGGTTGGCGCGCCGGCTGGTCCCGAACGATCAGGTCAAACCCCGAAAATCGGGGGATCAGCGACGACCGGACGGCCGGTGTGGCCCCGGAAACACTGGCCCCTTCAGGGGGTGATCAGGTGCTGCTTGATGGCGAACCGCACGAACTCGCCGGCGGTCCGGACCCCCGCCTTGCGCATGGCCGAGGCGCGGTGCGTCTCCACCGTCTTGACGCTGATGTTCAGGTCGCGCGCGATGGCCTTGTTGGACTGGCCCTCGGCGATCAGCTGGGCGACCTCCAGCTCGCGCACGGTGAAGGTCTTCAGCCGCGATCGCTTGCGGTCCTGGACCAGCCCGTCCAGCAGCAGCTCCGAGACCCACGGCGAGAAGTAGGGCCGCCGCGCCCCGATCGCCGAGATCGCCGCGCTCAGATGCTGCTGGGTGTCGGTCTTGAGGATATAGCCCTTGGCGCCGGCCGCGAGCCCCTCGTTCACCGTCTCGTCGTCGTCCCGCATCGTGAACAGCAGCACCGAGATCTCCGGCGCCTCCTGCTTCAACCGGCGCGTCAAGGTGACCCCGTTCATATGCGGCAGCGAGACATCCAGAACCGCGATGTCCGGCCGCAGCTTCAACGCCATCTCGAACGCCGTATCGCCGTCGGCGGCCTCTCCGACCACCTCCCACGCTGGATTCGCTGATATAATCTCACTCACCCCGCGGCGAACGACCTCATGGTCATCCGCCAATAAGATTCTGAGCACTGCACCCTCCCCGTCGACCCCTCGTCGGGTAAAACCATTAGGGGTCGAATAACTTCAGTATATCCGAAAAAACCCTTAGGAGTTGTGTTATACGTCTCTCACAAGGGCTATTCAGGAGGCGGCTTTGTCAGGGGCCGATGCTCGAACCCGCGCGACCGTCACGGCGTCGTTTGACGCTGCCGGTGCGCGCCCACCGCCGGTGGCGGACCATCACCATGGTCACGGCCTTTCGCCGGGCATGGCCTATATCCTCGATCTCGAGACCGGGCGACCCAAGTATATGGACGCCTTCCTCGAGCGCCTGCTGGTGCCGGGCGACGGGAGCTTCCGCTTCGCCAGCCTGAGGCGCCGGCTGTCGCCGTCCGACGTGGCCATCCTCAACGGCCATCTGAAGACCCTGCACAGCCTGCCGCCCGGAGAGATGGCCGACATGGTCATCTCCGTGCCCCAGGCTGACGATCGTCAGTGCTGGCTGCACCTGCGGTCGCGGCTTCTGGCCCGCCCCGGCGAGGCGCGCGCGCGCCAGATCATCGGCGCCGCCGTCGAGGTCACCGCCGACTACGCCCCGGCGCTGATCAAGGATCTGGAGCGGCGGATCATCCACGCCGAGGAGGCCGAACGCCGCCGAATCGGGCGCGAGCTCCACGATTCGACGATCCAGCATCTGGTCGCCCTCGACATGCTCCTGGGGTCGCTCGAGGCCCGGCCCGAGGGCGACGACGGGGCCATCGTCCGGGAGATGCGCGAGACCCTGAGCTCGGTGCAGAACGAGATGCGCACCTTCGCCTATCTGCTGCATCCGCCCAGCATCGAGGAACAGGGGCTGGAACAGACCCTGCGGCGCTTCGCCCAGGGCTTCTCGCGCCGCACCGGCCTGGCCATCGAACTGGACGTTCGCCTCAACGGCGCCTTCCTGCCCTTCGACACCGAGGTCGCCCTGTTCCGCATCGCCCAGGAGGCGTTGATGAACGTCCACCGGCACGCCAACGCCCTGTCGGTCAATGTGGAGCTGAGCGCCTGCCCCACCGAAGTCAGTCTGGTGATCACCGACGACGGCCGCGGCATGAACAGCGCCCAGCTGGCTCTGGCGATGAAGGGCGGCGGCGTGGGCATCGCCAGCATGCGGTCCCGGATCACCTCCCTGGGCGGCGCCCTGAGGCTGGACTCCAACGGCTGCGGGGTCTGCGTCTCGGTCACGGCGCCGCGGCGGTCGCGGCGGGCCTGACAACCGGCGTTTTCAGCCCGGGACGCAAGGGTCTGACCCGATGCCTCGGCCGGCCGTCCTGTGATGGGATCGGGCAAATTGCCTGGAAGCCGCCATGTCCGCGATCATGCCCTCATGGAGGGACGGCCCCGCCCGGACCGCCGTCCTGAACTTCGTCGCCCTGACGACCGACCCTTCGAGTCCCCGCTTCATCGGCCCCGAGGGCCGGATCGCGGTCTTCGGGCACGACGGGACCCTGTGGTGCGAGACCCCGACCACGGTCCAGACCCTGTTCGCGCGCGAGAGCCTGGAGCGGCTTGCCGAAAGCGCCCCCTCGCTGCGGGATCGAGAGCCGTTCCATACCCTGCTGGAGCGCGATGCGGCGGCCGTCCATCGCCTCGGTCGCCGCGCCGTCTTCGAGGCGACGACCCTGATCGACGCCGGCGTTTCCGTGGATGCGTTCGACCGGCGCGTTCGCGACTGGCTGGCGGTAACGCCCAATCCCCAGCTGATCCGCCACTGCTCCGACCTGGTCTATCAGCCCCAGCGCGAGCTTCTTCAGTTCCTGGGCACGAGCGGCTTTCACTGCTGGATCGTCTCCGCCGGCGGCGCGGACTTCATCCGGGTCTTCTCCGAACGCCTCTATGGCGTCCCGCCGGAGCGGGTCATCGGCAGTTCCGGAGAGGTCGAACAGAGGTTCGACGCCAACGGCGGCTCGGCGCTGTTCAAGCTGCCCGTGGTGCGTCTGTTCAACGACGGCGAGGCCAAGGTCGAGGCGATCGCCGACCATATCGGGCGTCGGCCGGTCCTGGCCTTCGGCAGCTCGGACAGCGACCTGCCCATGCTTCGCTACGCCCTCGGAGGCCCCGCCCCGGGCCTGGCCCTGATGCTCCACCACGACGACGCCCTGCGCGAGGCCGTCTACGACCGCGAGAACCAGCTCAGCCCCCTGGTCGAGGGGCTGGACCAGGCCGGCCGACTGGGCCTGACGCTGGTCTCCATGGCCCGCGACTGGCGCACCATCTTCGCCTGACCGCGCCTCAGAAGGCGCCGGGATCCGTCGACAAGCCCGCCGCGGGCCGGTCGAAGATCCTCGGCGGCTGGCTCGCCAGGGACGCCTTCAGGATCAGCATGGGCCGCTGCGATTCCCGGACGCTGCCCGATGTGGGGCTGTCGATGTCCATGATCAGCAGCAGGGACAGGGTGAAGAGCAGGCCCAGCAGGCCGGTCAGGACCACGCCGTGACGCCCGTACAGAACGAAGCCGAGCACGCCCGCGCTGACGATATGGTAGACCAGCAGCAGGACGAAGACCTCGGACGGCACATGCAGGCCGCGCGCGACCTTTCGGGCGGTATCCATGTCGATGACCGCGTTCATGGCCTCGATGAAGGGGCCCGAGAACTCGGCGTCGCGGATGCCGGGCATGACCGCGACGGTCTCGGCCCAGAGGTCGGTCAGCAGTTGATCGTTCTGGCGGATCAGAACGTCGCGCCGCTCGCCGGTGTCCGCCTCCATCCCCAGGGCGATCCGGTTGTCCGTGTAGACGACCAAGAGGTCGCTGATCCGCTCGCGATACGGCGACGGCAGGATCTGGGCGCGCAGATAGGTGGTGCCGATATCGTTGGCCTCCTCCAGCACCAGGGCGCGCCGGCCCTCGTAGCGTTCGATCGCCAGCGAGAAGGTGAAGCCCAGCAGCAGGGCCAGCAGGCCCAGCACGCCCGAGACGATATAGCCCTCCCGTCCCGAGGATTTCTCGCCGCCCGGGGCGTCTTCGGCCGCACGCGCCTCGATCCAGCGCCGGGCCCACCAGCCGATCGCGGCCGCCGCCGCCATGGACAGAAGCAGGCCGATGCCGACCACCCACAAGGGCGCCGCGTCCAGCGCGCTCGCGACCGCATTGCTCATTCTTCCGCCCTCCGTCGCCGCCATGGTGGCGTTGGACGGCGGGCGGCGCCTATCGGTCGGATTCCCGAGACAGGCCTGCCTCGCCCGGCGTCAGGCGGGACCGGCGGGGCTCCGCGCGGTGAGGGTTCGACCCGAGTGGCGCCCGGGGGCGATGCCCTCAGTGTGAAGCTCTGTCTGGAGACACGCCATGCAACGACCGACATCCCCCCGCCTCACCGTGATCCTGGCGATCACCGCCGCCCTGGGCCTGTCCGCGTGCGGCGGGGGCGGCGCCACCACGGCCATCCAGACCCAGACCACCGGCCAGCAGCTCATCGACCTGAAGGCCGCCCTCGACGCCGGGGTGATCACCCAGCGCGAGTATGACGCCAAGCGCCGCGACATCCTGCGTCAGCACTGAAGCGGGATCCGCCGTGCGCCGTGGCCTGTCGGCCCTCTCCATCCCGCTGGGTCTGGCCGTCGCCTTCTGCGGCGCGCCTGCGTTCGCGGATCAGGCGCCGCCCGCGATCAGCGGACGGGCGGCCATGAAGGCGATCGACACGACCCCGACCGCCAGCAACAGGAAGGCGATGACGAAGGTCGGCGTCGCCGAATAGTGGATGTCGCTGTGCAGCAGATGGGCGCCGTAGAGCCGCTCGCGCCGGCTGTTCAGGCCGCGCCCGAAATGCATGTGGGACACGATGCCCATGACCAGCAGCAGGACGCCCAGACTGACCAGCGCCATGCCGAGGTTCCGGGGTCCGGAGCTGATCGACGGGACCGCGCCGCTCTTCTGCAGCTGACGGAAGGCCTCGAAGATGGTGAAGCCGAAGCTGATCAGCGACAGGGAGGTCCGGACGATCGACATCAGGGTCCGGTCCGCGCTCATCCGCGTCCGCTCGAACGACAGGCTGGTGCGGTTGGACGACAGCTCGACCGAGGGGGAGCCGGCGATGAACTGGCTGTCGTCAGCGGGTTTGTCGGACATGCGATCGGCTCCTGAAGGATTGGCCTCCATCCAACGCCGCCCTCCCCGGACTGACGATCAGGTCTTTCCCGCACCGTCCCTCGATAGGTCCCGAAGGCCGCGCGGCAGGGTTTGACCCGATCCCGGCCCGCCGCAAACCGGGGTCTGCTTCGCCCGTCAGGAGGTGAGGAATGGAAATCCTGTTCAAGGCCGTCGCCGGCTATGTCTCACTGGGATGCGAGGCGCTCGCCATCGTCTGTGTGGCGATCGGCGCGATCAAGGCGGCGATCATGTGCGTGCGCCCCTTGCTGAGCGACAGCCCCGGAGGGGCGTACAAGCCGGCCTGGATCGCGCTCGCGGCCTGGCTCATGCTGGCGCTGGAGTTCGCCCTCGCGGCCGACATCGCCGATACGGCCATCGCCCCCAACTGGACCGAGATCGGCCAGCTCGCCGCCATCGCCGCGATCCGGACCGTGCTGAACTTCTTCCTGGCCCGCGACGTCGAAACCCTGGCCGAGCCCGTGAAACCCGGGATCGTCGCCCCCTAGGCGTGAGACCCGGGCGGCCTGACGCGAAGGCCGCCCTGCGCCAACCGCATCGCAGGGATTCAGTTCGTCGGGACCTTGGGCCTGCAGACAAGAAAACGGCCCCGCGTCGGAGAACGCGGGGCCGCAGTGCGCCCGGGAGTTGGGGCGTTCCGGGACCCGACGACATCCGGCGGTTGGGGGGCTACCGGGCTATCGGGCAAGCACATAAAACCTCGAATGCGCGCCCGAACCCATCCGGTTGAACCCTGATATATGGCCCCGCGAACCCCGAGAATTTCAGGTTTCGAGGCGATATCCGACGCCGGGCTCGGTGAGGATGACCGTCGGATGGGCCGGGTCCTGTTCCAGCTTCTGACGCAGCTGGCCGATGACGACGCGCAGATACTGGGTGTCCTCGACGTGGGCGGCGCCCCAGACGGCCGTCAGCAGTTCGCGGTGGCCGATGACCTTGCCGGCGTGCCGCGTCAGCCAGGCCAAGACGTCGAACTCCTTGGGCGTCAACTTGACCGCCGCCCCATCCCTGAGCACCCGCCGGTGCTCCAGATCGATGCTCAGAGCGCCGACGGTCAGCGGCTGGCCCGTCTCGGCCGCGCCCGGCGTCTGCCTCAGGCTGACCCGGATGCGGGCCAGCAGTTCGCCGACGCCGAAGGGCTTCTCGACATAGTCGTTGGCGCCCCGGTCCAGGGCCTCGATCTTCTCGGCCTCCTTGTCGCGCGCCGACAGGATGATGATCGGACCGGCATAGAACTCCCGCGCCCGCGTCAGGACGTCCTTGCCGTCCATGTCGGGCAGGCCGAGATCGAGGACCACGGCGTCGGGGCTCCACAGGGCGATGGCGCGCAGGCCCTCCTGGCCGCTGTCGGCGCGGCGCGGCTCATAGCCGGCGGCGTCGAGCGCCGGCGACAGGAAGCGGTGGATCTGGGCCTCGTCGTCGATGACGAGGACGCGGGGACGGACAGCCGACATGGGGTCTCTATAGCAGCTCGCGGTGGGTCGCGATGGCCTTGGGCAGGCTGATCAGCACCCGCGTCCCGTGGCCGTCGGCGATGGGGCTGGCCGCGGCGATCCGCCCGCCCATGGCTTCGACGAAACCCTTGGAGATGGCGAGGCCCAGCCCTGCCCCCTTGGAGCGATCCGAGGGCTCCTCCATGCGGCGGAACTTGTCGAAGACGCGCTCCAATTCCTCGGTCGGGATGCCCCTGCCCTCGTCCTCGATGGAGATGACCACCGCCCCGCGATCCTCATAGGCGGCCAGTTCGACGGTCGAGCCGTCGGGGCTGTAGGCAATGGCGTTCTCGAGGATGTTGACCACGGCCTGCTCCAGGAGCCCCTGATCGACCATGACGAGGCTGAGCTGGGCCGGGAAGTCGCGGGTCAGGGCGCGCTTCGACAGCCGCCGCCCGACCCGTTCGGCCGCCGCGTTGAGCACGTCGCGGACGTCGGTCCAGTCGGCCTTGATGTTCAGCCCCCCGCCCTCCAGCCGGGTCATGTCCAGCAGGTCGCCGACGTAGCGGTTCAGCCGCTCGGCCTCCTCGCGGATCGACAGCAGCAGGTCAGCGCGGACGGCGGGCGTCAGGGTCTTGCCGAAGTCGATCAGGGTGGTCGCCGAGCCCAGCACGGTCGACAGCGGGGTCCTGAGGTCGTGGCTGACCGAGTTCATCAGGGCGCCGCGGAACCGGTCGGCGCGGCGCAGGGTCTCGGCCTCCAGCGCCTGGCCGGCCAGTTCGGCGCGCTCGATGGCGACCGCGCCCTGATCCAGCAAGGCGAGGGCCAGCCGCTCCTCGTCCGAGCCAGGCGCGAGCGCCTCGGCCTCGATGCCCGCCACGCCCGAGCGGCCGCGCACACCCTGCAGGGGGCGGAAGGTCCAGCTGGACTGCGGCAACGTCCCCGTGCCGAAGCCCGCCGCCTCGCCATGCTCCCAGGCCCAGCGGGCGGCGGCCATTGGGGCGGCGCCGAGCGTCGGCGCATCGGGCGCCCCGGCGGCGATGGCGATGTCCTCGCCCTCCGGCAGCAGGACCACGGCGCGGGCGCCGGCGGCCTCGGCGGTCTGTTCGGCCAGGATGCGGGCGGTCTGGACCCGGTCGTCGGCGGCGGCCAGGGCCTGACTGGCGCCCAGCAGGGCCGAAACGGCGGAGGCGCGCCGCTTCGTGGCCAGCGCCTGCTCGCGCATCCGACCCGCCAGCGCCCCGGTCAGCAGGGCCACGCCCCAGAAGACCAGCAGGGTCAGCACATCCGTGGGCGAGCCGATGGCAAGGCTGTAGCGCGGATGCAGGAACAGGAAGTTGTAGGTCAGGAAGGCCAGGGTCGCCGCCGCCAGCGCCGGACGCGATCCGCGCAGGGCCCCGGTGGCGACCACCGCCGCCATATAGATCACGCCAAGGTCGACGCGCTCGAAACCCCGGTCCAGAGGCACGGCCGCCGCCGTCGCGGCCCCGACGAAGACCGCACCGTCCAGATAGCCGCGCCAGCCGCCCAGCCGGCTCGCCAGACTGACCTTCGCCGGCGCGACGGGGTCGACGCCCCTGGCCTCCACGCCCTCGGTGACGATGTGGATGGCCGCGCCTTTCGCGGACCGCAGCAGTTCGGCGGCCAGAGACTTGCCGAACAGGTCGCGCAACCGGCTGTCGCGGCCCTTGCCCAGCACGATCTGGGTCACATGGTTGCGCTGGACATGCTCCATGACGGCGCGGACCACGTCCTCGCCGCTCAGGGTCACGGTGCGGGCGCCGAGCTGTTCGGCCAGCTTCAGGGCGGCGCTGAGCCGGGCGTCGCCCTCGGCCGAGCGCGTCGCGCGATCGACGGTCGCCACGGTCCAGGGCGCGTCCATCATCATGTCCGACATGCGCCGGCCGGTGCGGACCAGCGACTGGGCCATGGCGTCGCCGCCGACCAGGACGAGGATCCGCTCATTGACCGCCCAGGGACCCGGAGCCCCCTGCTCGCGCAGATGAATCAGAAGCTGGTCGTCCACCGTCTGGGCCGCCCGCCTCAGCGCCAGTTCGCGCAGGGCGGTCAGGGTCTCGACCTTGAAGAAATTGTCCGCCGCCACCCGCGCCGTCTCGGGCACATAGACCTTGCCGTCGGCAAGGCGCCCGCGCAGCTCGTCGGGGGTGATGTCCACCACCTCGATATCGTCGGCGCGGCTCAGGGCGACGTCGGGCACGGCCTCGCGCTGGCGCACCCCGGTGATCCGCAGGACCACGTCGGACAGGCTCTCCAGATGCTGGACGTTCAGCGTCGTCCAGACGTCGATCCCGGCCTTGAGGATCTCCTCGACGTCCTGCCAGCGCTTGGGATGGCGCGAGCCGGGGGCGTTGGAATGGGCGTATTCGTCGACCAGCAGCAGGTCCGGCCGCCGGGTCAGGGCGCCGTCGATGTCGAACTCCAGCAGGGTCCGGCCGCGGTATTCGATCGGATTGCGGGCCAACACCTCCAGCCCGCGCAGCAGGGCGGCGGTCTCCTTGCGCCCGTGGGTCTCGACCAGGCCCACGACGACGTCGAGGCCCTCCGCCTTCCGACGTCGGGCCGCGCGCAGCATCTCATAGGTCTTGCCCACCCCCGGCGACATGCCGAGGAAGACCTTCAGCCGCCCCCGTTTCCGGGAGGCGGCTTTCAGCGAAGGCTCGGGCGGTGCGTCCGTCAAATCAGGAGGCCGGGAAGCGGGCGTCGAGGGCGCGGTTGGCCATCAGGACATTGACGCGCGGCTGGCCGATGAAGCCGAGCAAGGCGCCCTTGGTGTTCTGATCGATCACGCTCTGGACCTCGGCTGCGGGCACACCCCGGGCGGTCGCGATGCGCGCCGCCTGAAGCCGAGCGTAGGCCGGTGAGATGTCCGGGTCGAGGCCCGAGGCGGAGGCCGTGACGGCGTCGGCGGGCACGGCGCGCACGCCGTCATCGACGCGGATCGTGTCCGCCGTGGTCTTCACCCGCTCGGCCAGATCGGCGTTGAGCGGGCCGAGATTGGAGCCCGACGACGACTGGGCATTATAGCCGTCGCCCGCCGCCGACGGACGCGGATGCAGATAGCGGCCTTGCGCAAACGGCTGGCCGATCAGGGCCGAGCCCTGAACCGCCCCCGAGGCGCCGTGGACGAGGCTGCCGTTCGCCTGGGCCGGAAAGACCCCTTGCGCGAAGCCGGTGACGGCCAGGGGATAGGCGAGCCCCAGAACGAGGGTGAAAAGCGCCATCATCACGATGGCGGGACGCAGTGGGTTGACCATCTCCGGTCTCCTTAGAAGGTCGCCTTCAGCGAGGCCACGGCGCGGGCACCGTAGATGTCGCCGAAGTCGTGTTCGTCGGTGTCGTGGTAGCGGACGTCGACCGCGAGGTGCGGAGTCAGCTGGTAGGCCGCGCCGAGGTTCCAGGTCGTGTAGTCGAAGTCCGAGGACACGAACTGATGGCCGACCGCGCCCGAGATCGTCCATTTGTCGGCGGGCGAGATCGCGGCGTTGGCCTCGACATAGG
>FTCT01003575.1_pt1 | contig 15774 bp, 15 predicted proteins | sample 1658881 | NCBI WGS metagenome assembly FTCT01 (sample SAMEA3914864, study PRJEB12502) | metagenome | biome: forest; material: soil | place: USA | collected 2012-03-12 | depth 0.3 m | reverse complement strand
GTGGTAGAGCGCATCCTTGGTAAGGCTGAGGTCGGCAGTTCAATCCTGCCCGGCGGCACCATGGAGACCCAAGTGATCTGAATCACTTGGGTCTCCGCCAATCGGCGAGACCCAGATCCCCGAAATCAGATCGCCGCGCCCGGTCAGCGACCGCCGAGCCAGGCCGCCGCGTTCAAGGTGTAGCGGTGGGCGTCGGCCAGCGCCTGGGGCTCGCGGGCCATGCCGTCGCCGGGGCGTTCGGACACGAAGCTCGGCGCTCCCGCCGCCAGGTCCCAGTTGTAGTCCGCGAAGTGGTGGAAGGTGCTCTGCAGCAGCGCCGGCCCGCCGGCTTCTCCCCGCTCGAAGACCACGGCGAGGTTGAAGTCCCGATCCGTCGTCCGGCTCCGGCTCGTGGCGATGACCCGTGCGTCGGCGCCGGGGGGCGCGATCACCGCGCCCTCGTGCGGGTGGGCCGGCAGGTAGCGCAGGACGCCCGTCGGCGAGGCGGGATCGGCCAGGATCGGGTGCGCCGGCTCGGCCACGCGGATCTCCTGATAGTCGCCGTTGGCCCCCGAGTGGTAGTTGGGCCAGGAAATGGCCTGAGTCTCCTCGTCGTCGCGGACGTGGCGGCTCTCGTCCGGCTCCAGGTTCTTGCTGTGGAAGCGATGGCCCAGGCCGACGCCGCCCAGGCTGCAGACCGACGAGCCCAGGTCCATGTGGTCGCGCGCCACCATCAGGCCGCCGCCGGCCGCGTGGAAGCGGGAGATGGCCTCGCAATCCTCCGGGGCCAGCCCGTCGCCGACGTCGACGGCGAACAGCCACAGCTGGTCGAAGCCGCTCTCGTCCAGCCTGGAGAGGACGGGGTCGGGCGCGCCGACCGGTCCTCGGTCGCGGGCCTCCACGGCGTACAGCGGCCGCCCCTGGTCGTCGACCGCGCCGGCCAGCAGATCGCGCAGCCGGCTGAAGCGCGCGATCGACCAGTCGTCCTCGATGGACGGGATCGTGGTCTGCAAGAGAATCCGGCTTGGACGGGCGCTCATCGTGGTCTCCCTCTCTGGTGATCCGACATAGGATCGCGCGAGGCCCAAGGAAATGGGCCTCGCGCTCTGGCTTGACGTCGGTGGTGCTATTGGGCCGAGGCGGCCTCCTCGATGATCGCGGCCACCTTGTCGGGATGCGAGACCATCAGGGCGTGCGAGCCGCCCTCGACGGCGACGGTTTTGCGCGCCTGGGCCCGCTGGGCCATGAAGCGCTGGGTCTCGGCCGGGATGTTGCGGTCGGCCGAGCCGTAGATCACGTAGGACGGCAGGCGCTTCCAGGACGGGGTCGTGGCCATGTCGGACAGCGCCCGACCGGTGACCGGCCGCTGGGTCGCGGCCATCAGGGCCGCCGTGGCGGCGGGCACGTCGGCGGCGAACTGGGCGCGGAACTTGGCCGGCTGGATGTAGAAGTCCTCGTCGCCGTCGGGCAGGACCACCGGCGCCAGCGCCGTGGCCAGGGTGCCGCCCGGGAACTTGCCCGACAGCGACAGGGCCGACTCCCCCGCCTCCGGCAGGAAGCCGGCGACATAGACCAACGCCTCGACATTGCCGTTGCCGGCCGCCGCCTCGGTGATCACCTCGCCGCCGTAGGAATGGCCGACCAGCACGACCGGCCCGGAGATCGACTTGACCAGGGCCGACACCGTCGCGGCGTCCGAGCCCAGGGCGCGCAGGGCGTTGGCCGCGGCCACCACCGTGTAGCCGTCCCGGTTCAGCCGCGACACCACGCCGTTCCAGCCCGAGGAGTCGGCGAAGGCGCCGTGGACCAGCACGATCGTCGGCTTTTCGCGGGTCGGGGCGGCGTGGACGGCCGAGGCGCTCGACAGGGCGAGGGCCGCGGCCAGGACGGGAAGAATCTTGCGCATCGGTGTCTCCGTGATGGCCGGGGCGGCCTGTTCACGAAGGATGAGCCGGCGTCCGGACCCGCGCCTATCTCTCGGAAGGGCCTGCCGGGGCTCTGCGAAAGTCTAGGGTTCCCGCCGCCAGGGCGTGGCGCGCCGGCGCGGCTAGAGCAGCGTCATGCCGCCGTCGACCTTGAGGTTGACGCCCGTGACGAAGCTGCTGGCGTCCGAGGCCAGGAACAGCGCCGCGCGCGCCAGCTCCTCGGGCCGGCCCAGGCGGCCCAGCGGGATGCCGGCCGCCACCGTGCTCTCGAACGCCGCGCGCTCCGACGGCGGCACGCCCAGCTTGTCGAGGATGGCGGTGTCGGTCGGCCCGGGGCTGAGGACGTTCACCCGGATCCCGCGCGCCTTGAACTCCAGCGCCCAGCTGCGGGCGAAGGCGCCCAGGGCCGCCTTGGAGCCGGCATAGACCGCGTGGCCGTCCAGGACCTTGTCGCTGGCGATCGAGCTGGTCAGGATGATCACCGCGCCGTCGCGCAGCACCGGTTCGATCTTCTGGACCCCGAAGAACACCGCCCGCGCATTGGTCCCGAACTGGGCGTCGTACTCGGCCTCGGAAACCCGCGCCGAGGGCGTGATCGTGTTGACCCCGGCGTTGGCCATGTAGATGTCCGCCCCGCCGAAGCGGGTGCGCGCCAGGTCGGCGACGGCCGCCTGGTGGACCGGATCGGCGACGTCGCCGACCAGGCCCAGGGCCCCGGCCCCGATCTCGGCCACCGCCGCGTCGACGGCGTCGGCGCGCCGCCCTGTGATGATCACCGACGCGCCCTCGCGCGCGAACAGCTTGGCCGTCTCCAGGCCGATGCCGCTGTTGCCGCCGGTGATCACCGCGACCTTGTTCTTGAGCGTGTTCATGGGGCCTTGCCCTCCGGATGGGTTTCGAAGCCCTCCAGATGGCCTTGACGAAAGATCAAATAAGTCCGGCAAATGGCATGTTTCTTATTCCATGATGGAACAGATGACCGATCTGCTGGACAACGCCGCGGGCCTGACGGCCTTCATCAACACGGTCGAGGCGGGGTCCTTCAGCGCCGCGGCGCGCCTGGCGGGCACGACCCCGTCGTCGGTCTCCAAGAGCGTGGCCCGGCTGGAGCGCCGGCTGGGCGTCGTGCTGTTCGCGCGCTCGACCCGCACCCTGAACCTGACCCTGGACGGCGCGGCCTATTACGAGCGGGTCACGCCGCTGCTGCGCGCCCTGAACGAGGCCCAGGACGTCGTCCAGGCCGCCGTCGCCGCCGAAGGCCGCCTGCGCGTCTCCCTGCCCACCGACCTTGGCCGCCTGCTGATGGACCCGGTGACCCGGATCTTCCTCAAGCGGCATCCGGGAATCCGCCTGGAGCTGGACATGACCGACCGCCATGTCGACCTGATCCGCGAAGGCTATGACCTGGCGCTGAGGGCGGGCCGGGTGGACGACAGCGGGCTGGTCGCCCGCCCTCTCGGCGCGGCGCCGCTGGCGCTGGTCGCCTCTCCCGACCACCTGGACCGCCACGGACGGCCGCGAACCCTCGAGGCTTTGCAGGCCGCGCGGCACGTCCGCTACCGCCTGGACGGACGCCCCTTCCCGATCACCTTCGCGGACGGCGCGACGCTGTCGCCGGAGGGCGTCCTGGACTGCGACTCCGGCTTCGCGCTGCGGGCGGCGGCGATCAACGGCGTGGGGATCGCCCAGCTGCTGCGCTGGACCGTGGACGAGGACCTGCGCGCCGGACGCCTGGAGATCGTCATGCCCGACGCGCCCCTCCCCTCGGTTCCCCTGCGAATCCTCCACGCCTTCGGCCGCTTCCAGCCGCTGCGGGCGCGGCTGTTCGGGGATTTCGTGGCCGAGCAGGCGGCGGCGCTGGCCCGGGCCTAGCCGCCAGGCGACCCTATCCTTTGGTCGAGGTCGGGCAGGACCTTCGGCGATCCGGCCGGACTTCAGGCCATCCCACGGCTCCAGCCGGTCGCCCAGCGTACAGTTACGAGCCGCCGCCAAGTCCCATACCCCTGTCGACCAGCCGACTTCACCCAGGCCAGGAGCGATCGACATGACCCTCTCACCATCCGGCGCCAGCTTCCAGATCGTCCGCGAACGGACGCGCGTGCGCGCGCTGTTCGAGGGCCACGACATCGCCGACAGCAACGACGTGGTCGTGGTGCATGAGGAAGGCCGCCCGCCGGTGCGCTACTTCCCGCGCAAGGACGTGTTCATGGTGTTCCTGAGCCAAACCGACAAGGTCACCCGCAACCCCGACAAGGGCGACGCGCGGTACTTCACGATCTATCGGGACCAGCACATCGTCGACAACGTGGCGTGGTCCTACGAGACCCCCAACGCCCCGTTCGCCGACATCGCCGGGCGCATCGCCTTCCGCCCCGAACACGTCGAGTTCCAGGCCGACGGACATTCGGCGGCCGAGACCAAGATCGACGACGAAGGCGTCGACATCGGAGGCCGGGAGCGCTGACCGGCCGAGACGAATCCAGACAAACACCCCAACTAAACCTAAGTATAGCTTCGATCCACACAGCCAAATCTCTAACAAGTCCATAGAGCCGTGTTAATCGGACTCGACAGGGATGATGAACGTAAGATTTTTTCCGATTTCATCTTACGGCCAACGAAGCGGCAGGCGAGCATCCCACCTGTCCGGCTCGAACCCGCGTGACGCCGCGACGCGCCTTCGGGCTCCCGTCGCGGCGTCGCGCCCCCTCGCGTCACCGCCCCATCGGCTTCCCTAGCCCCCTACCCTTCATAACGCGGATGTGTAATGGTCGCGTTATGACTCAAGGCCACGCCCCTTCCACGCGACGTTCGCGCTCGCGTCCGGCCGCGCCGGCCGCCGCCCCGCCGGGCGGCACGGCGCTGTACGGCGCGACGGTGGAGTACGGCGTCCATTGCCTGCTGTTCCTGGCCCGGCCGCTCGACAATCCCGCCAGCAGCCGCGAACTGGCCGAACTCCAGGGCGTGTCGCCGACGCAGGTGGCCAAGATCTTCCCCAAGCTGGAGAAGGCCGGCCTGGTGATCGCGACCGGCGGCATCAGCGGCGGCTACCGGCTGGCCCGCGACGCCGCCGACATCAGCGTCCTGGACGTGATCGACGCCGTCGAGGGCGACCGCCGCCTGTTCGACTGCAAGGAGGTGCGCGGGAACTGCGCGCTGTTCGGCGGCGTGACGCCCGATTGGGCCGTGGCCGGCGTCTGCGCCGTCCACGCCGTCATGCTCCGCGCGGAAAAGAGCATGCGCGCGGAAATGGGGCGCACCAGCATCCTGGACCTCGCCGAAGGCATGTACCGCAAGGCGCCCGCCGATTTCGGACCCGACGTCGCCCGCTGGCTCGGGGACCGCGCCACGGGCCGTGAGGCCTCGCGCATCCGCGCGGTCAGGGCCGGCTCGCGCCGGAGGGCCGCCGATGGCTGACGCAACGCCCCATCGCTCGTATCCTTAGTTCCGTTCCCCTTGCTTTCCTGGTTCTGCGCGTCGCCCGGCCCCACGCCTCGTCGCCCAGTCGCGCTCACGGAGAAACACCATGAACATCGAGGTCAACGCCGCGACGGTCGCCCCTTCCGTCCTGGTGGTCGATGACGACGAAGCCGTACGCCTGTCGATCTGCGAACTGCTGGAGTCGGTGGGCATCCAGGCCAGCGGCTTCGGCTCGACGCGCGAACTGCTCGAGGCCGACGTGCTGGACCGTCCGGGCTGCATGATCCTGGACGTGCGGATGCCCGGCCTGAGCGGGCTGGATTTCCAGAGCCACCTGAAGGCCAGCGGCGTGCCCGCCTCGATCATCTTCCTGACCGGGCACGGCGACATCCCCATGACCGTCCAGGCCATGAAGGCCGGCGCGGTGGAGTTCCTGACCAAGCCCGTGCGCGACCAGACCCTGCTGGACGCGGTCAACAAGGCGATCGCCGAGGATCTGGCCAAGCGCGAGAGCGCCCTGGCGTCGCGCGAGAACATCACCCTGTTCGGCTCGCTCACCCCGCGCGAGCGCCAGGTGATGCAGGCCGTGGTGCAGGGCGCCCTCAACAAGCAGATCGCCTATGACCTGGGGATCACCGAGGTCACGGTGAAGCTGCACCGGAGCAGCGTGATGAAGAAGATGCGCGCGCCGTTCGTCACGCACCTGGTCCGCGCCTGGCAGTCCCTGCCGGCGGAGCTGCGCGACAACCATCAGGCCTAGACCTTTGGATAGGTGTCGCCGAGACCGATTAGGGCCGATGGAAGAGGCTCGCGGCGAAGTCCCGCCGCGGCAGGGCGTGCAATTTGTCCAAAGTGCCACTTTTTGCGGTTGTCGACGACGACAGGGCGATGCGCGAAGCGCTTTGCGAGCTGATCGAGGTCTTCGATTTCGCATGCCTGACGTTCGACGGGAGCGAGAGCTTCCTGGCCGCGCACGCGCCCGGCCGGTTCGCGGGGCTGATCACCGATCTCAACCTGCTGGGCGAGAGCGGCCTGCAGCTTCAGCAGCGCCTGAAGACCCTCGATCCGGCCCTGCCCGTGATCGTCATCTCGGCCCAGACCGACCCGGCCACCCGCGCCCGGGCCCTGGCGTCCGGCGCCCTGGCCTATCTGACCAAGCCGATCAACGACCAGGTCCTGCTCCGGCATCTCAACGCGGCGTTGGGCATGGGCGGCGAGCCTTCGGGCTCCGAACACGATTGAAGCGGCCAAGCGGGGCTCGACCATGGAGCTAGCCGAGCATGCCTCCGAAAGCGTGATCCTCTACGATCTGGGCGGATCGATCCGGTACTGCAACGCCGCCTCGGCGCGGCTCTACGGATGGGCCCAGGCCGACGCCCTGGGGCGCGGCTTCGACAGCCTGCAGGCCGACGGCGCCCGCCAGGCGCCCGCCTGGGCGTCGATCATCGAGGCGGGCGGCTGGAGCGGAACGCTGCGCCGGCGCGCGAACGGCGGCGAGACGTTCACGACCTCGGTCCGCCTGGTCGTCCGCTCCGACCCGTCCGGCCGCGCCCAGGACCTGGTCGAGTACAGCGACCGGCGTCTCGAGACGACCGCCGCGCCCATACTAGGTCCGGACGCGCGACGCCGCGCCCGAGCGGCCTTCTGGGAGCTCGACATCACCGGCCTGGCGCCCTTGCTGGACGAGGCGCCGCCGCGGACGACGCCCAGCGGGGCCAAGCTGGAGGCGCTCCTGGCGGCGGTGCGCGTCAAGGACCTGAACACCGAGGCCATGCGCCTGTTCGGCCTGCCGATCGACCGTGACCGCCTGGTGGCCCTGCCGCTCGGCGGCCTCTGGCCCGAACAGAGCCTGCCGGTGCTGGCGGAACTGATCCTGGCCCTGGCGGCGCGGGCCGACGACGTCACCGAACGGCGCGAAATCCGCACGGCCGGGTGGCTGGACGAGGTGGTGCTGACCGGCTGGCGCGCCGGCGACCCGCGCTGCCTGGGCACGATCTTCGTCACCATCAGCGGCAAGGTGAACGCGGCCGTGGCCCTGCACGAGCTGGAGGCCCGCCAGGACCGCTACCGCAACATGCTGTCGACCATGCCGATCCCGATCTTCCAGGTCGACGCCGGCGCGGCGGACCGGGTGCTGCAGCGCCTGCTCGACACCGAGCTCAAGGGCGACCTGGGCGAAATGCCGGCCTACGTGGCCAAGAACCCGACCTATGTCGACCAGATCCACGACATCGTCACGGTCTCGGACGTCAACGAACAGGCCATGGCGCTGATGGGCGCGACCGACCGCTCGCAGCTGATCGGGCCGGTCCGGTACTTCTTCGCCAACGCCCCCGACGCGGGCCGGCGCGTGTTCCTGGCCCACTGCACCGAGGCCATGTCCCACGTCGAGGAGATCAAGATCCGCACGCTGGACGGCCGGCTGCAGGACGTGCTCTTCGTGGTGATGTTCCCCGGCGCCGGCCAGCGGTTGGACCACACCATCGTGGTGATGATCGACAACACCGCCCGGCTCGAGGCGGAAACCCGGTTCCGGCGGCTCCAGGACGACTTCGCCCGCGCCGCGCGCCTGTCGACCCTGGGCGAGCTGACCGCCTCGATCGCCCACGAGGTCAAGCAGCCGATCTCGGCCATGCTGACCAACGCCGAGACCAGCCTGCGCTGGCTGGCCCGCGACGAGCCGAACCTGGCCAAGGTGACCCAGCTGACCGAACGGGTCGCCGAGAGCGCCCGCCGCGCCAGCGACATCATCAACCGCATCCAGGACATGGCCGGCAAGCGCGAACCGGCGCGCACGCCGCTGGACCTCAACGAGGCCGTCGCCCAGGCCGTCAACTTCGTGCGGCACGACACCGAGGAGAAGGCCATCACGGTGTCGCTGGACCTGGCGACCGACCTGCCGCGCGTCCTGGGCGACCGCGTCCAGCTGCAGCAGATCGTGGTCAACCTGCTGGTCAACAGCCTGCAGGCGCTGGCGCCGTTCGTCGCCGACGGGCCCGAGATCCGGATCTCGACCCGCCCGGGCGAGCGCGACACGATCGTCGTGACCGTACGCGACACGGGACCGGGCATCCCGGAGGCCGACCTGGACCGCGTGTTCGACGGCTTCTTCACCACCAAGCCCGAGGGCATGGGCATCGGCCTGGCCATCTGCCAGTCGATCGCCTCCACCCACGGCGGGGCCATCGCGGCCGCCAACCATCCCGAGGGCGGGGCCCTGTTCACGATCACCCTGCCGGCCGTGATCGAGCCGCGCGAGGATTCCGCGCCCCGCCTCGCGCACGGCGTGCTGTCATGACGACCTCGCCTGCCGCCGAGGCCCCGTCCTTCGCAGGCGGCTTCGGATCGGGCGACGACCTGGCCCAGCTGTGCGCGGAAAGCGTGATCGTCTTCGCCCTGGACGGCGCCGTCCTGGCCTGGAACGCCAGCGCCACGCGCCTCTACGGCTGGCGGGCCGACCAGGCGGCGGGCCGGGACCTCGACACCCTGCTGGCCGCTCCCGCCCACGCGCCCCATCCCCTGGCCCTGGCCAAGGCGGTCGCGGAGGGCGCGTGGTCTGGACGTCTGCGCCGCCGCGCCGCCGACGGCCAGGAACACGTGGTGCAGGTGCGCTGGACCCTGCGCCGCGACGCCCGGGGCGAGCCCGACGCGATCGTCGAGTTCGGCGCGGCCGTCGACCAGGACGAGGACTTCGCCCGATTCAAGGCCGGCGAGGACCGCTATCGCAAGCTGTTCTTCCGCGCGCCGGTGGCGCTGATGCTGGCCGACGGCCGAGGCGTCAGCCGCCTGGGCCGCGAGCTGCGCGCGGCCGGCGTGACGGACGCGGCGGCCTATGTCGAGGCCCATCCGGACTACCTGGACCAGGCGCTGGACATCGTGGCGGTGGCCGGGGTCAACGAGCAGGCGATCAAGCTGTTCGGCGCCAGGACGCCCGACGAGCTGATCAAGCCGGTGCGCCACTTCTGGCCGGACTCGCCCGGCACGTTCAAGCGCGCCCTGATCGCCCGGCTCTCGGGCGCGGCCTATTTCGCCGAGGAGACCCGGATGCGCACCCTGGACGGGCGCACCGTGGACATCCTGTTCTCCCTGGCCTTTCCGCCGCCCGACGCCTTCGAGGGCGAAGCGCTGATGGGTCTCCTGGACATCACCGACCGCCGCCAGGCCGAGAACCAGTTGAAGGCGCTGCAGGCCGATTTCGCCCACGCCGCGCGGGTCTCGACCCTGGGCGAGCTGACCGCGTCGCTGGCCCATGAGCTGACCCAGCCCCTGGCGGCGATCGTCGCCAACAGCCAGGCGGGGCTCCGCTGGCTGGAAAAGGCCGAGCCCAACATCACGCGGGCCCGGGACTGCGCCGAGCGGGTCGTCCATGACGCCAACCGCGCCGCCGAGATCATCCACGGCATCCGCGGCATGGCCACCAACCGCGCTCCGGAAGGCCGCGCCCTGGCCTTGAACGAACTGGTGCGCGAGGTCCTGCTGATCCTCAAGCACGACCTGGACGAGAAGGGCGTGAAGGTCACCTGCGACCTGGCCCCGGACCTGCCCGCCGCGATCGGCGACCGGGTCCAGCTGCAGCAGGTCATCGTCAACCTGATCATCAACAGCCTGCAGGCCATGGTCCAGGCCGCCAGCCCGGACCGGGCCGTCCATCTGCGGACCTTCGTCGAGGGCGGCGGACAGGTCGGCTTCTCGATCCGCGACTCCGGCCCGGGCGTGCCGCCGGAGCACCTGGACCGCGTCTTCTCCGGTTTCTTCACGACCAAGGCCGACGGCATGGGCATGGGCCTGGCGATCTGCCATTCCATCATCGCCGCGCACGGCGGCGAGATCGTCGTCGCCAACGCCCAGGCCGGCGGCGCGTGCTTCCGCTTCACCCTGCCGACGGCGCCCGAGGAGCCCGCGGACGCCTGAAGGGCGCCATGCCGGAGACGGCCATTCCCGCCCCAACGGCGCTGGCGACCTATACGGCGGGATAGCCCGCCCTGGCCCTTTCAGCCAATCGACCCATCCCCGACCCCGGTCCTAGCCTTCCGATCCTCGGTTCTGGACCGCAGGGGAGATGGACATGAAAATCGTGGTGGTGGGCGGCAGCGGCCGGATCGGCGGCAAGCTCGTCTACAATCTTCGCCAGGACGACTACCGCGTCCTGGAGGCCTCGCCGACCTTCGGCGTCGACACCGTGACCGGCGTCGGCCTGGCCCAGGCCCTGGACGGCGCGACGGTGGTCGTCGACGTCACCCAGTCGCCGTCCCTGGAGGGGGCGCACGCCAGGGCCTTCTTCGAGACCTCGGGCCGCAACCTGCTCGCCGCCGGGCGCGTCGCCGGGGTGCGCCACCACATCGCCCTGTCGATCGTCGGCACGGACCGCCTGCAGGCCAGCGGCTACTTCCAGGCCAAGAAGACGCAGGAGGACCTGGTCAAGGCCTCGGGGATCCCGTTCACGATCCTGCGCTCGACCCAGTTCTTCGAGTTCATCACCGGCGTGGTCCAGGACGGCACGACGCGCGACGTGGTGATCTCGCCGGCCCCGGTCCAGCCGATCGCCGGCGAGGACGTCGCCGAGACCCTGGCCGACATCGTCCTGGGCGCGCCCCTGAACGACACCGTCGAGGTGGCCGGCCCCGAGCGGTACCGGCTGGACGACCTGGCGACCCAGGTGCTGACCGCCTACGAGGACCCCCGCCGCGTCGTCGCCGACGTCCGCGCCCCCTATTTCGGCGCCGAGCTCGACGAGCGGTCCCTGCTTCCGGGCGACTGGTCGCGCATCGCCCCCACCCGCTTCTCCGACTGGCTGCGCCAGAGCCTGCAATCGCCGGCCCCGGCCGACCGTCGCTCCAACCGAAAGGGCTAGCACCATGAAGATCGTTGTCACGGGCGGCGCGGGCGTCGTCGGCTCCAAGGTCGTCGAGATCCTCACGCGCCAGGGACACCAGGTCACGGCCGCGTCGCAGCGGACGGGCGTCGACGTCATCACCGGCCAGGGCCTGGAAGAGGCGCTGGTCGGGGCCGAGGTGGTCATCGACGTCGTCAACCCGCCGACCTTCGACGACGCGACCTCGCTGCGGTTCTTCGAGACCTCGACCCGCAACATCCTGGAGGCCGCCTCGGCCACCGGCGTGCGCCACTACGCGGCCCTGTCGATCGTCGGCGCCGACCGCCTGCCGGAGATCGGCTACTTCCGCGCCAAGCTCCTGCAGGAGAGCCTGATCAAGGAGTCCGGCGTGCCGTTCACGATCGTCCGCTCCACCCAGTTCTTCGAGTTCCTGGACGCGGTCGTCGCCGACGGGACCCAGGGCGACGAGATCCGCCTGCCGCCGGCGCGGGTCCAGTTCATCGCCGCCCACGACGCCGCCGCGGCCCTGGCCGACATCGCCGACCAGACGCCGATCAACGACACCCTGGAAGTGGCCGGCCCCGATCCCTACCGGCTGGACGAGCTGGCCCGTCTGTACCTGACCGCGCGCGGCGACGCCCGGCGCGTCACCGCCGATCCGGAGGCCCGCTATTTCGGCGCGCCCCTCAACGAAGAGACCCTGATCGCCGGCGCGGTCCCAAGGTTCGGCCACACCGAGTTCGACAGCTGGCTGCGCGAGCGAACCGTCCGCTAGGCGCGTCGCCCCCTCCCCTCTTCCCGCAAGGATCATCACCATGACCGACGCCGTCCCCGCCACCGAAGGCCAACTTCGAACCTTGTTTCCGGGCCTTCCCCAATCGCCCCTGATCAGCCGGGCCTTCAACTACGCCCGCGACCGCTGCCCCGCCTTCCTGTTCAACCACGTCGCCCGCTCGTGGATGTTCGCGGTCAAGATCGCCGCCCTGGACTCCGTCGCCCACGACGCCGAGGTCCTGGCCGTCTCGACCCTGCTGCACGACCTGGGCCTGACCGAGCACGCCTCGGGGCCCAACCGTTTCGAGGTCAACGGCGCCGCCGTCGCCCGCGCCTTCGTGCGCGACCAGGGCTTCGACGACCGGCGCGCCCAGCTGATCTGGGACAGCATCGCCCTGCACGGCACGCCGTCGATCGCCGTGTTCAAGGAGCCGGAGGTGGCGCTCTGCGCCCGCGGCATCGGCGCCGACTTCGGAACGCCGGACAACGACCTGCTGGGTCCCTCGGCGATCGCCCTGGCCGTCGCCGCCGCGCCCCGGCTGGACATGAAGCGCCAGTTCACCTCCTGCGTCTGCCACATGGCCCAGACCCGGCCGGAAACCACCTACGCCACCTTCATCCGCGACTTCGGCGAACGCCTGGTGCCCGGCTACAAGGCCCCGTCCTGGGTCGACGTGATCGCCAACGGGCCGTTCGCGGAATAGAAACCGCTTCCAACAGTCGTCATCCCGGACAAGCGCTGCGCTTTCCGGGATGACAACCGTTAAGAAGCAAGGCCCTAGACCAGCGCCTGGGCCGCCCGCAGGGACGCCAGGTCGCGATTGATCGTCGCGACGGCCAGGGTCCGCCCCTCGCGGACGTAGCGCACCTCGGCGTCGCGATCGGCGACCGAGCCGTCCACCACCACGCTGTCCCAGGCCTCGGCGTGGCCGACATAGCGGATGGTCAGGTCGTAGTGGGCGCTCCAGAAGAACGGCGGCTCGGTCAGCGCCGGCTCCAGACCCAGGATCGCGGCGGCCGCGACCTGGCCCTGGCGTTCGGCCAGCACCCAGTGCTCGACGCGGATCGGCTCGCCGCCCAGCGGGTTGGGGTAGCGGGCGATGTCGCCGGCCGCGAAGATCGCCGGGTCGCTGGTCCGCATGGCCGCATCGACCAGCACGCCCTTGTCCAGGGCCAGGCCGGCCGACTGGACCAGCTCCAGCCTCGGCTTCACCCCGACGCCCAGCACCAGCAGGTCGGCCGCGAGGGTCGAGCCGTCGTCGAGGGTCACCCGGGCGCCGTCGTAACCTTGCACCCCGCGCCCCAGGTGGAACCGCACGCCGTGCGCCTCGTGCACGGCCTTCACCAGGGCGCCGACCTCGGCGCCGAGCTTGCTCTCCAGCGGCATGGCCTCGGGGGCGATGACATGCACCTCCAGCCCCCGGGTCCGCAGGCTGGCGGCGGCCTCCAGGCCGATGAAGCTGGATCCCACCACCGCGACGCTGCGCGCGTCCTTGGCCGCCGCGATCAGTCGATCGCTGTCGCCCAGGGAGCGCAGCACGTGGACCGTGTCGCGATCGAACCCCGGCGCGGGCGGCCGGTTGGGCTCGGCGCCGGCGGCCAGCAGCAGCGCGTCATAGGCCAGGGCCTCGCCGCTCTCCAGAATCACGCGCCGCCCCGGGGCGTCGATCGAGGCGACGCGCGCGCCGGTCAGCAGGGTGATGGCGCTGTCGCGATAGAAGGCCTCGTCCTTCAGCGGCATCCAGGCCGGATCGGCCTCGCCGGCCAGGTAGTCCTTGGAGACGTTGGGCCGGTCGTAAGGCGCGTCCGGGTCGGCGCTGACCAGGGTCAGCGCGCCCGCATAGCCCAGGTCCCGCAGGCGCTGGGCGGCGGCGAAGCCGGCCGCGCCGCCGCCGACGATGACCACGGCCTTGGGGTCGCCGGCCTTGTCGCGGCCGGGCGCCGGGTTCGGATCGTGGGACGGCAGCTTCTCGCGCACGAAGACGCGGCCGTCGCGCTCCTCCACCTTCCAGCGGTCGATCGGGGCCAGGGCGGGCGCCTTGAGGGCCAGGCCCGTCCGCAGGTCGAAGCAGGCGTGGTGCAGGGGGCAGTTGATCGTGTGGCCGACGCGAAGGCCCTCGCCCAGCGCGCCGCCATAGTGGCTGCATGCCCCGCCGACGGCGACCAGTTGGCCCTCGACCCGGGCCAGCACCACCGGATCATCGCCGACCCGGCCGGCGAAGACCCCGTCGTCGGGGATGGCGGAGGCGGCCACGCCAAGGGCCAGGTCGGGCTTGGGCGCGGCGTCGGGCGACAATGTGGACATAAAACCCCCTCGGATGACGGCAGGCACGTCGCCACGAACCGGCGCGACTTGATAGAACGCTTCTGATGCGACGTTGGTCCCGCCCGGAAGCCGCCCCGTCGATCCAGGTGGAACGACGAGGCGGACTTCCGGCGTGGCCGCTAGTCGGCGGCCATGGACTCGTCGAGCCAGTCCTCGAAGGTGATTTCACCCAGGATCGCCTGGGGGCCGGGCGTCAGGGTCCGGTCGTCCAGTCGGGCGCCGAAATACAGCGCCTCGGGATCGGCGATCACGTTGCGCGGGTCCTGCTGGGCGTCCAGGTACTGCTCGGCGAAGGTGTCGAGGCGGAAGGCCTGGGGTCCGGCGATCTCGACCATGCCGTTGACCGGCGCGCCCACCACCGCCCGGGCCAGTATGGCGGCGACATCGTCGGCCGCGATCGGCTGGATCTGGACCGGCGGCAGGCGGATGGCGTCGCCGGCGGCCGCGGAATGGACGATCCCGCCCACGAACTGGAAGAACTGCGTCGAGCGCACGATCGTCCAGGGCGTGGGCGAGGCCTGGATCAGGGCCTCCTGCGCCAGCTTGGCGCGGAAATAGCCGCTGGCCTGCAGGCGCTCGGTTCCCACCACCGACAGGGCGACGTGATGCCTGACCCCGGCGACCTGCTCGGCGGCCAGCAGGTTACGGCCCGCGGTCTGGAAGAACGCCATGGCCGCGTCGTCCTCGAACGACGGCGAGTTGGCGACGTCCACCACCACGTCCGCGCCCGCCAGGGCCTCGGCCAGGCCTTCGCCGGTCAGGGTGTTGACCCCGGTGTTGGGCGCGGCGGCGATCGCCTCATGCCCCATGCGCGACAGGTTGCTGACGGTCTTTGACCCGATCAGGCCGGTTCCACCGATGACGACGATCTTCATTTCAGGTCTCCTTGACTGTTGTCCGGAGAGAATATTTCGATCGCGCCGCGAGCGAATACCTCAGAGTGCTCTATGAAACGAGGTATTGCGCATCTCTTGGCGGATGGAACGCTATCCGTACCGTCAAATCCGACGATGAAATCTAATCCCGGACTGCATCAAAGGCGTGCACCGGTCGCCCCGGCCCATCCGGAGGAACAGCCCGACCTATCCGAAGGGCGTAGGTTCACGCGCTTGCCGAACGATGGTCGCCATCCCGGCCGGCCGGGCATGGTCGGGGCAGTTCAACGCCATCGAAAGAGCCCACACATGACCCCGCGCTTCGCCCCGTTCAAAATCGTCCCGGACCTGACCACCGCCCTGCTCGCGGTCGAAAAGGCGCTGGGCGCCACCGCCATCGAACACAGCCTCGCCGAGCTGGTGAAGATCCGCGCCTCGCAGATCAACGGCTGCGCCTTCTGCGTCCACATGCACATCGCCGACGCCAAGGCCCACGGCGAAACCGACATGCGCCTGTTCCTGCTGGCCACCTGGCGCGAGTCGCCGCTGTTCACCGACCGCGAGCGCGCCGCCCTGGCCTGGACCGAGTCCCTGACCCGGATCGCCAAGACCGGCGCCTCGGACGCCGACTACGAGCTGGTC
>FTCT01002774.1_pt1 | contig 15828 bp, 14 predicted proteins | sample 1658881 | NCBI WGS metagenome assembly FTCT01 (sample SAMEA3914864, study PRJEB12502) | metagenome | biome: forest; material: soil | place: USA | collected 2012-03-12 | depth 0.3 m | reverse complement strand
GGCCGCGATGGAAAAGATCACCAGGGAGGTGCTGCCTCAGGGCATCGGCGCCGACTGGACCGAACTGACCTATCAGCAGATCCTGGCCGGCGACTCGTCGACCCTGATCTATCCGCTGGTCATCCTGCTCGTCTTCCTGGTGCTGGCGGCGCAGTACGAAAGCGTGGTCCTGCCGATCGCCATCCTCCTGATCGTGCCCATGGGCCTGCTGTCGGCCATGACGGGCGTCTTCATCAGCCACGGCGACAACAACATCTTCACCCAGATCGGCCTGTTCGTGCTGATCGGCCTGTCGGCGAAGAACGCCATCCTGATCGTCGAGTTCGCCCGCGAACTGGAAATGACCGGGCTCAACCCGCGGGAGGCCGCCGTCCGCGCCAGCCGCCTGCGCCTGCGCCCGATCCTGATGACGTCGATCGCCTTCGTCATGGGGGTCCTGCCGCTGGTCCTGTCGAGCGGCGCCGGTTCCGAAATGCGCCGCGCCATGGGGATCGCGGTCTTCTCGGGGATGATCGGCGCCACGGCGATCGGCCTGTTCCTCACCCCCTTCTTCTACGTCCTGCTGCGTGCCCTGTCGGGCAACCGGCCGCTCAAGTCGCACGCGTCGACGCTCGACAGCGATGCGGCCGGCGATGAGACCGCGCACGCCCATATCGAGGAGGCCCACTAATGGTCCGCACTCTGTCGCTATCCCTGACCGCCCTGCTGTTGGCGTCGTGCGCTTCGGCGCCGGTCGAAAAGGCCGCAGTCATCAACACGCCCGCCGCCTTCAAGGGCGTCGCGGTCGAAGGCCCGGCCGCCCCCGTCCAGCAAGCCGGCGCCTGGTGGCTGGTCTTCCAGGATCCGGTACTCAACGACCTGATTGGCCGGTCGATGGGGTCGAACACCGACATCCAGACCGCCGAGGCACACCTGACCCAGGCGAAAGCTCTGCTCAAGGCCGCGCGGTCGAGCTTCTGGCCTCAAGCCGGCGTCGCCTACACGGCGGCACGGTCGACGGACCAGCAGCCCTACCCCAAGGCCGCCAACCTGCACACGCTCGACCTCGACCTCAGCTACGAGGTCGACCTGTTCGGACGCCTGGCCAAGGCGTCGCAGGCCGCCAAGCTCGATGCGCGCTCGGCCGAGGCCATCCTGGCCGACACGCAATTGCTGGTCCAATCGCGCGTGGCGCAGTCCTACTTCGCCTTGCGCGCCCTCGATGAGGACCGCGCCATCGTCGCCGAGACGCTCGACGCCTATCGCGGCAGCCTGAAGGTGACGAAATCGCGCTACGCCAATGGCGACGTCGCCGAACTCGACGTGGCCCGCCTGGAAACCGAAGTGTCGGCCACCGAGGCCGAGGCCCTGGCGCTTGACCAGCAGCGCGCCAACCTGGCCAATGCGCTGTCCGTCCTGGTCGGCGAACCCGCCACGACCTTCGACGTGAAAGCCTCGACCTGGGCGTCGCAGCCCTGGGCAGTCGCCGTGCCGGTCATTCCCGCCGGCATTCCGGCCGACGTGCTGAAGCGCCGGCCCGACGTCCTGGCGGCCGAGGACTCAATGAAGGCGGCGCAGCGCCGCGTCGGCGTGGCACGCGCCGCATGGTTTCCGTCGCTGACCCTTACGGGTTCGGGCGGCTATGCCTCGGGCGATCTCGACACCCTTCTCGACAAGGGCTCGCAGACCTGGTCGCTGGTCGGTATCCTCAGCCAGGCCGTGTTCGACGGCGGACGCCGCAACGCCAATATCGACTATGCCAAGGGTGGCATGGAGGCGGCGTTCGCCGGCTATCGCCAGAGTGTTCTCGTCGCCTTCTCGGACGTCGAGGACCAGCTTTCGGACCTCGGCTACCTGCGCCAGCAGGAAGCCGCCGAGGGTCGCGCGGTCGATGCATCGAACCGGGCGCTGCGCCAGGCGCAGTCGCTCTACCGCAACGGCTCGTCGTCGCAGCTCGAGATGCTCGACGCCCAGCGCCAGCAATTGGCGGTCCGCCGCCAGGCCTTGCGGGTCCGCGCGGCACAGTACCAGTCGACCGTCGGCCTGATCCGCGCCCTGGGCGGCGGTTGGGGTTAGGGCTGGAGTCGCCGCCTGGAAAGAGGGTACCGCTCTTCAGAACCTCCTCTGGTAACAGGGGAGGTTTTGTTTTTATTCGCGTAAAATTAGAATTCACGCACTTCAAAAGGCTACATATTACCAATATTCGCGGTTAACGCGCATTAACTGAAAAGTTTTTCAACGCTACGCGCAAGTAGACCCGGCACCCCTTGCCAAACCGAAGCAGTTGTTAATAATTGTCTGCTTAAGTTTGAGGCAGACAGGGAGGCGGCAATGCCACGGCCGAGACCACACCTGTTCCGGCCAGGGGTATAGACGCCATGCCGGGACAGTCGCAGACCCCCGCTATGTTCGGGAGCGTACTTGTTCTGGATAATGAAAAGCCGCACGCGCAGCACGCGGCGAAACTGCTGCACGAGCAGCGCTGGACCTCGTCCCTCGCCTTCAACTTGTCGACCGCGCTGCGCACCCTGCAAGGGACGCGCTTCAAACTGATCCTGACGGATTCCTATATCGACGGCTCGCATTTCCGCAGCTTCGTCGAACAGCTCCGCAAGGTCGCGCCGACGACGCCGATCACCGCCATGATGCTGCGCGGGCAGCGCGGCGAGAATGCCCACGATTACTTAAGCTTCGGCGCCGACTTCGTGCTGCTCAAGCCGGTCGAATCGCACGGCGTCAAGGCGTTGATCGCCGACGCCAGTACCTGGCACCGCAAGCGCCAGCGCGAGCACCGCGTGCTGGTGATCGAGCAGGACGCCGAACTGCGCGCCGAGCTGTGTTCGGTGCTGGCCCAGGTCGGCTACAAGGTCAAGGCTGCGGCCAATATGGAAGACGCCTTCTTCGACCACGACCTGCACGCCGTTAACGTCATCGTCACCGCCGTGCTGATCCCCGGCATCGGCGGCATCGAGGGCACGAAACAGGTCCGCAAGGAGTTCCCCCACATCCACGTCATCGCCATGTCGCGCGCCGTCAGCGACAAGATCACCGCCGAGCACGTGCTGGCGGCGGCGCGCGAGGCCGGCGCCGAAGAGACCCTGGCCAAGCCGTTTACGATGATCAGCTTCCTGAAGGCCGTTGAACACGTGCTGCAATCCGAGCCGCGCCTGGTCGAGGCGGATGCCGGGGAAGAATAATCAGAGACGGTGCGCGTCTCATCTACGCTCCCCCCTTCCGTCATACCGCTACGCGCCATGCCACCTTCCCCGTAAACGGGGAAGGAACTAATTGATAGACTCCCTTCCTTCCCTGCGGAGCGGGGAAGGTGGCTGGGTCGGCGTCAAGCCGATCCAGACGGAAGGGGCAAAGGAGGGGTCAACAAACACAAGTCTACTTCACCGTCACCGTCGCGCTCAGCGGCGTATTGGCCGATGAGTCCCCGACCATCAGGCTGACAGGTTCGGCCTCGACCTCGAAGGCCTGCTTGCCCACATTCCAGTAGGCCAGTTGGCTGGCCTTCAGCGTGATGTGCACGGTCCTGGTCTGGCCGGGCTCGACGTGGACGCGCTGGAAGCCGGCGAGCGCACGCTCAGGCCGCTCGACCTTCGACTTCAGATGCCGGACATAGAGCTGGACGACGGCGTCACCCTCGACCTTCCCGGTATTGGTGACGTCGACGTCGGCCGTGAGCGTGCCGTTCCGCGCCAGGAGCTTCGGCGCCTTCAGGTTGGAATAACGGAAGGTCGTATAGCTGAGCCCGAAGCCGAAGGGATAAAGCGGCTTGCCCTTGGCGTACATGTAGGTCCGGCCGTGGCGGATATCGTAGTCCATCATCGGCGGCAATGCGTCCATCGACGCCGGCCAGGTTTCGGTCAGGTGCCCGCCGGGATTGTAGGCGCCGAAGATCACCTTCGCCAAGGCCGTGCCCTCGTCCTGCGATGCGTGCGTCATGTGCAGGATCGCCGGCGCGTGGTCCTGCGACCAGTTGATCGTGTACGGGAAGCTCGACACCAGGACGACGATGGTCTTCGGGTTGGCGGCATAGACCGCCTTGACCAGCTCTTCCTGGGCGAGGCTCAGAGTCTCGCGGTCGCGCCCTTCACGGCCGTCGCCCGGATCGGCGCACGGCTTGGTGCCGTCGGCCGTCCAGTCGTGCGCCATATTCGGCCCGCAGGTCGGGTCGTTGCCGACGACGACGATCGCCACGTCCGACGCTTTTGCCGCCTGGACGGCCGCGTCCTGCGCATTGTCGGCGGCGTAGTTGACCGCCACGCCCTGTCCGACGGCGGCCTTGATACCCTGCAACGGCGTCACCAAAGCCGCCGGATAGCCGCCATACCAATCCCAGTGCACGCTGTCGGCCAGAGGCCCGATGACCGCGACCGATTTCAACGCGCCCTTGTCGAGCGGCAGGGCGGCGTGGTCGTTCTTCAGCAGTGTGATCGATTCCAGCGCGACCTTCAGTGACACAGCGCGGTCGTGGTCGCCGAGCCACGGCGCCAGGCCCGTGCCGATCTGGCTATAGGCCACACGCTCCGGCGGATCGAGCAGGCCCAGCTTCAGCGTCACGGCGAACTTGCGCCTGAGCCCTGCATCGATATCGGCCTCGGTGACCAGTCCGTCCTTCAACGCCGCATGCAGTTCTTCCTTATAGGTATCGAGATACTGGTTGATCCCAGCCTTGAGGCAGGCCGCCACCGCCGCCTCCTGGGTGGGATAACGCTTATAGAGCTTGACCAGGTTGGTGACCGCGCCGCCGTCGCTGGACACCACCTCGGCGCCCCATTTGTCGATGACCAGGCTTTGCAGCAGCGGATGGACGCCCATCGGCGTCCCGTTCCAGGCGTTGTACGACGCCATCACGCCCCTGCCGCCGGCTTCGAAGCCCATGCGGAACGGCACCGAATAGTATTCGTAGAATTCGCGCTCGTCGAAATCCGACGACGATGACCCGCGCCCGTTCTCGTTGCTGTTGGCCAGGAAGTGCTTCATCAGGGATGCGGCCTGCCAGTATTTCGGATCGTCGCCTTGCAAGCCTTTGACGTAGGCCTGGACCATCGTGCCGTTGAGGAACGGGTCTTCGCCGTAGACCTCTTCGGCCCGTCCCCAGCGCGGGTCGCGCATTAGATCGGCCTGCGGGCCCCATTGCATCAGGATCGGGCGTTTGTACGTTTCGGACTGGGTGATGTAGCGCGCTTCATACCCTTGCACGCCCGCCGCCTGGCGGATCAGCTCGGGGTCCCAGGTTTCGCCCATGCCGGGCGGTTGCGGAAACTGCGTCGTCGGGATCGATGCCCAGCCGCGCTTTTCGTTGCCGCGCTGGACGACGCCGTGGATGCCTTCGGAACTGCCGAAGCTGGGAATCCCCAGTCGCGCAACGGAACTATTGGTGCTGAGCGCGTCGATCTTCTCGTCGATCGTCATCAGCGACAGGATGTTGTCGATGCGTTTGCCCGCCGGCAGGTCCGGGTTGCGGAAAGGATAGGTATCCTCCGCCCTCGCCTGCATGGCGCCGAAGCTCAGCGCTATCACCGCCGCCGAAAGGAGAAATCGATTACATTTCATGGCGTGTCCCACCCGTTTTTATGTTGTACGCGTTTGTTGTACGTAAGAGGCGCCTTAACCCAGCGCTTTTTTGAAAAGCGGCTCCAGCTCATCGGCAATGCCGATATGGTCTTCGGCGATCGGATGGCCGTTGGCCGGGCGTCCCGCATAGTGCTTGATATTGGCGTGGCTGACCAGAGGCGAGCGCAGGCGGCGTACGACCTCGTCGATATAGGCCAGAAGCACGGTGCGCCTCGGGATGGCGTCGTCGGTGGCGATCGGCGTGTCGATCAGGAAGACCACGGCTTTCGGGGCGTCGCGGCGGACCTTTTCGACGAATTCGACATAGGCGTTGACGAACTCGTTCTGATCGGGAATGCCCTGGTTGAAGTCGTTTTGCCCCAGCATGATGCCGATCGCGTCGGGCACATAGCCGGCAGCGTTCCACGGCAGCGCGGGTTCGTCCGGGGCGGCCCGCTCATAGAATTGCGGCGCGTTATTGGTGTCGCGAATGCCTTGCCAGTCACGGATCAAGCCGCGCCCGCCGTAGGACACAAGGTGGACCTGCGTGTTCAGGCGTTTGGCCAGAAGCCTGGCATAGGTCTTCTGGGCGTTGTTGACGGTCATGTCTTCGCGCGGATCGTCGCGCGCGACGTCGCAGGCCGCGCCGCAGGTGACCGAGTCGCCGATGAACATCAACTTTTTTGCCGGCAGCTCCGGCGGCGTCAGAAAGCCGCCGCCCTCGACCGTGGCGCCGGAAATGTCCCAGGTGCCTTCCCAGCTTTCGTTGCGGCGCGCGATCTCGACCGCGTGCACGCCCGCCGCACCTTCGAAGACGACCAGTTGCTGCGTGCCCTTCATCAGGTGCACCATCTTCGGCGCCGCCCCGTCGACGCTGATGTCGACATAGGTGTTGTCGCTCGACGCCGCCGTCTTGAGGATAAGCTTCGTACCTTCGAAACGCGAGCGCAGCGTCACGCCCGGGAAGCCGGCGCGCACCGTGCCGTCGTCCAGCTCGGCGGTCCTGCCCTCATAGCTTAACAGCGGACTGCGCGCGGGGACATCCGCCGGCGCGGGGGCGGTCTTGCTTTTCGGTTTGGCAAAGGCCGGTCCCGCGGCCAGGGCAAAGGCGCCGGCGGACAGGGCAAGGGTGCGGCGATTGAGACTCATAACGGCGACTCCCCGAATTTATGTTTTTTGTTTTGGTAAATCAGCTCCGCCGCAAAGTCCAATCCGGCTTGTTTCCCTTAGGGAATTTTTATTTCCGGCATGGCCATGCCCGCGCCTTTCTTACGGGACTTGGCGTAGAAGATTCTCTTGTTGCGTGCGCATGACGCCGCATTTCCCTCCGCTTCTGTCGATAAGGACACCCCCATGGCCGACACCGCGACCAAAACCGCCCAAACCGCCACTTCCGCCGCGCGCGACACGGTCGACCAGGCCGCCCAGGCCGGGTCCGAGGGCGTCAAGCGCGCTCAGCGCGCCGCCAGCCAGGGGCTGGAATTCGGCAGTCAGACCGTCAACGCCTATGTCGAAGCCGGCAAGTCGGCGTCGGCGGCGATGAACGACGTCAACCGCGCCGTCACCGACGCCTACAGCCGGTCGCTGGCCGACTACAACGCCCTGTCGCAAAAGGCGTTGAGCGTGCGCACCCTGCAGGACGTCGTCGAACTTCAGGCCAGCGCCTTGCAACAGGCACAGAACAACCTGACCGCCATGGCCGATATCTACAATCTGTTCGTCAGCAGCCTCACCCGGACCTTCGAGCCGGCCGTGTCGCGCGCCAGCGAGGCCGCATCGCAGGCAGCGCAAAACGCCGTCCCGCGCGGAGCCTGATCGTGGCGGCCCGGTCCGAAACGCCCGAAACCCAGACGTCCGGTGGTTTCCGGAAGGACGGCTACAATGCCGCCATCGATACGCCCGTGTCGGTCGAGCCCCTGCCCAAGAGCCGCCTGGGCTAAGCGCACGACGTCCGCGCCATGACCGGCGACGGCGTCGCCGAGGTCCATGACGACGATGACGAAATTCTCGACCAGGACCGCAAGCCCGAGGCCGAAATCCCGAAGCCTTGAGGACGGTTTCCACCCGGTTCGCGCGGCGCCCCGCCCATAGGCTCAGGTCGTTCCCGCGACCTGAACGCCTCCCATTTTGAACTTTCAGATAACGGTTGTTCCGTATCAGGACGGAAGACGTCCGGTTGTGCCATTGGTGTCCCCTACAGCTCCCCCTTGCGTTCCCGGCAAAAAGTTAATAGAATCAATGCTCAGTCTTTGAGTCGATACTTTTTTACGGAAATGCCCCAATGACGGCATATTCTTCGCATCAAGATTGTGCGGACCAGGAATCCGTCCCGGTTCTGTACACGCCGCCCCTGGCGTCAGCGAGAGTGACTGTAGGTTTATGAGTACAAATGCAATCGATTCCAAGACACCGCATGCGGTAGACGTCCACGTGGGGGGCCGTGTTCGTCTTCGTCGTCGGTTCTTGGGCTTAAGTCAAACCGAACTGGCTACGGCCGTCGGTGTCACCTTCCAACAGGTTCAGAAGTACGAGCGCGGGTTCAACCGCGTCAGCGCATCGAAGCTCTACGAGATCGCACGCGTCCTGAAAGTGCCGCTGTCCTATTTCTTCGAAGGCTTCGACGGAACGGCCGACCGCGGCGACGCGGGTTCGGACATGACGCCGGCCGACTTCCTGGGGACGACCGAAGGCCTGGCGCTTGCCGAAGCCTTTCCGCGTATCCGCAACGAAGAGCGTCGCCGCAAGATCCTCGACCTTATTCATTCGCTGGCTGACGAATAGGATTCGTCAGTGCAGGCACGGGCGGCTGAAGGCCTTGCAGCCGCCCGGCACAGCCGCGATACCGGGAACAATGGTGAAATACTGAGCCAGATTGAGCTCGCCCCACAGGTCGAGCTTCCGACTGGCCTTGCGCACCGGTGTACAGACCAAATCTCCGATACCGTCGAATTCGCAATCCGCATCGGCGCGCTTTCGCGTGCGCGTCATTTCGGTAACCGCCAGGCCAAGGGCAGCCGGAATATAGAGAAGCACACCGCCCGCCGCCATCCCCGCCGTATAGGCCCAGTCGCCAAGCTTGAAACGCATAATGAAACTCCTTTACCGGCGTTCAGCATAGCGCGTGCGATTTCAGGACGCAGTGCGGTTACCACGCGCGGAAACCAAAAGTCGGTAAAGACACGCCGTCAGGGCTTGAGCTTCAATTCATATACCGGCGTCAAGGTTACACTCTGGACGTCCGCCACCTGCGCCCCCTCGGACGCTGCCGGCCGGTAAGCCTTGTCGAGATAGACGGGCGCGTCGGTCCTGAGCGGCAGGACATTCAGCATGAACACTCCCGTGCCGGCGCGCTTCAGCCCCACGGTCCAGTCCGGTCCGTACCAGAACTGGTCGTCCACCAGGTCGGCGCCCTTGAACAGACGCCCGACGTCGCCCCGGTAACGGATCGTCATCCGGACATCGGCCGCGCCTTTCAGCGTTCCCGGCGGCACGGTCAGTCTCCACGCCGCCGCCCGGCCATAGGTTTCCGGAAAAGGCTGCAACGCCCCCTTGGCCACGCCGCCGATCGCCAGGGGCGGAACCTCGCCGGCGTCGCGGGTCTTTTCGACGGTGACCGTCGGCGACACCGCCCGCGCCCTGGCCCTGAACGTCTGGAACACCCCGCTTGTCTTTACCAGGGCCAGCGGCAAGGACCCTTTTGGCGTCTTGTCGAACGGCGGATAGACCCCGAGCTCGAAGTCCGGCCGCCCGGCCGACTGGACCGTCATCTCACCGTCGCCGAAGACCAGCCCATCACTGAGGAACGCCCGGCGCTTGCCGGCCACCGTGGCGACGCTCAGACGTTGCGCATCCTCGGGCGTCAGCACGACGATCGACACTTGACCGTCCTTGAGCGTGATCGCCGCGCCCCGGCCGGGCGCCACGTCCGAAACGACGGTCCTTGTGCCCACGCGGCTCTTCGTCCCCGACAGCGCCATAACGTCGGCGTCGAAGGCGAATTCGGGCGCGATGCCGGATTGCGCTTCGAAGATGTAGAGAACGCGGTTTCCGTCGGCGATCCGCGTCACCGGCTGGGCGCTGGCCCAGGCGAGATTGACGCCGTCGAGATCGAAATTGAACGGCCAGACGAAGGACACGCCGTCGGCGACGCTGACCGGCCGTGATGGGAAGGTCAGCGCCTGCCCCGGCAGGTCTATGGCGAACTGCATGTCCTTTTGCTCCGCCATCGCGTACTGGCGGACGCTGTTGCTCATGAAGACGAAGCCCGACCGTCCCAGCGACCGCACGCTGTAGCGCGGCGTCACAAGGTCGCCGCGCGAAGCCGGTTCCACGCCCGGGCGATGAACCGGCATCGGCGCCAGGCGGTCGCCAAAGCTGTTCAGGAAGGCATGCCACGGCCGGATAAGACCGAGGACGGCGCCCGGCTGCCCGTATTCGCCGAAAGGCGCCTGGAAGTCGTAATTGACGATCGGCAGGCCGTTATAGGCGCCCAGCAGGTCGTTTTCCTCAAGCGTCGTGCGTCCGGCCGGATTGCGCCCGCCGTGGAACATGTAATAGCCGTAGAGATTGACGCCGGACCCAAGCTGCACCGGCAGCATCGCCGCGATATCCTCCGGCGCGACGACCGGGCGGCGGCGATACATGATCGGCAGCCCACCGGCGTATTCGGCGCCGAGGAAGGGCGTCGTCTCCATGTCGGTCACGGCCGTGCCGCGCGTTTTCGGCGCCGTCTGGGCGCCCGCATTGCCGGCGATTCGCGTCTCGAAACGGAAGTTGTAGACCTCGTTGGGCGGCGACATGTCCGTGCGTACGCCCCACGGCTCGTCCGGATAGCCACCGAAGACGGGAAGCACCTCGCCCTTCGGATAGACCGTGCCGTCCCAGCCGGTCACCGTGTAGAGTGGCACGTCGAAGCCTTCGGCGCGCGCCATCGCTTTCAGCTTCAGGATATGCGCCTCGCCCTGCCCGGGTCCGGTCAGATTGTATTCGTTCTCGAGCTGGACGCCGATGACCGGCCCCCCATCCTTGAACATCATGCCTTTCGATTGCAGACCCAGCTGATGCCACCAGGCCCTGAGGTCGGCCAGGTAGTCGGGATCGTTGCCGCGCACCGGCTCCCGGGCCACCACCCAGTCGGGAATGCCGCCGTAGCGGACTTCGGCGTGGACCCACGGCCCCAGGCGCATGACGACCTTGAGGTCGTGTCTGGCGCACAGTTGCAGGAAGCGGCGCAGGTCGCGGTCGCCGGCGAAGTTGAAATGGCCGGGCGTCTCTTCGTGGTGGTTCCATACGATATAGGTCGCCACGACCTCGACACCGGCCGCCTTCATCTTCAGCAGCTCGTCTTCCCACTCGGCCGCCGGGACGCGGGTATAGTGGAACTCTCCCATCACCGGCAGCCACGGCCGGCCGTCGCGCGTCAGGTAGCGGCTGTTGACGCCGATGGTGTGGCCGGCGGGCGAGGTCCCCGTCCCCATATGCAGGTGTGATGAGGTAGGCGCGGCCGGTTGGGCCATGGCGTCGGCCTTGAGAACCTGACCGGCGTGAGCGCCGGACGCCAGCAGGACGGAAAGACAGACCGGCAGGACTGCACACATGGGACACCTCGCACAGCGTTAAACGATCGGAATCGATCACGTTTCATCCGCTTCAATCAAAAATTGTATGATATTTGGCACGAGGTCAAGCTATGCGATAATTTGAAGCTGAGGATTCTCGGCCCTCCCCGTTTACGGGGAGGGGGGACCGCCGAAGGCGGTGGGCGGGGGATCTTGGGCTGTTCCAAGCTCCATCATTCGTTCCAGAGCAAGCGTGATAACTCCGCTGGCCGTGTCATCAGGAGCGGCCAAAAGGTCTCCTGCAGGAATTCTGCAAACAATAATCCCTCGCTCCGCGAGCCACGCATCTCGAACTGCGTCTTTGGCTATTTGCTGGTCGTAGCTATGGGCCACACCATCAACTTCGACGCACAGCCTCGCCTTGGCGCAGTAGAAATCGAGAATGTAAGGCCCTATCGGATGCTGATTTCGAAAGACGATATTGTCATCTGTTCGAGTACGAAGCCGTAGCCACAGCCAGACTTCAGGCTTGGTCATGGCCTTGCGAAACCGCTTGGCGGTCTTGATTTCAGCGTCTTTACGCATGGCGCTGTCCGAAGTCCCCCGCCCACCGCGCTTCGCGCGGTCCCCCCTCCCCGTAAACGGGGAGGGCCGAAGATATCTAGTTGCCAGACTATTTACGACGGCAATTCGCCGATCCTGCCCCAGAAGTTGACGACCTGGTCCAGGCGCTCGGCGTACTGCCGGCCGTCGAAGGGTTTGACGACATAGCCGCTGGCGAAGCTTTCGTAGCATTCGCGGATGTCGTTGGGCGATTCCGAGCTGGTGAACATGACGACCGGAATGGCCTTCAGGTTGTCGTCACGCTTGACGGTCCTGAGGAAGGTCTTGCCGTCCATGCGCGGCATGTTGATGTCGAGCAAGATCAGGTCGGGGCGGCTGGGTGGCGGTCCGCCATCGCCGTCGCCGTGCAGGTAGTCGAGTGCCTGGTTGCCGTTATTGGCAACCGACAGGCTGCACGGGGTCCCCGCGCGCGACAAGGCGCGACGCGTCATTTCGACGTCGCCTTCATTGTCTTCGACCAGCAGAATCTCAAGCGCCCCCTTCGGCATCATTGCGGCCTCCCTTTGTCGGGTAGCGTAAACGTAAACGTCGTTCCCATCCCCGGTGTCGATGAAAAGACGATGTCGCCACCGCACAGCCGGATGAACTTGCGGCACGTGGCCAGCCCGATCCCGGTGCCGGGATAGTCCTCGCTGCGGTGCAGGCGCTGGAACATGGTGAAGATGCGCTCGGAAAAGGCCGGATCGATGCCGATGCCGTTGTCCTTGACGTCGAAGCGCCACATGGGCGCGCCGCGGCTGCCCGCACGCCTGGCCGAAATATGGATTTCGGGCGCTCGGCTGCCATCCTGGAACTTGAGGGCATTGCCGACCAGGTTTTGCAGGACGACGCGCAGAAGCGTGGGACTGGCCTCGATCGCCGGCAAGGCGCCCGACGACACCACCGCGCCCCTGGCCTCGATGATGTCGGCGACCTCGCGCAGGACCTCGTCGAGGATCTTCTGGCTGTCGACCGTCTCAAGATGCAGTTCTTCGCGCCCGACCCGCGAAAAGGTCAGGATGTCGCGAATCATCTTCTGCATGCGTACGGCGTTTTCGCGGATATAGCGCACATATTGCAGCGTGCCGTCGTCGAGCTTGCCCGCCGCGTCCTCGGCCAGGAAGCCGGCATAGGTGTTCATCATCCGCACCGGCTCCTGCATGTCGTGCGAACAGACATAGGCGAAGCGCTCCAGTTCCTCGTTCGACTGACGCAGGGTCGAGTTGAGCGACAGGATCTGTTCGCGCTGGCGATAGAGGTCGAGATAAACCTTGACCTTGCTCTTCAGGATGTCGGGATTGATCGGCTTGAAGATATAGTCGGCCGCCCCAAGCCCCGCGGCGCGCGACGCGAAATGGTCTTCCTTGCTGATGGCAGTGACGAAGACGATCGGCACGCCCTGCATGCTGGGCCGCGTCTGCATCAGCTGCGCGGTCTCGAAGCCGTCCATGCCCGGCATCTGGACGTCGAGCAGCACCATGGCGAAGGTGTGTTCCAGAACGTGGCCCAGCGCGGCCTCGCCCGATTCGGCGGTGATGATCTGGGCGCCGAGCGGCCGCAAAAGGGCTTCGGTCGCCAGCAGGTTTTCCGGCCGGTCGTCGACCAGGAGGATTTTTGCAGGCGCGCCCTGCGCGCCAGGCGCATATTCGGCTTCCATCCGGACGACGCTCATATCGCCCTCAACGGTTGTGCGATTGCCGTAATCGCCTTCAGATGCTGCGCTCGCAAGCCGGGCACGTACGCTTCCATGCTTCTTTCCTGACCCCGACACCCGGTGACGCAGAGCCTAGTTCCCTGCAATCATCGGGTGAAATCACAAATGATTTATTGCCGGTGCCGGTTAATATCGCGTGGAAGCCGAACGGTTTTCTTTCGGGCCTACGCAGCTGCCATGGCGCGGGCGATACCCATTTCCAGGCCACGCAGTTCGGCCAGGCCGCGCAGGCGGCCGATGGCGGAATAGCCGGGATTGGTGCGCTTGTGCAGGTCGTCGAGCATCTGGTGCCCGTGATCAGGACGCATGGGAATGCGGCGGTCGTGGCGGACCGAGACGCGGCGCAGCGCGCCGATTACGGCGAACATGTCGATCGAACCGTCGAGGTGCGCCGATTCGTGGAAGTCGATGGCGTTGTGCTCGCGGCCGGGCGCGTCGTTTTCGCGGCGCGTATTGCGCAGGTGGGTGAAATAGATGCGCTCGCCGAAGCGTTCGATCATCGCCTCCAGGTCATTGTCGGCGCGAATGCTGAAAGAGCCGGCGCAGAAGCACAGGCCGTTCGACGGATTGGGCACGCGTTCGAACAGGTCGGCGAGATCGGCCTCGGTCGACACCACGCGCGGCAGGCCGAAGATGGGGAAAGGCGGATCGTCGGGGTGGACGACCAGCTTTACGCCCGCAGCGTCGGCCGTCGGGCACACGGCCTTGAGGAAATGGACCATGTGGTCCTTGAGTTCCGCGTGGCCGATGCCGTCGTACGTCCTCAGCGCGGCGCGGAAGTCTTCGACGCCGAAGCTTTCCTCGCTGCCCGGCAATCCCTTGATGATGGTGCGCTCAAGGTCCTTGCGTTCGCTGTCGCTCATGGCCTGGTAGCGGGCGCGCGCCTGCTCGACCAGCTCCGGGCCGTAATCGCCGGCGGCATTCGGGCGCTGGATATGGAAGATGTCGAAAGCCGCGACGGCCACGGCCTCGTAGCGCAGGGCCTGGGCGCCGTCCGGCATGACGTAGTGGAGGTCGGTCCGCGTCCAGTCGAGCAGCGGCATGAAGTTGTAGGTCACCGTCGTGACCCCGCACGCCGCCAGGTTCTCTATGCTTTTACGATAGTTTTCCAGGCAGCGGTCGAGCGTGGGACCGTGCGTCTTGATGTCCTCGTGGATCGGCAGGCTTTCGACCACGCTCCACGCCATGCCGGCGGCTTCGATCTCGGCCTTGCGCTTCGAAATCTCCTCGACGGTCCACACCTCGCCGTTCGGTATATGGTGCAGCGCCGACACCACGCCTTCGCAGCCGGCCTGGCGCAGGTCGGACAGGCTGACCGGATCGGACGGCCCGAACCAGCGCATCGTCTGGACCATGAGGTTGCGGTCGGCGGGGGCAGTCATAGGCATCTCTTTTTCGATCGTAGCGACATTTGGAAAATTAATTCCACCCCATCATAATTGGTCCGACCACTTTTCGTCAATGGCAGACCAGTCATTTATTGCCGTGGCCGCGCGCCCGTTGACACCTTTTCATATAGATGGTCAAAAACGGCATTACACCCTGGGGAGGGCAATTTCATGTGGTTTATCATCTGGCGCGGCTGGGGCATTCTGGTGCTGCCGCTGTCCGCGGTTTCGGCCGTTCCGGGCATTCTCGTCATATTGGGCCTTAAGGCGCTGGGCGTCAGCACGGATCTGGCGATGGGGCCGGGCATGCTGGTCGCCTCGGTCTGCTGCGGACTGGCTATCTGGTTTACAGCAAAAGCCTTGAGCAGCGGTCCGCAACGCCGTCTGGTCGACGCCGACAGCGGCCGGCAATACGTGCTGAAGCGCGACGCCGGTAGCCTGTTCTTCATCCCGATGCGATTCTGGGCCTTTATCTTCGGCGTTCCGGGCGTCCTGTTCAGCCTGCTGCTCTGCGCCGCACCGTTGCTGCCACCGTCGATGTCTATCGCCACTCCCGGCGACGACGCGGCGCCGTCGAGCGCCGAGGCCGCCTCTCAATAACGCTCGGTTCCTGAAACGGCGTTTCAAGACTCTGCTTGAAGTTCACTCCGACGGGGGCTAGATTCGCGCCATGGATGGACTGACAAACGATTTCGCGCCCGAAGACCCTGAAGCCACCCCCGAAGGCGCTCCCGAGGCCGCCCCGGAAGGCGAAAGCCGCTCGGCGACCGGCGCCCTGACCCTGATGCGCGGGTTGGACGTGCTCGATCGCGTGGCGCGCGGCGACAACACGCTGGCGCGCATTTCGCGTTCGCTGGGACTCAACAAGAGCACGGTGCACCGGCTGGCCACGACCCTGGTCGAAGGCCGTTACCTGATCCTTAGCCCGCGCGACGGATATAGCCTGGGTACCAAGCTGCTCGAGCTCGGCTACGTCGCCTCGCAGCAGATCACCATCACGCGCGTGGCGCATCCGCACCTG
>FTCT01004247.1_pt1 | contig 15858 bp, 15 predicted proteins | sample 1658881 | NCBI WGS metagenome assembly FTCT01 (sample SAMEA3914864, study PRJEB12502) | metagenome | biome: forest; material: soil | place: USA | collected 2012-03-12 | depth 0.3 m | reverse complement strand
GTAGAAACATCATGATGATCTAAGTCTTTGCTTGGTCGCGCAATTTATCCGAAACGAAGTTCGGCGAAGCCAAAAGTGCTGACACTTTGTCGGATTGCGCTCTAGGCCGCCGGTTTGGGCAGGTCGGACATGACTTCCCAGGACAGCTTCATCGTGCCGTCGGCCTGGCGCTTGAAGACGGCGACCCAGTTGCCGATCTCGGTCGCCGGCCCGTGCGTATTGGGGTCCGTATAGGTGACATGGTAGGTCGCCCGGTATACAGCGAGATCGCCCGAGGCGCTGGCTTCGATCGACGGGTCGGTAAAGGCCAGGACCATGGCCGGATCGGCCAGTTGCGCCTTGACGCTGGCCAGCTCGGCATCGGGCCCGACGACATTGGCAAAGCCGTGGCCCATGCCCAGGTGATCCGGCGCATTGATGCCGACCGCCTCGGCCGCGTTGCGCGTATTGTAGCCGTCGACCAGCTGGGCGACCGCCGCCTTGACGTCGGCCGTGGCCTTGGCGGCGGCGGACGCATCCGGCGCCCTGGGCGCGCAGGCGCAAAGCGACAGCAAAACCAGAGCGGTTGACAGGGTGAGCGTTTGTTTCATGACGATGATCCCTAGGCCCCGGTAAAGTCTAGCGCCAAGCCGACCCGGCGTCACGCGCCTTGACAGGCCGGCCGCCGGCCTTAGGGTCTGCGCTCTCCTCGCACCGGATCGTCCCATGCCGCCCATGCAATTGTTCGAACTGATGGTCGCCAGCCTGGTGGCGATCATCGCCCTGCATTTCGCGGCGAAGATGCTCAGGCTACCGCCGGCCGTGGCGTTGATCGCCGGCGGGGCCCTGCTCGCCGCGGCACCTGGCCTGCCGGTCATCACGCTGGAACCCAACCTGGTGCTGGTCATCTTCCTGCCGCCCCTGCTGATGGAAGGCGCCTGGTTCATCTCGTTTTCCCAGTTGCGCCGGCACAAGGTCGGCGTGGCGTCGCTGGCTATCGGCGCGGTCATCTTCACCACCCTGGTCGTCGCCGTCGTCGCGCACCTGCTGGTGCCCGCCCTGCCGTGGGCGGCCTGCGCGGCGCTGGGCGCCATCGTTTCGCCGCCGGACGCCGTCTCGGCCCGCGCCATCCTGGCCAGCGTCAAGCTGCCGCGCCGGCTGTCGATCCTGCTGGACGGCGAAAGCCTGCTGAACGACGCCTGCGGCCTGGTGCTGTTTCGCTTTGCCATCGCGGCGGGCCTGACCGGCACCTTCCACACGGGCGCGGCGCTGGGCAGCTTTCTCCTGCTGGCCATCGGCGGCGCCGGGGTTGGCGCGGCCGTCGGGGCGGCGTGGGTGCTGTGCGTCAAACGCCTGGGCGACGCCTATCTGATGATCGCTGCCTCGATCCTGGCGCCGTGGGCCGCCTATCTGCTGGGCGAACAGTTGCACGTCTCGGGCGTCATCGCCACGGTGACCACCGGCCTGATCTGCGGCTGGACGCAGCACACTGTCTTTTCCGCCGCGGTGCGGATCCGTGGCGGCTCGTTCTGGGGCGTCATGGTCTTTTTGATGGAGGCCATGGTCTTCATGCTGATCGGCCTGTCCTTGCGCGGCGTGGTCGAACGCGTCGGCGGTCTCGGCGTCGTCCGGCAGCAGATGGCGTTGCCGATCCGGCTGATCGTCCTGGCGATGACGGCGGCGCGCTTTGCCTGGGTGTTCGGCGCCGACGGCGTCACCTGGCTGCTCAACCGGGCGGGCGTCGGACGCGCCGTGCCCATGGGCGCCCGCTGCGGCACGGTGCTCAGCTGGGCCGGCATGCGCGGCGTGGTGACCCTGGCCGTCGCCCTGTCGATCCCCGAGGGCTTTCCGGGGCGCGACTTCATCCTGGTTGCGGCCTGCGCGGTCATCCTGGCCACCGTGCTACTGCAGGGCATGACCCTGGGTCGGGTCATCGCGTGGGCCCAGCTGCGCGAGACCGAGCGCGACGCCGCCAGGCTGACCATGAGTGCGGCGGAGGCCTCCATGGCCCAGGTCCAGTACCAGGTCGTCAAGCAACGCGCCTATGACGACGAGGGTCAACTGGTCCATCCGCGCCTTCTGGAACGCTATGAGCGCCGCGCCACCATGATCGTCGACTATGTCGGCCAGGAAGAGTCCTATGCGCCGCAACTGAACGCCCATTTCGACGTGGTCCTGGCCGCGGTCGCCGCCGGGCGGGCCGAACTGATCCGGCTGCATCGGGCGGGCGATATCGACGAGGACACGCTGCACGAACTGGAGCACGACCTGGACCTGGAAGAGCTGAGCGCGATTTCGGCGACGTCGTAAGGTCCCTCGGGCTTAAGCCCGGGTTCAGTTCCGTCCCATATGCTTCAGGATATAGTCCCGCCCCGCCGTGGCGCAGAGCTCGTCCTGGGCGCCGATGATCTTGCCGGCGGCGCCGCTGGCACCGATCGCGCCGATCACCGCTCCGCGCGAGACGATCGGCACCGCCCCGCCGTCGGCCAGCATGGCCGGCGTCAGCCGACCCTGGGCCGCGGGATCCTTTTGGACACGTGTGTCCACTTGCGACGACGGCAGGTTGAACACGCGGGCGGCCTCGGCCTTGCGCATCGCCACGAAGCCGTGGCTGCCGTCAGTGCCGTCGGCGTTCAGCAGGACGCGCGGCTGGCCGGCGGAATCGATCACGGCGACGCCGATGCGATAGCCCTGAGCCAGACAGACCTTGAGGGCGTATTGGGCGCCGCGCGTCGCGATGTCGAGCGACGGCCCCGGCGCATCGGTTTCCGGTTTGCGGTGCGCCCCCAGGTCAAAGCCCGGCGGCAGGGTGTGCGGCGACGGGATATAGTGGCCGCCGTCATCGACATAGCCAAACGGTGGAATGACGTCGCCCTTCAGCGCCTTGGGCCCGGATGGCGTATCCTTGAAGGGCGCGGCAGGGCCGGCGCACACCGCGCCCGCCATCGCAAGGCCCATCATCACCCCAAACATCGTCCATTTCGACCGCATCTGACGCTCCCTGTTTTTTTGATCCAACCGGTGTGAACCCAGTCCGCGGCGGGCGCAAGCCTGGAGGCGGAGGCCAGCTCTCCCGAAGGGCGAGTATTATGGCGGCAAGCACACCACACTGTAGTATAACACCGTTATTCCGGGTGATTCGCACGCCCCGCCCGGCGACCGTTCGAGCCATTTGCTTGGAAGGAAGGCGTTCCATGCCCGAATCCCCTCCGGATGCCATTGCTACCGTCCTGCGCTATGAAGCCGAATTGCTGTCGCGGGCCGCAACGCGCCCGTGCTCGGCGGAAGACCGGGCGCACGCCATCCGCCGCGCCCATGATCTTCTGGTTCAGGCCGACCTGATCGAGCAGGGCATTCCTTTCGACCGGGTCCTGGAGGACGACCACCCGCCTTCGCCTTGATGAAGACCGGGGCCGTGACCGCCGTGGACAAGCCGCCGAAAATGGACAAATCTGAAACCATCTTGGACAACGGGGTGGCTCATGCGACTGAAGACGGCGCTTTTGACCTGTGTCGCGATCGGCCTGACGGCCGGCGCGGCCGACGCCCGGCCGATCGACTATCGCGACCACGTCACCCTCACCCGCGACGACTGGGGCATCGCCCACGTCCACGGCCGCACGGACGCCGACGCCGTCTTCGGTATGGTCTATGCCCAGGCCGAGGATGACTTCAACCGCATCGAGCGCAACTACCTGACGGCTTTGGGCCGCACGGCGGAAGCGGATGGCGATAAGGCGATCTGGGCCGACCTGCGCCAGCGCCTGTTCATCGACGAGGCCACGCTGAAGGCCGACTACGCCAAGAGCCCGCCATGGCTTAAGCGGCTGATGAACGCCTGGGCGGCCGGGCTGAACTATTATCTGGCAACCCATCCCGACGTGCACCCGTCGGTGATCCATCATTTCGAACCGTGGATGGCCTTGAGCTTTACCGAAGGCTCGATCGGCGGCGATATCGAACGCGCCCCCTTGACCCAGCTTCAGGACTTTTACGGCAACCAGGCCCTGGCGCTCAACGACGACGAAAAGGGCCTGCCCTATCGCGAGCCGCAAGGCTCCAACGGCATCGCCATTTCGCCGGCACGCTCGGCCGACGGCCACGCCCTGTTGTGGATCAACCCGCACACCAGCTTCTTCTTTCGTTCGGAACTGCAGATGAGCAGCGACCAAGGCCTGATGGCCTATGGCGCCGCCACCTGGGGCCAGTTCTTCATCTACCAGGGCTTCAACGGCGATGTCGGCTGGATGCATACCTCGAGCGGCGTCGACAGTGTCGACGAATTCGCCGAGACCATCATCAAGGGGGCCGATGGCCACCTGACCTACCGCTATGGCAACGATTTGCGGGCGGTGACGCAAAAGACCGTGACGATCGCCTACCGCACCGCCGACGGCGCAATGGCCCAGCGCCGCTTTACGACCTATGCCACCCATCATGGACCGATCGTTCGGGCCGGCGGCGGCAAATGGATCGCCATGGCCGTGCTGAATGCGCCGGTGGCGGCGCTGGAGCAATCCTGGCTGCGCACCAAGACCCACGACCTGGCCTCGTTCCTCAAGGTCGCCCGGCTGAAGGCCAATTCGTCGAACAACACCCTGTTCGCCGACCGCAAGGGCGAAACGGCGTATCTGCATCCGCAATTCGTGCCGCTGCGCGACACCCGCTTCGACTATACCAAGCCGGTCGACGGCGCCGATCCGGCGACCGACTGGAAGGGGTTGACGCCGCTCGACGCCCTGCCGAGTGTCGTCAATCCGAGGACGGGCTGGGTGTATAATTCGAACAACTGGCCGTGGACATCGGCCGGCCCCGACAGCCCCAGAGCCGCCGACTATCCCAAATATATGGACCAGGTCGGTGAAAACGCTCGCGGCTGGCACGCCATCCAACTGTTGAACGGCCTCGACGCGCCTGTAACGCCGCAAGGCGTGATCAAGCTGGCCTTCGATCCGTTGCTGCCGGCCTTCGATCGCCTGGTCCCGCCGCTGAAGGCCGCTTTCGATCGCCTGCCGGCCAACGATCCGCGCCGCGCCAAGCTGGAGGCGCCGGTTGCCAGGCTAACCGCGTGGGACAAGCGGTGGGGCCTGTCATCGCAGGAAACCTCCCTCGCCGTCTTCTGGGGCGAAGCCTTGTGGGCGCTGGATGCCCCGCGCGCCAAGGCGGCCGGGATGAATACGCTCGACTATATGATCGCCAGCAGCAGCGATGACGACCGGCTGAATGCGCTCGACCGGGCCGTCGATCGCCTGACCAGCGACTTCGGCGCCTGGCAGGTGGCGTGGGGCGAGATCAACCGCTTTCAGAGGAATGATAGCGCCATCGTCCAGACCTTCGACGACACCCAGCCGTCGACGCCCGTGCCGTTTACCTCGAGCCAGTGGGGCTCCCTGGCCGCCTTCGGCGCCAAACCTTATCGCGGCACGAAGCGCTATTACGGCACGGTGGGCAACAGCTTCCTGGCCGTGGTCGATTTCGGTCCGCGGGTGACAGCCTGGGCGGTCACTGCCGGCGGCGAAAGCGGCCATGCGGACAGCGCGCACTTCAAGGACCAGGTCGATCGCTATACCTCGGGCAATCTGCGCCGGGTCTATGTCTATCCGGAGGACCTCACGGGCCATATCGAGCGCGTCTACAAGCCCGGGGATTAAGGCTTAACGGCGCATTTACCGACGCGACCACATGGCGCCTTTATCAGCCCCCGGGTAGAGTGCAGTGCACAATCGGGGAGAGAGACGATGCCGCTGAGCCAGGAGATCGACAAGGTGTTCGCCAAACTCAGAACCGATCTGATCGACCCCGACGTCGCCGTCAAGGCGGTCGAACAGTTGATCTCGGCCCATGTGCGCAAGCCGCCGGCGCAGCTGGACGCCAGCATCCGCTCGGTCATGGACCGCATGCGCCTGCGCGCGGTCGACTACGTGGCGATCGAAGCCGAAATCGCCGCCTGGATCTGCCTGCGCGGCGAGATCGACGAGCCGGCTATTTTGTGGGTTTGAGGCATCGCAAACGAGGAACCGGAGCACCTTCCGATAAGGTGGATGCCACTTTCGGTAAAAATGAGCGACAAAACAAAGAACTAGAACGACGTTTTGATTCCCTCAAAACGGACCCCGCTCTAAGGGCCACCTACCGGCGACGCAAGGCTCCTCGAAACGACTCGCAATTTAGCCGCACTGCCGCTTCGGCTGAGGCGTCGAGGCATCCAGATAATCCTGCCCGAGCGCCTGGACGTCATTGTCCCAGGTGGTTCTGGATTCTTCGTCGGCCCGCACGTACTGGCCGCTTTGCCATATGTTCCCGAAAGCGATAGGCCAACTTGCGCTATCACTTTCACTATTACGCTTGCTGTTCATTATCTTTACTCGCCTTATTGCGGCCGCCCCTAGCGACGCCTACTCTCGATGAACGTACGGACTTGCTGCCGTTTACGCGCCCCGTGCCATTCGTCTTAACGCGCTTGCGCGACATTGTTGAGCATAATAACACCGTTCCATGATACGCGCGCAACGTGTTAAAAATATGTGTCGCAAGTTGCCTCATTACATCTACGTCGAATGAGGTCCCGAAGAAGTCCGGGCGCGGGAAAAAATCGACACATACCAATCCCAGCAAGCAGTCTTCATTGACCTTTATCGGCATGACGCCGGTTTGCACCCCGCCATCCAAAAGGGTCGCATCCGAACCACGGATAGGCACCAGCAGACTGCACTGATAGTGCTGATCGAAATAGTCGTCAGGCATGACGTAGGTCGCGGCGCCATCCCTGTTCGCCGAATTGATGGCCCGAATATATTTACGCTTGTTTGCTACGCACAGATGGGATTTCAGCCTGCCGCTACCGTACAGCAGGGCGTTGTATATGGCATGTTTTCTAACGGTAAGCTGGCCATGTTTCTGCAGGTTTTCCTTATCGAGGGCCTGGCGGTCATCCCTGCGGTAGCCGGCCCTGACGACCACGGAGAATTGCGGGTCCGTATTGTCGCCCGAGAAAAGCTTGATATTAAATCCAACCGTTTCGTTTGGCGGGAGCCTTTTCGCCGCATTAAAAATCGCCACCGCCGCGTCGGCGATCCTGATCATTTCGGCCCGCAGTTCAATGCGAAGCTCGCCGAGTCGCTCACGATGAAAATCGATTCCCGAGGCGTGAACTTCGGATATGGTCCGCAACAGCAGCGAGTCAAAAGCCTGCCGGCACTCTTCCAGTTCCCGGAATTGACAGGCCACAAGATTTAAGACGCCAGTGCTTTGCTTGTCACCTTCCTCGATGTCTTTTTGCAGGGAAGTGGTCGCGCGGTCGAAATTTGACTGACTGACCTCTCCCTCCATACGCAGCTCATTGATCGTTACATCTTTGCGTTCAAGCGCCAGCGTGTGCGCGCGCACTTCTGCGTCTCGATCAAGAATCACGATACTTTTGTAGTTCGAGACGACATTTTGCAGAACCATATAGACGATCGAAGCCAGGAACAGGCTGAACAGCCACCACGATAAGCAGCTCAGATAATATATCTCGGGGCTCCCACCCGGATGGGACGGGAAATCAGGCAATTTCTTTTCGCTGATAATCTCATAAACCGACAGGCAGAAAAGAAATATAGCAAATAAATGCTCTATTATAGGCCCAAGAAGCCTTCTGTACCAATTTGAAAACTTTGCAATCGGGCCTATTACTGATCGAAGGCCCTTCCTGTACCTATTATCGCGTGCCTTTTCCTTAATTATTTCGATAATGGACCGGTCATGTTCCCTTGGATGGTCCTCTTGAGTGCCCTGTGTCATAGACGACGCCGCCCCAAATTATAAATATTTGGTTAAAAATAAGCGACGTTTTCGTGAAGAGTCAACCAACGATGGTAAATCGTCCTGAAAATATCCATTATTATGAGTTGCTGCAAAGAGTTACGAAGCGCCCATCAGCAGCCACGGTCAATCACAAGAGATAAATTGCAATGGCCACTATGCGAAATGAAGCGATATCGGACTATCGATTTAGTCCCGTCCGGCTATTCGAAAGATTGGTCCGTCGCCCGCGGCGGCTTCACACCCGCGAAGACGTATGAGACGGCACGGCGCCCCAGTAGATCCCAAAATCGCTGCCGGTGACGGCGCGATTGATACAAGTTCGTCTTCGAACCCCACTTCGGACCGTATTTTTATCCCGGAGATGCTACAACCTTCAGAATCGCAGATGCGAACCGAGGGAGTCTCCCATGAAGATGCCTTTTTTAGCGGTTGCGGCCGCCCTGATGATGTCAGCGACGACGGCCAATGCCGGCTGCGTGACGGGCGCCGTGGTCGGCGGCGTGGTCGGCCATTTTGCCGGACATCACGCCCTGGTCGGCGCCGGTGCCGGCTGCGTGATCGGCCACGAAATGAAGAAGGACCACGAGCGGCGCCGCTATTACCGGCACCACCATCGCTAAATTAAGCGACGCGGATGATGCGGCCCTGGTCAAGCCAGCTGCGTGCGGCCTTTTGCGCCTCGGCCACATCTTCTCGGTCCATTTCGCGCGACAGTTCGCGGCGATAGACCGAGGCTTCCAGTGAGCCGCGCATCGAAGCCAGGTTGAACATCATGTGCGCGGAGATAAGATCTACCGGCGCACCGCCCTGGCCGGTCGAATACATGACCCCAAGCTGGAACAACTCATCGGCGCCCATGTCGGCGGACGGAAGAGGAATGCGCTTTACTTCACCATTGGTAAGCATTTTACAGTATCGCGCTTTTTGCGCGCCCAGAGATTTACGATATACGCACTTCAACAGGCTCAAATGAAATTACAGTTAATCCGGATTTTTCCATAAGATCTTTTTTGTAAAGACTGCATTAAATTCAAAACAGAATTTATACATTCATAAATACACATTAAACTGCGTTAGCCATTCAAGAATATCGCGAGACCGGGGGCGCGACGGCGAGCCTTCACGCCCCCCCCCCCCTCTCTTCAAGTATAGATGGCCAGGTCATAATGGGTCGCCACACTGTGGCTGTCCAATTCGATCATGTATTGATGCGGGGCCATGGTCAGAAGCCAATGCGTGCTTCCACCCGCGCCCGGAAAATTATCGGCGACAAGCTGGTTTGTCGTTAGGTCCCAAAGCCGGAAGTCGACGGACTGGGTGATGCCGGTCAGATCGACCTGCAATTGCGTTTCATCCAGAAGGGTGAATTCCACATAGGCATGGTCATTGGCGCCCAGGCTGTTGTGAAAAACGTCCCTGGTCCCGTCGAATAAAAACGACAGGTTCGTTGGATTGGATTTCACCTCAGACAGGGTCGAATAATTCGCCGAAATGGACAAGTGCGCCGGGTCGTAGATCGCCGCGCTGATCGTCGAGGCCCCCAAATTCGAAGGCGTTATAAGGTTGAAGAAATAAGTGCCCGTTGTCGGCGCCGTAAAACCCACGGTAAGGCCGGAGTGATTTCCAAGATTGGCGACGACATTACCATTGACGTCGGTAACCGAAATCGATGGAAGCAATGGTGAAAAAGGATTGCTTTCGTCCAATGTATATATCGGCAGGCCGGAAACCTGGAAACTGTACCTTTGTCCGGCGGAAAGGCTCTCGGCGAAACTCGTCACATTGCCAAGGCCGGCAATAAGGCCTGTATAGGAACCATTCATCGGCAATACGGGCAAGGCCGAGCGGCCTTCATCCGCGCCATAGGCGAGGAAATGCGTCAGCGGGTCAATCCCGGCCGCCGCAACATCCTTGTTCTGGGCCAGATAGGCATTCGTATTGAAATTCGCCGACGGATTGCGCCCTTCTTTCCAGCCCGTTTGATCGTATTCAAGCAACGGGTCCACACCGGCAGCCGCAACATCCGGATTGTGCGCCAAATAGTACTTCGTGTCGAAATAGGCGTTGGGATTACGCCCCTCCTTCCACCCGTAGGTCAGAAAATGCTGATAAGGGTCGACGCCCGCGGCCGCCACGTCGGGATTGCTGAGAAGGTAATATTCCGCGTCAAAGCCGTCGGCCGTAATCGCCTTGCCGATGGCCTTGTATGTCATCCGGCCCTCGTACCGACCGTACTCAAGGTAATGGACCAACGGATCCATTCCCGAGGCCGCGACATCCGGATTGTGCAGAAGATACAGGGTCGTATCGAAGTCGGCCGAGGGGTCGCGCCCCTCCTTCCAGCCATAGGTATCATAGTGCAGGAGCGGGTTTACGCCCGCCAATTTGACGTCGTGATAGGCGGACTCATAGCCGGTCGTCGAGAAGAACGGGTCCGGATTGCGGCCCTCCTTCCAGCCATAGGCGTCGTAATGCTGGCTGGGATTTACGCCCGCGGCATACACGTCGCCATAGGTATCGTCGTAGAACAAGGGGTCAAAGAGGGCCGTAGAGCGCCCCAGGTCGACGTGGCCATCGCTGAATTTCAGGGTTTCGTCGTTGATCAGCGAATAGGTCGCGCCACCCTGGCCTATGCTGTATCCGCCGGCGCTCTCACCGCCCTGGTAGCTGGCAAGGCTATTCTGGAAAACTACCGTGTCCGCGCCAGCCCCGCCGTCGATCGTTCCGACGCCACCGCCACTCGCGGCATAGATAACATCATTACCGCCGCCACCGTCGATGTAATCGCGGCCCGTCCCTGCATAGATCGTATCATTGCCGCCCTCGCCATTGACATAGTCATGCCCAGGCCCGGCATAGATGGTGTTCGATCCATCGCCACCTATCAAAATGTTGTTTGCCGAAAGCCCCTCTATCGTGGCGTTCTGGTCTCCGCTGATGATGATCCCCGCCGACACCCCGGCCGACGTGCTCAAGGATATGCCACCCCCGAAGTCCGCGGTCAGTTGTAGTGTCAATGAGGCACCCGCCAATTGGCCACCGGCGCCGACAATCGTGAAATCGTTGAGGACCGTATGCGCGGCGCTATCCGCGGCGGCATTGCCGGGCACTATGGTGACACCGTCCAACCCGGACTGGGCCGTGCCCCGGACGCTGCTGAGGTAGGCGTCGAACGCACCGTAATCGGCGTTGGGCTGCCCCGCCTGCTCGATACCATGCAACGCCACGTCCCCGCCATTACGTATAATCGTGCTGACGGAGGTGCCGACGGCATTTACGTTATGTATCGCGGTCGCCAGGCCCGAGAAGCCGAGCTTGTTAAAGCCATATTCGGCGGCAGCCCCCGCGCTGTTGACAAGATCCGTTTTCACCGTGTCCCAGGAGAGACTCTGGAACGTGTTTTTATCGACATCGAAACTGCCGAGGTCGGTCTCGATGGCTACCTTGTCGGGCGTCGAGAAATGAAATTCCGACGTCAGCCCCGTATGATCCAACCCATACGGAATAACGTAATCGTCCGGAACCGCGATAACGCCCCACGCCCTAATATTGTGGGTGGTGGTCTCATCCTGCTCGGAATAGGTCGCGGTAGAGTAATCGTCCGGCTTCGTATAAGACTCTTCCGAAACGGATAAATTATAAACGTTATATATAATTTTATTGCTCGGCGCCGACACGGTGTCCGGGGAAATCACCCAGTCTTTAGTCGATACCGGGAACGTTATGCCATCTTGAACTATATTCGGATCATTTCCGACGATATCGAATACGCCTTTGGTGACCTCGGTAGGTCCTGACGCGGAAATTTTATAATACACGTACTTCGTCATTATTGCCCCCGGTCATATGTCCATTAATGGAACAGCCCCTCGCGTAACGACGTTCATATTTCAGATGCTCGTGTCACTGTCGTAACATTATTTCACTGTTGCGAGAGCTTGAGGCCCCGCCGGAAATCGCCGGCAGCCTCAAGCCGCCGTGCGCACCTCGCCGGCCTGGACCACCGGCACGACCTTCGGCAGGGTAAACAGCATGCGCGTCCCGCCGGTCGGCCGGGGCTCGGCCCAGATGCGGCCGCCGTGGCGCTCGACGATCTTGCGGGAGATGGCCAGGCCCATGCCCGAGCCTTCGTACTGATCCCAGGTGTGCAGCCGCCGGAAGGGCTCGAAGACCTGGGTGGCGAATTGCGGATCGATGCCGATGCCGTTATCGGCCACCGCAATCTCCCACATATCGCCGCGGTCGACGGCGTCGATTGTAACAACCGGCATCTGGCCCTTGGGCTGGTACTTGATGGCATTGGCGACGAGATTGCCCAGCAGCCTTTGGACCTGGACCGGATTGGCCTGAACCTGGGGCAAGGCGCGGGCCTCGATCTGCGCGCCGCTGTCATGGATCAGCCGGCCGAAATTGGCGCGGACATTGTCGAGCTCGGCATTGAGATCGACCGCTTCGTGCCGGTCGTGATCGTGCTGGAGCCGGGAATATTGCAGCAGGTCCTGGACCATGGCGTGGATGCGCACGGCCGAGGTGGTGATGATGTGCAGGTATTTGCGGCCGGTCTCATCGAGCTCGGCCCGGTAATCCTCGGCGATCATCTGGCTGTAGATATTGACCATGCGCACCGGCTCCAGCATGTCGTGCGAGGCGACATAGGCAAAGCGCTCAAGGTCCGTATTGGTTTCGACCAGTTGTTTCAAAAGCTTTTCGCGCTTTTCGTCCTCGACGCGGATGCGCGCGATCTCACGCGTGATGAAGTGCGCCACCACCCAGAGCGTCAGCAGGGTCGTCAGGCCGATCCATGCCAGGGTCGCCAGCACGAAGGTCCAGGTCCGCTGTCCGCGATAGGCATCGGCCCGGCCCTTGGCGGTGCGCAGCGTGCTGCGCGTCTGGTCGACGAGACGATCGATATCGGCCTGAAGCGCCTCGCGCTGGGCCCGCTGGTCGCGCGCCAACTGGCCGCCGGCCTCTTTCGACTGGGTCAGGGCCGTGGTCAGGATCGCCTGACGCTGGGTGATAAAGACCTGGACGCGTCCGGACAGCTGGTCAAGCCGCATGTCGGAGGTGGCAATGTTTTCCGCCTGCCACTGGGCCAGGACCCGGGTCGTCTCGCCCAGGGCGCGTTCGGCGCTTTGCGAGAACTTGCGGTCGTCCTGCGGCGTCTTCGACAACAACAGACCGCGAGATTCCATGACCGTCGTGCTGATCGCATGGTTGAGGCGCTCGCCCATATAGGCGTTTTCATAGGCCCGCCCGTAATCGGTCATCATGCGGTTATAGTCGGCCAGGGTCGCCAGGCCGAACAGCATGACGAATAGCGCCATCACCACAAAGCCGGCGACCAGCGTCAATATACGCGCACGCAACGACAGGGTACCCATAGCCCGCATTCGCCCTTTTCCGCTTCCTCTTCGCAATTGTGCGCGCACCGAAGCGAATCCTCAAGAGGCAATAGAACCCCGTTCTCTGATCAAAGCCTCAGGCCGCGCTGCGCACGTCCGCGGCCTGTGCCACCGCGACGATCTTCGGCAGTGTGAACAGGACCCTTGTGCCCCCGTCGGGCGGCGCCTCGATCCAGATGCGGCCACCGTGGTGTTCGACGATCTTGCGGCAGATGGCCAGGCCCATGCCGGTACCTTCGTATTGATCCCAGGTATGCAGCCGCCGGAAGGGCTCGAAGACCTGGGCGGCGAACTGCGGGTCGATGCCGATGCCGTTGTCGGCCACGGCGATTTCCCACCGGTCGCCCCGGTCGACAGCGGCGATTGTGACGACCGGCGCCTGGCCCCTGGGTTGATATTTGATGGCATTGGCGACCAGGTTGCCCAACAGGCGCTGGACCTGGACCGGATTAGCCTGGACCTGCGGCAGGGCCCGGGCCTCGATTGTCGCGCCACTGTCGTTGATCAGGCGGCCGAAATTGGCGCGGACACTGTCGAGCTCGGCGTCCAGGTCGACCGGCGCGTACCGCTCCTGGTCGTGCGGCAGGCGCGAATAGTGCAGCAGGTCCTGGACCATCGCGTGCATGCGCGCCGCCGAGGCGGTGATGATATGCAGGTATTTGCGGCCACCCTCGTCGAGCACGGCCTTGTAGTCTTCGGCGACCATCTGGCTGTAGATATTGACCATGCGCACCGGCTCCAGCATGTCGTGCGAAGCGACATAGGCGAAGCGTTCGAGGTCGCTATTGGTCTCGACCAGTTGCTGCAACAGCTTTTCGCGCTTTTCGTCCTCGATGCGGATGCGCGCGATTTCTCGGGTGATGAAGTGCGACACCACCCACAGGGTCAGCAGGGTCGTCACGCCGATCCATATCAGGGTCGCCACGACGAACGTGACCGTGCGCTGCCGACGATAGGCCTCGCCGCGCGCCCGGGCGGCCGCCAGGGTCTGCCGCGTCTGCTGCACCACCCGGTCGATATCGGCCTGCAGGGCCTGGCGTTGCGGCTTGTAGGCCAGGCCCAGCGTGCGGCCGGCCGTCTTCGATTGCCGGGTCACCTTCAATATGCCGTAACGCAACTGGACAAAGGCGTGCACGCGCGCCGCCAGCCGGTCGAAGCCGATGTCCGGCGTGGCCACCTTTTCCGCCCGCCACTGTTCGACGATGGCGTCGGTCTGGGCCAGGTCGGTCTCGATATTGCGGATATAGGCTTCGTCTTCAGCCTGGGAATTGGAAAGATAGAGACCTCGCGATTCCATCAGGGACGAGGTCATCAGGTGGTTCAGGCGTTCGCCCATATAGGCGTTTTCATAGGCCCGGCCGTAGTCGGTCATCATCCGGTCGTAATCGGCCAGGGTCGCCAGGCCAAACAGCATGATGGCCAGCGCCATGACCACAAAGCCGGCGACCAAGGTCAAGATACGCGTGCGCAACGACAGGGCAATCATGACCGACTCCCGCCTTTTTATGTACTTTCCCGATTGGGATCATGCGCGCACCCGCTCAAATCCTCAAGAGGCGAACGCGCCCATTACACCAGCATGGCGCGCAAGCCGGCGACCAGCAGGTCGATGACCTTATCGTAGGTGATCGGGTCGGTCGGATGGGCCAGGTCGAGCTTTTGCAGCAGATTGGCGTCCGGCACCGCCACTGGCGTGCCCTTCATCTGGTCCGACACCCATTTGTCCTCGATCAGGGCGATCAAGCAGGTGACGATCCAGTTGACGTCCTTTTCGTCGCCCGGCCTGGCTTCGCGCTGTTCCAGCGCCGCCTGGATGGTCTTCAGCGTTGCGACATAGTTGCGAAGCGCGCCCTTGATGCGGGCGCTCGCCGAGGGCGGCAATTCCTCCGGCATCATCTCGAACTGGTTTTGGATGCCCTCCATGAGCGGGAGGTACGCGGACACGGCTTCGGACGAAATCGGCATCGGAACTTTCTATATCAGGCAGTTAGGCGCAACAGGTGCGCCCTTCCCTCCTGAGCGGATTCGCCCGGCCGTCCAATCGTTCTGTATTTCTAGTGCGTTACGCGCCCGCGCGGCGAACTGGCGGCCACCTCTTCGATCAGCAGGCAAATCTTGGCCAGGCGATCGTTCAGTTGCTCGTCCTGGTCGCGCAGGCGGCGCAGCTTGGCCTCGCTGACGGCGATTTCCGATTCGATCAGGCTGCGATCGTGCTCGAGCCGCTTGATATCCGCCGAAGTGACCAGAATCGTAGCCGAACCGTCCATGTGCGCCTCCCCAGGCCAGTGAGGTGTTCAGGATTTCTGCACAAGTTAACAGTCATATGACAAAAGGCCGTCACGGCAACACCGCACCGCGATTCATTCCCAAGCGTGGCCTCGCGAACACACTTCAGAGGCGATTTCGGCTATTTCTTTTCACGGTAAAGGACCTGGCCGTCGGCGCCGCTCAGTTCGAAGGCGCCATCGTGCCGGCCCAGCGTATAGCCTTCGCCCTGCCAGCGGTTGCTCCAGAAGCCGCCGACCTTCTTCAACATCAGCGAGCCCGGGTGGTCGTAGACGAAGAGCTCGGCACGGCCGACCCCGAAGATCACCGTCGCCGAAAAGGTGGCCGAACCCTGGGGCTTGAGCGGCATCAGTTGAGTGCCGGTTTCCCAGACGCGGATGCACTG
>FTCT01003922.1_pt1 | contig 15867 bp, 11 predicted proteins | sample 1658881 | NCBI WGS metagenome assembly FTCT01 (sample SAMEA3914864, study PRJEB12502) | metagenome | biome: forest; material: soil | place: USA | collected 2012-03-12 | depth 0.3 m | reverse complement strand
GTGAAGGGATTGAAGGGGCCGTTCACCTGTCTCAATTCCGCGCGCTTCGGCATTGCCTGGGGCGCGCTCGGCGCAGCGGAGGCCTGCTACGCTACCGCGCGCCAGTACGTGCTCGATCGCAAGCAGTTCGGCCGTCCGCTCGCCGCCAACCAGTTGATCCAGAAGAAGCTGGCGGACATGCAGACGGAAATCGCGCTGGGCCTCCAGGCCGCCTTGCGCGCCGGCCGGATGATGGACGAGGGAAGCTGGTCGCCGGAGGTGATCTCGCTGATCAAGCGCAACAATTGCGGCAAAGCGCTGGACATCGCCCGGGTCGCCCGCGACATGCACGGCGGCAACGGCATCTCCGACGAATTCCAGGTCATCCGCCACATGGTGAACCTGGAAACGGTGAACACCTACGAAGGCACCCACGACGTCCATGCCCTGATCCTGGGCCGGGCGCAGACGGGCATCCAGGCGTTCTTCTAAGGAAGGGCCGCGGGTCCCGTATCGGCCTATGATACGGGACCCGTCCTGCGGCGTTCGGCAAGAGGGGCACCCCCCGGTGCGGGCCTACCACCAGACCGTTCCGGGCGCCGGCAAACCGTCGGCCCGACGGGCAAGCCGCCAGTCGAAGGCGTCCAGGCGGTCGAAGCGGTCGACCGTCTTCACGCTCCTCAGGGTCTGTGCCGGCGTTTCCCCGAACATGCGGCGGTAGAGCACCGAAAACCGGCCGAGTTCCGAAAATCCATGATCCAGGGCCACCTGGGTGACGCTGGCCGTGCCGGGTCTTGCATCCATCAACGCCGCCCGTGCCGCCGAAAGACGGCTCAGCCGCAGATAGGTCTTCGGCCCCGTGCCCAGATGTTCCTGGAAGGAGCGGTCCAGGGTGCGCCGCGAAAGACGAAGATCGTGGCAGATGTCCGGAATCTCGACGGTCTCCCCGGCGAAGGCCGCGACATAATCCTCGACCAGCCTTATGGTGACGGCTCCGTTCGCCAGCGAGGAGCTTTCCGGTGCGACCGGGACGGCCTGGGCCAGCGTCGCGAGGAAGGCGTCGAGCATTTCCTCGTGAAGCAGATTTTCGGCACGTGCGGTCAAGGCCCTTCCGATGGATTGCAGGACCGTCAGGCATCCGTTGATCGTGTCGACCGTCCTGTCGCGAGCGCCCGGCGCGGCACGGTACTGGCCGGCTTGCGACCACAGGGATGGATCGATGGCATGGCCGAACGATGCGGCGGCTTCGGCCAGCCGGACGGACGACAACGCGATGGTCGCGTAGGAGACGGTCCCCCAGAAACGCCCTTGCTGCTCGTCGTCGCCGGGAAAGAGAAAGATATCGCCGGCCATCGCCTGGCAGCACCACTGCCCGACGAAGCCGTTCGAACCCAGGATGATGGCGAGGGTCACCTTGTCGACGGCCATGACGCCGCGGGCGCGGACGTCACCCCGGAAAACGCCGGCATTCACGACCAATCCGGCGATGTCGGCCTGCAGCACCGTCCCGCAGCAAGGGCCCGGCGCAAGCTGCGTCGCTTTCAACGTGGCGCCCCGCACGCAGTTCCTCAAATCCTCCACCCCCTTGATGGGACGTATGATGATCGACGATCTGGACGGGTCCACAGTCCTCTCCGTTCTGATGATACTAAAACTTTGACACAAATTGCATAGACGGCCGGATATTTCCCATATCCACGGTCATGGAATGACTTTCATTCCTGTTCGAATGGTCATCGTCAAAACTTTGATAATGGAAATAATTTTGAGTCATCAAACTATCTTTTGGTAAAATGAAGAAGAGACTCTATATATTATCGCATATCCCTTCCTGCGATCGCGATGGGACGGCCAGGTTATTATCGTTTGGAATCAGGCCGTCTATCCCGCTGCCACCGGCATGCCCCCCGGCACCGCAAACTCCCCTCGGCGGAATGGGCCGCTCCCTCCGGACTTTGGCCGAAACTGCATAGTCGACACCGGACCGGAAACGAATAATCGGCCGGCGACGGTTGCGATGGCCGACGTGGCTTTCCAGGAAGGAGGCCGAAGAAACAGATGATGCATCGAAAGGGGGGAAAGGACGTGACGCGGAACGACAGAAATGCGGCACCGATCGCAGCGTCGAACCTGGGCCTCGACCATGACGGGCCTTCGGCCGGTGCCGATCGGGACCGAACCGGGGAGAGGACCGAAGGAGAGAATCGTCCGCCGTCGCGCTCGGTCCCGCCAGTAATTGCCCCGATGATGCCCCCGGTGACGGCGTGGTTATCGGCCATCCGCCACCGGCGGATCGTGCCGCATCCGGTCGTCATCGCCGCGCTCGTGGCCCTGTGGGGGATCGCAAGCGCCGGCTGGTGGTTGTGGTTCGACCGCACCCGCACGCTCGACGACGGCGCGCGGTCGGCACGGACGCTGGTCCATGTGCTGGAGGAACAGACCGGCCGCACCATCCAGGCCGTGGATCTCAATCTGGTCGCCATCATCGATTCCCTGCGGACGAACCTGTCCCTGCAGGCGCGTGATCCGGCTTTCGAGGATGCCCTGCGGCAGCGCTTGAAGACGCAGCCCTACATCCGCACGCTGCTGATCGTCGGTCCGGACGGCTCCATCCTGCAGAACAGCGACCGTTTCGAGCTGCCCCCCGGCGCGCTCGCCGATCGCGAGTATTTCCAGGCGCACGCCCGGGACCCCGATCCCGCCCCGAAGATCGGCCGCCCGCTGGTCAGCCGGACGACCGGCTCCTGGTTCTTCAGCGTCAGCCGCCGGATCACCCGGCCGGACGGAAGCTTCGGCGGCATCGTCAGCGCGGCGGTCGAGCCCAGCTATTTCCAGCACTTCTACCGCGATCTCGCCCTTGGGGAGCATGACAGCATCGGCCTGTTCCGGACCGACGGCATCCTTTTGGCCCGCATACCGCTTCATCGGGAAGCCTTCGGCGAGGATGTCTCCAAGCGGGACCTGTTCCGTCTGCATTGGCCGAAAAGCCCGGAGGGGACCTACCGCACCGCCCACAGCTTCGTCGACGGGGTTCCGCGCATCGTCAGCTACCGGGCGGTCAGCGACTTTCCCCTGGTCGTCGCCGTCGGCCTGCACGAGGGGGATTGGCTGGCGCCGTGGCGCCGCACGGCCGTCGGGATCGTTGTCGCGACGTCCGTGATGGCCATCCTGATCATCCTTCTGGCCCTGTTGTGGAACCAGCGGCGGCAGGATCGGGAACGCGCGCTGCAGCACCAGATCCAGGCGCAGAAGCTGGAGGCGCTGGGCCGCATGACCGGCGGCATCGCCCATGATTTCAACAACCTCATGGCAATCGTCGCCAGCGGGCTGACCGTGATCCGGCACAAGGTCGATTGCCCGCAGGTCAGGAACGTGGCCGACGTCGCGTTGGGCGCGGTGGAGCGCGGCGCGACGCTGACCGGACAGATGCTGGCCTTCGCCCGCCGGCAGGAATTGAAGGTCGCGACGGCCGACGTCAACGCGCTGATCACGGCCATCGAGCATCTTTTGCGCAACGCCGCCGGTTCGCGCGTCCGCATGGTGTTCGACCTGGATCCGCAGCTTCCCGCCTGCTGGACGGACCAGACCCAGTTCGATACCGCCCTGCTGAACCTGGTGGTCAACGCCCGGGACGCAATCCCCGGCGACGGCGAGATCCGGATCGCGACCTCCAGCCGGGAAGGGGCCAACCGGGAGAAGGCGGACCGGGAGAAGCCAGGCCGGGGGAAGGAGAGCCGGCCTTCAGCCGCCGCCTGTCCGGCCGGCCATGTCTGCGTATCGGTCCGGGACAGCGGGCAGGGCATGCCGCCGGATGTGCTGAGGAAAGCGCTGGACCCCTTCTTCACGACCAAGGGCGACAAGGGGACCGGGCTGGGGCTGAGCCAGGTCTACGGCTTCATGCGCCAGATCGGCGGCGACCTGACGATCGAAAGTGCGGCCGGCCGGGGCACCACGGTGCATCTGCTGTTTCCCGCCGGGCCGGGCGGCGACCGGGAGGCCCCCAGCCTTCCCCCTTCCGGGCATCACCCCATCACCAGCCCGCCGTCGACGTAGAGCGTCTGACCGGTCATGAAACCGCTCCAGGCGGACGCCAGGAACAGGACCGGTCCGGCCACGTCCTGCGGCGTCGCGATCCGCCGCAGGGGCGTCTGGGCGATGATCAGGTCTTTGACCTCTTCCTTCGTCGTCCGGCTGGCGTCGGTCGGATAGACCAGGCCGGGCGCCACGCAGTTGACCCGGATGCCCAGCGGCCCCAGTTCCGCCGCCAGGTTGCGGCTGAAGCCGATCAGGGCGGATTTGGCCGTGGCGTAGTCGTGGTAGGGGATGGTCGGGCGGGCGACGAGGTCGCTCGCCATGTTCACGATGCTGCCGCCCGTCCGCGCCCGCATCAGCGGAAGGACGGCCTGGCAGACGTTGAAGGTGGCGCGCAGCGCCCCGTCGACCTGCCCCTGGTAATCCGGCCACGCCGTGTCCCAGAATCGCTTGCGCTTGTCGGGGTCGAAGACATAGGGCCGGAAGGCGTTGTTGACGACGGCGTCGATCCGGCCGAGATCGCCGGCGACCCGGTCGACCATCGCCTGGACGGCGGCGGCATCGGTGACGTCGGCCTGGATCGCCCAGGCATCGCCACCCGACGCCTTGCAGGATGCGACGACCTGCGCCGCGGCCTCCCCGTCCTGCCGGTAGTTGACCACGACCATGGCCCCCTCGGCCGCGAAGGCACGGGCGATCGCCGCGCCGATGCCGCGGCTGGCGCCGGTGACGAGGACGGTCTTGTCCCGGAAATCCATGGTCGCCATCCGTTGGTCTCTGGCGGTTTGGCGGTTGCCGCCGGCTATTGCGGGGTCAGGTCGGAGCGGACGACGCGGAAAACATCGATCCCGCCGCTGATCAGCCCGAGCTGCCGGAAGCTGTCGGCGCCCTTCTGCATCAGGTCCGGATCGAACTGGCCGAGCCCCTTCGCCTTCGTCGTTTCCGACACGGTGGAGGCGTTGCGCAGCTTGATGATCGCCAGGTTGATCTTTTCGTCGCCGCCGTTGATCGTCCGGGTGACGGCAAGGCGGGCGGCCTCCTCCGGGTTGGCGATCATCCAGGCGGCGCTGTCGCGGTAGGCGGCGAGGAAGCGGCGCAGCAGCGGCTTCTTCGCCTCATAGGCCGCCTCGGTGACGACGAAGATGTCGCTCGGCAGGTTCAGCGTGTCGCGCACCTCGATGACGTTCACCTCGGGCAGCCCCTTCAGCGTCCCGACATAGAGGCCGGTATCGGTCGCCGCCGTCGCGTCGACCTGCCCCTGGATGACCGGCGCGAAGTTCAGGAGGCCGGTGACCTCGATGCTGACGTCGCTCTCGGTCAGGCCGACCTGGTGCAGCAGCACCTGCAGGTTCTGGCGGGTGCCGCTCGACAGGCTGTAGACGCCGATCTTCTTGCCCTTCAGGTCGGCCGGGCTGGTGATGTTCCGCGATTTCGGCGACACGACGTTGAACACGTTCTGCGGGTAGATGTTGTAGATGGCGACCAGCTTCTCGCCCTTGTCGAGCGCCAGGTAGAAGGAAGCCGGGTCGGTGAAGGCGACGTCGGCCTTGCCGGTCAGCAGCGTCTGGATCGCCGATCCGCCGCCGGTGCCCGGCACATAGTCCAGCTCCAGCCCCTGCGCCTTGAAGAAGCCCTTGTCCGGCTCGGCCAGCAGGTTGGTGATCTCGCTGATCGGCTGGCTCCAGCCGGCGACCGTGAACTTCTCCAGCCCGTCGGCCCGGCCGGCCCCCAGCAGCGCGAGCAGGGTGGCGAGGGCGAGGAGGGAGCCCCGGAAGGAGCCCGAGAAAACGCGCGCGAAACGCAGCAACCCGACCATCATCTATCCTTTCAACGGGTCCTTCGAACGGCCCCGACCGTGGCGACGCAGCAACCACCGCTCGATCCCGACGGTTGCCTGATAGAAAACCATGCCCAGCACCGTGATGACGGCGAACAGGGCGAACATCAGCGGCGAATCCATCATCCCCTGGGCGGCGATGATCGACGCGCCCAGCCCCTGGCGCCCGCCGATGAACTCGCCGACCACCGCGCCGACCAGGGCCAGCACGACGGCGACCCGGACGCCGGCCAGGATCACCGGCAGGCCCGACGGGATCTTCAGCCGCAGCAGGGTCTGCAGGCGGCTGGCCCGCAGCATCCGGAACAGCTCGCGCTTTTGCGGATCGACCTGCCGCAGGGCGGTCATCGTGTTCTCCAGCAGCGGGAAGAAGCAGACCAGCGCGGTGATCACCACCGTCGAGGTCATGCCGAACCCGAACCAGATGATGAACAGGGGGCCGAGCGCCAGCTTCGGCACCACCTGGCTGGCGATGATGTAGGGGTAGAGCAGGCGGCGCAGGGGTTCGGCTTCCGCCAGGACGACCCCGGCCAGGAAGCCGATCCCGCAGCCGAGCGCCAGGCCCAGCGTCATCTCGGCGCAGGTGACGGCGATGTGCGGCAGCAGCCGGCCGTTCGCCAGCCCGCCCCACAGCGTCCCCAGCACCGCCGAGGGCGCCGGCACGATCAGGGCCGGGACGCCGCTGGCGCGGCAATAAAACTCCCACCCCGCCAGCAGGACGGCCGGCAACAGCCAGGAACACAGGCGGACGGTCATGACGGCACGCCAACCGGGGCCGGGGCCGGGGCCGGAACCGCTTCCGCATCCATAGCCCGGCGAAGCTCCCGGCACAGCGCGTTGAAACGGGGGCCGTAGCGCAATTCGCGCCCGCGCGGCCGGTCGAGGTCGACCGCCAGCGCGTGGCGGAAGCGCCCCCGGTCCATCACCGCGACGCGGTCGGCCAGATAGATCGCCTCGGCGATGTCGTGGGTGACGAACAGCAGGGTGGTCCGGTGCAGGGCGCACAGGCGTAGGAGGTCGTCCTGCAGATCCTCGCGCGTGATCGCGTCCAGCGCGGCGAAGGGCTCGTCGAGCAGCAGCAGGGCGGGTTCGGTGATCAGGGCGCGGACGATCGCCACCCGGCTCTGCTGGCCGCCGGACAATTCCGGCGGATGGCGGTCGGCATAGCCGGACAGGCCGACGCGGTCCAGCAGGTCCAGGGCGTTGCGCCGGTCCGCCGGCTGCGGCCGGCGGGCCAGTGCGACCGGCAGCAGGACGTTGTCGAGCACCGAGCGCCATTCCAGCAGGGTCGGTGCCTGGAAGACGAAGCCGACCTGCGCGCTCGGCTCCCGCACCACGGCCCCCTGGATGCGGACCGTCCCCCCGGTCGGCGGCAGCAGCCCGGCAGCCAGCTTCAGCAGGGTGGTCTTGCCGCAGCCGCTGCGCCCGACCAGGCAATGGATTTCGCCCCGGCCGATGGTCCAGTCGATCCCGTCGACGGTCGCCGCGGCCCCGCCATAGGCGTAGCGTGCGCGGTCGATCGTGACGAAATCCACCGCACCGCCCATCATGCCGCCTGTCGTCGTGCCGTGCATCGACCGCCCCTCAATCGACATAGCGGGCGAAGCCGTCGGCGGATTCTTCCGCCGATCGCTCGATCTCGGCCAGGGTGACCAGGTCGAGCAGGTTGAAGCGCCCGTCATGGTGCCAACCGGCCTCGGGCGCCGTCATCCGGCCGAGCGCGCAGACCCGGGTCACCCCGGCCCGGCCCAGCCGGTCGGCGAGCCGGAACAGCGCCTCGGGCGGCGCCGCGACCCCGGCGGTCTGCAGGAAGGCCTTGAAGGGCGCCAGGCCGGGAATGGCGTCCTCCAGCCGGTCGACGGCGACGATCCGGATCGTCCGGTTCAGTCCGGTCGGGGCCAGCCCGTCGCCGGTCCCGCCCCCCGCCTGGGGATGCTCGGCATAGGCGACGCTCCAGCCGCCGCCGGGGTCGCCCAGCAGCGCGTGGCCGGGCTGGGAAAAGCTTTTCAGCTCCTCCGCGTCGCGCCAGGCGGCGACGCTGCCCGCCTCTTCGATCGACAAGGCGCGGCGGGGGAACTTCCCGGCGAAGCAGGCCAGCTCATGGGCGAGGTAGTCGGCGAATTCCCGCGGCGACACCCGCCCGCCGCGCTCGACGAAGAGGGTTTGCGGCGAATAGCAGCCCTGCTGGTCGTAGCGGACGACGTCGTAGGCGGCCAGGCGGGCGACCGCGGGTGCCTTGCGGGCGTCGAGGGCGGCGGCGGCGATCATGCCGAAGCTGATCTTGTGGCCATGGGGCAGATAGCGCGTGGTGATCGGCACCCGCTCGCGGATCGCCGCGAGCGCCCGGTTGCCGCCATAGGCGACGACGACGTCGGCCTGCTCCAGCCAGCGCCGTTCCTGCCCCGCGTCGCCGCCCTTCCACCAGACGACGGCCATGCAATCGGCAAGAGCGGGATCGATCTCGGCCAGGATCTTGGCGAACCAGCCGGCCAGCAGCGGCTCGGCGCTGGGCAGCTTTCCCACCGTGCCGGCCTTGACCAGCAGCCCGGCGATCAGGCTCCACAGCGCAAGCCCGGGGACGTTGCCGGCCCAGATGTGCAGCAGCAGGTCCGGCCCGAACGCCTTGGCGAAGCCGCCCTTGGGAATCGGCTGGAAATCGTCGAGGATCTGCGGGTTGGCGAAATCCTCGGCCAGGAATTTCCGCAGTTCCGGCTGCCGGAAGGTCTTCAGGCAGCCGGTCAGGCCGAGCCGGACCATCTCGGCGTCGTAGCCGGTAACCAGGGGAAGAAGCCGTTCCGCCTTCTGCCGCCACGGATCGTCGCGGTCGAGCAGCCGGGCGACCGCCCGGTCGATGGTCGCCGCGATCTGGGCGACGGTCAGGGATTTCAGGTAGTCGCGGCTGGCCGCCCGCACCCGCGCGGCGACCCGGTCGATCTGCGCCTCGGTCAGCAGCGGCACGGCGACCTCCACCGCAGCACCGTCCCGGCCGAAGGTCAGGGGCCGCCAATCCACCTCGGCGGCGGACAGGCCCGGCAGATGGCCCGCATGCTCCATCACCGCCGCTATCCCTGCGCCGCTTTCAGGAATTCGTCGACGGCCATGGAGCAGCCCTTGGCATCCGCCCCGCCGGCCCGGCCGAGCAGGCGGAAGCCGCCGTCGACCGCGATCCCGGCATCCTCGGTGAGGATAGCCGAAACCGAATTGATGTGGGCCAGGTCGTGATGGACGAGGACGCCGACGGTCCCCGGCGGGACCTCCGCCCCGGTGAGCGGGTTGACCACCCGGCTGCGGATCCAGTGCGGGCCGGACTTGACCGAAGGACAGGTGGCGTTGCCCCAGTCGTAGAACTGCGTGCTCAGCTCCGTCATGCCGTACATGTTGATGCAGCGGTCCCGCGGCACCCCGAACATGGCGGCGAGCTGGTCGTAGAACGCGTCCGGCTCCAGTGCGCGCGACTGCCCCTTGAAGCCGCCGGTGTCGAGGATGCGGCTGCCGGCCGGCAGGGCGAAGGTCCGGCCCTGCCGCCGCAGGGCGTCCATCAGGTGGACGAAGCTGAAGCTGGCGCCCAGCAGGGCATAGGGCTCGCCGGTTTCCTCGGCCCGCGCCAGCTCGGCGACCGCGGCGTCGAGTGCCAAGCCGGTGTCGCCCATCAGGTTGCGGCTGCCCGCCGCCCCGCATTCCGCCAGCGCCAGCGCCAGGTAATGGGCCAGCGAGGAGTTGGGCATCGCGTGTTCGGTCGGGAACAGGATGCCCATGCGGATGCGGTCGCCGCCCGGCAGGAAGCGGTGGCGGAAATTGACGATCATCGAACGGTCGTAGACCGCCAGCGTGGCGTGATGGATCTGGCCGCGGATGCCGCCCCTGGTGGTGCCGCTGGTCATGAAGACGCGCGTGGTCTCCTCCACCGGCCGGCAGCTCAGGGTCAGATCCTTGAAGGCGTTGATCGGAACCGCGGGGATGTCGCGCCAGCTCCTGACCGTGCGCACCGTCTTCGCCCGCTGCACGGCGAAGCGACGGTAGGGCAGGTTGTGTTCGAACTGGTAGGCGAAGAGATCCAGGGCCTGCCGGTCGAATGCCTCGTCCGTCGCCGTTCCGGCGGCGATAAAGGCCAGGGTATCGTCGATGATCCGCGCGTCCGTCACGTCCAAGCCCACCTTTTCCACATCCTGGGCCCTGCCGGCGGGAGGCCGGAAGAACGCCGACGGCCCGGGAACAGGACGAAAGGACGGAGAAGGGGCGTCGAAACGGCCCGATGTCCCGCATCCCTACGCCGGTATGACCCGGATCAGGTTCGGAGGGTTACCGCGTTGCCCGATCGAGGTCGGGCCGGCGGACTCTCAGCCTCCTAACGAGGCGCCCCTGGGAACGGAGGCAGCGTAGGGGAGCGGCCGGCGCCCTGTCAAGGAAGCCCGGCGGCTTTTCCGGACCACGGAACGCATGGCGGGGTATGCAAGAAGGGGAAGGTTCGGCGAGGAAGCATCGTCTCTCCGATGGGCACGAAACCGCCGATCAGGTCTCGCCGTCACCGACCAGTCGTTCGAGGGCCAGCACACTCTCCCGCAGGCTCCGGATCTCCTGCTGGATCCGTTCGCCCTTCGAGCGCGACCGGGGTTCCGCGCGGACCAGCAGCATGGCGGAATCGACGAACATCTCGGCGACATCCGCCGCGTTCAGCGCGCCCGACGGCTGGAACCACCAGGCCCCCCAGTTGCACATGCCGATGATGGAGAGCGAGGCGACCCGCGCATCGGGCACCTTGAAATAGCCGTTCCGCGTGCCCTGTTCGATGATGCTGATGAAGCTGTCCAACAGTTGCCGCTTCGCGCGGTCATGCGCCGCCGCCATCGCCGGCGGCAGTTCGAATTCGGTGCGGCTGACGAAGCGGAACTCGATCGGATGGTTCAGGATCCAGTTGGCGTATTCGGTGACGACGGTCCGCAGCATGTCCGGCGCGGTGATGTCCTGCCGTTCGGCGATGCCCGCCGTCCGCCGTTGCAAGGTGAAGGTGATCTCCTCGACCAGCGCGGTGAGGACCTGCTCCTTGCTCTCGAAATAATAATAGAAGGCGGTGCGGGTCAGGCCGACGGCGGCGGCGATCTCATGCAGCTTGGTGCCGCCATAGCCCTTCTCGGCGAACAGTGCCGCCGACGCCTTCAGGATCTCCGTGCACTGGAAATTGCTCCTGTTGGACGTCGCACTGCCTTCCCCGTCGGCCGGGTCGTTCGCTGTCGGGGCGTTGCGCAAGATGGTTTCCTTTCAAGACAAAACAGGGGGCCGGCACGGTCGCGGCGATCCGCCTTCAACCGGCAGCGGTCCCAATCCGGTTCCCCGCCGAAGCCGGCGCCTCCGCCCCCCTGATCGGCAAGCGCGTGCCATCCGGGCGGAACTGGCCGGTCTCGGCGCTGGTCTCGGCGCCGGGGTCGGGGCCGCCGCGCTGTTGGGAGGCCGCCGGTTTCCCGAAACGCGGCTTTCCGGTGGGGGAGGGCGGCGTCAAGACAGCAACTCCATCGAATCCTTCCTTCCCGCGTTGGTCCCGACCGACCGCCCCATCGAATTGACAATATAGTCAATAAATAGACATTATTGAGGAGAAAATGCAACACTCCCTGCGTCCGATCAGCCCATCCGCCTCGAAGGATCCTCCATGACGGAGCGCCCGATCATCGATCTTCATTCGGCATTGCCGAGCTGGCGCATCGACGCCGGGTGTGGAAACAGGACGCCGCCTATGTCAGCGAGGCGGCAATGGCGGACGGCTCAGGAAGGCGTCGACCCGCCGGCCACCTCGCGGGAGAAGGGTTGGGGTAAAGGGGATTCCGCCCGAAAAGGCGGAAGGAAGAGAATATTTCCGGCCGGCAAAAGGCCGGCGCCGCCTTCCCCGGCAGCGTCGTCCCAGGGACCTCCTACAGATTCTAAGACAAACCTAAGACAGGTCTAAGCTTTGGCAGACGGGTATAGCCATGGCTTTTGGCCGCGGCATTCCAGGGCGTCCTTCTGCCATGAAAACACATCCGAAAATCCTTTAGAGCGCCGTGCGTTAAATCAGGGTCGGTACGGCGCTCTAACCTTTTGTTTATCGAGCCGATTCACGCTTCAAGGCGATCCCGCCTTTACGCGATCGGCTCTAAAGTCAAGGATAGGCGCATTTTCATCCGGGGCGGCAGGGGCACGCAGGGTGTTGTTTCATCCGGCACCGACCTCGGCAAGCACGGCAACCCCGGCCCTGGCGCCGGTCTTGGGCAGTCCACTGGGCAACCCCAGGCTCTTCAGCAGGGCGCCCCAAAAATGACGGGGGGTATATCGCTGCCGATGCCAGGCATAGGCCTGGTCGGCGATCCGCCGACGGTAATCGTCGTTCTTGAGCAGGAACTGGGAAAACATCACAAGCTGGGTGCAATTGGCGTAAGGCACGTAATGGACGAACGGCAAGAAGTAATCGGTTATGCCGCTTCCCACCTCCTCCAGCAATACGGTCTTCGACAGGATCGATTCGAAGCATCGGCCGGTAAGGACGCTGAATGAACTCGTACCGTGAATTCGGCCGGTGTTATAGGTCAGCCGCGATTCACGAAGAAGCTTGCCATATTCTTGCAAATCGGGAGCATTGTCCGACAGCCGGCTGTGCAGATAAGGCGAAATCGGAACCTCGTAGGCCTGCAGCATGGCCAGAAGGTCGCCTCGTTCCCGGCTGTTGTGGCCGACGATCACCATATCCGTGTTCTTATCGCCGTCGGAGACGGCGAAGGCCGTTTCGTCGAACGGGACGCTGGCTGCAACGAACGCCTTCCCGCGGTGGCCCGACGTGTGCGTGTAGGTCGTTTCCCGGTTGAAGATGACCAGCCGGTCGGAGGCTTCGGCCCATGCCCCATAGACGTCCTGCGCGGCGTCGTAGCAATCGGCCACGATGGCGACGATCTTGCTGCCGTACCGCTGCCTTGCCGCATGCAGCCACGATGGGTTGACGGTACGGTCGGTCGGGAAGAAATTGCCCTCGAACACGATGACATCCGGCTGGAACAGCGCCAGCGCCTCGTCCAGTTTCCGTCGCGCCTCCGCGATCTCCTCCTCCTTGAACGGATAGCGGGCCGGCATATCGTAGAGCAGGGCATCGGCTTCGAACACGTGGGTCGACAGGCCGACCTGCGCCGGCGAATTCTTGAAATGATGGAAAATATCGCTTTCCATGAAGCCCGGATGGGCATTGATGTAGCGTGCCAGGATCAAGAGGACTTTGATCGGCCGGCCTTCATTTGGTTCCGCATCGGCGTAATTGCCGTACAGGCCGGAGAATTGCGGCAGGGCGACGCGGAATTGCGCGAAGCCGTCCTGGTGCTGGTCGAAGATCGAACGAATGAAGGCTTCCTTGCCCGGTTCCAGCGTGGGGCCGGCGCTTCCCAGGATGGCGCAAGGGCGCCCGATTTCCTTGCCGCGACGGGTGTGCAGGACGACTTCGTTCGCCGCCAGGATGCGAAGCTTTATATTGCTGCCGTATGAAAATATCTGGACAACATTAAAATCGATGCGAGCGGCCAGGCTTACAAAGGCCCGGGCTTCCGTGGGATAGTTCAGTTCCAGAAGCCGGGCGGCAATCATCATCGCCGTTTCCGCCCGTTCCTTCATATATTCCTTGTTGTTGAGATCGACTTCCGCATTCATTTTGCCCGCCGCCTATCGCCGTTGATGCTCGAAGCTGATCGCAACAAAGCTGGATGATGCTCATGCCCCGCATTTCGATCGTGGTGACGCATCGCGATCGAAACCCAGGACGGTTTTTGAATGAGAAGCCCCCATCCGAAGTATCGTCGAGACTTGCCCCGGCATTCAAGCGGTATCGGGGATCGGCCCCGTCAATGGGCGGCGGAAACCGCGATGATCGCCCCGGCCAGCAGACCGGGAATCAGCAGCGCCAGGGGGACCAGGCGGGCGTACACGGCGCCGGTCGCGCCGGGCACGGCAGCGATCGCGCAGGCCATGGACACCCGCATGGGCGACAGCATGGTCAGGCTGCTGCCCACCAGATTCTGGACCGCGGCCATCCAGAAGGGATCGAGCCCGGCCCGTTCGGCGAGCGCGATCTGCAGCGGCATCACCAGACTGTTGGAGCCGACGCCGCTGCCGGTCAGGAAACCCGAGACCGCGCTGAACAGCGGTCCCGCCGCCGGGGCCAGCGATCCCGCGACGCCGGTCCAGGCGGCGGCAAGTCCATCGGTCAGGCCCGACACCATCATCCATTGGGCGATGATCATGAACAGGACCGTCACCGCCGCCGGGATGCGCCCGGCGGCCACGACCGACCGGACGAGTTCCATCCAGCGAATCCTGCTTTTCCGGCACCTGTTCCGGTCATGAAGCAGGACGGTGGCGATGCCGACCAGGATCAGCCAGAGGCTGACATGGTGGAACGGCGCGTAGACCGGCCAGCCCGCGACCGGACGGATCGTTCCCAGGCCGGCGAGGCCATCGGACAACCCGGGCGTCAGGCGGGTGGCCAGCAGGACCAGCGTCAAGCCGATGAAGGGCAGGATCGACAGGCCGGGGCCCATTTCCGGCGCGGGCCTGCCCGGCCGGCCGAACCACCGCCTGCCCAGCCGGTCGCCCAGCCGGTCGCCCAGGAAACGCAACGACAGAACCGCCGCCATGGCGCCCAGCCCGGCGACCTCCACCGGGATCAGCCGGTTGAAAAGCCACAGCATCGCCACCAGCCCGGCCAGCCACATGCCATCCTCGATACGGTCCCGCAAGGTGACGCGGCGGCCCATCCAGCGGCAGATGGCCCAGAACAGGACCAGTGCGACCGCGAGCAGCGGCGCGCACAGCAGCGCGGTCCGCGCCCCCAATTCCCCCGGCGGCATGTCCGCCATCACCGCGCCGACCAGGGTTCCGACCGACAGGGCGCCCCAGGCCGCCAGGATTTGGCTGAACAGGGCACAGACGGCCGCGGCGACGCCGCGGATGCCCATGCGCTGGATGACCGCGCAGGTGATGATCGCGCCGACGCCGAAACCCGTGGCGGATTCGGCGAAGGGGCCGAGCAGGAAACAGGCGGCGAACAGATCGCGATGCGCGGCCGCGGCCGGATCCGGCCGGCCGGCCGGCGCGGGACCGTCATCGGCGTCGGTCGAGGAAGCGGCGGCGGCGGTGGAACGGACCGCATGGTAGAAGAACAGGCCGGCCAGGATGACCGCGACGGCGGGCCAGGCAAGCCACGCCGCCTTGCCGAGCGCCAGCGCCAGGACCGGACCGGCGGACGCCGGCCCGCCGAGGGCGACGGCCGCCACCGGCAGGGTCAGGGCCAGCCCGATCAGCCCGGCACGCAGCGGCCCGGCACCGCGGGCCAGGCAGCCCAGCACGCCGAGCAGCGGCAGCAGCGCGACCAGACTGGGCACCGGCATCACGCGGTCTGGCTGGAGGCCGCGGCGTCGGCCTCCTTCTCCGCCAGCACGGCGCAGGTCTTGTAGGCCCAGCCGTCGGCCTCCAGGAGATTCTGCGACCGCACGCCGGGGTTGGCGGCGACCAGCGTGTAGAGGCGGCTGCCCTCGGTCAGGATGCCGTGGGCGAACAGCGTCTCCTGGATCCCGCCATTCTCGGCGATCACCTGGTTCTGGCGGTTGATGTCGATGCCGCAGGGCGCGTAGGCGTCCATGCCCGTGCGGTTGGTAAAGGACCGGACCAGGCCGCGACGGCGCAGGTTGCGCAGCAGGCTCGACCGGTCGCTCAGCAGGTTCGGCTGCGCGACCCGCCCGTCCACCAGCACGTCGATGTTCACCGGTTCGGCCGGGAACGCCTTGCTGTGCAGTTGGAAGCAGTCATGGTCCGGCGCCGGGACGACGTCGGCCTCGGGACCGAAGGACATGTCCAGCACGCCGGCCTCCTGCAGGGCGACCAGTTCCTCGATGCGGAAGGCGGGCGGGCCGACGGCGATGCGGTTGTGGGTCGGCCAGAAGGTCTTGTCGAACCAGCGGTGCGAGTCCGCGGTCAGGCCGCCGAACTCGACGATCTGGCGCAAGGTGCCGCGCAGG
>FTCT01004075.1_pt1 | contig 15906 bp, 14 predicted proteins | sample 1658881 | NCBI WGS metagenome assembly FTCT01 (sample SAMEA3914864, study PRJEB12502) | metagenome | biome: forest; material: soil | place: USA | collected 2012-03-12 | depth 0.3 m | reverse complement strand
GGACCTATCTGGCCCTGCGCAACGGCGAGCCGACCGGCTTCGCCCCGTTCAAGGCGCTCTCGCCCTCCCCCGCGAACCGGGCCTTCCTGAGCCGGCTGGTGCGGACCCTGGTGACGCGGCCGAATGAGACACTGACGGTGCCCGAGACCCGGGCGATCGACGAAGCCGTGGCCGCGCTGGAAGCCCTGGCGCGTGAGCGACGCTCTCTCACCGCCCTGCGCAGCCTGCTGGGTCAGTCCGACGCCGCGGGGGTCGGCGCCCGGCTCGAGCGCTGGACCCGCAGCGGCCCACTCGGCTGGGCCCTCGACGGCGAGGAGGACGCCCTGGGGCTTGAGGCCCGGTTCGCCGGCTTCGACATGACGGACGTGCTGGACCATCCCGAGGTCCGCAATCCCTTGATGCTCTACCTGTTCCACCGCATTGCCCAGCGGGTCGATGGACGTCGCCTGGTTCTCGACATCGACGAGTTCTGGAAGGTGCTCGGGGACCCCGCCTTCACCGACCTGGCGCAGGACGGATTGAAGACGTGGCGCAAGCAGAACGCCCTGATGGTGTTCGGGACCCAGTCCCCGGCCGACGCCCTGCGCTCACCGATCGCCCATACGATCCTGGAACAGTGCGCGACCAAGGTCTTCCTGCCCAACGCCCACGCCCAGGCCCGTGACTATGTCGACGGCTTCGGGCTGAGTCAGGAGGAGTTTCGCCTGATCCGGGACGAACTGACGCCGGAGTCGCGCCGGTTTCTGGTCAAGCAGGGCCACGACAGCGTGGTCGTGGAGCTCGATCTTCGAGGCCTGGACGACGCGCTCGCCGTCCTCTCCGGCCGCACCGAGACCGTCGCCCTGCTCGATCGGCTGAGAGCCGAGACGGGGGACGATTACGCCGACTGGCGGGGGCCATTCCACAGCCAAAGGAGACTGACATGAGACAGGCACTCGTCGGCATGGGCGTCGCCCTCGCCTTAGGGTTCGCGGCGCCCGCCCAGGCCCAACAGATCGTCTATGACCCGACATCCTTCGCCCAGATGGTCAAGGACGCCAAGACCGCCATGGAACAGCTGGAGGCGTTAAAGGCTGAGGTCCAGCAAGGCCAGGCCCTGTTCAACAGCCTGAACGACCTGTCGGACGTCAACGCCATCGCAGAACGGCTCGGCCTGCCGGAAATCCGCAGTCCCCTGCCCGACATGGCCACCCTCCGGTCCGCCGCCGACGGCGACTTGTCAGCCCTGGGGGATCTGGCCGAACGGGCCGACGCCATCCGCCGCGACACGCGCCTCTACACGGCGGGCGAGGAGACGCAGGCGTCCGCCGCCCTCGAACGCTCCGGCGCCCTGACGGCGCGCGATCTGGCCATCGGCGAGACGATCGATCGTTCCGTAACCCGACGTCTTGAAGGTCTCGAAACCCTGCGCCGCGCCCTCGACGCGGCGCCCAACGCCCGGGCGGTCATGGATCTGGAGGCCCGGCTTTCGGCTGAACAGGCGATCATCCAGAATGAGCAGGTCCGTCTGCAGGGCCTGGCATTGACCCAGGCGGCGGAAGCTCGCCTGGAAGAGCAACGCGCCCGCGAGCGCGCCGAGGCCAACCGATCGGCGCGGATGGATGTCTACCGTCAGGCTTTCCAGTGAAATGGGCCTTGATAGTGCTCGGCGTGCTGGCTGGCGGATGCGACGCTTCGCAGACGCCAGCCACGAGCCACGAGGGCGCCGATCTGGAAGCGGCCGTCCTCGACTGCGAGCGTGAACGACGCCGGGATTGCGACGCCGCCTGCAAGGCGCTCGCGGACAGGCGTCGCGAGGACCGCATGGCCGCGTATCGGCAAGCCTTCTGAAGGAAATAGCGATGTCTTTCCGGGTGTTCGAGCCGGCCTATAACTTTCTTGATGATCGTCTGAACGCCTTCCTTGGGGATCGCCTCGGCTCGGTCATCGCCGAGGTCGAGGGCCCGCTGCGCATCGCCCTGGTCCTTTACATCGTCCTTTACGGGTTCGCGATCTTCCGGGGCGCGATCAGCGAACCGATCATGGATTTCGCGATCCGGGCCATCAAACTGCTCTTCATCTACGTCCTGGCCACGACCCCGGCCTATTCCGACTTCGTGACGGAGCCGCTGTTCCGGGACCTGCCCAACTTTCTGGCGCGCGCGATCAGTGGTTCGGAGACGCCGAACGTCGGCGCCGCCTTCGATCAGTTTCTGGCCTATGCCGGCTATCTCGGGGAGAAGATCGGACGCGAAGGGACGGCCTTTGACCTCGCCCCCTTCATCGTCTCGGCAGTGGTCTTCCTCGTCGGCGCCCTCGCCTGCGCGCTCGGCTTCGGGGTCGTCCTTGTCGCCAAACTGGCTCTTGCCCTTTTGGTCTGCCTCGGTCCCATCTTCATCGCCTGCGCCCTGTTCGACGCGACGCGCCGATACTTCTTCGGCTGGCTGTCGCAGGCGGTGAACTATCTCGTCCTCTTCGCCCTGATCATCACCATCTTCCAGCTCGTCCTCGCCCTGGTCCGCGATCAGTGGGGCGCGATCGAGGGCGGAGAGCCCATGGTCGGCGGGCTGATCTTCATCGCCCTGTGCCTGCTCGGCGCGATCTTTTTCCTCCAGACCCCTGCCATCGCCGCGGGTGTCGCGGGCGGCGCCAGCGCGGGCCTGGCCGACTTCGCCAATGCAGCGGCCCTCGGGTCCAGCCCTTCGGGCGCCGCTCGCGGGCCGCTCGAAGCCAGCCGCCAGCCGCCGCGCAGCGGCGGATCCATCCGTCCCACAGGAGCACGCTGATGTCCTCTGTTCGATCCCGCTCGACCCTTCTTCTTTTGTCCCTCGCCCTTGAGGGTCTCACCGCCTGCGCCAGCCTGCGGCCCGAAGATCCGCCAGTCTGCGACGGTCGTCACCGTCGTCCGGCCAACCCCTATGGTTCGAGCCTCATTGCGCCCACGCCCGCGACGACGGGACCCGCGACGATGGAGCCCGCATCACCGGCCGGCGCAACGACCTCTCCCGAGACCGACGCCGGTTACGCAGGAGGCGCGCATGACCGGCGTCCCCTCCCCGGATCTCAAGGCCTATTTCGCAGAGGCGCGCCGTTGGGACCAGGACCGCCTCGCCAGTGCGATCCGGTCTCGCCAGCTCGCCTGGACCGTCGCGGCCGTCGCCTCGGGTCTGACCCTCGCCTCCGTCATCGCTGTCGCCGTCCTGACCCCTCTCAAGACGACGGAGCCGTTCGTTGTGCGCGTCGACCGCTCAACCGGAGCGGTGGATGTCGTTCGGGGTCTTTCCTCGAGAGAGGGACCCACCACCTATGACGAGGCGGTGAGCAAATACTTCCTCGGCCAGTACGTCCGGGCTCGCGAAGGCTATCTCGACCCGGCGGCGGAGGAGAGTTTCACCCTGGTGTCGATCCTGTCGAACGGGGCCGAACAGCGCCGCTGGGCAGACCTCTATCGTGGCTCCAATCCCGACAGTCCGCAGAACCTCTACGGGTCGGACGCCGAGGCCGTGGTGTCCATCCGCGCGATCGGGTTCATCAACGACGGGGTCGCCAACGTCCGCTTCCACCGCACCGTTCGTCAGGCGCAACAAACGGCCGAGAGCGACTGGATCGCCACGATCGCCTTCACCTACACGCGCGCGCCGATGTCGGAGCCGGATCGCCTGCGCAACCCTCTGGGCTTTCAGGTCACCTCCTATCGCGCCGATCCGGAGGTCGTCCGATGAGACCGTTTTTCCTCGCCGTCAGCGCCGCCCTGGCCCTGGTCTCAGCCTCCCCCTCACTCGCCGCCGACGACAGGCGTGACCCCCGCATGGTCGAGATCGACTACGCACCCGGCGCCGTCTACCGCATCGAGGGGGCCTACCGGACCGCCACCCAGGTGATCTTCGGGCCCCTGGAAACCGTTCGCCATGTCGCCGTGGGCGACAGCGTGAGCTGGGAGGTCGCGGCGGAGGGCTCGGTCCTGTTCCTCAAGCCTCGCGAACGCATGCAGGCGACGAACCTGCTGGTCGTTACGGATCGCCAGGGCGTAGCCCGTCATTACGCCTTCGAACTGGCGGCGAGGGATCCGCGCGACCGGTCTGCAATCGCCTACCAGATGCGCTTCCGCTATCCAGCCGACATCCAGGCGGCGACCGTCGCCTCGCTGGACGCCGCCGCGCAGGCGATTGAAACGCGTCTGGTCGATCTGGCCCTCGAACAGGGCGCGGTCGAGGGTCCCCGCAATCTCGCCTACAGCGTCCAGGGGGCGACCGAGCTGCAACCCAGCGAAGTCAGCGACAATGGTCGCTTTACGGTGCTGAGGTTTCCGGGCGCTCAGCCCCTGCCCGCCATCTTCGCGGTCTCGGCGGACGGCGAGGAGAGCCTCGTCCCGTTCGACGTCCGAGGCGAGTTCGTCGTCATCCATGGGGTGACGCCTGGCCTTCGTCTCCGGCGAGGCCGGACCGTGCTCTGCATCTTCAACGAGGCCTTCGATCCTCGCGGATCGACGACGGGCTCTGGAACTGCATCACCGAACGTCGACCGCACCCTATCCATCGGAGCCCGCCCATGACCACGTCAGACCCAAACCCGCACGAGACTGCCGACGTCATGCCGGCGGAGGCCTCGACGCCGCCGCGCCCTTCGGTGGATCGAGGGATCTCCCCGATCGCCGGTCGGTTCGGCGGCCGGAATTCCAGGCTCGTGACCCTGGCCGCCCTGGGTCTCGGTTGCGGGGCGTTTCTGTTCGCCACCTGGGATCGCGGCGACGCCGACGCCGGAAATGACAAGGCTCCAAGCGAACCCGCCCGTCAGGTGGTGCCGTTCGAGCCGGCGCGACGGCCGGCCGAGCCGCCGCTGCTGTCGGATCCGATCCCTTCCGACGCCGCGCCGACACTGGGGCCGGACGATCCACAGATTCCGGCCTTGCAGCCCGACGCTGTCGCCGCGTCTTCCAACGGCCCGTCGCCTGCCGAGCGGCGTCGGGCGCTGGCGGAAAGCGCGCAACGGGCGCCGGTCCTGGCCTATAGCCGCCCCGGGTCCACGTCGGGCGCAGCGCCCGCGCCGTCCCCGACCGGCCCGATCCCGCTCGGCGGGGTGGCGGTCCCTGCACAAGCGACACCGCTCGACGCGCTCCGCCGCACGTCTCCGGTCGGCGAGGCGCGAGCCGGGGCCCTGGCCGATCGCCATCTGCTGCTCACGGCCGGCGCGACCGTGCCCTGCACCCTGCAGACCGCGATGGACAGCGGCGCCCCCGGGTTCGTCAGTTGCATCCTGCCGCGTGACGTCTATTCCGAGAGCGGCGCGGTCGTTCTGATGGAGCGCGGAACGCGGGTGCTCGGCGAGTATCAGGGCGGGCTTCAGCAGGGCCGCAGTCGCCTGTTCGTTTTGTGGACGCGCGCGGTCACTCCGATGGGCGTGACCATCACCCTCGCCTCGCCGGCCTCAGACGCCCTGGGCCGCGCTGGTTTCGATGGTCAGATCGACAGCCATTTCTGGGACCGGTTCGGAGGGGCGCTCCTCCTGTCTCTGGTGGATGACGGCCTTTACGCCGCAGTCGGCCGAGAGGACGTAGTCCGCAACACCACGCGGGTCCCGTCGGACGCGGCCGGGGTCGCGCTGCAAAGCTCCGTCGGCATCCCGCCGACCCTGAGGAAGGCGCAGGGCTCGGAGGTCTCGATCTTCGTGGCGCAGGACCTCAACTTCGCCGGAGTGTATCGACTGAGTGCGCGGTGATGGACGACACCGCTGTCCTCGACCACTACCTCGCGCCGCTCCAGGGCCTGCTGGCTCCGGAGGACGTGACCGAGCTGGTGATCAATCGGCCAGGCGAGGTCGGGATCGAAGAAGGCGGCCGCTGGCGCTGGCATGACGACCCCGTCCTGACCGAGGCTTGGCTGAGAACGCTGGCGATCGCCGCGGCCGCCTTCACCAAACAGGACGTCAGCGACGCCCGTCCGATCTGCTCGACGGCGCTCCCGGGCGGCGAGCGCTGCCAGATCGTGCTGCCGCCCGCGGCTCCTGCCGGGACGGTGTCCCTGACGATCCGCAAGCCGTCGCACCGCCAGTTCGGGCTGGACGCCTTTGCGCGTCACGGCCTGTTCGACGCCGTGATCGCAGGCGAAGACGTCGGGACGGATCCGGTGGACGACGCCCTCGTGGCGTTCAAAGCGGCCAATGACTGGGCGGGCTTCTTCCGCCTCGCCGTCGAAGCCCGCCGCAACATCCTGATTTCGGGAGCCACGGGCTCAGGCAAGACCACCTTCGCCAAGGGTCTGGTGGAGGCGATCCCGGAGCACGAGCGCCTGCTGACCATCGAGGACACGCGCGAGCTCGTCGTCCCGCATCGGAACGCCGTACACCTGATCTATTCCAAGGAGGGTCAGGGCCTGGCCCAGGTTACGGCCAAGTCCCTGCTCGAAAGCGCCCTGCGCATGCGCCCGGACCGGATCCTTCTGCAGGAGCTCCGGGATGGGACCGCCTTCTTCTACCTCCGCAACGTCAACTCGGGCCATCCAGGCTCGATCACGACCGTGCACGCGGACTCCGCCGCGCTCGCCTTCGAACAGCTGACCCTGCTGGTGCGGGAATCCGAAGGCGGGCGCGACCTGCCGCGCGACGACATCCGGGCATTGCTTCACCTCCTGATCGACGTCGTCGTGCAGATGAAGAAGGTGGACGGGCGCTTCCGTCTGACAGAGGTCTGGCATGACCCGGCTCGAAAACGCCAGCCCGGCCGCTAGGCTCGTGCTTGCGGCGACGGGCGCGCTCTGCCTCATCGTGCTCGGCGCGATCGGCGCGAGTTTCATCGCCCTTGCAGGTTTGCACCGCCTGTCCTCGGACATCGACCTGACCCGCGTTCCGGCCTGGCTCTGGTACTACCGGCATGATCCCGACCTGCAGCGCTGGCTGCGCATCGGGGTCCTGATCATGGGTTTCGTTGCGATGGTGATCGGCCTCGCCGTCGTGCTGAGCCAGAGGCGGTCCCTGCACGGCGCTGCGCGGTGGGCGACCACCGCCGACCAGAGGGCCGCCGGCCTGCGGGCGCGCGAGGGCATCCTCCTCGGCCGGTCTGGAGCGAGCCATCTGATCTCCGGCGGCTCCGATCACGTCATGGTCTATGCCCCGACCCGCACCGGCAAGGGCGTGGGCATCGTGATCCCCAACCTCCTGACCTGGCCTGGGTCTGTGGTCGTGCTCGACATCAAGCGGGAGAACTATGAGGCCACGGCGGGCTTTCGGTCCAGCGCGGGCCAGCAGGTGTTGCTTTTCGATCCGCTCGCCATCGACGGCCGCACGACGCGGTTCAATCCACTCGGTCATATCGACCGGAACGCGGTTGCGGACGTGCTCGACGAGCTGCAGCGCATGAGCGTGATGCTGTTCCCGGGCCACGACCACGCCGATCCCTTCTGGTCGGAAGCGGCCCGGACCGGTTTCATCGGGGTGGGATCCTATGTGGCGGAGACGCCGGACCTCCCCTTTTCGCTCGGCGAAATCTTCCGCCAGCTGACCCGCGGCGACGCTCGAACGCGATTTCCGGACATCATCAAGGCGAGAGCCCAGACCGATGCGCCTCTCTCCGCCGGCTGCGTTTCGGCCCTGTCGGACTTCTGCGGCTCCAGCGAGAACACCTTCGCCTCCATCCGCCAGACCATCACCAGCCGGATGGGCCTGTGGCTGAACCCCACGGTCGACGCCGCGACGGCCGTGAGCGATTTCGACCCGCGCGATCTGCGTCAGGGTAAACTGTCCCTCTATCTCGGCGCTTCGCCCGACAACATGATCCGGGTCGCCCCCCTCTACAGCCTGCTGTTCCAGCAGATTGTCGATCTCAATAGTCGGCGACTGGTCCGCCCGGACGACAAGCCGGTGCTGGTCCTGCTCGACGAGTTCGCCCGCCTCGGTCGGGCTCCGGTTCTGGCCCAGGCCTTTTCCTATCTCGCCGGCTATGGCTTTCGCCTGCTGCCCGTCATCCAGAGCCCGTCCCAACTCCGCGCCCTCTACGGGCCGGACGTCGCCGAAGAGATCATGACCAACTGCGGGATCGAGGTAGTCTTCGCCCCCAAGGAGCTGAAGGTCGCCCAGGATCTGAGCGAGCGGCTGGGGTATTCGACCGTCACCGCAAGAAGCCGAAGCCGGCCCATGGGTCTCGGCTCGGGGCGTCGCAGCACGACGGCATCCGACCACCGGCGCGCGCTGATGCTTCCCCAGGAGCTGATGCAGCTGCCGGCCAAAACCCTGATCGTTCTGAAAGCCGGCCTCCCGCCGGTGCGCACGGACAAGATCGTCTTCTACCGGGACAAGCGGTTCACCCGCCGCCAGAGCCCGCCGCCCGTCCAGCCTTGCGCCCTGCCGCGCGCAACGCTGGCCGGCGCTCCGTCCGCCGATCCCCACCAGACCCCTCCGGAGCCTTCCGAAATGAGCTATGAGGCCATCGTTCAGCAGTTCGCCGCCGAGGGTTGCCCGCCCCCGGAACCCGGGTCCTCCGAGGAGGACGTCGCCGACTGGCTCGATCGGATGATCGATGCCTTGGCTGCGAGTGAACGGGACCAGGGGAGCGATCGATGAAGACGCCTCAACCGACCCGGCGCGAAGGCGAACCCGCCAATACCGTCACGCCTGCGCCGCAAAAGGCCAGCATCGGGCGCTCCACCCGCAAGGGCGACACGCCGGACACGATTCTCGACCGCTACCTGATCGAGCGAGACCGTCAGGGCCGGCCCGAGCGCTATTTCCGCGACCACCGCGCGGCGGACCCGATGATCCGCGACGAGGGCAAACGGCTTGTCGGCCATCAATCCTATCCCGACACCGTCGCCGACATGATCAAGATCGCCAGGCACCGGGGATGGGCGCAGATCCGTGTGACCGGCGACGAGGCCTTCCGTCGCGAGACATGGGTTCAGGCGCGCACGCTCGGTATCGAGGTCAAGGGCTACACGCCCCGCGACCGCGACCGCCAGGCCGCAGGAGAACGTCCGAAATTGCCGACCCGCAAGCGAGATGACAAGCCCGATCCGCCACCGGCCCGCGTCGAGCGGAGGCTTCGAGATGCCGCTGTTGTCGTTCGGCGGCTCGTTTCGGACCCCGCAGCCCAGGCCAGGTTGATGGAGCAGGCTTACCGCCGGGCCCGCGAGATCACTCAACGAACCATCGGGGATCGCGATACCACACGTTCGCGCACAGTCGAGACCGACAGAGCGCGGCGATAGCCAACGCCCGATCAGGGCTCTAAGCAGACTTTTGCTTAGACCGCTCTAGGCTTGTGACATTCTGTTCGGAGCGGCGCGGTATGGAACAGCCCGCGGGCGCTGTGGCTGTTGTCGGATGAGCCAGCCTGACCGCCCCGATCCGACCATAACAGAGCCCCTCACGCCCGAAGCGGTGGACGGCCTTAGTCGTCGTCGTCGATCCGCCGGAGGCCGCGCTAGAAGTGACGGCTGATGCCGCCGAGATTCCCGGGATCCGACTGCTGGACGCCGCTCAGAAGGCGCGCGAACGGTACTGACGTCCGTCGAGGCGCCTTTGGCCTCGCTTCTGCGCTCGTTCGGCGTTCGCACCACACGGTCGGGAACGAAGATCCGTTCCGGTGCTTACAGGGCGACTGGCCGCAGGGGTCAGGTTCAGAGGACAAGATCGTGAGCAAAGAAGGCATCACAGGCGCGACGCAGAAACACATCGGCGAAGCCAAGGAAGGCATCGGCAAGGCGGTCGGCAACGACAAGCTGGTCGCGGAAGGCCTGAAGGATCGAGCGGTCGGGGCCGGCAAGGAGACCGTGGGCAAGGCCAAGGACGCGATCCACAAGGCGACAGACTGATGCGTGCGGCGGGCCGCGTCGCGAGATCACGCGGCCCGCGCCCCCTTTCTGGTGTTCCATGATGAGCGAGACGGATCAGGTCGATGTCCTCGTCGTGGGGGGCGGACCGGCGGGCCTGACGGCGGCGACCTACCTTGGACGGTTCCTGCGCAGCGTCCTGATCGCCGATGGCGGGGAGCCCCGCGCGGGCTGGATTCCCGTCAGCCACAACCTTCCCGGCTTTCCGGCGGGGGTGACGGGACCTGCGATCCTCGCCCGCATGCGGGAGCAGGCGGTGGAATATGGCGCTCGCCTCGAGGCCGGGCGGGTCGAGCGGGTCGAGGTCGCAGAAGACGGCTTTCGGGCCTGGCTGAACGAACGAGAGATCCGGGCTTCGGCGGTGTTGCTGGCGACCGGGGTGATCGACCGGGTTCCGAACCTTGACGGCGTTGACGCGGCCGTTCGGAACGGCCTCGTGCGAATCTGTCCGATCTGCGACGGTTATGAAGCCCGGGATCGCCGGGTCGCGGTGATCGGCGACGATGACGCCGGGGTGCGGGAAGCCGCGTTCCTCAAGACCTATTCCAGCGACGTTACCCTCATTCATATCGGCGAGGCCTCCGCACTGACCGAGCGGTCGGCGCTCGAGCGTCTCGGGATCGCTCTGGTCGAGACAATGATCGACGCCATCGATCTGGACGAGAACGCGGTCCGCACCCTGAGCTGGGGCGGCCGGGAGACCCGGTTCGACCTGGTCTATTCCGCACTGGGAACCACCCCCGAGACAGGACTGGTGATCGGGCTGTCGGCGGCGCTCGGGAGTGACGGCCGGCTGATCGTGGACGATCACGGACAGACGAGCATCCCGGGCCTGTTCGCCGCCGGAGACGTGGTGCGCGGGCTCAACCAGATCGCTGTAGCCACGGCCGAGGCGGCGATCGGCGCCACCGCCATCCACAACCATCTGCGCGAGCGTGAGGGCCGAACGATCTGAGCGAGCTGCGCCGGCGGCTGAACATCCGCCCGCGGGACGCGTTGAGGCGGTCTACGTGCAACCCCACACAGACCGGGCCCGCCAGATGACCGACTACACCCTCTACTACTGGTCCGCGCCCTTTCGGGGACAGTTTGTCCGCGCAGTCCTTGCCCATGCCGGCAAGACCTGGACCGAGGCGGGAGATGCGGAAATCTCGGTTGATGGAGGGACCGGTGAAGGCCATGCCCGTTCCCTTCATGGGGCCGCCGGTCCTCGTCGATGAGAAGGCTGGAGTCGCGATTTCGCAGATGCCCGCCATCTGCCTCTATCTCGGCGAGACCCTGGACCTGCTGCCGCCGACGCCTGTGGGGCGCGCGCTCAGTCTGAAGGTGGTCAATGACGCCAACGACCTCATCGATGAGCTGACGCTCGACGGCGGCAAGCAGATGTGGACGCCGGATCGCTGGGAGGCGTTCGAGCCGCGTCTGCGAAAATGGATGTCCTTCTGGGAAGAGACGGGCCGGCGTCACGACGTGAAAAAGACCACGGGCTGGTTGCTCGGAACCGAGGCGCCAGGGGTCGCGGACATCGTCACGGCGACGCTATGGACGACCATCGCGGATCGGTTTGCGGCGCTCGCCCGGATCCTTGAGGACGCCGCGCCCGTGACTGCCGCCCTGTCGCGTCGGCTCTATGGGACCCCGGCTTTGGCAGCCCTCGCGGACAAGGCAAGGGCGGACTACGGCGAGACCTGGAGCGGCGGGAAAATCGAGGCCTCCTTGCGCAAGGTGCTCGCCGACTAGATCCGGACGGAGCCGAACGCGACCGTGGGTCGTTGCAGGGGACCTGTCGGAGCTCGCTCATGCTGAAACCTCTCACCTGCGATGTCGCCGTCATCGGCGCCGGCACGGCCGGTCTCGCCGCCTATCGTGAGGCCAGGGCCACGGGCGCGCGGGTCATTTTGATCGAAGCAGGGGAAGGCGGCACGACCTGCGCCCGCTGCGGGTGCATGCCCTCCAAACTCCTGCTCGCCGCCGCCCGCAAAGCGCGGGCCACCGCGACGGCTAAGCCGTTTGGGGTCTCGGCGGGCGCGGTGGACATCGAGGGTCGCGTAGTGATGGCCCGTGTGCGGCGCGAGCGGGACCGGTTTGTCGCGGACGTCCTGAAGGAGTTGGCGGCCATCCCCGCGCCGGACAAGCTGCAGGGCCGCGCCCGGTTCGCCGGACCCGACAGTCTGACGGTCGATGACCACTCTCTCGTCACGGCCAGGTCCATCGTCATCGCGACCGGCGCCCGGCCTGTCGTGCCGGAAGATCTGGCCGAAGCCTGCGGTGAACGGGTCGTGACCCATGAGACCGTGTTCGAACTGGCGACCCTGCCGGACGCACTGGCCGTGATCGGGGCGGGGCCTTTGGGGCTGGAACTGGCGCTCGCCTTCGCCAGGTTGGGCGTGAAGACGACGGTCTTCGACGAAGGCCATGACATCGGCGCCGTCAGAGATCCCAAGGTCGGCGAGGCCGTGCGCGCCGTTCTCGGTCGCGAGGTGACGCTGGTCTTAGGCGTCGCGGTTGAGGCGAAGCGCAAGGCGGATGGCGATGTCGTGCTGAGCTGGAAGACGGAGGACGGATCAGCACATCGCGCGACTTTCAGCCATATACTGGCGGCGGCCGGCCGCAAGCCGTCGGTCGATGGGCTGGACCTCAATCTCGCAGGGCTGGAGGTCGATAACGAGGGCGCGCCTGTGTTCGACCCGAAGACGCTGCGCTGCGGGCGCTCGACGATCTTCATCGCCGGGGACGCCAATGACGATCGCCCCGTCCTGCACGAGGCATCGCTGCAGGGCGAACTGGCGGGCCGCAACGCCGCGCGATCGCCGGATCTGGAGCGTCGTCATCCCATGCCGGTTCTGGCCCTGGTCTATTCCGATCCCGACATCGCCCGGGTCGGGCCGGGGTTCGATCCCGCGGCGGTGAAAGACTGGATGATCGGCTGTTCGGATGGCGTCGGCCGGGCGATCATCGAGAATGAGGATGCGGGTTTGCTGCGGCTCTATGCCGACAGGGACGGGATGCTGCTCGGCGGCGAGCTTTTCGGGCCGGATGTCGAGCATCTCGCTCATCTCCTGGCCTGGGCGGTCCAGTTGAAGCTGAAGGCCAAGGACGTTCTGCAGCTTCCCTTCTACCATCCGACGGTGGAGGAAGGTTTCCGTACGGCCCTGCGCGACATCGCCGCCCAACTGGACTAGCCGTCAGCCGCCTTCGCGGAAGTCCGGGTAGAGGCTCATGCCGCCGTCGACGAACAGGGTCGTTCCCACGACATAGTCGGCCTCGTCCGAGGCCAGCCAGACCGCGCTACGGGCGATGTCTTCGACCTCCCCGATCCGGCCATAAGGGATGAGCTTCAGCAGTTTGCGCGCGGCGGCCGGCGTGTCCCAAGCGGCGGTGTTGATCGGGGTCTTGATGGCTCCGGGTGCTATGGCGTTGACCCGGATTTTCTGGTCGGCGAGCTCCTGGGCCATGGTCTCCATCAGCATTTTCACCCCACCCTTGGCCGCCGCGTAGTTGGCATGGCCGGCCCAGGGGATGCGCTGGTGGACCGAGCTGACAAACAGCACCTTGCCCAACGCCGCAGATCGGTTGGGATCGAGACCCTGACGCCGGAACCGCTTCGCCGCCTCCTGGGCGCAGAGGAAGGCGCCGGTCAGGTCGAGATCGATGACCTTCTTCCAGTCTTCCAGCGTCATCTCGAGAAACGGCGCGTCGGCCTGGGCGCCGGCATTGGCGACGAGGATGTCGACGCCCCCGAAATGGCTGTCGGCGGCGTCGAACGGCCGCTGGACATCGCGGGGCTGGGAGATGTCGGCGCGCACCGAGACGGCGCGGCCTTCGTTTTCCAGGATGTTCGCCACAACCGCCTTTCCGGCCTCCGCGTCGCTGTGGTGGTTGACGACGACGGCCGCGCCCGCTTGGGCAAAGGCAAGCGCGATGGCCTTGCCGATTCCGGAGCTCGAGCCGGTGACCACGGCGCGCTGTCCGGCGAGAGGTTTGTGGGTCAAGGCGAGCTCCGTCATCAGCTGTGACCGGCGCCGTGCGCCGCGATCCTGCCACGGTCCAACGCACTAGTCGTCCGGAAGCTTCGCTGGGACAGAGCCGCCGAGGCGATTGATGTGACGTGTGAAAAGCGGGGAACAGGCGCGGCGGGCCCGTGTTCTCCTGACCCACCCCGACAAAACCAAGGAGACGTCATGGCCGATCGCCTGACCCTGCAGGACCCGCGCGAACAATATCCGAAGCCGCCCTTCCCCGAACAGAAGCAGGCCGCGCCGGGGCTGGCCCAGAAGATGGATCCGGAGCCAGACCACGGCGAAACCAGCTACAAGGGCTCGGGCAAACTGGCCGGCCGAAAGGCCCTGATCACCGGCGGCGATTCCGGCATCGGCCGGGCCGCGGCCATCGCCTATGCGCGTGAAGGCGCCGATGTCGCGATCGCGTATCTGCCGTCCGAGGAGAAGGACGCCGCCGAGGTCGTCGCCCTGATCGAGGCTGAGGGGCGGACGGCCGTCTCCCTGCCGGGCGACGTCACCGACGAAGCCTGGTGCCGCGAGCTCGTGGCCAAGACCGTGGAAGGTCTCGGCGGCCTGGACATCCTCGTCATCAATGCTGGTCGCCAGCAATACCGGGAGAGCATCGCGGAAGTGTCGAGCGAAGACTTCGACAAGACGATGAAGACCAACCTCTACGCCATGCACTGGATCGCCCAGGCCGCGACACCGCATCTGAAGCCGGGTTCGGCAGTGATCACCACCGCCTCGATCCAGGCCTATGATCCGTCCGCCATCCTGCTGGACTATGCGACCACCAAGGCCGGTATCGTCGCCTACACCAAGGCCCTGGCCAAACAGCTGATCGAGAAGGGCGTGCGCGCCAATGTGGTGGCGCCTGGTCCTTTCTGGACAGTGTTGCAGTCCTCGGGCGGCCAGCCGACAGACGCCGTGACCAAGTTCGGCGAGCAGGTCCCTCTGGGACGACCCGGCCAACCGGTCGAGATCGCACCGATCTATGTCCTGCTTGCCTCGCAAGAGGGCAGCTACATCTCCGGCGAAGTCTATGGGGCGACCGGCGGGGTCGGCGTCGCCTGATCCTGAGTGGATTGACTGGAAGGGTCGGCCGTTTGCGGCCGGCCCTTTTGACTATTCGGCGAGGGCAGCGGCGCAGTGGATCAGGGCCAGATGGGTCAAGCCCTGGGGCAGGTTGCCGAGCCATTCGCCTGTCTTCGGGTCGATCATCTCCGGATAGACGCCTTCGCGGTCCAGCGCCTCGATCAGAGCGTTGAAGTCGGCCTCGGCGCGCGGCCTCTGCCCAAGCATGGCCCTAGCCTCCGCCAACCAGAAGCTGCAGGCGAGGAAGCAGCCTTCCTCAGCCTTCGTCGTCGTCAGCCGGTGGTGCCAGTTATCGGTCCTGAGCGCTTTGTCGATCGCGTCGAGGGTCGAGGTCATTCGGTCAGGCGCTCCGAACCCGAAATGGACGGCGAGGGCCAGGGAGGCGTCGATCTCATCCGATCCGGCCCAGGCGGTGTAGCTCTTCAGCCTTTCTGACCAGCAGTGATCCTCGATCCAGACCTTGATCCGGTCGGCCTCTCTCGCCCAGCGCTCCCGGCAGGTCGTCGGGAGGTGGCCGCCGTCAGCCAGCGACACCGCCCGGGTCAGGGCCTGCCAGCAACTGACCTTGGACATCGTGTACTGCCGGATTTCGGCCAGCTCCCAGATGCCGGCGTCGGGTTGTCGCCAGCCGTCCGCGCAGACATCAGCCTGACGCGAAAGGGTGGCGGCGGTCTTGTCGTCGAGGATGTTTCCGGTCTCCACGAAGCGCCACGCGACTTCGAACAGATCGCCATAGACGCCGTGCTGGTGCTGGTCCGTCGCGGCATTGCCTGTGCGAACCGGCCTTGATCCGCGATAGCCGGGCAGATCGATCTCCTTCTCCGGATCGACGATCTCGCCGTTCAGGGTGAAGAGCGGCTTGCAGCCGTGTTCGCCGACGCGGGCGATGAGCCAGGTGAAGGCGGCCTTGGCCTCGGCCTGGGCGCCGATCGTGAGAAAGGCCTTGATGGTATAGCCCGCGTCCCGAACCCAGGCGAAGCGATAGTCCCAGTTCTTGTCGCTGCCGATCCGCG
>FTCT01002834.1_pt1 | contig 15970 bp, 8 predicted proteins | sample 1658881 | NCBI WGS metagenome assembly FTCT01 (sample SAMEA3914864, study PRJEB12502) | metagenome | biome: forest; material: soil | place: USA | collected 2012-03-12 | depth 0.3 m | reverse complement strand
GGATGACCTTGAGCACGAACTGGACGTCGGGATTGGCGAGGTTGGCGCCGATCTCGTTCTGCAGGGTGTACTGGACCAGCGAGGGGTGGGAGCGGAAGGCGCGAGCCATGGCGCGGCATTTCTCGACCATGAAGTCGCGACTAAAGGCGTCGGCGGGAGACAGACTTTCGCCGGGCTTCAGATCGGCCCCGACGGCGTGGCGGCCGCCGCCGGGCTCCATCACCCGCATCAGCCCCATCTCGTCCATGGCCGCGAAGACCTCGGCCTTGCCGACGTTGCGGTGGAAGTGGAGGGTGTTCAGCCCGAGCGTCTTCGCCGAGGTCACCTCGCGCCGCGCCAGCTCCCGCGTCGGCCACAGGCCGTTGTAGCCCCAGTAGCCCCAAGAGATCGCCGAATAGAGCCGGGTCCGACGGCCGTTCAGACGCAGCAGCGCGTCGGTCCCCACGCCCTCGACCCCGAACCAGCGGAAGCCGAAGCGCGTCTCGCGCGTGTCGACCGTCTCCGCCGTCTCCGCCCAGCGGAAGCGCAGGCGATAGAGGTTGGGCGTCTCCAGATCCCAAAGCTGCGCATTCGGCGCCGTGACGGTGAACCGAGCGCGCAGGCGACGGTCGCCAAGGGCTTCCAGCGCCTCCAGTCGAACCTCGGCGGGAACCCTCTGGCCCGTCCTGTCGTCGACCAGTTCGACGCTGGCCTTCGACATCAGACCCGGAATGGCGGACGCCGCGACCGGCTGATCCAGCAACACCTCCATCAGGCCGGTCACCGTCCGGGGCTCGGGTGTGTTGAGCACCCAGGCGTCGTCGATGCGGGCCGTCAGCGGATGCAGGCTCAGCGTCATCCCGCGATCCAGCCCGCCGAAGCCGTGGGAGGCGAACAGCTTCACCTTGCCCCAGACCATGCTGGTCGAGTCCCGCCAGTCGTAGCGGCCGCCCGGATTGGTGATGCGGATCGCCAGCCAGTTGGCCTGGCCTGGCCGCATGGCCTCCGTCAGATCGCAGCTGAAAGGCAGCTCCGACATGATCGAATAGCCGACCAGCTTTTCATTGAGGAAGACTTCGGCCCGCAGGCGCGCACCGCGCAGGTTGAGCAACACCCGCTTCCCCGTCGCCTCGGAGGGAATGTCGATGACCTTCGACCACCAGGACACGCCCTTGTACGCCCCGTACTGCGGGACATCGTCGGTATCGGCATAGCGGTATTCGTCGGGGCCGTAGGGCCGGGTGCCGAACCGCCCCCACAGATGTTCCTCGACCGTGGTCGGCAGGCTGACGGTCAGGGCCTCGGCGGATTTCAGGGCATCCCAGCCGCCGGTCGGCGGATTGACCGGCAGGGCCGCCAGATCGAACGTCCCCGGCAGATGGATCTCGTCGTCCTTCCAAGCTGCGGCCTCATCGACCCACAGGCTCCAGCCTTCATCGGCAATGGCGAGCGAGACGCCGTCGGTCGCAAAGGCGAGATCGGGCACCGCGCCGGCGGCGACCCCGGCTCCAGCCGCCGTCAGGAAACCTCGTCGATCGAGCTGCATGGTGGCTGCGCTTTCATGAAAAAGGCGGGCGTCGGCGAACCGACGCCCGCAGGCCATCCCGGGGAAGGAGAATGGGGGATGGCAGTCCGGCTAGAACGACATTCGTGCGCCGACGAAGAACTGGCGGCCGGTCCGACCAAAGGAAGTCGTCACCGGGCTGGCGGAATAGGCGTAGCGATCGTTCGCCTGGTCGGTGAGGTTCAGGGCCTCGACGGTCAGGCTGAAGTTGTCGTTGAACTTGTAGGTCGAAGAGAAGTCGACATTCAGGGTCGCGGCGCTGCCGCCGAAATCATTGACCAGAGGACTGTCACAGACGCCCGGATCACAGGTGCCCGTCGCCAGCGGATAGGTCGTCTGGTACTCGGCGCGATACGAGGTCGAGACTCGCGCCGAGAACTTCGGGACTTCGTAGTAGAGTGTGAAGTTGAAGGCGTCAGGCGAGGCGCCGAGGAACGGGCCCTTGCCCACCACGAGAGGCTGCGGGCTCAGAATGTAGCTCAGCTCGCTTTCGATATGGGTGTAGTTCGCCTGGATGCCGAGGTTTTCGAAATACCAGGGCAGGAATTTCAGAGCCTGCTGGTAGGACAGTTCAATGCCTCTCAGATAGCCCCCGGGAGCGTCACGGAACTGGCGCACCCCGAAGAGCTGGTCGCTGTCGAGATAGGCCCGCTGGTTGGCCAGGTTGGCATTGGGAACCGCGCCCGGCGCATCGAGGAAGGCTTCGCGCAACTGGGCGATCTCGTCGGCCGAGAGGATTTCCGACAGCCGGTTCTCGCCGACGAGGGTCTGCGGGAAGCTGCTGATCTCCTTGTCGAACAGGGCAACGGAGAACAGGGCGTCGCGGGCGAAATACCATTCGAAGCTGAGGTCGTAGTTGGTGGCGCGGAAGGGCTGCAGCTTGGGATTGCCAAGGGTGATGCTGCCGCCCGTGGTGGCGCCGGCGGTGTTGGGCACGGAGAACGCGGTGATGCTGGGCGCCAGATTACCAAGCAGGGGGCGGGCCATCACCTTGGCGGCGCCGAAGCGCAGGAACATCTTGTCCGACAGCTCATAGACGACGTTCACCGACGGCAGGGTGTCGTCATAGTCGTTGGTCGCCGAGACCTGACGCGCCGTCGTGGTCAGCCCGCTCGATTCCAGTTCAGTCAGGGCGTAGCGCACCCCGACATTACCGCGCAGGCGTCGATCGAACAGCAGGGTGTCGAAGTCGGCTTGCAGGTAGAAGCTGGTGTCGGTCTCGTCGACGCCGAATGAGCTCGCCGGGCTGCGCAGCTTGGACAGCCGCCAGTCGCCCCATTTGTTGATACAGTCGCAGGTGAAGCCGAACCTGTTGTCGAAAGCCTGCAGATTGGGCGCCCAGAAGGACGTCGGCATGCCGTTGGGCACATCCAGACCCTGCCCCCAGGAAATCAGCTGACCCATGTCCTTGACGGTTGTGGGCGAGCCTCCCTCGAGCAGACTGGGGTTGACGGTATCCCCAATCAGACGCTCGGCCTGGCTGGTGCTGAAGCCGAACTGCCGCTGGCCGCCTCCGAACTTCAGGGTGATGTTGTCGTTGGCCTCCCAGGCGAAGTCCAGTCTGCCGCCGCTGTAGGTATTTTCGACAGAGCGACGGTAGTTCCTCAGGGCCGAGAAGCCCTTCACGAAATCCCACTTGGTCGGATCGGCTGTGTCGAACCCGAAATTCATCAGCGGGAAGTCGCCGCCGCCACGAGCATCATAAACGAAGTAGTCGTTGCCGGCCGTGCCGTTGCCGGAGTCCAAGCGGGTGAACTCAGCCAGCAGGCCCTGGCTCTCGTTGGTCGACTTCGAGGCGCCGTAGGTAAAGTTCAGGCGCAGCCTGTCGGTGAACTGGTGATCGACATTGATCGACAGCTGCTGAAACTCGGTCGTGAAGGTCCCTGAGTCGGCCGCTGAGCGGAAATCGACATTGCCCAGCTTCAGATAGGTCGCCTGGCTGCCGTCGTCGCTGACGGCGGCGTCGATCAGTCGCGTCGCGGGCCGGCCGATGAAGGCGCCGCGCATGGCCAGGCCGTAAGGGTCATTGATGTAACCAGGGGACAGCGGATTGTTGTAGTATTCATAGACGTCCAGGTTGTTGGGATTGAAGCTGAAGCCGTAGCCTGGGACGAGCGCGCCGCCATTCTGGGACTCCCCGCAATCGATGGCGTCCCGGATCCGGTTCCCGTTGGATCCCGTTAGGACGGGCTGCGAGGTGCAGGTCGAATAGAGGGCGCGCCTCTGGGCCGCAGACCCCTGGTTCGTATTGACGGTTCCCGGGCTGGGCGCGCCCGGGCGCGCGGTATTGTAGCTGTAGTTGGTGGCGTTGGGGATCACGCCGGAGGTATTGTTGCGGTTCAGGCCAACCGGGACGATCTGATAGTTGACCGAAGAGCTGTCGAACCTGGAATAGAGGCCATCGACACTGACGGTCGTCCGGTCGGTCGGTCGCCACTGGGCGCCGAGCGTCAGGCCCAGCCGCTCCTGTTCGATCTCGCGGTGATTGATCGTGGGCAAGGCGGGGATACGCACCAGAGATCCACGTCCGTTGCCGTTGATCAGGGCGTAGGCGGCGGGATCCGACCCGGTCATCAGGGCCAGGGCATTGGGGTTGGTGACGTTGGGAATCGTCGTGCCGATGGGACGTGCGAAGCCCTGGTATTCCGATCCGGCCGGGGTGCTGGTGCCCTGGAAGGTGGCGCCGCGGTAGGCGTAGTCGCTCTGCCCCGGACCGCGCTCGTAGCTGTCGCTGATCGAGTTGCGCTTGTTATAGGCGACCGAGCCGAGGATTCCGAACTCGCCGATGTGGTTGAACCGCCAGCGATCGGAGATCAGCCCCGCCACGCGCGGATTGTTGGTCTCGCCGTTGGCGTAATAGGCGTCCTGGACAGAAAGGCCGAAACGCCGACCCGGGAAATTGAACGGGCGACCGGAAACCAAATCGACGGTGGCGCCGAGCGCGCCTTCGTCGGTCTCGGCCGAGGCCGTCTTCTGAACCTTGAGGGAGCTGAACAACTCCGAAGCAAAGGTCGAGAAATCGAAGCCGCGGCCCCGGTTGGGACTGGAGCCGGAGTCGTTCGAACCGGCAGTCGACAGGGTTTCAAGGCCGTTCAGCCGTACCCGGGTGAAATCCCCGCCCAGGCCCCGGACCGAAATTGTCCGGCCCTCCCCGTTGTCCCGGTCAATCGAAACGCCAGGCAGACGTTGCAGGGACTCGGCCAGATTGGCGTCCGGGAAGTCGGCGATGTCCTCCGCGTTGATGGCGTCGACCATGACATTGGAGTTGCGCTTGGTGTCGAGCGCCCGGCGAAGCGAAGCGCGGATGCCGGTCACCACGACTTCCTCGACCTCGCTGGCTTGGGAGTCGGCCGCCGGCTCGGCGGTTGGCGGTGTTGTCTGGGCTTGGGCCGCACCCGCCATGAGGAACCCCGACGCCATGACGGCGATCAGAGACACTGAAGACAACAAGCCGCTGTTCTGCTGAGTATTTTTCACTGCAAATCCCTCCTGGAGCGCCGGCTCTTGTGGGCCCGGTCACTGTTTCTGATGCGGGCGACAGCCCTTGGTCACAGTCGGCGGGAGATTGACACCGGTGTCGCCTCTCCCCGTGCTTCGGCCGTGTTTGTTCAGGAGGCCAAGCGTCCGTCACGCTGACTTGATCTGTTCCTGAGCTTCACTCCGACCCGGTCTTGACGCCGGTGGCACGAAGCGACGGTAGCCATATAATAATACAATTCAAGTCATCCACGGCAGAATTGTGTTGGGCCGGGATTGTTTGTATCCTGGTCAAAACAGTTCGGGCTCGAACAGCCAGTCTTCAGTCCGCCGCAGCCGTTGCACTTTCCGCAACCCGTCCATGGTGCGGTTCGCACCATCAGTCGCGCGCTTGGCGCCCGCCGATCAAAGTCGGATACGCGCCACGAGCAGTCATTGGCTTGCGTCCGAAAACTGGACACGGTGCGCCGACTGCTTCCGACCCATAGCGGTCCTCCGATTAGGAAGGTCGCCGCCATTCAAGCGGCACAGAAACCTGTCGCCCAGCTTGTGAGGTATCAGCCGCAAAGTGACCGGATAAGCACCGTCCCCACTCTGTGAGCCGCGCATTGCTGCTCCTCACGGCGACGCATTGGCCCAAGCGACCGTCGTCCCTGACCCAACAGTTAAGAAGCACTGATCCGTCAGGAATGTCGGTCACCGCTGGCTGGCATTGAGCCAATTCACTGGATGAAGGGACGCGCGTCCAACGCCCCCGCTCAACTGCCTTCTCCGGGTTGGAAGGAGAGAAAGCACTGACGACAAACCACGCCGCTGCGGCAACAACGCTAATGTGGATTGCTGGCCTCATTCCAAAACATACGCATATCGCAGGTCCGCTTTCCACCCGTTGCAGACATTGCGGAAATCTAGTTTTTGCCAGTTCACCCCATTCAACCTGACTTGCGATCGTCGGCTGGATAGGCACCGCAACCTGCGGGTGGTCACGGCTGCTATTTGGTCACGGGCGCCGCCGGACTCATGTCCACAAAAATGTGCCGCATGGTGATCGGAAGGTTGCCGGGCGCCTGCAGTACTTGATTGCCGAGCACCGCCAGAGCATCAGCGTGGCCCGGAAGGGTCTTCAGCTCTGCCGCCACCCCGAAGTCTTTCTGCGCACGCGTTCCGATGGTGGCGGTCACGGCGTCGATCGGTCCGGCGAGCACGTAGCCGAGCATGAACCCGAAGGCGTGGCCGGTCGCATATTGGCCGTTGGTGAAGCGCACGAGGCCATCTGCGACGTAAGACGCGTTCAAGCCGCTGAATGCGGCTCCCGCGCCCACGCGTTTGCATTCCACCGCCACATAATCGTCCTCGTCGCCGAATTGGCGCGCGAACTTGAAGCTGATGTCGATGCGCCCCTTGATCGAGGCGTCCGACGTCGACATGTCATCGATCTCGACCTCGCCCCGGATCTCGACATTGGTCAGGCCGAGCGTCTTTTTCACCTTCCGAATGGCTTTGCGCACCTTGATGGTGATCGGCACTTCCCATTCGCCCGCAACGAGCTCGGCTCTCGCCGCCTTCGCTCCCTGGCAGGTCAGGTCGATAACGGTGGCGATCTCGTCCTCGGAAAGTCCAAACGGCGGCGTGCCGATCGGTTGATCAGGCGCCAACTGCATGCGCCCCCCGAAGCCAGTGGTCCGCCAGCACGAGATCAGCATCGTTCAAACCTGCAGCGCGGTCCCAACACCGCGTTTCGCTCGGCTTGAGTACGTAGAGCGCGTCCCCGACATAGAGTCGCATCTGACGGCGCTCGTTCAGATAGGGCGGCAGATCGGCGCCCGCATTACCCAGCAACCGCTCGGCAAGGCCCTCTAGCTCGACGCCGTCCGAAACATGGACGATCGGCATGTCGGGTCTGCCCGGCGCCATGTGCAACCGGATAGCCGTCAAACCCGGATCCCCTGACGTCCAGCTCGCGCGCGCCAACGGCCGACTGAAGACCGTGGCCTCGAGGTGCCGTTCGCCCCGCGCCCTCAGGAACCGGTCGATGACTTGGGTGAGTTGGGCGGCGTAGGCGGTCAGGGTGTCACGCGACGGCGGCTGAACGAACCGTCGCCGCTCGCCGCTGCTTTCGAACACAAGCATTCGCGCCCGGGCGATACTGTCGACTGTCAGAACGGTCTCATCGGGATCCAGGTCGTAGAGATCTGCGACGGCTTGGTCGAGGCGGGCAAGCGCGTCCGGCGTAGCGACCTCCGCCGCCGCAGCCTCCGCAGTGATCACCGCGTCCAGCCGCTCGGGCTCGATGGCGGAGAGATCCGGCACCCGCAACGTCATCAGATCCTTGGGCTCGACCGTGGATCGTTCGAGCCCCCACCCTCCCCCGGCTAGGGCGAGCTGGAAGGCCGTCACGCTGGAGTTGAGGATACCGCTGAGGACGTGGGCCCAGCGTGGATTCCGCCCCTTGAACGACACGCCGAAGAAGCTCTCACTGTAGAGAAGGTCGCCGGAATAGACTGCAGCGCTGTAGCGGCCGCGCTCGCCTGCAGCCGTGAAGTTGCCCTTCGGACAGATGAGTATCGGCCCCTCGAACAGGGATGGGTTTCGCGTGCGCTGAAGCCGCTGGTGACGGAATTCGCCGAAGCGGGCCGGATCCAGCCGGAATGCTGAATAGGCGTGCGCCTCTAGGACCGGCAGGTGGTAGTAGGCGTCTGGCGGGGTCATGGCCGATGGCCCATGAACCTGGAAGCCTTGCCCCCGTCGCTCGGCCCGCAGGTAGTCCGCACGGTCGAGCAAATCCGCGAGCAGCAGGTGCTCCCGCTCGAGCCGATCGATCAGCCAGACATCGCGCGCACCGCCGAACGCCGCCGCCTTGAGGACCGCCGGAGACTGGAGGATGCGGGCCAGAGGCGTGGGCCGCAACTCCCCCGGACCGATGTGGACTATACCGCTGCGACGGAAATCCGGCGTCCAGGGTGCCGATCCGACGAGGACTTGCTCGGGCCCCGGCATCAGGGCGCATCGAGCGAAGAAGAGAAGCGCCGGACTCACCGCGTCCGGAAAGAGGTTCTCGCGTCGCAGCGCCGAGAGATTGACGAGTGCCGTCGGCTTCAGCGTTTCCAGCAGGGCGTTACGCGCCTCGACCGCATGCTCCTCGCGCGAGAAGAAGGGCGAGGCCTTCATGACCATGCCGACCCGGCCGTCGCCGCCCGCGAGCTCGGCGGCTCGGCGCAGGAACAATTGATCAGGGCTGCGACGCGGACGCGGCGGGGCCGCGCCCCTCCGCCCCCTGGGCGTCGATCGGGTGCTGTCGAAAGTCCAGGGCGGATTGCCCACTACCGCCGCGAAGGGTCTGGCGGATACCTCCTCCGGCAAGATATCCAGGGCGTCGGCTTCGAAGAGGGTGCGCCCGATCAGGCGATGGAACTTCAGGTCCGCGAGATCGTCGATCGGATCGGTGTCGAGCTCCAGGGCCGCGAGATAGAGGCTGAAAGCGGCGATCCCGAGCGCCGAACGGTTGATGTCGACGCCATAGACCTGATCGTAGAGGACGGCGCGGATCTCCTCGCGCCGCGGCGGCCGATGGCCGGCCCGCTTCCAGACCAATCGGCGAAACGCCTCTACGAGAAAGGCTCCGGACCCGCAGGTCGGGTCGATCACGCGCGCGTAGCCTCCAAGATCCTCAAAGACAGGGTCCAGCGTCAGATGGACCAGTTCGATCGGCGTATAGTGGAGACCCTGGGCCTCCGCCTCCTTCGCCGCCGAAGTCCGGGCGAACTGCTGATAGATGGCGCTGATCAGATCGACGGGAATGGCGTCGAACCGGAAGCGGAAGAGACGCCCCTGCCCCTTGTCCTCGGGTGACAGACTGCGGCCCGCCACGAAGTCGCGCAGCAGGCCGAGATGGCGCTCGCTCAGACGCGCGCGCTCCGCTCCGGGATCATCCATCGGAAAGAGATCGCCGTTGAAACTGGCGCGCAGCCAGTCGAACAGGGCGAACGCGCCCTGGGTCGTTTCGAACACCTTGGCCAGATCTGTCGGCAAGGCCTTGGGCCAGAACTGCGAGACGATCTGCCGGTCCAGCAGATACCAGCTGAAAATGCACCGGCCGATTAACCGTTGGGCCAAATCACGCGAGGCTTGGATCTCGGCCTCCACGGTCAGGTCTTGCGGCTCTCGCGGTGGCAGCGCAGTCAGAAGAGACTCGAGCGCCCGGATCTCCTTTAAGAGCTCCTGATCGACCCTGTGTTTCCGATCGATCTTGCGGCCGATCGGGCTCGACCAGAAGGCGCCGGTCTCTGTCGCCAAACGGCCGCACGCCGCCTCCAGCGCCTCAAGAGCGTCGGGATCGAGACCGAAAACGCCGATCGGATGGACGCCTCCGGCCGAATCGCCGGCGTGCGGTGCCCGATAACAGTCATAGAGCTCGACACAGGTCGGGGTGACGATCCACAGCAGGGGTGCCACGCCGACGTTCCAGGCCGCCTCGTGCCACGCTAGGACCTCACTCTGGGCGGGCTGCCGATCTGTAGCGTCCTTGAAGATGGCGAGGGTTGCGTTGCGACTCCGGAAAACGGCGTCGGCCTCGAGACCGACGCGCCGGTCCTCGAACACCGTCCGGGCCTGAAGCGCGGCCTTATCGTGACGCTGCAGGAGACCGGGCGCGGGTCGTCCGTCGCCCGCTAGGAAGCCGGTGGCCTTCAGCACATGGGTGAACAGCGACGTCACGCCCGCCGCCAGTTGGCTTGCGGATGCGGGATCTCATCGATCATCGGCCGAGCCCCGCCGACGGGCCGGGCGCCGACGGCGGTGACCGGAAACAGTTCAAACTGACCGTCAGCTGCCGGCCTGGGCAAGGGCAACCCTTGGCTCAACACGGCCAGATGAGCGTTCAGCGGGGCGACGATAGCCTGTTCCGCCTCACCCGTTGTCTCGCCGACGGGGATAAGGGCCCATCGGTCTGCATCGTAGATCACCAGAGCCCGGCCCCACAGGCTGATGAAGGAGGTCTTCTCGAGTTCGGCGCGGAGCCCCGCAAACACAGCCCGGTGATGCTCCAGCTCGATATGAAACCGCTCGCGCAGGGCCACGGCGAGCCTCAGCACTAGAAGGGTCTGCCATGCATACTGGGCCGGCGCGCCCCTGCCCCGGCTTTGGACGTCCGCCGGAATCAGCGCACGACGGGTCGTCCATTCCCGCAGCTGCTCGGTGGAGAGCTCGGTGAGCTGGATCGCCTGACGTGTGGACACTAACCGCATAGCCGCCCCCGAGATCGGGTATGGCGCCCGATCTTAGCCCTCCTTGCCTATATCTTGGGCCTGCGGAAGTAAACCTGATGCGGGCAGCTAAGGGCTGATGCACGGAGTCGATCCCGCGCAGGCGCCAAACAAAGCCGACCGCCTCAGGGATTGCCACGCCGCCAACTGGCTGGTCGATCCGCGCCTCGATGACGCCGTGGCGCTTGTACGGCGTTCGGACGCCAAGTTTCGCGATCCGACGCATTCTCCAGAATGTGGTCGCACGATCGGATCGCTTGCCCGTCCAGAGCACGGTTCATCAAGGACCCGCTTTTCTAGGATAGACGTGGGCGAAGAATTCGTCGTTCGAGGCCAACTGCGGCTGGACTGCGTTTTGTCGAATCTCGACCATCACCTGTCGATCTCAATGACGGCTGCATCGATCAGAACGATTCCCGACATGGCAGACGGTGTAACCGGGCGGCCACTGAGCGATGGCGGTCGCCGAAAGCGGACGTTGCCATCCGCCGCTTTGAGCCCAAAGCGGCTGTCGCTCACGAACATCTGAGAAGCCCCAACAGAAGACATTCGCCCGCGTACGGACAACGGACATTCGGGCGGGCCCTCGCGCCGCGTCAGCGGGCTTCGCCAACCCTTCGGCTCAGCTCCGGAAAGACCTTTCCGACCTTGGACAGCAGGTAGTCGCCGTAGGTCCCTTCAAAGGTGTGGACGCTTTCTCCGTCCCAGCGCTCGGCGCGGTCCGCCGCGATACGGTCACGGCCCGAGGTCGAGGGCAAGGGCTGCATCGGCGCCGCGAAGTCCGGGTCGAAGAACAGGGGAAACGACAACCGGTCCTGGCCACTGACGTTGCGCACCCGGTGCGGCGCCGAGCGGAACCGACCGCCGGTCAGCCGCTCCAGCATGTCCCCGACATTGCAGACCAGGGCGCCGCCGATCGGCGGAGCGTCGATCCATCCCTCCCGGGTCCTGATCTGCAGCCCGCCGTGCCGGTCCTGCGCCAGCAGGGTCAGAAGGCCGTAGTCGGTGTGCTCGCCGACGCCCCAGGCCAATCGCCATTCCTCGCCGCCCGGATCTCGGCCCGGATAGTTGAAGATGCGGAACAGGACGGTCGGTCTGTCGGTATAGGTTCGGGCGAAATAGTCGGCGTCCAGGCCGAGGGCGAGCGAGACGCCCCTCATCAGATGCGCCGCCGCCAGCGTCGTCTGGCTCATATAGGCTTCGACGGCGCCGCGTAGACCGGCCGGCACGGTCGGCCAGAGGTTGGCCCCGTGCATCGGCAGCCCCGCCCTGACGCGGGGATCGTCGTCGGACAGTTCCGTCCCGAAATAGACGCCTTCCTTCAAGTCGGGCCGCCCCGAGGTCAGTTCGCCGCCCGTCGGGAAATAGCCACGCCAGGCCCGGCCGCCATGGACCATGGCGATCTTCATCTTCTCCTCGACCGGCAGTTCGAAGAAGGCGCGGCTCTCGGCCTCCAGCGTATCGAGCGTGTCCCGGGTGACGCCATGGCCGGTCAGATAGAAGAAGCCGAAGGTCTCGCACGCGGCGGCCAGGGCGGCGGCGATCCGTTCGTGTCCTGTCCCGTCGGATGGATCCAACAGGGCGCTCATGTCGATGATCGGCAGGGTCTGGGTCACGACAGCCTCGCTCGCGTGGTCAGTGACAGTATGCGCCCCTTCTCCCGCCGACCAGCGCGTCAATCGCGACGGGCCGCCTCGGCCGCGCGCAGGACGCGCAGGAAGTTGCCGCTCCAGATGGCGTCGATCTGGGCCTCGGTATAGCCGCGCTTGAGCAGTTCGGCCGTGACGTTCGGCGCCTCGGCTTCGCTGTCGAAGCCCGTGATCCCGGCGCCGTGGTCGAAATCCGTGCCGATCCCGACATGCTCCCAGCCGATCCGCTTCGCCACATAGTCGATCTGCTTCACGAAATCGGCCACCGTCGCGCGCGGCAGGACCGGGGTCAGGTCATCGAGGAAGGCCTGCTGCGGCGCCGACGCCAACCCGCCATAGCCGTCGTTGGGCGAAACGAAGGTCGCCGGCAGGCCGTGCCGCACTCGCACCGCGGCGATCCGTTCGTGTGTGGCGGCGTCCGGCGTGACCAGATAGCTGTTGAACGGCGTCAGCTGCACCACCCCGCCATTGGCCTTGATCGCGTCGAGTTCGGCGTCGCTCAGGTTGCGGCTGTTGTCGACCAGGGCGCGGGCGTCCGAATGGGTGGCGGCGACCGGGGCCCGGGTCAGTTGCAGGGTCTGCAGCAGCGCCTCCGTCGACAACTGCGACACGTCGATGAGCACGCCGAGATCGTTCAGCCGGGTCACCGCCTGCCGCCCGATCGGAGAAAGGCCATGGTGCTCGGCGACAGGGCCCTCACCCGGCCGCGAGGAGTCCGACCAGCCGTTGTGGCCCGCATGGTTGAAGGCGAAGACCCGCACGCCGTCACGATAGAGGACGTCGATCTGTCCGAGATCATCGCCGAGCGATCGGGCGTTCTGGAAGCCGATCAGGACGGCGACCTTCCCCTCCCCGGCCAGCCGGACGACGTCGTCGGCGCTGAGGGCGATGCCGACACGGGCCGGATTGTCGGCGGCGAAGGCGCGGATCTTCGCCAGTTTCGCGTCGACCTCCGCGCGCGCGGCCTGGACGTCGGCGGCGTCGCGCGGCCCCGGCCCGACGGCGAGGGAGAAGACCACCGCATCGACGCCGCCCCGCGTCAGATGATCGAGGTCAGCCCGCGATCCGCCGCCGGGCAGATAATAGCGCGCCGGGGTCGACGGCAGCAGGATGTCGGCATGGCTGTCGAGCACCAGGGCTCGCGTGTGGACGGTCGCTGCGTCGGGCGTCTGGGCCACGGCCTGTCCCATCGCGAACAGGAGAGTGGCGGCCGCCACGCCGAATAGAAAACGCGAGGTCATCTGGATGTCCGGGGTTCAGAAGAGGGAAAGATCGGCCGCGGTCCTGCCCGCCCGAAGGGAGCGCCGGCCATTGCAAGCGGGGCGCTGACCTTTGTACCGGGCTCAGCTTTCGCCGACCGGGGCACATGGATGGTCCAGGCGCCGAGTGTGGCGGACTCGACCGGCACCCGCAGCCGCGCGCATTTCCCAGGCCGCGCGGTCATGTCAGGAGCCCGAGGCGATGATCGCCCGCGCCTTGCTGGAAAGCCGGCGTCTCCGCGGTGCGACAGGCGCGGCAGGCGTCGCGCGAGCATCGGCGGGGGCCTCGAGGGCGACGACGAGCCGGGAAATCAGGGCCGAACCGCCGTGCGTGAAGAGGGTGACGCGTATGAGGAGCCTCGAAGGTTTGCCCCTTCCTGATGCTACCGGACGCCAGCGTGGCCAATCGAGATCGGCTCGCAATCAATGTAGTTTCGCTAAATCACCCCTCCCCGCGGCCTTTCAGGCCGAGGTGCAGAACCTCTGCCGTCCCCTGCAGTTTTTCTGGCTCGATCCTCTTGATTGGAACCGCCATAGGTCCAGCGTTCCTTCTCGGAGCGTTTCCTCCCTCGAAACTTCAGGCCGCGTCGCTGGACGCGGCCTTTTTTTCGTTCGGGCCCTTGTCCGCCGGCCGTCGGCTCCCTGCGCAGCATGGGATTTAGTGTTTCTGGGCCGAGCCTCAGGACTTCTGATGAGGCCGTTTCAGCACCTCAGGCTAAGACGGCCTCGTTCCTCGGAACGCTTAATCTCGCACTCAAGGCCGCGTCATATCCCGGGCGCGGCCTTTTTGCCTCAAGTGGTCTGTGAGAGTTTTTCACGTCGCCCTATTGGGCCTGCCGGGCGTGTGCGGAATGACGGGTTCTCTTCCGGCTGGAGCATTTCTATAAGACTCGGCCCGAAACCCGAGTCGTCGCCCATGTCCGCCGCCACCGTCATCGACCTGATCGGCGACACGCCCCTGATCCGGCTGCGCGCCGCATCCGAGACGACGGGCTGCGAGATCTTCGGCAAGGCGGAGTTCCTGAACGCCGGCCAGTCGATCAAGGACCGCACGGCTCTGGGCCTTGTCCAGGACGCGCGCGCCCGCGGTCTGCTGCGCCCAGGCGGGACGATCGTGGAGGGCACGGCGGGCAATACCGGAATCGGCCTGGCCCTCGTCGGCGCGGCCCTCGGCCATCCTGTCGTCATCGTCATGCCGCGCAGCCAGACGGCGGAGAAGAAGCAGGCGGTGCGGATGCACGGCGCTCGTCTGGTCGAGGTCGACCCCGCCCCCTTCGCCAGCCCGAACCATTTCGTCCACTTCTCGCGCCGTCTGGCCGAGGACCTGAACGCCAGCGAGCCGAACGGCGCCTGGTACGCCGACCAGTTCGACAATCCCGCCAACCGCCGCACCCACTATGAGACCACGGGCCGCGAGATCTGGGAGCAGACGAACGGCAAGGTCGACGGCTTCGTCTGCGCGGCCGGGACCGGCGGCACCCTCGCCGGGGTGTCGCAGTATCTGCGCGAGCGAAACCCCGACGTGGCGATCGGCCTCGCCGATCCGCCGGGCGCGGCCCTCTACAGCTGGTTCACCGAGGGCGTGCTGAAATCCGAAGGCAGCTCAGTGACCGAGGGCATCGGGGTCAACCGGATCACCGGCAACCTCGAAGGCGTCACCGTCGACCACGCCTGGCGGATCGAGGACGCCGAGGCCCTGTCCCTGCTGTTCGATCTGGTGGTGCACGAGGGGCTGACGCTGGGCCCGTCCAGCGGCGTCAATATCGCCGGCGCCATCCGGCTCGCAAAGGCGCTCGGCCCCGGCAAGACCATCGTGACCGTCCTGTGCGATCCGGGTCAGCGCTATGCGGGCAAGATCTATAATCCGGCCTTCCTGCGCTCGAAAAATCTTGCCGTGCCGGACTGGCTGGAGGGGCTGTGACCGACGCCGACGTCATCCCGGGACGCAAGCTCCCGCCCCTCAACGCCCTGAAAGCTTTCGAGGCCTGCGCGCGGCATCTCAGCGTCTCGCTGGCCGCGCGTGAACTGGGCGTGACGCCGGGCGCCGTCAGCCAGCAGATCCGCGTGCTCGAGGATCATGCCGGCGGGCCGCTGTTCAAGCGCGATTCCGGCGTCACCGCCCTGACCACCCTCGGGGCGACGCTGCAGCCGGTGCTGCGCGAGGCGTTCGAGCATCTGAAGCGCGCGGCCGACATCGTCTATGGCGCGGGCGTGCGCCAGTCGCTGACGGTCAGCGTGCCGCCGTCCTTCGCCAACCGCTGGCTGGTGCCCCGTCTCGCCCGCTTCTCCGCAGACCATCCCGAGATCGAGGTCTGGGTCTCCGCCGACATGCAGCTGGCGGACGTGGCGGGGGGCCGGGCCGACGTCGCTGTCCGGTATGGCCATGGCGACTATCCGGGCGTGCGCACCGAGACCCTGCTGGACGGCGGCGTCCTGCCGGTATGCAGCCCCGAGCTTCTGAAGGGCGAATACCCGCTTCACCGGCCGGCAGACCTCGCCCACCACACCCTGATCCACGTCAGCCCCAGCCCGATGGAAGAGCCCCGGCCCGACTGGTCGAGCTGGCTGGGCTCCCGCAAGCTCGACGCCGTCGACGCGACCGTGGGCCCCCGCTTCGACCAGACCGCCTTCGCCATCGAGGATGCGGCCCGTGGACGCGGCGTGGCTCTGGCGCCCCGGGCCTTCGTGACGGAGGACCTCGCCGCCGGGCGGCTGATCATTCCGTTCGCGGACGGCTATCTGCCGACGGACATGGCCTATCGGGTGGTCACCCGCCGCTCC
>FTCT01003489.1_pt1 | contig 16039 bp, 15 predicted proteins | sample 1658881 | NCBI WGS metagenome assembly FTCT01 (sample SAMEA3914864, study PRJEB12502) | metagenome | biome: forest; material: soil | place: USA | collected 2012-03-12 | depth 0.3 m | reverse complement strand
GCTCGCATGAGGAAGCCGCCGCCGAGGCCGACCGCGTCGGCTATCCGGTCGTCCTGCGCCCCTCCTATGTGCTGGGCGGACGCGGCATGATGATCGTGCACGACCGTGAGGGTCTGGACCGCTACGTCGGCGAGGCCATGCGCGTCTCGGGCGACGACCCGGTCCTGATCGACCACTATCTGAACCGCGCCACCGAGGTGGACGTCGACGCCCTGTGCGACGACGAGACCGTCTTCGTCGCCGGGGTGCTGGAGCATATCGAGGAAGCCGGCGTCCACTCGGGCGACAGCGCCTGTTCGATGCCGCCGTGGTCGCTGTCGCCGGCCGTCGTCGCCGAACTGAAGCGCCAGACCGAGGCCATGGCCCGGGCGCTCAAGGTGCGCGGCCTGATGAACGTCCAGTTCGCGATCGAGGAGCCGCACTCCGACAATCCGCGCATCTTCGTGCTGGAAGTGAACCCGCGCGCCTCGCGCACCGCGCCGTTCGTGGCCAAGACCATCGGCCTGCCGGTCGCCGCCATCGCCGCCAAGGTGATGGCCGGGGTCCCGCTCAAGTCCTTCGGCCTGACCGACAAGCCCTACGACCATATCGCGGTCAAGGAAGCGGTCTTCCCGTTCGCCCGCTTCGCCGGGGTCGACATCATCCTCGGCCCGGAAATGCGTTCGACCGGCGAGGTCATGGGTCTGGACTGGAAACGCGACGGCGAGGCTGACATGGCTCCCGCCTTCGCCCGCGCCTTCGCCAAGTCGCAGATCGGCGGCGGCACCACCCTGCCGACCTCGGGCTGCGCCTTCGTCTCGGTCAAGGATGACGACAAGCCCTTCATCACCGAGGCCGTCGCCGCCCTGATCGCGGAAGGCTTCAAGATCATCGCCACCGGCGGCACCGCGACCTGGCTCGCCGAACAGGGTCTGGCCGTGACCCCGGTCAAGAAGGTGCTGGAAGGCCGCCCGAACATCGTCGACGCGATGAAGAACGGCGAGGTCCAACTGGTCTTCAACACCACCGACGGCAAGCAGGCCCTGCAGGACAGCTTCAGCCTGCGCCGCACCGCCCTGATGATGAAGATCCCCTACTACACCACCGCCGCCGGCGCGCTCGCCGCCTCCCAGGCCATCGGGGCGATCAAGGCCGGCGAACTGGATGTGAAGGCCATCCAGGCGTACTGATCGAGGAGACTCCCATGACCGACGCCGTGCCGGACGAGAAGGGCCCCTTCCACCACGGCACGCGCGCCGATCTGGGCGTCGGCGATGAACTGGCGGCCGGGTGGAACTCGAACTACGGCTCGGGCCAGGCGGGCTCGTGGATCTATTTCTCGGGCACGCTGGAGGCCGCGATCTGGGGCGCGGAACTGGCGGCCGGCGAAGGCCGCCAGCGCATCTACCTCGTCGAGCCGACCGGCGACTGGATCGACGATCCGAACCTGACCGACAAGAAATTCCCGGGCAATCCGACCCGCTCCTACCGGTCACGCGCGCCGTTGCGGATCGTCGGCGAAATCACCGACTGGACGCCCCATCCGCCCGAACAGCTCGAAGCCATGAAGGCCCACATCGCCCGATTGAAGGCCGAGGGCGTCGAGGCGATCGACTGAGACGGGACGGTCGTCCTATCGGGTTCGCAGACTCTGAATGTACGACCAGACGTCCGTGGACGCTGCGGCCAGGGCGCTGCGCACCTCAGCCCGCGGGACGTCGTAGCGGTAAGTCGGTTCCAGCGCCGGATCGATAAAGGCCACGGCCTCAGGCCCCACCTCGACGCTGAGGATCGTATAGCCACACAGACTGAAGATGTGGTTTTCGCCACTGTCGAGCCGCTGGAGTTCTCCGAGAAGGTCCAGCAGGACATTTCCCAGATCGGTGGGATAGTACCCGAAACGCTCGCCAGAGATTGTGAAGGTCGGGTCGTATTCGGGCTGATCCTTGACGATCTCCCAGACGGTGGACCAGTTCAGTTCAGCGGGCGGCGGCTCAGAACCGCCACGCGGAATCTCCGGCTCGAATGAGACGGCGAAGGCGGTCATCCCGGCTCAAATCCCCTCGCCCGCTTCCAGATCCACGGCCTCATCGCGGCCCGCGACGATCCGCGTGGCGCCGAGGTCGGCGGTGACGTTGCCGATGGTGCGGAAGATGTCGGGCACGACCTCGACCGCCAGCAGCAGGGGCAGGACGCCGATGGGCAGGCCCATGGCCAGGCAGATCGGACCGATGGCGGCGAAGAAACTGACCTGACCCGGCAGGCCGACCGAAGCGACCGAGACGGCGATGGCGGTCAGGCCGCCCGCGACCAGGGCGCCGAGGCTGAGGTGCACACCGTACAGCTGCGCGACGTAGAGGCAGACGGCCAGGTTGGCGACCGGGCTGGTCAGGCGGAAGACGGCCACCGCCAGCGGCAGGACCAGACCGGCCGAGGCCGATGAGACGCCGAGCGTATCGCGCGCGCGCTCGACCATCACCGGCAGGCTGGCCAGGGACGACTGGGTCGAGAAGGCCACGACCTGGGCCGGGGCGACCGCGCCCGCGAACCGTCGCAGACCGATCCGGCCGAAGAGCAGGACCCCGAGGTAGACGAGGAAGATCACCCCGATCTGGCTCAGGCAGACAATGGCGATGTAGTGGCCCAGCACGCCCGCCGCGCCGACGCCGGCGCGCAGGCCCACGCCGAGCGCCAGGGCGAAGACCCCGAACGGCGCGGCCAGCAGCACCCAGTGGACGATGACCACCATGGCCTCGGCCGTGGCCTCGAAGAAGGCCGAGAGCGGCTGACGCAGCCGGCTTTCCAGCCGGGTCGCGGCGAAACCGAAGGCGATGGCGAAGACCACGACGCCCAGCACCCCGTCCTCGGCCGCGGCCTTGATCAGGTTGGAAGGGGCGAGGCTGTTGAGGAAGGCCTGCAGCCCGTCAGTGCGCGCCGCCTCGCCGACGGTGGCGGCGGTGTCGGCGGGAATGCCGGCCAGAAGGGCGCGCCCAGCCTCGGGATCGATGGGCCACAGGTTCAGCAGGCCCAGCCCGGCGACGATGGCGTAGACCGTCGCCCCGACCAGCATGATGGTAAAGACCAGCAGGGCCTTGGCCGCGAGCCGCCCGGTCGAGGCCGCATCGGCGATGGAGACGATCCCGGTCACCAGCATGGCGAAGACCAGGGGGATGACGGTGATCCTCAGCGCGTTCAGCCAGACCCCGCCAAGAGGCTCGATGGCGGTGACGATTTGCTCCACGCCGGACCCTTGCGACAAGGCGCCGACGGCCAGTCCGAGCACGAGGGCGACGACCACCCAGAGGCTGAGGGAGGTGAACAGGGTGCGCAGGCGTGAAGAGCTCATCCGACAGGCTTAGCACTCCCGTCGCGGGAAGCCACCCGCCGACGGTTGTTCGGCACTATCGCGCGGCCAAGCTCATGGTAGGGTTCAGGAATGCGCCTTTCGACCGCCGTTCTCGCCGCCGTCGCCGCCCTGGTTTCAGGCAGCGCGCTCGCGTCCGCGGCCGTCGCCCAGACACCGACGACAGCCGCGGCGGCCCCCGCGGGCCGGACCTGGGCCAATCCGGTCGATCTCGACTACAAATACAGCTTCGAACAGACCCATCAGGGCATCAGCTACCGGACCGGCGGCGACCCGACGATCGTTCTGCACCGCGACCGCTACTACCTCTTCCAGACGGCGGCGGACGGCTACTGGACCTCGCGCAATCTGTTCGACTGGACCTATGTCATCCCGGACCGCTGGCCGCTGGGCGCGAGCACCGCGCCCGCCGCCGCCTCGGACGACGCGGGCCTGTATCTGATGGCCTCCTCGACGGAGCCGAAGCCACTGCTGGTCAGCATCGATCCGACCCGCTCGCGCTGGGACTACCTGACCCGGGTGATGCCGCCGATCCCGGGCGCAGCGGCCAAGGGCGAGACCCCGGCGGCGGGCCAGAGCCCGGCCGGTCCCTGGGCGCCCGATCTGTTCATCGACGACGACGGCAAATGGTACGTCTACTGGGGCTCGTCCGACACCGCCCCCCTGTTCGGCTCGGAGATCAATCCGGTCCCGCCGATGGAATGGGTCGACACGCCCAAACCCTTCTTCAGCCTCGACCCCGACCGCCACGGCTGGGAGCGGTTCGGCCAGGACCATTCCGGCGGCCTGCCCGACGGGACCCCGGTGCGGCCCTTCCTCGACGGCGCCTGGATGAACCGCATCGGCGACCGGTACTATCTCCAGTACGGCGCGCCGGGGAACGGCTATAACGCTTACGGAACAGGTCTGTATGTCGGCGCCGCGCCGCTCGGGCCGTTCGAATACGCCCCCTACAGCCCGATCAGCTACAAGCCCGGTGGCTTCACCCAGGGGGCGGGCCACGGCTCGACCTTCCAGGACCGCTACGGCAACTGGTGGACGACCGACTCTTCCTGGGTCGGGGTCAACTGGAGCTTCGAGCGGCGCATCGGCCTGTATCCCGGCGGTGTCCATCCGGACGGCCAGATGTGGTTCACCAGCCGCTTCGGCGACTTCCCCCAGCGCCAGCCCGACGGGCCGGTCGCCGATCCCGACAGCCTGTTCACCGGCTGGATGCCGCTGTCCTATCGCGCCAAGGCCACGGCCTCCTCGACGCTCGAGAACTTCAGCGCAGACCGGGCGACCGACGAGGATCCGCGCACCTTCTGGGTGGCGGCGAACGGCACCGCGGGCCAGACCCTGACGCTCGACCTCGGCGCCGCGAAGACGGTGCAGGCGGTGCAGGTCAATTTCGCCGACTATCAGGCCGGCATCTTCGCCGAGCTACCGGGCCTCAGGACCCGGTTCCGCATCCTGTGGTCCGCCGACGGCGAGGACTGGTCGACCTTCGCCAGCCGCATGGGCTCGGAGCGCGACAGCCCCAACGCCTATGTCCAGGGCGAGCGGCCCGTCCGCGCCCGCTATATCCGCTATGAACATGGCGAGGCGCCGGGCGCCCATCTGGCCATCGCCGACCTGCGCGTCTTCGGCAATGCGACGGGTCCCGCCCCGGCGGCGCCGGCGAACGTCGTGGTCAAGCGCGGCGAGGACCAGAGGAACGCCGTCGTCACCTTCGACACGGTCCCCAATCCGACCGGCGGCCGCATCCTGGGCTACAACATCCGTTGGGGCGTGAAGCGCGACCGGCTGCACCTGACCTATCAGATCTGGGCCGACGACCTGGCCGCGCGCGGCGGTTCGGTCGAGATCCGGGCGCTGAACGCCGGGGTCGACTACGCCTTCGCGGTCGAGGCTTTCGGCGACACCGGCGTCTCGCCGCTCAGCGTCGTGCTCGACGTCCCGGCCGCGGCCGGGACGGTGCGCGAGCCTGACCCGCCCGTCACCGGCCTGCCCCAGCCCGCCGATCCCGGTCCGCCGCCCGCGACCGGCACCGTCGTGACCCGCATCCCGCCCGTCTACATCAGCGGCGCCCCGCCGGTGACCGGCGCGCCCCTGCCCTCGACCGGCGCCGCGACGCCCCCGGCGACCTCTCCGGCCGCGACGCCTTCGACCACGCCCCCTCCCTCTCCTGCTCCCAAGCCCAAGGACGACTGATGCGCGCACTGATCCCGACGACCGCCGCCCTTCTTCTCCTGGCCGTCGCCGGGTCGGCCAGTGCCCAGAGCGACGCCGACGGCGCGCTGAAGTCGTCGATCCTCGCGGACTATGACGCTCGCCTCGCCGCCGTCTTCGACGACTTCCACCGCCACCCCGAGCTGTCGGGTCTGGAGACGCGGACCTCGGCCCGAATGGCCGAGCTGCTGACCGGGCTCGGCTATGACGTGACCACCGGCGTCGGCGGCACGGGCGTGGTCGCGGTGCTCCGGAACGGCGCGGGCCCCACCGTCCTGATCCGCGCCGACATGGACGGCCTGCCGCTGCAGGAGGCCTCGGGCCTGCCCAACGCCTCCACCGCCCGCCAGGTCGATTCCGACGGGACCGAGAAGCCGGTCATGCACGCCTGTGGCCACGACGTGCACATCACCGCCCTTGTCGGGACGGCGCGCCAGATGATGGACCGCAAGGCCGACTGGTCCGGCACCCTGGTCCTGGTCGTCCAGCCGGCGGAGGAGCGCATCTTCGGCGCCCGGACCATGGTCAACGACGGCCTCTACACCCGCTTCCCCAAGCCGGACTATGCGCTGGCCTTCCACGTCGCCGCCCAGCTGGAAGAGGGCAAGGTCTCGGTGCCGCTCGGCATCCACTCGTCCAGCTCGGACGGGGTTGAGATCGTGGTCCACGGCGTCGGGACCCACGGCGCCTATCCCCACCTCGGCGTCGATCCGATCGTGGTCGCCTCCTCGATCGTGATGAACCTGCAGACCCTGCGCAGCCGCACGGTCAACCCGCTGGAGGGCGCGGTCGTCACCGTCGGATCGATCCACGGCGGCATCAAGAACAACATCATCTCCGACCGCGTCGACATGCAGCTGACGGTCCGCGCCGACAGCCCCGAGGTCCGCACCCTGCTGCTGGACGGCATCGACCGCGTCGCGCGCGGCTCGGCCATCGCCCTCGGCGTCCCCGAGAATCTTCTGCCCACCGTCACGCGCTCGACGCTGGAGACCACCCCCGCCACCATCAACGACGGCCCGACGGCCCAGCGCGTGCGCGACGCCATCGCCGCCGCCATGGGCCCCGAGGTCCTCTCCGACGAGCCGCGCGGCGGCATGGGCGCCGAGGACTTCTCCTATTTCGTCACGCCCGAGAGCGGGGTGAAGGGCGTCTATTTCGACGTCGGCGGTACGCCCGCGGCCGAGGTGGAGACCGCCGCCGGCCACCACTCGCCCCTGTTCAAGATCGACGCCAAACCCTCGGTCACCACCGGCGTGGAAGCCATGACCGTCTCGGCCCTGGCCCTGCTGGCGAAGAGCTGATCGCGATCCGCGCGGGGAGGCTTGCCCTCCCCGACGTCAACCGGCCTAGTGTCCGGAAAATATCAGGAAACGCGCCATGATCACCGTCCACCACCTGAACAACTCCCGCTCCCAGCGCGTGCTGTGGCTGTTGGAAGAGCTGGGCGTGCCCTATGAGGTCAAGCGCTATGAGCGGAACGCCCAGACCATGCTGGCCCCGCCCGAGCTGCGCGCCATCCATCCGCTGGGCAAGTCGCCGGTGATCGAGGAGAACGGCGTGGTCACCGCCGAGACCGGCGCCATCATCGAACAGATCCTGGCCTCCCATCCGGGCAACGCCCTGACCCCGCCGGCGGGCAGCGAGGCGGCGCGGCGGGTGACCTACTGGCTGCACTATGCCGAGGGGTCAGCGATGACGCCCCTGCTGCTCAAGCTGGTGTTCGGCGCCCTGCCCAAGCGGTCGCCCGGTCTGGTTCGCCCTCTGGTCAACGCCATCTCCGGCAAGGCCCAGTCCAGCTTCATCGATCCCCAGATCGAGGCCCATTCGGCCTATTGGGAAGGCGAACTGTCCAAGGCGAAGTGGTTCGCGGGCGACCAGTTCACCGCCGCCGACATCATGATGAGCTTCCCGCTGGAGGCCTGTTCGGCCCGCGCGCCGTTCGGTCCGGACAAGCCGCGCTGCCGCGCCTTCCTGGAGGCGATCCACGCCCGTCCGGCCTATCAACGGGCGCTGGAACGCGGCGGGCCCTACGCCTACGCCTGAACCCGCGCTCACAAGCCCGATCACAGGCCCCATCACAGGGTCGTGCGGTGAAATGTGATCTCGATCGCCCCGCAACCGCCACTGTCGGGGCGCGTTAACCGGTCCATGCAGATCCAGACCGTTCAGATCGTCGCCGGCCTCGTCGCCGCCATCGCCTTCGTCATCGCCTTCATCTCGGCGGGAGTGGCGGTGATTTCGGCCTTCTTCGCCCTGATCGGGGCCAGCGCCATCGCCTGGCTGGTCTATACGGTCGCCAAGCGCATGCTCCTGCACCGCAGCGAGCGAAACGCGAATCCCGCCGCCTGAACCTGGCGCTGAATCCGGATAACGATGCTCGCCGCCACGGCTTGAGTTTCGACGTCAGGCGCCCTAGTCTCTTTGGCCGGTCGCGCGCGCCCAGCGACCCAGCCTACCGTATCCTCTCTCACTGCCCTCCCTCCGAATTCTCGGGCGAAACAAGAAACTCCTGATTCATATGGAAAAAGTGCCGATGACGGCCGAGGGCTACCGCGCCCTCGACGAGCAGTTGAAGCAATTGAAGTCGGTGGAACGGCCCAGCGTGATTGCGGCCATTTCCGAGGCCCGTGAACACGGTGACCTGTCGGAAAACGCCGAGTATCACGCGGCCAAGGAACGCCAGGGCTGGATTGAAGGCTCGATCGCCGAGATCGAGGACAAGATCAGCCGCGCCCAGGTCATCGACGTGACCAAGCTGTCCGGCTCCCAGGTCAAGTTCGGCGCCACGGTCACCGTGGTCGACGAGGACACCGAGGAAGAAGGCCGCTACCAGATCGTCGGCGAGCATGAGGCCGACGTGAAGGCCGGCAAGATCAGCATCTCCTCGCCGATCGCCCGCGCCATGATCTCCAAGGAGATCGGCGACGTGGTCGAGGTCAACACGCCCGGCGGCGTGAAGGCCTATGAAATCCTCAAGGTCGAGTGGAAGTAGGCCACTCTCCCGCCACTGGGCCCTTGCGGATCCAGGTCGTCTCCGACGGCCGCGCAGGTATTGAGAATCAGGCGCTGGGCCTCGCCGAGGCGATCCAGCGCCTGACGCTTGAGAACGGGGCCCCTGCTGAAATCACCATCAAACGCATCCGCTGGCGGCCCGTCTTGGATTGGCTGCCGTCGGCGTTGAAGCTTCCAGCCATGCTGGACCCGGCGTCCGACGCCCCCTTCCCCACTGAAAACGAGGCCTGGCCCGACCTGTGGATCGCCACGGGCCGCGCGACCCTGCCCCTGTCCATGGCTGTGCGGCGGCGCTCGGGCGGCAGGACCTTCGTGGTCCAGACCCAGGATCCGCGCCTGCCGCCCTCGCGCTTCGACATGGTGGTGGCCCCGGCCCACGACGGCCTGTCGGGCGACAATGTCTTCGAGATCATCGGCTCGCCCCACCGGATCACGCCCGCGCGGATCGCCGAGGCCGCCCCCGCCTTCGCCACGGCGATCGATCCCCTGCCACACCCGCGCGTCGCCGTTCTGATCGGGGGCAAGTCGAAAGCCTTCGACCTGACCGAGGCCCACGCCGCCGATCTGGCCGACCGCATCGCCGCGGCGATCAGGGCGGCGGGCGGGTCCCTCATGCTGACCTTCTCGCGTCGCACGCCCGGGGCAGCGAAGGCGGCGATGACCGCGCGGCTGTCGGATCTGCCCGGAATCATCTGGAACGGCGAAGGGGCGAACCCCTTCTTCGCCTTCCTGAACGCCGCCGACCACATCCTGGTCACGGAGGACAGCGCCAACATGGCCGCTGAGGCCGCCTCGACCGGCAAGCCGGTGCACATCCTGCCGATGGTCGCGCTGAAGGCGCCCGGCAAGTTCTCACGGCTGCATGACGACCTTCAGGCCCACGGCGCGACGCGGCCGTTCGACGGAACCCTGGACGACTGGACCTGTCCGCCCCTGGCCGAGACCGACCGGGCCGCGCGGGCCGTGCTGGAAGCGATGCGGGCGCGCTGAGACGCTCCCGTTTCTGATCGGGCGTCAGTCCCCGCCGCCGCCGCCGTCACCACCGCCGTCCGAACCGCCATGGCCGCCGTCGTGCCCGCCATGACCGTGATGGCCATGCCCATGACCGTGATGACCGCCGTGGCCCGTGCGGTCCGGGCCCGAGCCGTCGATCTAGAAGCCGCTGCCGCCGTCGCCGCCGCCGTCCTTGCCGTTCCCCGGCTTCAGCTGCGACAGCCAGTCAATCAGAAGCGCCAGCGCGACGCCCGCGATCACACCCCCGATAATTCCGAAGGCCAGGTGCCCGGTCTGCAGGCCGAGCCACGCCCCGACGATCAGGCCGATCAGGACGCCGACGCCCAGAAAACTGCGTTGCGGCATGTCGCCGGCTCCTGTGGATTTGAACATCGCGCGCCATCGCGCGAAGCGGAATCAGCGACTACATAGGCCATCATGACCGAACCTCGCAAAGTCCGCCTCGCCATCATCGGATCCGGCCCCGCCGGCTGGACCGCCGCCATCTATGCGGCCCGCGCCCTGCTCAACCCGGTGATCATCGCCGGCATCCAGCCCGGCGGCCAGCTGACCATCACCACCGACGTCGAGAACTATCCCGGCTTCGCCGAGGTCATCCAGGGCCCCTGGCTGATGGAGCAGATGAAGGCCCAGGCCGAGCACGTCGGCACCGAAGTCATCGAGGACATCGTCGTCTCCGCCGACCTGTCCTCGCGCCCCTTCCGGCTGAAGCTGGATTCCGGCGCCGAGATGCTGGCCGAGACGGTGATCATCTCGACCGGCGCCCAGGCCAAGTGGCTGGGTCTGGAGAGCGAGCAGAAGTATCAGGGCTTCGGCGTCTCGGCCTGCGCCACCTGCGACGGCTTCTTCTATCGCGGCAAACAGGTCATCGTCGTCGGCGGCGGCAATACCGCGGTCGAGGAGGCGCTGTTCCTGACCAACTTCGCGGCCAGGGTCACGGTCGTGCACCGCAAGAACGAGTTCCGCGCCGAGAAGATCCTGCAGGACCGGCTGCTGGCCAACCCCAAGATCGAGGTCATCTGGGACCACGCCGTCGAGGAAATCCTCGGCCAGAGCGACGGCGTGGCGTCGAACGTCACCGGCGCGCGTCTGCTCAACGTCAAGACCGGCGAGACCCAGACCCTCGACGCCGACGGCGTCTTCATCGCCATCGGTCACGCCCCCTCGTCGGAGCTGTTCCAGGGCCAGCTGGAGACCAAGGCCGGCGGCTATCTGGTGGTCAAACCCGGCTCGACCGCGACCAATATCGAAGGCGTCTACGCCGCCGGCGACGTCACCGACGACATCTATCGCCAGGCCGTCACCGCCGCGGGCATGGGCTGTATGGCGGCGCTGGACGCGGTCCGCTTCCTTGCGGAAGAGGACCACGCCCGGGCCCACAACCCGATCAGCCACCACGAGGCGGAGAAGATCGGGGTCTGGTAGGCCTCAGAGGGCGTAGGCGCTCGCCTCGGTCAGCTCGTCCAGGGCATCCTGCGGAACCTCCAGCGTCGCCGCCTTCAGGGTGTCGTGCAGCTGGTCCAGCGAGGTCGCGCTGACGATCGGGGCCGTGACGCCCGGACGGCTCAGCAGCCAGGCCAGCGAGACCTGGGCCGGGGTCGCCTCCAGCCGCTGGGCGACGCCGTCCAGAACCGCCAGGATGCGTACGCCGCGTTCATTGAAATGACCCTTCAGCGCCCCGCCACGGCTGGCGCTCTTCAGGTCTTCGGCCGACCTGTACTTCCCGCTCAGGAAGCCGCTCTCGAGGCTGAAGTAGGTGATCACGCCGAGGTTCTGGGCCACCGCATAGTCCTGCAGTTCTCCCTCGAAGGTCGCGCGGCTGTAGAGATTGTAGTGGGGCTGCAGCGTCTCATAGCGCGGCAGGCCCTTTTCCGCCGCCAGGGCCACGGCCTCCTTCAGCTTGGGCACATCGTGGTTGGAGGCGCCGATGACGCGGACCTTGCCGGACTGGATCAGGGTCTCGTAGGCGCGCAGGGTCTCTTCGGTCGGCGTGACCTTGTCCATCCAGTGCGACTGATAGAGGTCGATGACGTCGGTCTGGAGCCGGCGCAAGCTGTCCTCAACGGCCTTCTCGATCCATTTGGCCGACAGGTCGTTGCGCGCATCCTCGCCGTTCTGACCCATGGACGAGCCGACCTTGGTCAGGATCAGCACGTCGTCGCGGCGCCCGCGCGCCTTCAGCCATTCGCCGATGATGGTCTCGCTCTCGCCGCCCGTATTGCCGGGGACCCAGCGCGAATAGACGTCGGCGGTGTCGATGGCGTTGAAGCCGGCGTCGACGAAGGCGTCGAGAATCTCGAACGACCGGTCCCTGTCGATGGTCCAGCCGAAGACATTGCCGCCGAAGACCAGGGGCGCGGTTTCAAGGCCGCTCTTGCCGAGGGGACGTTTCTGCATGGGGTGGCTCCGTTTCGGGGGAGCTTCTGACTTATGCCCGATCAGCCCGCCCGCAACCGGTGCGGCGGCGATTAATCAGCCGAACAGCTGCAGTTCCGGCGGGGCGTATTCGACCGGCTCGCCCTTGCGGCGACGCAGGGCGTAATCGACGGCGGTCTGGACCGCGCGCTCGTCGGCGGGCTTGGACAGGACGCCGATGGTGCCGGCGACGCCTTCGCGCACCATGCCGGGGTTGGCGGTCATATAGAGGACGGTGACGCCGTCTTCCTGGGCCAGGGCGCGGCCGAGCTCGACGCCCGTGGGTCCGTCCGACAGGTGAATATCGACGAGGGCCAGATCGACCTCCATCTCCTTGACCAGATTCCGGGCGGTGCGCGCATCGGCGGCGGTGCCGACAACCTCATGGCCGAGGTCTTCCAGGACGAAGCGGAGCTCCATGGCCACCAGGGCCTCGTCCTCAATAATCAGGATACGCGAAGTCATTCTTTCAGCTTGCTTGATCGACGCCCTGCGCCTGAACGCACGACGACCTTGCAGGTTTCACGCCATGACACATCAAACAGCCTTTTCAGCCGCCTTGCGTCTGGAGAGCGCGGTCGCGGGGAGGTCCGCTACGACGATCAAACCTTCCGGCGCCCAGATTCGTTCCAATTTTCCCGCCAGCTGGCCTTCGACAGAGATGGTCGCCAGCGACGAGCCGAAGCCGGCGCGGGTCGGCGGAGCCACGATCGGCGGTCCGCCCTTTTCGGTCCAGGTCAGGCGGAACCGGTCGCCCGCCAGCCGCGTGTCCAGCGCCACCAGACCCCCGAGTTCCGACAGGGCGCCGTATTTGGCGGCGTTGGTCGCCAGTTCATGGAACAGCAGGGCTACCGAGGTCGCGGCCTGGTCGTCGAACAGGGCGTCGTCTCCGGCCACGATCACCCGGGGCGCGCCCGCGATGTCGGCATAGGGGCGGAACAGGGCTTCAAGGAAGGCGTGCAGGGTCATGCCCCCCACCGTCGGCCGCGACACCTCCGTATGCGGACGCACGAACTCATGCGCCCGGGCCAGGGCGCCGATGCGGTTCCGCACCGCCGCCGCGAACGCTTTCGCCTCCGGATACTCCCGCGCCGACAGGGCGATCAGGGCCGAGATGACGGCGAAGATGTTCTTGATCCGGTGGCTCAGCTCCTGGCTCAGCAGCTCGGTGCTCTGTTCGACCCGCTTCAGGTCGTCGATGTCCGTGCAGGTCCCGAACCAGCGCACGATCTCGCCCGCCTCGTTGCGGATCGGCGTCGCCCGCCCCAGCGTCCAGCGATAGACCCCGTCGTGCCGCCTCAACCGGTACTCGATCTCATAGAGGTCGCCCGTCGCCAGCGAATGCCGCCAGACCTCCCAGGCCCGCGGCTGGTCCTCCGGATGGAAGATGGCGTTCCAGCCCTCGCCGTCGGTCGAGCCGACCTCGACGCCGGTGAACTCGTACCAGCGGGCGTTATAGTAGTCGTGGAATCCGTCCGGCAGGGTCGACCAGACCATCTGGGGCATGGAATCGGCGATGGCGCGGAACTTCGCCTCGCTCTCGGCCAGGGCCGCGCTGGCCTCGGCCAGGTTGGCGTCCATCACCTTGCGTTCGGTGATGTCGACGGCGAGGCCGGGGAAGCGCTCGGGCGCCCCGTCGGGGCCGTAGTAGACCTGTCCCCGGGCCACGACCCAGCGCTCGGGCTGGCCGTCGACCACCAGGCGGTATTCGCTGATGAAGGGTTTGCCCTCCTGAATGGCGACACGCATGTCCTCGAGCCCGTGGGCGAAGTCGTCGTTGTGGATGGCGGCGGTGAAGACGCGGATCGGGGCCCCGGCGGCGGCGACGGCCGGATCGACGCCGTACATCCGCGCGAACTTCTCGTCCGCCACGACCCGGTCGTTGACGATGTCCCAGTCGAAGGCGCCGACATAGTCCGAGGCCGTCATGGCCCGCCGCGTCGTCTCCTCGCTCTCGCGACGCTGGGCGAGGGCGCGGCGCAGCTCCAGTTGGGCCATGGCCTGACCGGCGAGGGTCTTAAGGGCCGAGGCCTGGAACTCGGTCAGCCCCTGCGGCCGGGGTTCGGTGTCGAGGACGCACAGGGTGCCCAGCGGCAGACCTTCGGCGGTCTTCAGCAGCACCCCGGCATAGAAGCGCAGATGGGCCTCGCCGGTCACCAGCGGGTTGCAGGTGAAGCGCGGATCCTCGGTCGCGTCGGGCACGACCATGCCGTCCTGCAGCAGCAAGGCGTGGGCGCAGAAGGAGGTCTCCAGCGGCGTCTCGCGCACGCCGAGGCCGACCTCGGCCTTGAACCACTGCCGCCCCTCGTCGATCAGATTGACCACAGCGATCGGCGCCTCGCAGATCTGGGCGACCAGCTTGACCAGATCGTCGAAGGAGGCCTCGCGGTCGGTGTCGAGGATCGCATAGCTGCGCAGGGCGGCGAGCCGCTCCCGCTCGCTCCACGGCTCGATCTGTTCGACGGACTTCTCAGACACGGCAGGCCTTCTCAGGGCGCCGGGCGCCAACGAGCCTTTTAAATGCAGAGCCTGATGGAGCGTTGCAACCCGACCGTCGTCAGGTCCGCGAATCTTCAGACGCCACAATCAGTTGCCGGGGCGGCCGACTTCCTCGACGTCCATCGGCGTGGCCCCGGGGGCGACCACGACGCGGGGCGCGGCGGCGGCGGGCGCCGGCTGCGGATGCTCGAAGGCGTTCATCCGGGCGTTGATGGCCGCGATCTCCTCGGGCGTCGGGGTGCGCCGGCCGCCCAGACTGACCACGCCCACGACCCGGGTCTGGCCGTCGATCTGGACCGTCCGCGCGGTCGTCGTCAGGGGCTTGCCGTCCGGCCCCATGACCACCTCGGGGGCGTCGGGGGTCGCGGATGCGACGATCAGGCGCGGCCGGGCGAAGCGGGCCTCGTCGATGACCGGCTCGCGCGTGGCGTAACGCTGGTGGAAGGCGGCGGTCTCGCCGTAGATCCCCTTCCAGCGATAGAAGATGTGCGCCCCGATCTGGGTGATCTTGGCCAGGGTCGGCGACCACCAGGGATGGACGTAATCGGCGTGATAGTGGGTCGCGGTCCCGACCTTGGTCGCGACATGTCCGGCCAGCATGCGCTGGGCCACCAGCCGCGCCCGGTCCCAGGCCCAGCCGACCGGCGCCTGTGACAGGGAGCCGTCGCAGGTGAAGCTGAACTGGCAGCCCGTGTTCCGCTCGGCGCCCTCGAACACCACGCCGCAGATGCTGGACGGATAGTTGGGGTCGCGCACGCGGTTGAGGATGACCTGGGCCACGGCTTCCTGACCCTCGGTGCTTTCCAGCGCCGCTTCGTAATAGATGCCCTGGGTCAGGCAGCGTTCGGCTCGCTTGCGGTCGGCCTCGGTAGCGGCGCGGAAGACGAACGGCAGGGCGGGACGAAGCGCGCCGGAGGTGACGGGCATGGCGGCGTTCAGGCGCTGGGCCTCCAGACCGTTGGCGCCCAGCTCCAGCGTCGGCTTGCCGGCCAGGGTCAGGCTCTCCCAGCCCGGGGTCAGGCCATAGAGGGCGGCCTGTCTTTCGTTCGGATCGGCGCGGATCGCCTGGGCCAGCTGCGACGGGGTCATCCCCGCGGTCATCGCCGCCAGACCCTTGTCGGTCAGGTCGCCCCGGGTCGCGCGGGCCACGGCCTCCGCGGTGCGGTCCATGACCGGCCGGGGGCTGGAGCTCGCGGCCATCGCGACACCGAGGGCGGCCAGCATGGCGGGCGCCGCGGCCGCGACCCTCCGTCCCTGCATCTTCACCCTGGTCCAGTCGATGGCGATCATCGTGCTTTCGATCGGCGGCGCCCGAAGTGGATACGCCCGGAAGGTCGGGGCGAATGCCTGACCTTCCGGGCGATTTTCAGGCCGCGGATTGACGTTCGTTCAGGCGCCTACTTCGAGCCGAGCGTCGAGCGCAGCATCCAGGCGGCCTTTTCGTGGGCGGCCAGACGCTGGGTCATCAGGTCGACCGAGACGTCGTCGCCGTCGTCCTCGGCGGTCTTGAGCGCCTGACGCATGGTGGCGATGACCGTGCCG
>FTCT01000465.1_pt1 | contig 16058 bp, 12 predicted proteins | sample 1658881 | NCBI WGS metagenome assembly FTCT01 (sample SAMEA3914864, study PRJEB12502) | metagenome | biome: forest; material: soil | place: USA | collected 2012-03-12 | depth 0.3 m | reverse complement strand
GATGTTGACCACGCCGCCGATGGCGTCGGCGCCGTACAGCGACGAGGCGCCGTCCTTCAGGGTCTCGATGCGCTCGACCGCGTTGAACGGGATCGAGTTCAGGTCGACGAACGCCTTCTGGCCATCGTCGGCCAGCGGGTAGTTGGCGTTACGCAGGCCGTCGATCATCACCAGGGTCGAGTTGACCGACAGGCCGCGCAGCGACACGCCGGTCGAGCCGGCGGCGAAGCCGTTGCCGAAAGCGGCCGGGATCGAGCCCGAGTTGTCGGCCGACAGGCTGCGGATGGCGTCGGCCACCGTGGTGATGCCTTGGGCCTTCAGCTGTTCCGTCGTCTGGACGGTCACGGGCGAGGGGGTGGCGGTGTCGGTGCGGCGCAGCAGCGAGCCGGTGACGACGACGGCTTCGACTTCGTTGTCCTGGGCCGCTGCAGGGGCGGCCGGGGCGGCCGTCTGAGCGCTCGCCGCGAAGCCGGCCAGGGTGGCCACGCCCGCGATCATCGTGGTCGCGAGCAAACGACCCCGGGTAATCTGGTACTTCATACTGATCCTTCCGGGCAGCCCGCGTCGACGATGGCCGACGTCCTTACGCCCGATTCAAGATTTGAGTTTCCCGTCGCGATCCGGCGGTTGAGCGCGGCTTAGGAGCCGAGGACCGGAACGGTCAATCGCACATGGTCGATGTGTAATGGGATTGTCTTGAAGCTGTCGCTTTAAGGCAACGCATTGTGTCAAATAGGGCCGAAAAAAGACTGAACGTTAGCGATGGTGTAACATTGCAAAAAATTAAACCGATATTCCAGGAACAAGACTCGAATTCTGCCGTTCGCGGAACGAAAAGTCACACAAGTGACCGTATCATCGTTCTTCAATAACAAACTCTACTTGATAACGTCGATCTCTAAGTTTGACGTAACGGCGTGCGTGGAGGCGCGCCCAGCCCTTGTGGGGCAAGGCTTTCGCGGGGGAAACCGGACCTTGGAAAACGGCGGCTAGAACCGGCCGCGTGAGACTTCCGACGCCGCCAGCAGGAAGGCGCCGACGCCGTAGAGCTGAGTGTCGCCGGCTTCGACGTGGTCGGGCGCGTAGCCGACCTGCTGCACCCAGCCCAGCTTGCCGTCCGGCTGCACCGCGCGGGCCAGGCCCGACCAGCCCAGGCGCGCGGCGCGGGCGTACTTCGGATCCTTGAACAGGCCCTGGTTCACGCCCCAGGCCAGGCCGTAGACGAAGAAGCCGGCGCCGCTAGTCTCGGGCGGGCTGTGCTCGGGCGCCAGCAGCGAGACGGGCCAGTAGCCGTCGGGCTTCTGCAGGCCGACCAGTCGCGCCGACATCCGCTTGTATAGCGCGAGGTAGCGCGGGCGCGACGGCTGGTCGGCCGGCAGGGTCTTCAGGATGTCGACGATCCCGGCATAGACCCAGCCGTTGCCCCGGCTCCAGAACACCTTGCGGCCCTGGTCGTCGCGGCGGTCGAAGAAGCGGCTGTCGCGGAAATAGAGGTCCTCCTTCTTGTCCATCAGCCAGTCGGTGGCGGCCCAGAACTCCTTGTCGCCATAGGCGGCGTAGCGCGGATCGCCGGTGGCGGCTGAAAGGCCTGTCCAGGTGGCGGGAGCCATGAACAGGGCGTCGCTCCAGCACCAGCGCGCCTGGCACGGCTGGATCTCGGTCCCGTCGATGAAGGTCAGGTCGGCGTGTGGCGGATCGGCCAGGATGGCGTCGAAGCGGGCCTTCAGCGGCGCGATCTCGGCCGGATCATGGTCGTGACCGTAAGCCCACAGCCAGGTCTGGCCGATGACGTGGTCGTCGCCGTGCAGCGGCCGCGCGCCCAGGCTCCAGCCTTGCGCTGCACCGTGCGCCCGGATGGCCTGGGCGTAGCGCGGGTCGCCTGTCCGGTCGGCGAAAGCGGTCAGGCCAACGAAGAAGGCGCCCTGGATCCAGCCGCGCGGATTCTGCGTGCCCGGACGCTGGGTGCGCACATAGTCGAAGCGTCCGTCCAGGTGCGCCAGCTGCCAGTCGGCGACGGCGCGGCCCAGGGTCAGGGCGGAGGCGGGGAGGTCGGAAACGGCGGGCGGGGGCGCGACCGGAGCGGGGGCGGCCAGGACAGGCGTCGCAGCCAAAGCAAGGCAGGCCAGGGCCGCGGGCAGCGTCGCGCGCATCGATCTTCCCCCAAAGGTTTCGTTCGCCGGGCGCCTCTTTGCGGGCGCTGTCGCCGACCTGCGCGAAGTCGGACGCCTTGTCATAGCGGACATCCGTCGAGGCACGCAACGCGCGTAGAGGGCTTTAGGTGCGCAAAGTGATTTGGCCAATTTGGTCTGGCCAATCTTGCCGCATCGCCGTGATCGGCTATGGTCCGCGCCACGACCGCGAGGCGCGCGGCAAGTTTGGGAGGCGTTGGACATGATCCGATCGATCGGGACCGTGGCTGTTCTGGCGAGTCTGCTGGCGACCAGCGCGGCGGTCGCCGCCCCGTCGTCGGCCACGCCGGTCTGCCGCGCCAGCGAAGGCTACGCCGCCGACTTCGGCGGTCGCCGCACGTTCCGCTGGAAGCCGCAGTGGCTGGCCGCCGCCAAGGCTGATCGCAATGCGCCCGCCTACAGGAGCCTTATCGCCCGCGCCGACAAGGCCCTGGCCGGTCCGGTCTACAGCGTCGTCGACAAGACCCGCACCCCGCCCAGCGGCGACAAGCACGACTACATCTCGATGGGCCCGTACTGGTGGCCCGATCCCGCCCAGCCGAACGGTGAGCCATACATCCGCAAGGATGGCGAGGTGAACCCCGAGCGCGCCACCAACGCCTTCGACGCCGGCCGCATGGACGAGCTGGCCGGCGCGGTCGAGGCGCTGTCTCTGGCCTATTACTTCACCGACGATCCGAAATACGCGACCAAGGCCGCCCAGCTGCTGCGCGTCTGGTTCCTGGATCCGGCCACCCGGATGAATCCGGCCATGACCTATGCCCAAGGCGTGCCGGGCCGCACGCCGGGCCGCGCCGAGGGCGTGCTGGACACCTATCGCCTGCTGCGGGTCATCGAGTCGATCGGCCTCTTGGCGCCGTCCAGGGCGCTGAGCGCCGCCGACCAGAAGGGCCTGGAGCGCTGGTTCGGCGACTATGCCCAGTGGATGCAGACCGCCCCGACGGGCAAGGAAGAGCGCGCGGCCAAGAACAATCACGGCATCTGGTTCGACTACCAGCTGGCCACCTTCGCCCTGTTCGCGCGCGCGCCCGACCTGGCCAAGACCGTGATCGCCGCCGCGGGTCCCGGCCGCATCGACCCGCAGGTCCAGCCCGACGGCAAGCTGCCCGAGGAACTGGCCCGCACCAAGGCGCTGCACTACAGCTATTTCGCGCTGGAGCCGTTGGTGGGCATGGCCGAGCTGGGGCCGTGCGTCGGCGCCGATCTCTGGAACTACAAGGGGCCGAAGGGGCAGGGGATCCGCGTCGCCTACGACTACCTGGCCCAGTTCGTGGGGAACGAGGCGGCGTTCCCCTACAAGGACTTCAAGCCCGAGGAGGCGACCCGCGAGGCGCTGCCGCTCTACGACGTGGCGGCCTGGGCCTATGCCGATCCGAAACTGGCGGAGAAGGCCGACGAGATCGCGGCCAAGATCCCAGCGCCGCAGAGCCGCCTGACGATCGCGGCTTATCGAAAGTAATTCCCCAACACCCGATCTCCCCGGCGAAAGCCGGGGCCCAGATCGACCCATAGACGTCTAGCGGGTGGCCGGGCCTTAAGGCGCATACACCCCAAAGTCTCCGGATGAAACTGGGTCCCGGCGTTCGCCGGGAAGGTCGGGTAGGGTTGCGGAGTTCAAAAATTTCGAGACCGATGTCGGGAGTGGCGATCCAGGACCGTTCCTTGGTTCGAGAGCCAAGGAGACCTCGAGATGAGAAAGCTGATCGTCGCCGCGTTCGTCAGCCTGGATGGCGTCATGCAGGCCCCGGGCGGGCCTGAGGAAGATCCGTCGAACGGCTTCAAGTTCGGCGGCTGGATGGCCTCGATCAGCGACGAGGTGGTCGGCGAGGCCGTCGGCTGGCTGTTCCAGAAGCCCTTCGAACTGGTGCTGGGCCGCAAGACCTACGACATCTTCGCCGGCTACTGGCCGCAGCATGGCGATCATCCGATCGGCAAGGCGTTCAACGCGACGACCAAGTACGTCGCCACGCGCGATCCGGGCCTCAAGTTGGACTGGAACAACAGCCACGGGCTGGGCGCCGACCCGGTCGCCGAGCTCAAGCGTCTGAAGGCGCAGGACGGTCCCGACCTTCTGACCCAAGGCTCGGCCGACTTCCTGCAGACCCTGTTCGCAGCCGATATCGTCGACGCGCTGCAGATCATCACCTTCCCGGTGATGCTGGGCGCGGGCAAGCGGCTGTTCCAGGACGGCGCGGCGCCGCGCACCTGGAGTCTGACGGAGGGCAAGGTCACGCCGAGCGGCGCGCTGATCGGGCGCTATGCGCGGGCGGGCGAGATCGAGACGGGGTCGTTCTAGGCGGAGCGGCTCAGGCCGAGATGTCGACCAGCACGCCCGTCAGGTCGCTGTTGGTCTGGCCGAGAGCCGCGCCGGCCGACGCCGTGATCTTGACGTTGGTCTGGGCCACGGCCAGCTGCGTCAGGTCGGCGACCTGCGCCGAGTTCCCGGCCGGAGCAGCGGCGCTCGGCGGGGTGTAGCGGGCGGTATTGGCGGCGGAGACCTGCACGGCGATGTCCATCAAGGGATGCGCCGGCAATCTGGCCCCGAAGATTTAATTGGGGCTGACCAAACAGGGTTAAGGCGGGGGGAGGCGCTGCGTCAGAATCCCTCTCTCAAAGAGAGAGATTCCTAGATCGCCGACCGTCGCGCCAGCTCCGTCCGCCGCGCGGCCACTTCCTTCCGCGCCCGCTCCAGGGCGTCGATCTCCGTCGCGGTCAGCAGGTTGTCGATCACCCGGCCCAGGTGCTCGCGCATGGCGTTGCGGGCGCGGGTGGGGTCGCGTTCCTTGAGGGCCAGCAGGACCTCCTGGTGGTCATCGATCAGCGGGCGCACGCCCACTTGGCGGGCGCGTTCCAGCATGGCGCGGCACAGGGGCGACTTGTAGCGCAGGTCCCACAGGTTCTCGACCACGGTGACCAGGGCGCTGTTGCGGCTGGCGCGGGCGATGGTGACGTGGAAGCGGCGGTCGGCGCGCTCGCCGCCGCGCGGGTCGCTGTCGTTCTCCACGACCATGTCGTCCATGATCGCGGCCAGCTCGGCCAGCTCTTCATCCGTGATAGTGGCGGCGGCCAGGGCCGCGACCTCGCCCTCGATCAGGCGGCGGGCTTCGGTCAGCTCGAAGGCGCCGATGTCCAGCTCCGGCGCGGCCGTCTCGGCGCGCGGGGTTTCGGTCACATAGACGCCCGAGCCGTGACGGGCCTCGACCAGGCCGCGGATTTCCAGCGCGATCATCGCCTCGCGCACCGTCGGGCGGCTGACCTTGTAGTCCTCGGCCAGGTCGCGCTCGGAGGGCAGGCGCTGGCCGGGCTTGTGCTGGCCGTCGCGAATCGCGTCGGCGATCGAGTTGGCGACCTGCTGGTACAGCTTGCGGGTTTCGGCCGTCGAAGTGGTCATGTGTTTTTCTGGTCTGGCCGGCGCGACGCCGGGGTTCCGCACAGCCTATTGCAAGGCTCCGTGCTTCGCTACAGGCCTCGCACGGCCGGAAAGTGGCAAGGCCACTAGCTTCCTGCCAGATATCTCTATAGAAGTGGTCAGGCCACTTCTGGTCTCGCTTAGCTCACTAGGTCCATGCTGAAGATCATCGACGCCAAGGTCATCGTCACCTGCCCCGGCCGCAATTTCGTGACGCTGAAGATCACGACGGAAGACGGGACCACCGGCGTCGGCGACGCCACCCTGAACGGCCGCGAGCTGGCGGTGGTCAGTTATCTGAACGATCACATGATTCCTTGCTTGATCGGTCGCGACGCGCACCGGATCGAGGACACCTGGCAGTTCTTCTATCGTGGTTCCTACTGGCGCGGCGGTCCCGTGGGCATGAGCGCCCTGGCCGCCGTCGACATGGCGCTATGGGATATCAAGGCCAAGGTCGCGGGCCTGCCGCTGTACCAGCTGCTGGGCGGCGCCAGCCGCGTCGGAGTCACCGTCTACGGCCATGCCAACGGGGAGACCATCGACGAGACCATCGCCGAGGCGGTCAAGTACAAGGCCCTGGGCTACAAGGCGATCCGCTTGCAGACCGGCGTGCCCGGCCTGCCCAGCACCTACGGCGTCTCCAAGGACAAGATGTTCTACGAGCCGGCCGACAACGACCTGCCCAGCGAGAACGTCTGGTCGACCTCCAAGTACCTGAACAGCGTGCCCAAGCTGTTCGAAAAGGCGCGCGAGGTGCTGGGTTGGGACGTGCACCTGCTGCACGACGTGCACCATCGCCTGACCCCGATCGAGGCCGCGCGCCTGGGCAAGGACCTGGAGCCCTATCGCCTGTTCTGGCTGGAGGACTCGGTCCCGGCCGAGAACCAGGCCGGCTTCCGCCTGATCCGTCAGCACACGACGACGCCGCTGGCCGTTGGCGAGATCTTCTCCAACGTCTGGGACTGCAAGACCCTGATCGAGGAGCAGCTGATCGACTATCTGCGCGCCACGGTGCTGCACGCGGGCGGGATCACCAACCTGAAGAAGATCGCCGCCTTCGCCGACCTGCACCACGTCAAGACCGGCTGCCATGGCGCCACCGACCTGTCGCCCGTGACCATGGCCGCGGCCCTGCATCTGGGCATGGCGATCCCGAACTTCGGCCTGCAGGAATATATGCGTCATACGCCGGAGACCGACGCGGTCTTCCCGCACGCCTATACGTTCGAGGACGGCCTGCTGCATCCGGGCGACAAGCCGGGCCTGGGCGTCGACATCGATGAAGGCCTGGCCGCCAAGTACGACTACAAGCGCGCCTACCTGCCGGTGAACCGCCTGGAAGACGGGACGATGTTCAACTGGTAAGGCCAAAGTGGCTTGACAATTGAGGATGTGTGTCGAGATTGGTCATGCCAAACTCGACGCCGCCGGCTCCGCCGTGGCGCGAACAACTGACCCGTCGGGGAGGCGGGCGCTGCGAGCGAACGGATGCGACTGCGTAATTTCTTCTTCCTGACGACGGCGGCCCTGGCGGTCGCCGTTTCCGTTCCCGCCCTGGCGGCGCCCTTGGCCGCGCAGAACCCGCGCGGGCCGCTCTACGTCACCGCCGCGCCGATGAACCAGACGGTCGAGACGCGCCTGCTGCCGCAGATGGCGGTGCTGGCCGACAAGCTGTTGGCGCAAAAGCGCGACATGACCCTGGGCGGGGTCAAGGTGTTCGAGGCCGACGACAAGTTCCTGCCCGGCAAGATCGCCGTGGGCCTGGCCTATCTGATCGTCGACACGCCCAAGAGCGACCCCAAGTCCGCCAAGTACCTGGCCGCCTACCGCCAGATCGCCGACATGACGGTGGACGATCCCAACGACACCTGGGGCATCTACTACTACTGCCAGGCCATCTTCATGCTGAAGCAGGCGGGCGTGCTGGACCAGGCGATCTCGCCCGCGACCCTGGAGAAGCTGAAGGTCAAGCTGGACTGGCGCCGCTTCGTGCGGACCGAAGACCTGACCCTGATCAACCTGCCCAACAACTATTATGGCGTGGCCTTCAGCGTGGCGCGGCTGCGCTATCGGCTGGGCTGGGAGGACGCCAGCGCCAGCGAGGCCCTGCTGGCCCGCACGCTGGACCACTATCGCAAGTACTCCGGCGAATACGGTTTCGCCGACGAGACCGACGGCGACGGCCGCTTCGACCGCTACAGCGTGCTGCTGATCGGCGAGATCAGCCACCGCCTGATCGAGGCCGGCATGCCTGCCACGCCCGAGGTCCGCGCCTGGCTGCGCCGCTCGGTCGATCTGATGCTGCCCCGCCTGAACCTGCGTGGCGAAGGCTTCGAATACGGCCGCAGCATCGGGACCTATGGCGAGACGGCGTTCCTGGAGGTTCTGACCGCCGCGGCCAAGCTGGACGTGCTGACGCCCGAAGAAAAGAAGATGGCCTATGCCTTCTCGTCACGCGTCGCGGCCCGCTACATGGACTTCTGGTTCGATCCCAAGATGGGCTCGGTCGACATGTGGGCGCATGGCCGCCGCACCGACGCCTATCGCGGCAAGCACCGGATCCTGGGCGAGAACCTCAGCCTGGGCCGGCAGTACATCTACACCAGCGCGATCTGGAACGAACTGGGCTTCAAGGACAAGGCGCCGGATCCGGGCTTTTCGACCTGGCTGGACAAGCTGCCCAAGCGCACGGTGACCTGGTTTGCGCGCGGCAAGAACGATCGCTTGGTCGTGACCTTGCGAGATCGCGGCCGCGTGATCGGCCTGCCGATCATCAACGGCGGCGAAAGCCAGCACATGAACACGCCCTACTATCCGATCCCGTTCTCGCCGGGGATGCTGCAAGGCGTGGCCGACGGCGTGTTCCCGCAGCTCCTGCCGCGCATCACCCTGGCCGACGGCGCGCAGCTGGCGCCGTTGGCCTATGCCAAGGAGGTCAAGGTTGACGGGCAGGGGGCGAAGACCACGATCACCTACAGCCAGGACCAGCTGGACCGCCTGGGCGGCAAGGCGCCGGTCGCCGACGACCGCTTCAGCGTCAGGACGACCTACGTCCTGGAGCCCGGCCACATCCGCCGCACCGACGTCTTCACGCCCAAGCCGGGTGTCGCGGTGAAGGCCGTGGACTTGGCCTTCGCCAACTTCTCGGGGAAGGCCGTGACCAAAGGCGGGGTGACGACTTTCGGAACGGGCGAGGTGACCGGCTTCAAGGTTGAGGGGCTGTCCTGCTCGACCAGGTCGCTGCACGACGATCCGGCCTATCGCTCGCCGACGGGGGCGATGACGTCCCTGACAAGCTGCGCCGGCGCGGTGGGCGCGACCGGGCCGATCACGGTCAGCTGGACGATCGCCTACCGCTAGGGGCGCGGCGTCTTCTTCGTGAAAACGAGCTTGGCGGCCGCGTCTCGCTTTGCGGGGGCGGCGGCGTCACGTCCCGTACGAATGCCGAAGCGGGCAGGGAATAAGGCGCCACCAAGTTCCAGGTGTGGAATTGGCACTTCATGCGCCGAAATGGAGAAGGTTAGTGATGCTTCAGTTTTGCTGCGACGCCATATAAGTCTTGTGACGGAAATGGTCATCTCGGCTAAGCTTGCTTAATATGTCGGGTTTACGACCTACATTTATTGTAACGGTTCTGCTTTTATATTCGTCATCCCCAAACTGGGGTGTTAAGCTCTTCGCATCATCGGCAGGGTAACCCGAGCGCTGGTGACTGAGAGATGAGAGCTTCGGCTTTCTGCTCCCGCTCGTGGGGCCAGAGCTCGATCCCTATGCCGACCTACCTCTTCTACCCGCGACGCGCCGACGGCGTATCCTTGACCTTCATCGCGGAAGCCGCCGACGGCGACGCCAACGCCTTGGGCTTGGCGGCTGAGATCGCCCAGGCGCACGACTGCGTCGGGGTCTTCGTCTGGGAGCCGGGCGCCGATGGCGGCAAGGATCGTTTCGTCGGCGAGGCGGGGCGTGAACGGGCGGTGGGCAAGCGCGCGGCGGAAGTTCGCGCGGAGGCTTAGGGGCTGGATTTGGGCGGACGATCCTAAAATCCTCACGTCATTCCCGCCCTTGTGGCGGGAACCCCTGGTTCAGCTAGCGCGTGAAGCGCAAGCGGACTGCCCAGCAGTCCGCCCCTCTCGCACCTGCGGCGGACAGAGGGGTTCCCGCCACAAGGGCGGGAATGACGGTGGTTTAGAAACTGAAGCGCCGTGCGAGGATGTACGACCACTGCAGAGTGGACGTCTGACCTCATCGCAGATAGCGGTACCAGCCAACGGGACCCTCGCATCGGATGCGGCGGCCTTACGGGAGGACCGCCCTGCCTAAGTTTCCGAAGCTGCGCGCCCTGCGCTGGTGGATCATCGGCCTCGTCATGCTGGGCGCGATCGTCAACTACCTGACGCGCTCGACCATGGGCGTGGCCGCGCCGACGGTGCTGAAGGACCTGGGCGTCTCGGTGAAGGAGTATTCCTGGATCACCAGCGCCTTCCAACTGGGGATCATGCTGCAGCCGGTCGCTGGCTATGTGCTCGACACCCTGGGCCTGCGCACCGGTTTCGCGCTGTTCGCCGCCGCCTGGTCGTTGATCGCGATGGCTCACGGCCTGGCTTCCAACTGGCAGAGCCTGGCGGGGCTTCGCGGCCTGCTCGGGTTCGCTGAAGGTTCAGCTCAGCCGGCCGGCATGAAGGCCGTCGCCACCTGGTTCCCGGCTAAGGAGCGGGGCTTCGCGGGCGGCATCTTCAATATCGGCTCGTCGATCGGCGCGATGCTGGCGCCGCCGCTGGTGGTCTGGGCCGTGCTGGCGTGGAACTGGCGAGCGGCCTTCATCCTGACCGGGGCGCTGGGCGTGATCTGGGTGGCGCTGTGGCTGCTGTTCTACCGCGCGCCCGAGCAGCATCCGTCGCTGACCGACGAAGAGCGCGCCCTGATCGCCGCCGGCCAGGAGACGCATCTCGTCGAGACCGGCGCGCGACCCTCGATCGTCTCGATCCTGCGCCAGCGCCAGTTCTGGGGCATCGCCCTGCCGCGCTTCCTGGCCGATCCGACCTGGGGGACGCTGTCGTTCTGGGTGCCGCTCTACCTGTCCCAGACGCGCGGCTTCGACCTCAAGCAGATCGCCCTGTTCGCCTGGATGCCGTTCGTGACCGCCGACCTGGGCTGCCTGGCCGGCCCGTCGATCGCGCTCTTTTTGCAGCGTCGCGGCGTCTCGCTGATCAACGCCCGCCGCACGGCCTTCACGCTGGGGGCGCTGCTGATGACGGGGATGATGTTCGTCGGCAAGGTTCACAGCCCCTACGCCGCCATCGCCCTGCTGTGCCTGGGCGGCTTCGCCCACCAGACCCTGTCGGTGACGGTGATCACCATGGCCTCGGACCTCTTCCCCCGGAACGAGGTCGCTACCGTGGCGGGGCTGGCCGGCATGATGGGCAATCTGGGCCTTCTGCTGTTTTCCCTGATGATCGGCGGGCTGGTGACCAAGATCGGCTACGACCCGTTCTTCGTGGCTTTGGGCGTGCTCGACATCTTTGGCGCGGCGGTGCTGTGGACCCTGGTCCGCGACCGCGCCACCCCGGTAAAAGCGTGAGTGTTCCGATGATCCGCAACCCGATCCTGCGCGGCTTTAATCCCGACCCGTCGATCGTGCGGGTGGGAGAGGACTACTACGTCGCCACCTCGACCTTCGAGTGGTTCCCGGGCGTCCAGATCCACCACTCGCGGGATCTGGTGAACTGGCGCCTGCTGAGCCGGCCGCTGAACCGCGCCAGCCAGCTGAACATGCTGGGCGATCCCGACAGCTGCGGCGTCTGGGCGCCGTGCCTGACCCATGCCGACGGCAAGTTCTGGCTGATCTTCACCGACGTGAAGCGCTATGGCCGCACGACCGTGGGCGGGGCCTCGGGCGCGTCCCTGCGCGACTTCCACAACTACCTGGTCACCTGCGATACGATCGACGGGGACTGGTCGGATCCCGTTCACCTGAACAGCTCCGGCTTCGATCCGTCGCTGTTCCACGATGACGATGGCCGCAAGTGGCTGGTCAACCAGCTGTGGGACCATCGCCCCGGCCAGAACCGCTTCGCCGGCATCGTGCTGCAGGAATATTCGGTCGCCGAGGGCCGGCTGGTCGGCCAGCGCAAGGTGATCTTCGAGGGCACGGCGATCGGCCTGACCGAGGCGCCGCATCTCTACAAGCGGGACGGCTGGTACTACCTGATCACCGCCGAGGGCGGCACGGGCTGGGGTCACGCGGTGACCATGGCGCGCTCGCGGACGATCGATGGGCCGTACGAGCTGCATCCCGACACCTACATCCTGACGTCTCGCGATCGGCCGCACGCGCCCTTGCAGCGCGCGGGCCATGCCGATCTGGTCGAGACCACCGATGGCGAGACCTATGCGGTCTATCTGGCCGGCCGCCCGCTGCCCAATCGCGGCCGCTGCCCGTTGGGGCGCGAGACGGCGATCCAGAAGATGGCCTGGGGCGCGGACGGCTGGCTGAGGACGCTGGACGGCTCCGGCGACCCGACGCTGGAGACGCCCGCCCCGGCTTTGCCTGAACAGCCCTGGCCCGCCGCGCCGGTGCGTGAGGCCTTCGACGGCCCCAATCTGCCGATCGACTTCCAGTGGCTCAGGACGCCGTTCCCGGACGAGATCTTCAGCCTGACCGCCAGGCCGGGTTCCTTACGCCTCTACGGTCGGGAAAGCGTGGGCAGCGTGTTCCGCCAGGCCCTGGTCGCGCGGCGCCAGCAGGCGTTCTGCTATTCGGCCTCCACGGTGCTGGACTTCGAGCCAGAGCACTTCCAGCAGGCCGCCGGGCTGATCTGCTACTACAACGGCTCCAAGCTGCACTATCTGCACGTCACCCACGACGCGGCGATCGGCAAGCATCTGCGGGTCATGACCTGCACGCCCGACAGCCCGCAGGCCGACAGCTTCACCGCCGAGATCCCACTGGCCGCCGGTCCGGTCGAGCTGCGGGTCGAAGTCGACTTCGAGCGCCTGCGGTTTGGCTTTCGGCAAGGGCAGGGCGCTTGGACCTGGCTGCCGGAGGTGTTCGACGCCTCGATCCTGTCGGATGAAGCCACGGCTCCCGGCGCTCCGAACTTTACGGGGGCGTTCGTCGGCATGGCCTGCCAGGACGCCTCGGGCATGGCGAAGGCGGCGGACTTCGGTTGGTTCGAGTATCGCGAACGGGACTACGTGAGGGAGCCGGGAGCTCTCTAAATCCCGATCTCCCCGGCGAAGGCCGGGGCCCAGATCGAACCCACGAGCGTTGGTGAGGTCGCAAGGCCGCATTGCGCGAGCACTCAAACCTCTCCGGATGAATCTGGGCCCCGGCTTTCGCCGGGGAGATCGGGTGTGGGTGGCCTCAGAATTTGTGAATTGAGTGAACCGCGTTCACCCTTAGTGTTCTCCCCACACGCCGCTCCAGACGGCCCAGGGAGACCGCCATGAACGCCCCTGTCTCGATTTCAGAAGCCGACGCCACCGACTATGCCGGCCTGACCGTCACGCCCGTCAGCACCGTGCTGGGGGCCGAGATCTCCGGCCTGGACCTCACCCAGCCGCTCACGCCCGAGATCGTTGCGGCGGTCCGCGCGGCGCTGTTGCGCCACAAGGTGGTGTTCTTCCGCGACCAGGACATCAGCTACGAGGATCACGTCCGCTTCGGCCGCTATTTCGGCGACCTTGAGGGCCATCCGGTCACCGCCCATGTGCCGGGCTTCCCCGAGATCCTGCACATCGAGGCGGCCGACGGCATGAAGCTGCGCGAGGACATCGTTCCGATCGTCCGCGCCGCCAACAAGTGGCACACCGACGTCACCTTCCGCGAGGCGCCGTCGATGGGCGGGGTGCTGCGCATGCGGCATATGCCGCCGCTGGGCGGCGACACCCTGTTCGCCGACACCGCCGCGATCTATGCCGACCTGCCGCAGAAGCTGAAGGACCAGCTGGCCACGCTGAGCGCCGAGCACGACATCCTCCAGAGCTATGGCTATCGCGTCGACGAGGCCAAGCGCCAGGAACTGCGCGCCGCCTATCCGCCGATGGTGCATCCGGTGGTCCGCACCCATCCGGAGACCGGCGAGAAGCATCTGTTCGTCAACAAGGTCTTCACGACCCGGATCCTGGGCCTGCCCGAGGACGAGGCCAAGACGCTGCTGGCGGATCTGCTGGATCGGGTGAAGTCGCCGGAATACCAGGTCCGCTTCCGCTGGACCCCGAACGCCATCGTGTTCTGGGACAACCGCGCCACCCAGCACTACGCGATCCTGGACTACTGGCCCCAGGAGCGGATCGTCGAGCGGGTGACGATCAAGGGCGACAAGCCCTTCTGAGAAGTCCTAGAGGGCCGCAAGGGCCAGGTGCGCGCCGCTGATCAGGGCGCTCCACAACAGCATCGTCAGCGCCAGCGGAAACACGCGGCGCGCCAGGGTGGCGTGGACGTCAAAGCTGTTGAAGAGGCTCTTGGACGGCATGGATGGCGCTCGAAAATGCAATCGTTTTCAGGAAGAAGTGAAAGACGGAAACTCGCAAGCGACTAGAGATTGCGCGATCTCATCGCGCGCTTGGTTTTGAGTAGGATCTTCTCGGCTTTCCAGTCCAAGCCATCGGGCCGAAACCTTCGGGCAAAACGCAGGGCTAGAAAAGGAACCGGCTGGTCTTGCCTCAAGGGCCCGGCCAGCCGGTTCTTACATAAAGTTGTCGGACGCGGTGGGGTGCGCCGAGTTCTCGACACATCAACGAGTCCGGCCTTTCATGCAACGCTGAAGATTGTCGCGGCCCATGCGACGAAAGCGCGCAGACGTTTGCAGCAGGGGTTTCACGAAAGCTTGACCATTCGTTGGGCGGTGCGGAGGGGGCGCGCTGGACCGGTTGTGGAGAGCTCAAAAAGCCCCGTCATCCCGCGCTTCATGCGCGGGACCCATGGTTCAGCTTACACGTGAGAGCATGAGCCTTCTCTGCACCTGCGGCGGACAGATGGGTCCCGCGCATGAAGCGCGGGATGACGGAGAAAGGGAGAGGTTCGGAGCTAGCCCCTACTTCCCCGCCTCCTTCTCCTTGTAGAAGCCCTGGAGCACGAAGAACGCCGGCTTCCTGCGCCCGGTGGGCGAGACCAGGCCCTTGCGGTTCCAGCCCTGCTGATAAACCGGATGCTGACGCCGGGGGCTGCGGAAGTCCTTGAGGATCCAGGGCGACATGCCGCGCAGGGTCGGGATCTTGCGGGCCATGGCCAGGGTCTTCTCGTAGTACTTCTTCTGGAAGTCCTCGGAGAACTTGCGCATCAGCGTCGGGTCGCTGAAGCCGGATAGGGCGTCGGCGCCGAACTCGGAGAACACCATCGGCTTGTCGGTGGCCTTCCAGGTCATGGAGGGCAGGTCGTCCAGGGCGTCGTCGGTGTACCAGCCGTTGTAGGTGTTGGCCGCCAGCACATCCAGCTTGTCGGCCAGCGGGTCGTTGAGGCCCATAACCGGATGGCCGTCGACCATCTTGCGATCGGTCAGCAGGGCGGCCGTGACCAGCCGGCTGTCGTCCAGGGTCTTCACGTCGTCGACCAGCTGGTAGAGGAACGTGTTGCGGGCGTCGGTGATCGGCGTCTCGTTGGCCACGCTCCACATGATGATCGAGGCGCGGTTGCGGTCGCGGCGGATGTTGTCGGCCAGCATGCCGCGCGCCAGGGCCATCGTGCGCGGGTTGCCGAAGTCGACCAACCAGTAGACGGGGATCTCGCTCCAGACCAGCAGGCCGATCTCGTCGGCCAGGCGGGTGGTGATCTCGCTGTGCGGATAGTGGGCCAAGCGCACGAAGTTGCCGTGCAGCCCGACCTTGACCTCGTTCAACAGCGCGCGGGCGCCGGCCTCGGTCATGGTGCGGGCGGGGTTCTCGCCGAACTCCTCCTCATGGATCGAGATGCCGCGCAGGAAGATCGGCTTGCCGTTCAGCAGGATCTCGCTGCCCTTGGTCTCGATCGTGCGGAAGCCAACGCGGTCGGCCAGGTGGTCCTGTGCGGTCTCGACAGCGACGTCATAGAGCTTCGGCTTGTCGGGCGACCAGCGCACCAGGGCCTTGGGCGCGGCGGCTGAGGCGTTGAGCACGCCTTGCGCGTCGGTCTTGCCGGTGACGTCGAGGCCCAGCTCGGCGACGCGGACATGGACTTCCTGGTTCGCCGCCTGGGCGCCGTCCAGCTTCACGGTGGCGGCGATCTTGCCGTCCTTGGTCAGGCGCACCCACGCTTCGTCGATGAAGGTGCCCGGCGTGATGACCAGGCGCATCGGGCGGGTGATCCCGCCATAGTTCTCCCAGTCGGTGACCGGCGGCGGCACGCCGTCGGCCTGGGGCGTGGAGTCGACGCCGACCGTGATCTGGTTGTTGCTGGCCCGCAGGGCGTCGGTGACCTCCATCGAGAACGGCGTGAAGCCGCCCTCGTGCTCGCCGACCGCCTTGCCGTTCAGGAAGACCTT
>FTCT01002603.1_pt1 | contig 16090 bp, 18 predicted proteins | sample 1658881 | NCBI WGS metagenome assembly FTCT01 (sample SAMEA3914864, study PRJEB12502) | metagenome | biome: forest; material: soil | place: USA | collected 2012-03-12 | depth 0.3 m | reverse complement strand
TTTCAACCCGAAACCCAACCACATCAACAGTTAGGCATCGTCAAAGTCACTGTCATCCGTCATACCCATTCCGGACTTTATGACCTCCTGCTGAAGAGCCACGACCCGCGCGAGGTTTGCCTCGCTGTTGTCACGGGTCAAAGCCACCTTCGCCTCCCTAAGGTCGTCGAGCACCTGCCGATGATGCAGGTGATGCCATGTCGGCCACCACCCCTTCCGGGCGTCCTCGATCGAGGATTCCGGACGGGCGAAGCCAGCATGGACATAGGTCGACTCGCCTAGCAAAGCGCCGACCATGGTCTCATGGCCGGCGGATGACAAGTGGCGACAAAGGGCAGCCGCGTCAAGTGCCGAGTCGCGGTTCCGGTCGTCCGACAGCCATTCCAGCACCGCCCAACGCAATTTTTCCAGCTCCGGGTCGCCCAGCGGCAACAGGCCGAACGATTCGCCGAGTTCGCCGAACAGCGCCGGATGGTTGATCAGCGTCGCCAGCAGGATGCGTTCGCGGACCGAAGCCAGGCGGGAGGCCCGGCCGCGCCCCTCGCCGACCGGCTTCGAGGTCGTCCGGCCCGGCGTTCCCGCGACATGGCGGCGCGGCGGCACGCCGAAACGCCGTCCCGGCTGCCAGGGACCGCGGTTGAAGCGCTCGCGCGGCGGCGGGGCGAAGGCCTCGTCGACACGCCGCCGCATCTCGGTGCGATAGAAGGACTGGACGTCGCGGTCGCCGATGGTGGCGACGCGTGCCTCCAGCGCCGCCTTCACCGCCGCCTTCGCTTCCGGCGTGTCGGTCGGCTTGCCCTCGCTTTCCATCCGCCACAGGGCTTCGGACAGCGGAATGGCCGCATCCAGCAAGGCGGCCATCGCCTTCGGTCCCTGGGCCCGGATCAGGCTGTCGGGGTCCTCGCCTTCCGGCAGGAAGGCCACTCGGGCCGACTGGCCGGGGGCGAGGTGGGGCAGGATGCGTTCCACCGCCCGCCAGGCCGCCCGCCGTCCGGCGTTGTCGCCGTCGAAGCACAGCAGCGGCACCTTCTCCGCCGCCGGGATCAGCTTCCACAGTTCCTGCACCTGGGTTTCGGTCAGCGCGGTGCCGAGCGGTGCCACGGCGCCCTCGAAGCCGGCGCGGACCAGGGCGATCACGTCCATATAGCCTTCGGCGACGATCACCGGCTTGCCGTCCGCCGCCGCCTGCCGGGCGCGCGACAGGCCATAGAGCAGCGTGCCCTTGTGGAACAGCGGGGTTTCGCTGCTGTTCACGTATTTCGGCCCGTCGCCCTCCAGGATGCGCCCGCCGAAGGCGACCACCTGTCCGCGCCGGTCGGTGACCGGGAACATCACCCGGTTGCGGAAGAAGCCGAAGGGCGCGCGCCCGTCGTCCGGCCGCTTCAGCAGGCCGGCGGTCACCATGTCCTCCTCGGCGAAGCTCAGCTTCAGGAGATGCTGGCGCAACGCACCGGAATCGCCGGGAGCGAAGCCCAACCGGAAACGCGCCAGGCTCTCGGGGTCGAGGCCGCGGCGCTGGAAATACTCCAGCCCGGCACGGCCGGCCGGGGCGTAAAGCTGCTGTTCGAACCAGCGGGCGGCCTGCTCCACCAGGTCATGCAGGGTCTTGCGGCGTTCATAGCGGTGCCGGTCCTCGTCGGTCGGACGCGGCACGGCAAGCCCGGCCTGTCCGGCCAACTGCTCCACCGCCTCGGGAAAGGCGAGGTTGTCGTGGCGCATGAGGAAGCCGATGACGTCGCCATGGGCCCCGCAACCGAAGCAATGGAAAAAACCCTTCTGGTCATTCACATAGAAGGAGGGCGACTTCTCGTTGTGGAACGGGCACGGCGCCTTGAACTCACGGCCGGCGCGAATCAGCCGCAGCCGCTTCGACACGACCTCCGACAGGGCCAACCGGCCGCGCAGCTCTTCAAGGAATTGGGGCGGAAAGGCCATGGCTCTCGACGTCACCGGGTCGTGTTGGGCGCCAGCCTATAGCAGAACGCCGCCCTGCGCACCAACGGCACCGGCGGCGGTATCCGCACTCCACCGGTCCGCTGCGGTCCTATGCGCCGCGGTCGGCAAGGTGGGTTCCAACGTAGAAGGCCGCCAGGGGAATCTCGAAACCGACGCTTTCCAGCACCAGTCCGTTTTGGGCCTCGAAACGGAGCGGACTTTCGGGCCAACTGCCGTCCTGCTGACGGCGGAGCAGTTCAGCCGCGATGCCGGCCGTCTCCAGCACCAGGATTTCCCGAACCGAGGGCAAGGTGGTGTAGGTCCAGACATTGTCCCAGGTCGCGGCCTCGTTGCTCGGCGACAGAATTTCGATCAACAGGACCGGATCCGGCAACGTGCGAAGACCACGCTCGTCCGGTGCACAGGTCACACCCAGATCGGGGATCCGCATGTTGTGTTGCGATCGCACGCGCGGTTGCACCCCCGGTGCCGTTACCACATGACAACGGCTCCCATGCGCCACCAGATGATTGCCGAGCAGGCGCGCCACCGTGCTTTGCAGGATACCATGGGTGATGCTGGCCGGGGCCATGGCACGGGGCCGACCGTCCGCCAGCTCATAGCTGATATCTCCGCCATTGCCATCCCAGTCCAGGAATTCGGCAACGGTCATCCCCGACAGCGACCCGGCATGGCTGCGGACGGCCTTCATGACGCTGCCCCTTTCCTGCGTGCGCTGCCGTCCATCCTATCCCGATTCACCCGTCCACCGGTAGCGCGTGCTGATCAGCCGCCCGACAGCCGCTTCTTCACCAGGCCGCCGGCCTTGGCGAAATCCATCTGGCCGGCGTGGCGGGCCTTCAGCTCCGCCATCACCCGGCCCATGTCCTTGATGCTGTCGGCCCCCAGTTCGGCCACGATCCCGGCGATCGCCGCCTGCACCTCGTCCTCGTCCATCTGCTTGGGCAGGAAGCCTTCGATGACGACGACCTCCTCCCGCTCCTGCCGGGCGAGTTCGGGGCGGCCGCCCTGGTCGTAGAGCGCCGCCGATTCGTTGCGCTGCTTGATCAGGCCCTGCAGCATCGACAGGATCTCCGGCTCGTCGATCCCGTCGGTCACGCCACGCATGCGGGCCGCGATGTCGCGGTCCTTGAGACCCGCCAGGATCATGCGGATGGTGGAGACGGCGCGCGCGTCCTTGGCGCGCATGGACTCCTTCAGGGCTTCGTTGAACCGCGTGCGCAGCATGTCATGTTCCTCATCATCGGGCCGGCCGGCGCGACCGCCGCCGGTGGAGGCGGACTATTCCGAAAAACCCCGCCGATTGCCATGCCTAAAGGGTTAACGCCGTTCCGGCCTGCAGGAACCACGGCCGTTCCGGCTTGCCGCGGTGCCTGCCCTATCAGGTTGGCATCGCCGGAACCGCCGCAAGGCCGCTTTGCAAAGCTATTGCTGGAAATCGCACAGCCAATCGTCATATAGCATGTCCGGTCCACCCGACCCGCCCACTCGATCCCGTTACCGCCCGGCGGTGGAAACGGGGTGCGAGCGGGTCCGTGTGTGCGCCCGGCGGGACGCTTGGCCGTCGCCGTTCCGCCGCGTCACCGTTTCCGTTCCGCCGCCGGCCGCGGTTTTTGGGAAGGTTCACCAGTCATGACTCTCGCCACTCCCCCCTCCGACACCGCCCTTCATACCGGCGTGCTGGTTCTGGCCGACGGCACGGTCTTCCGTGGCCGAGGCATCGGGGCCGTGGGGGATTCCGTTGGCGAGGTGTGCTTCAACACCTCCATGACCGGCTATCAGGAAATCCTGACCGACCCCAGCTACGCCGGCCAGATCATCACCTTCACCTTTCCGCACATCGGCAACACCGGCGCCAACCCGGAGGATATCGAGACGGTGACCCCGGCGGCGCGCGGCCTGATCCTGCGCGCCGACATCACCGACCCGTCCAACTGGCGTTCGACCCACCATCTCGACGCCTGGCTGAAGAGCCACAATCTGGTCGGGCTGGCCGGAATCGACACCCGCCGGCTGACCCGGCGCATCCGCGACCTCGGCGCCCCCAACGGCGTCGTCGCCCACGCGCCGGACGGCCGGTTCGACCTCGACGCGCTGGCCGCCAAAGCCAGGGGCTGGCCGGGGCTGGAGGGCATGGATCTGGCCAAGGACGTGTCCTGCCGCCAGACCTACGGCTGGGACGAGGCGGCCTGGAGCATCCGCGGTGGCTATGCCACCCAGGAGAAACCGGCCTTCCACGTCGTCGCGATCGATTACGGCGCCAAGCGCAACATCCTGCGCTGCCTCGCCGCGGCGGGTTGCAAGGTGACGGTCGTCCCCTCCACCGCGACGACCGAGGACGTGATGCGCCACAAGCCCGACGGCGTCTTCCTGTCCAACGGCCCCGGCGATCCCGCCGCCACCGGCGAATATGCGGTCCCGACGATCAAGGGCCTGCTGGAAACCGGCCTGCCGATCTTCGGCATCTGCCTCGGCCACCAGATGCTGTCGCTGGCGCTGGGCGCCAGGACGACCAAGATGCCGCTGGGCCACCGCGGCGCCAACCATCCGGTCAAGGATCTGGCCTCCGGCCGGGTCGAGATCACCAGCCAGAACCACGGCTTCGTCGTCATGCCGGAAACCTTGCCGGCCGAGGCCGAGGTGACCCATGTCAGCCTGTTCGACGGCAGCAACGAAGGCATCCGCCTGAAGGACAAGCCGGTCTTCTCGGTGCAGTACCACCCGGAAGCCTCGCCCGGCCCGCAGGACAGCCACTATCTGTTCGACCGCTTCGTGCAGTTCATGGCCGACAAGGCCGCTGCGTAAGGCGGCCAGCCCTTCCGTGCAAGGGGGGAGCCGCCCGGCGGCTCCCCCCTTTCCTTTTCGCGCCTACGTCTCCGGCGGAACTGCGGGTTCGGACGGCTTCGTTCTCGGTGCCACCCGCTGCACGCCACCGTAGCAGGTGGTACCGCCCCGCCCGCCCGGCGAGCCGGCGGGCTGCCCGACCTCGGTGGCATCGGGCCGGGGTGGCGGTTTCCCGTCCGTTCCGGAAGATTGCGGATGGTCGCTGCGGTCGTCCATGATGGCCTCCCAGGACGTGGAGCCGTCGATCGCCCTGTGTGATCGCCTTGTGAGCGCCCCGCGATCGATGGTCCATCCCCTTCCCCAACATCCCGCCCGCCACCCGGTTCCGAGCGCCATGACCACCGCGCCGTCCCAGTGCCCCTTATGCGGCCGTCCGCTGGTTCCGGGACCGAGCGTCGACGCGCATCACCTGGTCCCGCGCACCTATGGCGGCCGCGAAACGGTGACGATGCACCGCATCTGCCACGCCAAGATCCACGCCGTGCTGACCGAGCAACAGCTCCGCGACCATTACAGCGACCTGGACAGCCTGCGCGGCCATCCCGACATCGCCCTGTTCATCCGCTGGGTGAAAGGCAAACCGCCCGAATTCACCGATGGGCATGCCACGGACAAGCGCCGTCGACGCTGAACCCGTCCGATCGCAGTCCGCGATCAAGGCTGCGATCGCAGTCCGCGATCAAGGCATGGATCAGACGCGACCGCGCGCCGGCGCCTGCGGCAGGTAGTTGCGGACCTCGCCATTGCAGACGCGGGTGATCCGCTCATACTCCTGCGGGCTGTCGACCAGCGCCTGGCGGCGGTCGCGCTCGCGTCCGAATTCCTGCATCGCCGTGCGCAACGCCACCTCCAACGGGCGGCGGATCGCCGCCATCGCCTGCTGCTGGCTGCGCGAGCGAACCGGGCCCAGACGGACGACCGTCTCGTCGAGCCGGCGGCGGATCAACGGGGCGAATTCGCGCAACAGCCCCTCATCCACCGCGATGTGCTTCATCTCGTGCCCCAGCACCTCGCCGTGGATGCAACTGCCGGATGGCAGTTCGCGCGCCACATAGACGACCCGCTGCTGGAAACCGAAGGAAACGGCGAGCGTCTTCGCGGCGGCGCAGAAACTGCCGTCGGCCATCGGCTGGAACAGCGCGCCGACCTGGGATTGCTCGCCATAGCGCGCCTGCGTCAGTCCCAGCACATGGCCGTTGGCTGAACCGGCCGGGCCCGGCGCCCGCCCCGGCACCCGGGCAAGCTGCGCGATCGACAGGCCGTCGTTGCGCTGGATCGGCACCAGGGTAAGGTCGAAGGTGACCGCCGGTGCCGGAAAGGCCCCGCAACCGGCAGACTGGCCGGCGGATTGGCCGGCCGGCTGCGCCGCGGCGGGAAGCGCGAACAGCGCCCCCACCGCCGCACAGGACAGAAGGATCGGAAGCCGGCGGACGGTCATGCGACCAATGTCGCGATGATCCCGCCCGCTGGCAAGCCCCCCGTCAAGCGGTTCAGTGCTTGGTCGGGAAAAGGAAGCGCGCCTTCAGCGTCCCGTCGATGGACCGCAGGTCGTTGGTGACCTCCGCCTCGTCGACGTCGCCCTCCACGTCGATCACCACGTAGCCCAGTTCCGGATCGGTCTGCAGGTACTGCGCGGCGATGTTCAGGTTGCGGCCGGAGAACAGCTCGTTCACCTTGCGCAGCATGCCCGGCCGGTTCTCATGGACGTGCAGGAAGCGCGTGCAACCGGTCTGCACCGGCAGCGCCACCTCGGGGAAATTCACCGCCCCCAGGGTGGAGCCGTTGTCGGAATATTCGATCAGCTTCTGCGCCACCTCGGTGCCGATGTTGGCCTGCGCCTCCATCGTCGAGCCGCCGATGTGCGGGGTCAGGATCACGTTCTCGATGCCGCGCAGCGCGCTCTCGAACACCTCGTCGTCGGCGCCCGGCTCCTTGGGGAAGACGTCGATGGCGGCGCCGATCACATGCTGCGCACGCATGGAAGCCGCCAGCGCCTCGATGTCCACCACCTGGCCGCGGGCGGCGTTGATCAGGTGGCTGCCCTTCTTCATCGCCTGCAGCTCGGCCGCGCCGATCAGGTCGCGGGTCTGGGCCGTGTCGGGGACATGCAGCGTGACGACGTCGGAGACCGCCAGCAGCTCCTCCAGCGTGTCGCAGGCGCGCGCGTTGCCGAGCGCCAGCTTCCGCACGGTGTCGTAATAGCGGACCTTCATGCCCATCGCCTCGGCCAGGATCGACACCTGGGTGCCGATGTGGCCGTAGCCGACGATGCCGAGCGTCTTGCCCCGGATCTCGTAGCTGTCCTTGGCCGACTTCATCCAGCCGCCGGCATGGACCAGCCGCGACTTCTCGAAGATGCCGCGCATCAGCATGATGATCTCGCCGATCACCAGCTCGGCGACCGAGCGCGTGTTGGAATAAGGCGCGTTGAAGACCGGGATGCCCAGGCGGCGGGCCGCCTTCAGGTCCACCTGGTTGGTGCCGATGCAGAAGCAGCCGACGGTGATCAGTTTCTGCGCCGCCTCCAGCACCTTCGCGGTCAGATGGGTGCGGGACCGGATGCCGAGAATGTGGACGGAGCCGATGCGCTCGAGCAACTCGTCCTCATCCAGCGCGCGCGGCAGGCGCTCGACGGAGGCATAGCCGCCGCGGGCCAGCTCGTCGATGGCGTTGTTGTGGACCCCTTCCAGCAGAAGGATGTTGATCTTGTCCTTGGAAAGCGAAAGCTTGGTCACGGTCGGCATCCGTCTCGTTCATCGGCCCGTCCGCCACGGGTCACGTCGCGGCGGGCCACGGAAAAGCGAGCGCGCAAGGTAATCCCAACCACGGGGCTTGTCACCTAACCGCTGTTGCAGCGCCGCAGGCGTTTTCGCATGCCGGATTGGCGTGGAGCGCGGGCCGGTGTATCAGTCAGGAAAGCGAAGAACGGGGAACCCGATGAGCGACGTGACCATCTACCACAACCCGCGCTGCACAAAGTCACGGCAGACGCTGGAGCTGTTGCAGGCCCGGGGCATCGCCCCGACGGTGATCGAGTATCTGAAGACTCCGCCGTCCCCGGCCGGACTGGCCGCGATCCTCGCCAAGCTGGGCCGGGGGCCGCGCGCCATCGTCCGCGCCAAGGAAGCGGCGGAGGCCGGGATCGCCATCGATCTCGATGGCGACGCCCTGATCGCGGCGCTGTCCGCCAATCCCGCCGCCATCGAACGGCCCATCGTGGTGAAGGGCGACCGCGCCCGCATCGGACGGCCGCCGGAAGCCGTGCTGGAAATCCTGTAGCGTCCGCCGATCGCCCCGCCCATCGCCCCGCCCATCGCCAACGACCGAGTGTCCGTGATGACCGAACACACCGCCGCGGCGGCCGCCGCCGAGCTGTCCACCATCCGTGATTTCCTGCGCTACGGCGTCAGCCGCTTCAACCAGGCCGACCTCGAGTACGGCCATGGCACCACGACGGCCTTCGACGAAGCGGCATTCCTGGTGCTGGAGACGCTGCATCTGCCCATCGACCAGCTCGACCCCTATCTGGACGCACGGCTGACCGTGGCGGAACGGCAGGCGGTGGCCGGCATCCTGCACGCCCGCATCGATACCCGGAAGCCGGCGCCCTATCTGCTGAACAAGGCCTACATCCAGGGCATTCCCTTCTATGTGGACGAGCGGGTGCTGATCCCGCGCTCCTTCATCGGCGAGCTGCTGTTCTCCGATCTGTTCGGCGGCGACGATTTCACGCTGGTCGAGGATCCGACCTCGGTGGAGCGGGTGCTCGATCTCTGCACCGGGTCGGGCTGCCTCGCCATCCTCGCCGCCCGCATCTTCCCGGAAGCGCAGATCGACGCCGTGGACCTGTCGGCCGAGGCGCTGGAAGTCGCCCGGCGCAACGTCGAGGACAGCGGCTTCGCGGACCGCATCACCCTCTGCCAGGGCGACCTGTTCGCCCCGCTGAAGACCCGGAAATACGACGTCATCCTGACCAACCCGCCCTATGTCGACGCCGAGGCGATGAAAAGCCTGCCGGCCGAATTCCGCCACGAGCCGGCGCTGGCGCTGGCGGGCGGCAAGGACGGGCTGGACATCGTCCGCCGCATCCTGAAGGAAGCGGCCAAGCACCTGACGCCGGACGGCGGGCTGCTGTGCGAGTTCGGCAGCGGACGGGAAATCCTGGAGGCTGACTATCCCAACCTCGACTTCCTGTGGCAGGAGACCGCCAACAGCTTCGGCGAGGTGTTCTGGCTGTCGCGCGACCAGTTGAAGGGCGTGAAGTAGGACGACCGTCTCCGGCCAGGGCATCGAAGCCGCCCCGGGAACGCTTCCCGGCCGTGCCGGTTGTCTTCCCGACACGCCGGCTTGGCGATGGCTTTTGCGGTCGTTGCCAAGCCTCCTGCCGGGAGAAAGACCGCATGACCAGTGACCAGGCTTCCCTACCGGCCCTCGGCCGGCCCGCTCGCCGTTCGGTGGCCGCCCGTGTCGGGACGACGCTCGGCCTTACCGCGGCGGCACTGGCCGGGTTGGCGGTCGCCAACGGCTACGCCGCCCGTCTCGCCGAACGGCGGAACCCGCCGAAGGGCCGCTTCCTAACCATGAGCGGGGTGCGCCTGCATTACCTGGAAGCCGGCAGGGGCCCGGCGGTCGTCCTGGTGCATGGCAACCTTGCCACCGCCGACGATTTCCTCGTCAGCGGCCTGTTCGACCGTCTGGCCCGGCACCATCGGGTGATCGCCATCGATCGTCCCGGCATGGGCCACAGCGAACGGCCGCGCGGCCGGCCATGGACGCCAGCCGAACAGGCCGCCCTGCTGCGGCGCGCCTTCGCCGGATTGGGTATCGTGAAACCGATCGTGCTCGGGCATTCGTTCGGCGCCACCGTGGCCATGGCGATGGCGCTCGACCATCCCCAGGCGCTTGGCGGCCTGGTGCTGCTTTCCGGCTATTATTTCCCGACGAAGCGACTCGACGTTCTCTTGACCGCGTCGCAGGCCGTGCCGGTGCTGGGGGATGTGCTGCGCCATACGCTGTCGCCGCCGATCGGCGCCGCGATCATGCCGCTGCTCTTCAAGGCCATTTTCGCGCCGATGCCGGTCCCCGACCATTTCGCCGCGCTGTTCCCGACCGCGCTGGCGGTGCGTCCGGGTCAGATACGGGCCAGCGCCCAGGACGCCGCCACGATGATTCCGGCAGCCAGGGCCATGCAGGACCGCTACCGGGAACTGGCGATGCCGATCGCCATCCTGTCCGGCGACCAGGACCGGATCGTCGACCCGACGCACCAGAGCCTCCGCCTGCACCAGGACATCCCGAACAGCATCCTCTATCAGATCCGCGGCGCCGGACACATGGTCCACTATGCCGACACCGCGCTGGTGGCCGACACCGTCGGACGGGTCGCCGCGATGTCCAGCGCGCCAGCCGGCGCCCCGGCATGATCGAGGCATGATCAAGGGCGGTGCCCCGGGTGCAGCGCCTCAGACGGAGCGGCACAACAGGACGCTACCGCCCTCGTGCGGCAAGCGGGGATGCCGGGGAATCGCGGCACGGCCCAGCTCGACGAAGCCCTCTTTGGCATAGAGCCGCTGCGCGCCCTCGTTGTCGGCCCAGACATGCAGGGTGACGCGGTCGAACCCGCCCGTCCGCGCCCGCTCGTAGAACCAGGCCAGCAGCCGTCCGGCGATACCCCGGCGCTGCCGTGCCGGATCGACCGCCAGCGCCGACAGGAAATAGCTGCCCCAGTCCTGCGTGGTGGAGAAGCTGGCCAGATGCGCCACCCGGTCGGGCGGCAGGCCGCTGTAGTCCTCGGTCCTGACCCAATCGACCGGATAGCCGTGCGCCACCCCGACGATGCGGCCATCCATCACGGCCACGCCGCTCTGGCGGTACGAAAGGGAACCGGTCCTCCCGGCCAGGCCGGGCATCAGCATCTCCCGCGCCGTCAGCCCCGCCACCAGCCCATCGAGCAGGAATTCGTAGACCCCGCCGCCGGCCAGATCGATCAGCCGCGCCAGTTCGGGAGCGTCCTCGGCCGCGGCCGCGCGGATCGTAACGCTGTCGTCGTCCATGATGTCCTTCGCCCTGCCCGCTCGATGCCGGCCCTCAATGCTGGTTGACGGGGCCGGCGGCACACCTTAGCTTACCGGCCATGACGACGCATCGGCTTGCCAGCATTCTGCGAATTAGCGGCCCGGTTCTCCTTTGAGAGCCGGGGATTTCGCTCGTTCTTAATCGCAGTCTCGCTTGAAGGCACAGCCGCATCATGTCCAGCATGCCCGTCACCCCGACCGTGACCCTGGTCCCGCCCGCGGCGGAGTCCCGCCCGTCCGCCCCGAACCGCCGCGTCGGTTTTTCCGTGGTCGCCGACGCCGATCCCGGCAGCCTGCCCCGCATCCTTGAACTGATCGCCAAGCGCGGCCTGGTCCCGCTGAGCCTGACCAGCCGCCTGACCGACGACACGCTCGCCGTCGAGATGGAGATGCTCGGCATGCCCCAGGCCGAATCGGACCATGTCGGCAATTGCCTGCGGCAGATTCCGATGGTGGCGTGCGTCACGGTGACCGAACGCACGCCGGCCTCCGAGCTGCTGGTCGCGGCGGAATAGGCATGGCGTCGGCCCCCGGTCACCCGGGGGCTCCCCTCATACGGGCTTCGGCGTTTCCCCTTTGGACGCTTCCCCGGCCGGCTCGATGGCCGGATTGGCGGCTTCCTCGCCAGCGTCGGTCCCAACGGGCGCCGACTCGACGATCTCCGTCTGCATCAGTTCCGCGGCGCGCTGCAGCTTGCGGAACTGGCCGACCGAGAATGGCAGGGTGGCGAGGTAGGCCAGCCCGATCATCGACAACGTCCACCAGGGCTGGCTGACCATCATCGCCGCAACCAGCCCGACACCGGCCAGCGCCGGCACCACCCACTGCGCCGGCACCCGCGCGCCCTTGAAGGAGAAGGTCGGCAGGGTGCTGACCATCAGCCCTCCGATCATCAGCGTCCACGGTACGATCACCACCGGATGGCCGAGGAAGGCCGGACCGACCTCGAACCCCAGGGTCATCGGCAGCAGGACCAGCCCGGCCCCGGCCGGCGCCGGCACGCCGGTGAAGTAGTTGTAGGCCCAGGGCGGCAGGTCGACCACGCCCAGTCGCGAGTTGAAGCGCGCCAGCCGCAGCGCGCAGCACACGGCGTAGGCCATGGCGGCGATCCAGCCCAGGCTTCCCGCACCGTGCAGCCCCCACAGATACATCATGAAGGCCGGGGCGACACCGAAGCTGATGGCGTCGGACAGGCTGTCCAGCTCCGCCCCGAACTTGCTCTGCCCGTTCAACAGCCGGGCGATGCGGCCGTCCAGCGCGTCGAGGATGGCGGCGATCACGATGGCGATCACCGCCGGCTCCCAACGCTCCAGGATCGCGAAGCGGATCGCCGTCAGGCCGGAACACAAGGCCAGCACGGTCAGCACGTTGGGCAGCAGATGGTTGATCGACAACCCCTTCAGCCGCGGATGCGGGCGGCGCGGGTGGCGGACCCGGCCGGGGCGGAAGATCGGCTGCTTGAAGACGGGCGGCCGTTTCATCGCCGCACGTCCCCCTGCCGCTGCGGCTCGGGGCTGTCCAGGTCGGCCAGGATCGTCTCGCCGCCGATGGCCGTCTGGCCGACGCAGACCAGCGGTGACACGCCGTCCGGCAGGTAGATATCGGTACGGCTGCCGAAACGGATCAGGCCGAAACGCTCGCCCGCCCGTACCGCCTGCCCCGGCTTCACCCACCACAGGATGCGGCGCGCCACCAGGCCGGCGATCTGCACATAGGCGATCTCGCGCCCGTCGGGCAGGCGCTGGCGGAAGGCCATGCGCTCATTCTCGTCGCTGGCCTTGTCGAGGGCCGCGTTGACGAAGGTTCCCTTGTGGTATTCGGCCGCGACGATCGTCCCGTCCGCCGGCACCCGGTTGACGTGGACGTTGAAGACGTTGAGGAAGACGCTGATCCGCGTCAGCGGCTTGTCGCCCATGCCGAGTTCCTGCGGCGGGACCGCCGGCACGATCATCGTGACGCGCCCGTCGGCCGGGCTGACCATCAGGCCGGGCCGGGTCGGCGTGACCCGGTCGGGATCGCGGAAGAAATAGACGCACCACAGGGTCAGGACCAGTCCGGCCCAACCCAGCGGCGTCCAGACGGCAAGCCCCAGAATCAACGAGGCCACGGCGAAACCGGCGATGAACGGCCAGCCTGCGCGGTGGATCGGAACAACGACGGTATCGATGGCGGACATCGCCTCTTTCTTCATTTTTCAGCCGATTACGAACAGGCATTCTAGACGCCCGTTCCAACCCTTTACAGATTTTTAGCGGCGAGACACCATGCTGGTCGTATAACTTGGCAACCGCCCCCGGAAATCGAGCCCCACCCCGTGACCGTTCCCGATTTGAAGACCATTCAGTCGCTGGCCGAGGTTCCGGACGGCGCACTGCCGATCAGCCCCGGTTCCATCGAGATGACGCCGGAAGGCGTGCTCGGCATCGCCAGGCCGCCGAAACCCTGCAAGCTGCATTTCATGGCGGACGGGCTGCCCTTCCACATCGCGGTGCGCCACGAAGGCGACGGGTCGATCTGCCAGATCTGGGCCGACGTCGGCCATGTCCCCTACACGGCGCAAGCCCCGGACCAGCGCCGCACCCTGCTGGCGATCCTGCGCGGCATCCAGGGGTTGAAGCATGTGAGCTTCATCATCCAGGGCGGCCAGAAGATCATCCTGTTCTCCGAAACCACCTTCGAGCACCACGCGGCGCCCGAGGACCTGTTCCACCGGACGGTCCTGGTGCTGCAGGAGGCGCGGCCGTTCCTGAAGCTCTTGGGCCCCTACCTGTAAGGGAAGGTCAGGCGTCTGGCCAAAAATCAACGTCCATGATCCGCTCGAACGACCAAGGGCAAGAGGCTGGGAAGGTCGATCTCGCCAAGCCGGTTTCGCTCGGTGCCAGGATCGATGCTTTGCGGTAGGCGTCGGCGATCGCCTCGTCCAGCTTGGCCTTGAGGCTGGGATTGTCCCGCAGATGATCCCGCAAGTCATCCCGCTGGACGGTGATGGTTGCTTCCCAGCTCGCACCACGGCGAGCCGGCTGCAACTGCCACTTGAGCAAATGGAGCAGGAGAACCGCGAGACGACTCACCAACTCGCGCTTCTCCATCTTCCCCATGCTCTCGATCTCCTCCGCGATATGCTCGATGTCCGCCGCGTCGAGCCTGCCGGCCCGCAGCAGCGCCGCCTGTTCATTCGCCCAGGCATAGAAATCCTGGTCGTAGAGGTTCGAGTCCATGGTGCCCTCCGCAAAGCCTGGCAAAGGCGCGGGCCGGCAAGGGCGCGGGCCGGGAATCGCCGGCCCGCGCCGCCCGCATTCCGCTTACTTCGGAATCTTGCCCTGCACGCCCTCGACATACCAGTCCATCTTCAGGATCTGCTCGTCGGTGGCGGCCTTGCCCTCGGGGATCACCACCTTGCCGGCCTGGTCCTTGACCGGCCCCTGGAAGGAATGGCGCTTGCCCGCGATGATGTCGGCCTTGATCTGGTCGGCGAGCGCCACGACCTCGGCCGGAATCGCCGGGTTGTAGGGGGCGAGATACAGCATCTTGTCCTTCAGCCCGCCCCAGGTATCGATCGGCTTCCAGGTGCCGTCGAGCACCGCCTTGACGCGGTCGACGTAATATCCGTTCCAGTCGTCGACGATCGCGGTCAGGTGCGACTTCGGCCCGAAGCGGGTCATGTCCGACGACTGGCCGACCGACCACAGCCCGCGCTCCTGCGCGGTCTGGATCGGGGCCGGGCTGTCGGTGTGCTGGACGATGACGTCGGCACCCTGGTCGATCAGCGCCTTGGCGGCCTCGGCCTCCTTGCCGGGATCGTACCAGGAATTCACCCAGACGACACGGACCTCGGCCTTCGGGTTCTGCTCGCGCAGGGCCAGCGTGAAGGCGTTGATGCCGCTGATCACCTCGGGGATCGGGAAGGACCCGATATAGCCGATGACGTTCGACTTGGTCATCTTGCCGACGATGGCGCCGACCACCGTGCGCCCCTCGTAGAAGCGCGCGGAATAGGTGGCGAGGTTGGCCGCCCGCTTGTAGCCGGTGGCATGCTCGAACTTCACGTCCGGATAGCGCTGGGCGACCTTCAGCGTCGGGTTCATGAAGCCGAAGGAGGTCGTGAAGATCAGCTTGTGGCCGCTGGCCGCCAACTGTTCGATGACGCGCTCGGCATCGGCGCCTTCCGGCACATTCTCGACATAGGTGGTGCTGACCTTGTCGCCCAGCGTCTTCTCGATGGCCAGACGGCCCTGGTCGTGCTGATAGCTGTAGCCGTGATCGCTGATCGGCCCGACATAAACGAAGCCGACCTTCAGCTTGTCCTGCGCCGTCGCGGTGCCGACGCTCAACGCCATCGCGGCAGCCCCGGCGAGACCCAGCAGCGTCTTGCCCATCGTCCTTCTGTTCACGTCAAAGCTCCTTGGTTCTTTTGGTTTCAGCGTTTGCCGGCGGGTGCGGCGACGAGATCCGGCCTTGCGGCACGGGCCTAGGCATCCGGATGGAACAGCTTGCCGAGGCAGGCCGGGGCGTTCAGGCGAATGCGGGCGACGTCCCGCGAAATCATCACCAGAACCAGGACGGTAGCCAGATAGGGCAGCATCGACAAGAGTTGCGAGGGGATGGCGATGCCGAGCCCCTGGACATGGAGCTGCGCGATGGTGACGCCGCCGAACAGCCAGGCACCCAGCATGACGCGCACCGGCTTCCAGGTGGCGAAGACCACCAGCGCCAGCGCGATCCAGCCGCGCCCCGCCGTCATGTTCTCCGCCCACATCGGCGTGTAGTCCATCGACAGGAAGGCGCCGCCCAGCCCGCTCATGGCGCCGCCGAACATCACCGCCAGGAAACGGATGCGGATCACCTTGTAGCCGAGCGCGTGGGCGGCGGCGTGGTTCTCGCCGACCGCGCGCAGCACCAGCCCGGCGCGGCTGCGGTAGAGGAACAGATGCACCAGCGGCACCGCCAGCACCGCGACATAGACCAGCAGATCCTGTCCGAACAGCGCCTGCCCGACCACCGGCAGGTCGGTCAGGCCCGGGACGTTCAGCTTCGGCAGGCCCTGCAACGGAATGCCGACGAAGCCCTGCCCGATCAGCGACGACAACCCGACGCCGAACAGGGTCAGCGCCAGGCCGGTCGCCACCTGGTTGGTGGCCAAGGACAGCGTCATGACGGCGAAAAGCAGCGAAAACAGCGCGCCGACGACGATCGCGGCAAGCAGGCCGATCCAGGGC
>FTCT01005343.1_pt1 | contig 16127 bp, 19 predicted proteins | sample 1658881 | NCBI WGS metagenome assembly FTCT01 (sample SAMEA3914864, study PRJEB12502) | metagenome | biome: forest; material: soil | place: USA | collected 2012-03-12 | depth 0.3 m | reverse complement strand
GGCGAGCGCTGCTGCGGGTTCTGGTCCTGCTGCTGCGGCTGGCGGTTCTGCTCGTTGGCTTGATCGGACATGATGCTCTCCTGCTTGGGGGGACCGAAAATCAACACCCCGCCGGCAAGCCCGTTCCGACAGCACCGCTTAGCTTTTGCTGGCCAGAATGCGGACGACGCCCTCGAGCGTGTCCCCCGCTCAGCAGGGCGCCCACGACCGGCGCGGCGACCGCCTCCGTCGCTCAAGGTCTTTGACCTGACGTCGGCTTGGTGGGAGAGACCGGGGCTCATCCCCAACCTCCCTAAACTGTGGAAAAAGGCCGACTGAAAACCGGCCGGAAACCATCCTGCGCGAGAACGTCGTCCTTGGATTGAGCCGATAGGTTTGGCCATGGATTTCCAGGAACAAGCACACCAACACACCCAGATCCGCGAAGCGCTCGTCGCGGCCATCACCGAGCGCCACCCGATCGATCCCAACGCGCTGCGCTCGGACAGGCTTTGTCCGACTGGTTGCTGGTTGCACGGAGACGGCGCCAGGCGCTGGGCCGGCAACCATGCCTTCCTGGGCTTGATCGAGACCCATCGGGCCTTCCACCAGCAAGCCGGCCTGGTCGCCGACCAGATCCATCGCGGGCAATGGACCGACGCCCAAAGAGCGCTGCGCAACGGGTCGCCGTTCGCCCTGGCGCTCGCCGACCTGCTGGCGGCGCTGCGCCGGATGCGGACGGCGGCCTCCTCCCTCGCGGCCTAGATCCGGCTAGGCGCGCAGCACCGGGATTGCCCCTGGTTCGCCCCCATAGGGTGGAAACAGGAAGCGTCCGGCCCGCGCGCCATCGCGCAATCGGATTTCCAGGACGACCGGCTCGCCAGCGTCGGCCAACCGGTGAGCAAGGTCGCGCGCGGCCTGTTCGGCGCGGGCGCCGGTGGCGAAGTTGAGGGGACCGCTTTCGAAATCGCCGCGGACGATCCAGCCGTCGCCCAACGGCTCGACAAAGATGAAACAAGGCATGATCACAACGTAGGAACAGGACAGAGGACCAAGTTGGCGGCCGGCCATTCGCTGGCCGGCCGCCCGCCCCAACTCAAGGGCGCGCGTCGCGATCCAGTCGGCTCAACGCGGACAACACCTCGCTGAGCGGAACTGGGGCGGGCGTGCCCAGGAGCCATCTTTGGCTTGGTCGATGCTCCACGGCGCTGGCGTCGGAGGCCCAAGCCGCCAGAATCTCGCGCTTTTCGGCGGCGTCGAGATCCTGGTCCTTGAGAACCTCCAAGGGATGGAGGAAGCCGACCGCCGGCCGCACGGGCCAGGGACGCGCCCGGTCATCCAGATGGGAGTCCATGCGCATGGCGAGCCTCCTTTAGGCCGCCTTGCGGGCCTTGGCAGGCTTCAGCTCCAAAGCCTGTTGGGCCGCGCCGACGCCAATGGGAATTTGCCTCGGCTTCAAGGCGTCCGGCACCTCGCGGGCCAGGTCGATCGAAAGCACGCCGTGGTCGTGGCGGGCGTCCTTGACGACCACGTAGTCGGCCAGCTCGAACCGGCGTTCGAAGGCGCGCTGGGCCAGCCCTTGATGCAGGAAAGACCGCGCGCCTTCCCCGTTTCTCCCGGGCCGCTGGCCCTTGATGACCAGGAGGTTGGGCTCGGCGACGATCTCAAGATCGCTCGGCGCAAAGCCCGCGAGCGCCAGAGAGATGCGATAGGCATGCTCGCCGGTCTTTTCGATATCGTACGGGGGATAGCTGGCGCTCGCCCCGCTGCGCAGGGCGGTCTCGACCAGGTCGACCATGCGATCGACGCCGATCATTGAGCTGTAGAGCGGTGTGAAATCAAACGCGGTGCTCATTTCCATCTCCTCGAAAGCAAGTTGGCAATGAGGGGCGCTTGGCCAAGCGCCGCGCGCCCCAGGCGCCGGGCCCTGTCGGCGCCCGGCAAGCACGCGATCAGTTAGGGCGCCGCGAAAGGCCGTCAAGACGTGCCCACGCGAAAACTCTGCTTCAACCTCATGCGAGGAGACGAGCGCCTGGCCGGGCGAGTTGGAAAAGCCGTGCGAAGGGCCCTCAGGGTTTTAGCGCGAGCCTGAACATGCCGCTGAGCTCCCCGACCAGACGCCGCCGACCTTAGGCCTCAGGTCGTCCACGTTAAAAGCGCGCTACGCCAACGCCTGTCTTTGCCCGCCAGAGCTCGACGGTCTTGAAGTCGCTCTGGCGCCGTCCCGTCCGTCCACGCTTCATCCTGGTCCATGCAGGGTTCGAAGGTCCTCTGGATGACGGCGATCCTCGTGGCGGGCGTCGCGCTCGGCGCGGTGTGGTGGGCCACGCAGTGGACCGCCGCGGCGCTCGGCCACCAGCCTGGCCTGGGTCCACCCTGGTTCACCCTCTCCGGACGCCCGATCTACCCGCCGCCCGCCTTCTTCTGGTGGTGGTTCGTCTACGACGCCTACGCCCCGAAGATCTTCCTGCGCGGCGCGCTGATCGCCGCCAGCGGCGGCATCCTCTGTGTCGCCCTGGCCATGGCGCTGTCGGTCTGGCGCGGCCGCGAACTCCATGGGGCGACGACGTTCGGCACGGCGCGTTGGGCCAGCGATCAGGAGGTTCGCGCAGCCGGTCTCCTCAACGACGACGGCGTCGTACTAGGGCGTTTCCGAAAGGACTATCTGCGCCACGCCGGCGCCGAGCACGTGCTGTTCTTCGCGCCCACGCGCTCGGGCAAGGGGGTGGGCGCGGTCATCCCGACCTTGCTGACCTGGCCCGGCTCGACGATCGTTCACGACATCAAGGGCGAGAACTGGACCCTGACCGCGGGCTTTCGGGCGCGCCTTGGACCGGTGCTGCTGTTCGATCCGACCAACCCGGCGTCCTCGGCCTACAATCCTCTGCTGGAGGTGCGCCCGGGCGAGACCGAAGTCCGCGACGTTCAGAATATCGCCGACATCCTGGTCGATCCGGAAGGCAGTTTGGACAAGCGTAGCCATTGGGAGAAAACCTCCCACGCGCTGCTGGTCGGGGCCATCCTGCACGTCCTTTACGCCGAGCCTGACAAGACCCTGGCGGGCGTCGCGACCTTCCTCTCCGATCCTCGTCGTTCCATCGAGCAGACCTTGTCGGTGATGATGCACACCGCGCACTTGGGCGAGGCGGGCACGCACCCCGTCGTCGCCAGCACGGCGCGGGAGCTGTTGAACAAGAGCGACAACGAGCGCTCGGGCGTGCTGTCCACGGCCATGACGTTCCTGGGCCTCTACCGCGATCCGGTGGTGGCCGCTGTCACTGCCCGGTGCGACTGGCGCATCGCCGACCTCGTGGCCGGCCCTTGCAGCCTCTATCTCGTGGTGCCGCCGTCCGACGTCAGCCGCACGCGGCCATTGATCCGCCTGATCCTCAACCAGATCGTCCGACGTCTGACGGAAAGCCTGGAGGGCGTGGCCGAGCGGCAGAACCTCCTGCTGATGCTGGACGAGTTGCCGGTGCTTGGCCGCCTCGACTTCTTGGAGAGCACCTTGGCCTTCATGGCCGGGTACGGCGTGCGGGCTTTCCTGATCACCCAGTCCCTGAACCAGATCGAGCGCGCCTACGGGCCCAATAACGCCATCCTCGACAACTGCCACGTCCGGGTCTGTTTCGCGGCCAACGACGAGCGGACCGCCAAGCGGATCTCCGAGGCGCTGGGCACGGCGACTGAAGAGCGGGCGATGCGAAACTACGCCGGGCACCGTCTGTCCCCGTGGCTTGGCCACCTGATGGTGTCCAAGGCCGAGTCCGCCCGTGCGTTGCTCACGCCTGGGGAGATCATGCAACTGCCGGCCGATCAGGAGATCGTCATGCTGGCCGGCGTGGCGCCCATCCGTGCGCGCAAGGCACGATACTTCAAGGACCCGCGTCTTGCGGGGCGCATCATGAGCCCGCCGGAGCCCGGTCGCTTCGCGGCGGCGGCCGCCAATGGCTGGTCCAGCCGGGCGACGCCCGGCGCCGCGCCGCCGCCCACGGTTCTGGCCGGCACCGGCTCGGACGGCGAGGGCCCCGATCCACGCGCTCTGACCCTCTCGCTCGATCCACGCGAGCCGCCGCCGGATCTCGACGAGTTCGCCTTCGACGACGGACCGACCGACGACCTGGCCGCGCTGGAGGCTCGCCGACTGGACCGGCGACTGGCGCGAACCGCCCGGCAGGCGGCGATGGATCCCGATGACGGCGTGGAGCTCTAGGACATGCGGCTCAAGCACACCTTCCGACTGCCGCCAAACCTGGGCGCGCGTCTGGCTGAATACGCCCTGCGGCGGCGGATTTCCCAGGCCCTGGTCGTGGAGGCCGCGCTTGAAAGCTTCCTGTCGCCGGACGGCGCCGAGCAACTCGAGGCCGCGCTGAGCCGGCGCCTGGACCGGTTGTCCCGCCAGGCCGATCGGATCGAACAAGTCGTCGGGATCGTCCTGGAGGCGCTGGGCCTGTTCGTACGCTTCTGGCTGGCCAACACCCTGGCCTTGCCGGAAGCCGCGCTGCCGGCCCAGCAGGCCAAGGGTCGGGAGCGTTACGAGAACTTCCTGGCGGCGCTCGGCCGGCGGCTGGCCAAGGGCGCCAGCTTGCCGCGCGACATCGAGGCGGGAGCCAGTGATCCGGCCGGCAGCGAGGACACTTAAGCTCAGGCCTCGTCGCCGTCGAAGGCGCCGAACGCCTTGAGGCGGGCTTGCTGCTCCAGCGCCGAGCGGTTGATCGCGCCTTCCAGCAGGGCGCAGGCCTGGTCCATCGCCCGTCCGTCGTCGCGGTAGTTCACGACGAGGGCCGCCCCCAGCATCTCGACTAGGGCGTCGACCACGACGCCGATCTTGGCCGGATCGCGGTTGGCGAGGGCCAGGTGGGACAGCACCAGGCTGCGAAGGTTGTCGGTGAAATCCATGCGTCACTCCGGAACCCAGGATTGTACGCGACATCGACGAGGGCAATACGGAAGCGGCGATCTTCCGGCGATTTTCGCCAGCGCCTGTCTTTGCACGCCAGGACACGACAACCGCTAACCTCTTGTTGCGCCGAATGATTTTCGGTCCTGTCTAGGGAGCCTCCCGCCCGGCCTGCCGGGCTTTCCGAGGCTCCCGACCGTGTCGGTTCTTCCTTCAGCCAACGACGCCCTCGTCCGCGCCAGCCGCATGCTGCGAAGCGCGCTGGGGGCCGACGTCCGGACCTGGCTCGCCCAGGACGACGTCGTCGAGGTCATGCTGAACCCGGACGGGCGGCTGTGGGTCGACCGGCTCGGCGAAGGCTTGGCCGACACTGGCGTCACGCTCGGCGCGGCCGAAGGCGAGCGCATCATTCGCCTGGTCGCCCATCACGTGGCCAGCGAGGCCCACGCCCGCAGCCCCCGCGTCTCGGCCGAACTGCCCGACAGCGGCGAGCGGTTCGAGGGCTTGCTGCCGCCGATCGTGGCGTCCCCGACCTTCGCGATCCGCAAGCCGGCGATCCGGGCGGTGACCCTGGCCGACTACGTGGCGCAGGGGGTGATGAGCCGCGACCAGGCCGACGCCCTGGCGGCCGCCGTCGCCTGGCGCCGCAACATCCTGGTCGCCGGGGCCACGGCCAGCGGCAAGACCACGCTGGCCAACGCCTTGCTGGCGGAGCTGTCCGATTCGAGCGAGCGCGTCGTCGTGCTCGAGGACACGGTCGAGCTGCGCTGCCCGGCCGCCAACACCGTCGCCCTGCGCAGCAAGGACGGCGTGGCCTCGCTGACCGAGCTCCTGCGCTCGACCCTGCGCCTGCGGCCCGACCGCATCGTCGTCGGCGAGGTCCGCGGGCCCGAAGCCCTCGACCTGGTCAAGGCTTGGGGCACGGGCCATCCCGGCGGCGTCGCCACGGTCCACGCCGGCACGCCGCTGGGCGCGCTGAGGCGCCTTGAGCAGTTGATCGCCGAGGCCGCCGTGGCCGTGCCGCGCGAGCTTCTCGCCGAGACGATCGAAATCGTCGCCGTCCTCACCGGCCGCGGTCCCGCGCGCCGCCTGACCGACCTCGTCGCCGTCCAGGGCCTGTCCGACGGCGGCTACCGCTTCGCCCCCATCGGAGACGCCCCATGACGACCCCTCGCGCGGCGAAGGGCCGCATGCACACGCGCCTTGCCGACAGGATGCCGGAAGGCTTCGTCCGCGCCGCCATCGCCGCCGGCGCCGTCCTCTACGCGGTCCCTGCCTGGGCGGCCGGGTCTTCGATGCCGTGGGAAGCCCCCCTTCAGTCGATCCTGGAGTCGATCGAGGGCCCGGTCGCCAAGATCGTGGCGGTCATCGTCATCATCGTCACCGGCCTGTCCCTGGCCTTTGGCGAGACCTCCGGCGGCTTTCGCCGGCTGATCCAGATCGTCTTCGGCCTGTCGATCGCCTTCGCCGCCTCCAGCTTCTTCCTGTCCTTCTTCTCGTTCGGCGGCGGCGCGCTCATCGCCCAAAACGCCGTGGTGATGGCCGCCACGGGCGCGCCGGCATGAACGGGCTCAAGCTTCCGCCGGGGTACTTCGCGCCGGTCCACCGGGCCCTGGTCGAGCCGATCCTGCTGGGCGGCGCGCCGCGCACCGTGGCGATCGCCAACGGGACGCTGGCCGCGGCCGTGGGTCTTGGCCTGCGGCTGTGGCTCGTGGGCCTGGCCCTCTGGCTGATCGGCCACGCCCTGGCGGTGTGGGCGGCGCGGCACGATCCCCAGTTCGTCGAGGTCGGGCGCCGTCACCTGCGCTACCCGCCCTATCTGCGGGCCTGACGTGATGATGGCGCTTTCGTCCTACGTCGATCCAACCCCGCGCCTGGCCGACTTCCTGCCTTGGGCCGCCCTCGTGGCCAAGGGCGTGGTGCTCAACAAGGATGGCTGCCTTCAGCGCACCGCGCGGTTTCGCGGTCCCGACCTCGACAGCGCCACGCCCAGCGAGTTGGTCGCCGTCACCGCCCGGCTCAACAACGCCCTGCGCCGGCTGGGATCGGGGTGGGCCCTGTTCGTCGAGGCGCGGCGCGATCCGGCGCCGGGCTATCCGCCCGGCAGGTTTCCCGATGCGGTCAGCGGCCTCGTCGACCTGGAACGCCGCGAGCAGTTCGCCGAGGCCGGCGCGCACTTCGAGAGCCGCTACTACCTGACCTTCGTCTGGCGCCCGCCGGCCGAGGACGCCGCGCGGGTCAGCGGACTGATGATCGAGGGCCGCGCCGAGCGCGGCCTGGACGCCTGGGAACTGACCGAGGGTTTCGTCCAAAGGACCGACCGGGTCCTGCAGTTGGTCGAAGGGTTCATGCCGGAGGCGGCCTGGCTCGATGACGCCCAGACCCTGTCGTTCCTGCACGGCGCGATCACCACGACGCGCCAGACCGTCCGTGTCCCCGAGACGCCCATGCACCTGGACGCGCTGCTGGCCACCGCGCCGCTGACTGGCGGGCTGGAGCCCCGGCTAGGCGATCAGCACCTGCGCGTGCTCACCGTGGTGGGGTTTCCAACAGCCACCTTCCCCGGCCTGCTCGACGACCTCAACCGCCTGGCCTTCGCTTACCGCTGGTCGACCCGGGCGCTGATGCTCGACAAGACCGACGCCGTGCGCTTGCTCTCGCGCATTCGCCGGCAGTGGTTCGCCAAGCGCAAGTCGGTCGCCGCCATCCTCAAGGAGGTGATGACCAACGAGGCCGCCACCCTGGTGGACTCGGACGCGGCCAACAAGGCCGCCGACGCCGATGCGGCCCTGCAGGACCTTGGCGCCGACGAGGTCGCCCAGGCCTTCGTCACGGCCAGTGTGGTCGTCTGGGACGAGGATCCGCGCGCGGCGACGGAAAAACTGCGACTGGTCGAGAAGACCATCCAGGGACGCGACTTCACGGTCGTGGCCGAGACCCTCAACGCCGTCGAGGCCTGGCTTGGGACCGTTCCCGGCCACGTCTACGCCAATGTGCGCCAGCCGCCGATCTCGACGCTGAACCTGGCGCACATGATGCCGCTGTCGGCGGTGTGGGCTGGTCCCGAACGCGACGACCACCTGGCCGCGCCCCCGCTCCTGCATGCGCGGACGGCCGGTTCGACGCCCTTTCGCCTGTCCTTGCATGTCGGCGATGTCGGCCACGCGCTGGTCGTCGGCCCGACCGGCGCGGGCAAGTCGGTGCTGCTGGCCATGATGGCGCTGTCGTTCCGGCGCTACGCAGGCGCCCAGATCTTCGCCTTCGACTATGGGGGCTCCATCCGTGCGGCGACCCTGGCGATGGGCGGGGTGTTCCACGACCTCGGCGGCGACGCCGCGCCGTCCCTCCAGCCGTTGGCGCGTATCGACGACCTGGCCGAGCGCAGTTGGGCGGCCGAGTGGCTGTCGGCCTTGCTGAACCGGGAACGCGCGGCGCCGACGCCCGAGGGCCGCGAGCGTCTGTGGTCGGCCTTGGGCGCCCTGGCCAGCGCCCCCGTCGACCAGCGGACCATCAGCGGCCTGATCGCGCTGCTCCAGGACAGCGCCCTGAAGCTGGCGCTGAGGCCCTACGCGATCGGGGGCGCTTCGGGCCGGTTGCTGGACGGCGAGCACGAGACCCTCAAGGCCGCCTCGCTGGAGACGTTCGAGACCGACGGCCTGATGGGCGCCGGGGCCGACGCATCCGGCGCGGGCGCGGTGCTGGCCTATCTCTTCCACCGTATCGAGCACCGCCTCGACGGCAGGCCGACCTTGGTCATCGTCGACGAGGGCTGGCTGGCCTTGGACGACCCTCAGTTCGCCGGCCAGTTGCGCGAGTGGCTCAAGACGCTGCGCAAGCGTAACGGCAGCGTCGTCTTCGCCACCCAGTCGCTGGCCGACATCCAGCAGAGCGCAATCGCCCCGGCCCTGATCGAGAGCTGCCCGACGCGGCTGTTCCTGCCGAACGCGCGCGCCCTCGAGCCTCAGATCGCCGGGATCTACCAGCGCTTCGGCCTCAACGACCGGCAGGTCGAGATCATCGCCAGGGCCACGCCCAAGCGCGACTATTACTGCCAGTCCCCCGTCGGCGACCGCCTGTTCGACCTTGGGCTGGGCGAAGTGGCGCTGGCTTTCGCGGCCGCGTCCTCCAAGGCCGACCAAGCCCAGATCGACGCCGTGCTGGCCGCCGCGCCGGAAGATTTCGCCGCCGCCTGGCTACGGGCACGCGGCCTGCCCTGGGCCGCCGACCTCCTCCCCACCATCGACTTGGAGACCTGACATGACACCCCGCCCCACGCGGCGGCGGCTGCTCGCGGCCGCGTCCCTGCTCCTGGCCGCCCCGCTGCTTCCCAGCGCCGCCCACGCCCAGTTCACCGTCTTCGACCCGTCGAACTATGCCCAGAACCTGCTGACCGCGGCCCACACGCTCGAGCAGATCAACCACCAGATCACCGCTTTGCAGAACCAGGCGCAGTCCCTGGTCAACGAGGCGCGCAATCTCCAGGCCCTGCCGTTCTCGGCCCTGCAGACCCTGCAGGCGCAACTGGCCCAGACCCGCGGCCTGATCGACCAGGCCAAGGGCGTGGCGCTGCGGGTGAGCGACATCGATGCGGCCTTTCAGGGGGCCTATCGCACCGCCGACCTGTCGACCACCAGCCAGGGCCTGGTCGCCGACGCCAAGACCCGCTGGACCAACAGCGTCGCGGCGTTCCAGGACGCCCTGAAGGTCCAGGCCGGTGTGGTCGGAAACCTCGACGCCTCCCACGCCGAGCTTGGCCAGTTGGTCGGCGCCAGCCAGTCGGCGACCGGCGCGCTGCAGGCCGCCCAGGCCGGCAACCAGTTGCTGGCCCTGCAATCCCAGCAGTTGTCGGATCTCCTGGTGCTGCTCGCGGCCCAAGGCCGCGCCCAGACCTTGGAGTCCGCCCAACGCGCGGCCGCCCAAGACCAGGCCCGTGAGCAGTTGCGCCGGTTCCTCACGCCAGGGGCAGGCTACCAGCCCGGCTCGGCCAAGATGTTCAACCAGCCATGAGCGGCCGGCTGGTTTTTCGGCTGGCGGCTGGCGGCTTTGCGCTGCTGGCGATCCTGCTGGCGATCGTGCAGGCCCAGCGCCCCGCGCCGGCAGCCGCGCCGCCTCGGCCGCCGGCGACGCTGGCCCGCCCGGTCGACGCGACACTGGCCCGTTGCCAGGCGCTTGGCGCCGCCGGCGCCCAGGATCGCGACTGCCTCAAGGCCTGGAGCGACGCGCGCTCCCGGTTCCTGAGCGTAAGCAAGGCGGGCGGCTGATGGAAGGCCCCGGCGTCGTCGATCGCTTCCTGGGCGTCTTTACCACCTACATCGATTCAGGGTTCGGGCTGCTACGCGGCGAGGTGGCGTTCATCGCCACCACCCTGATCGTCATCGACGTGACCTTGGCGGCGTTGTTCTGGAGCCTGGGCGAGGGCGAGGACGTGATCGCCCGGCTGATCCGCAAGACGCTGTTCATCGGGGCCTTCGCCTACCTGATCGGCAACTGGAACACCCTGGCGCGGATCATCTTCGAGAGCTTCGCGGGCTTGGGCCTGAAGGCGTCGGGCACTGGCTTCACGATCGACGACCTGCTGCGTCCAGGCCGGGTCGGCCAGGCCGGCATCGATGCGGGCCGGCCTCTGTTGGAGAGCATCTCCGGCCTGATGGGTTACGTCGCCTTCTTCGAGAACTTCATCCAGATCGCCGTGCTGCTGATCGCTTGGCTGATCGTGGTCCTGAGCTTCTTCGTGCTGGCCGTGCAGCTCTTCGTGACGCTGATCGAGTTCAAGCTGACGACGCTCTGCGGCTTCGTGCTGATGCCGTGGGGCCTGTTCGGCAAGACCGCCTTCCTGGCCGAGCGGGTGCTCGGCAACGTCGTGGCCTCGGGCGTCAAGGTGATGGTGCTCGCCGTCGTGGTCGGCATCGGCTCGACCCTGTTTTCCCAGTTCACGGCCGGCTTCGCCGGCGCCGATCCGACCATCGAGGAAGCGCTGAGCGTGGTCCTCGCCTCGCTCTGCCTGCTGGGCCTGGGCCTCTTCGCGCCGGGCATCGCCAGCGGCCTCGTGTCGGGGGGTCCCCAGCTCTCGGCCGGTGCGGCGGTAGGCAGCGTCGCGGCCGCCGGCGGGGCCATGGCGGCGGGCGGCGCCCTGGCGGGACTCGCGGCCGGCGGCGCGGCGAGCGTGGCGGCCGGAGCGGCGCGAGGCGCCGCCAGCCTGGCCGGCGCCACCGTCGGCGCGGCCCAGGCCGGCGGGGCGATGGGCGTGGCCAAGGCGGCCGGCGGCGCGGCCGTGAGCCCCTTGCGCCAGATGGCCCAATCCCTGGGTCGGCGGTTCGAATCCGTACGTCAGCAACAAGTCTCGCCGAACGCGGCGCAACCCGCCGCCCAGGCTGGCGACCAAGCCCAGGCCAACGGCCAGCCGGCGTGGGCCAAGCGGATGCATCAGCGCCAGGCCATCGCCCACGGGGCGACCACCGCCGGCCACGCCGCCGCGTCCGGGCAATCGGGCGGCGGCGCCTCCGTCGACCTTTCCGAGGAGTCCTGATCGATGTTTCGACGGCCCGAGATCCGCTACGGGACGACGCCCGAACCCGACACGCCCTATCGCCGCGCCAGGCAGGCCTGGGACGACCGCGAGGGTCGCCTGGCCGTCACCGGGCGGCGGGCCTGGACAGTCGCCCTCATCCAGGGCGGCGTCATCGCGGCCTTGGCGGCGGCGCTGGTCTGGCAGGGCGCCCGCGGCCACGTCGTGCCGTGGGTGGTGGAGGTCGACCGGTTCGGAGAGGCCCGGACGGTCGGCCCCGCCACGGCCGACTTCAAGCCCAGCGACTTTATCATCGGCGCGCGGCTGGAACGCTTCATCGAGGAGGTGCGGTCGGTCTCGTCCGACCCCGTGGTCGTCACCCGCAACTGGCTGTCGGCCTACCAGTTCACGACCGACAGGGGCGCGGCGGCCCTCACCGCCTACGGCAAGACCAACGATCCCCGCGAGCGCATTGGCAAGGAGCAGGTCTCGGTCGACGTCACCAACGTCCTGCGCGCCTCGCCCACCAGCTTCCGCGTGGCCTGGATCGAGCGTCACTACCAGGACGGCGCCCTGGCTTCGACCGAGCGCTGGTCGGCGATCCTCACTCTGGTTGATCGCCCGACCAACAAGGTCGAGCGCCTGAAGGCCAACCCGCTTCACCTCTACGTCGACGCCATCGACTGGTCCAAGGAGATGACCCCGTGACCCACGCCCTGCAGGGGGCCGCGGTCGTCGCGGTCCTGTCGCTCGCCGCGGCATCGCAAACCCTAGCCGAGCCCCCGCGTCGAACACCCTCACCTGTCGTCGCTGCCAATGCCGCCGCCCGGGTGCAGCCTCGGCTCGAGGCTTTCCAAGGCGCGTTGCAGCGGTTTTCCTGGAGCGAGGGTGGGCTCTACCAAGTCTATACCGCGCCCGGGCGGGTAACCGACATCGTGCTGGAGCCCGGAGAAGAGTTGGCGGGATCGGGTCCCATCGCCGCTGGCGACACGGCGCGGTGGGTGATTGGCGACACTGAAAGCGGTGAAGGCGAGGCCCGGCGCATTCATGTCCTGGTCAAGCCGACCCTTCCGGGCCTGGCCACCAATCTGGTGATCAATACCGTGCGCCGCACCTACTATCTGGAGCTTCGAGCCGGCGCGGCCACCTACATGGCGTCTGTCGCTTGGACCTATCCCAAGGACGCGTTGATCGCCCTGGCCAAGCCGGCGGCGTTGACTAGGCCCGTGCCACCGCCTGCCGCGCCACCGGCCGTCGATCTCGACCTCGGTCGCCTGAATTTCGACTACAGGGTGTCGGGCGACAAGGTCGGCTGGCGCCCCCAAGAGGTCTATGACGACGGCGCCAAGGTCCACCTGGTCTTTCCGCCGGGTATAGCCGCGGGGGAGCTGCCGCCGCTGTTCCTGCTCGATGCGGCCGGCAAGGGCGGGCTGCTCGACTACCGGGTCGTGGGCCGCCAGGTCATCGTCGATCGCCTGTTCGACCGCGCCGAGTTGCGGCTCGGCGACAAGCGCTCGGCCCGGCGGGTCAGGATCGAGCGGACCGGGACGCCGGCGCCGTGAGCGGACCAGACACCAGCCCGGCGGCCCAAGAAGCAGTGCGCCTGCGCGCTTCGCCGCCCAGGGTCGCGCGCCTCTCTCGGGTGGCGATCGCCGGCCTGGCCGGCCTGGGCGCGGCCGGCCTGGGCGCGGCGCTCGCCTTGGCCCTGCATCCGCGCGCGCCTAAGCCCGTCGTCATCAAGGCTGACGAGACCGACGGTCGAGCGCCCCAGGCGATCGTCGCGGGGCCACACACCTATGCCGACGTGCCAAGGCTCGGTCCGCCCCTGCCGGGCGATCTGGGCCGGCCAATCCTGTCAGCCCAGGCGCGCGGGCAGGACGTGACGCCGCCGCCGATCGCGAACACTCAGCCTGATCCCGTTGTCGAAGCGCGACGTCAGGCCCTGGCCGCCGCACGCACCAGCGCCGTCTTCAGTCGCAACGGATCGAACGCGCCGCCGACCACCGCAACGGCGCCGGCGCCGGCGCCGCCCGGCTATGCGACGCCACCATCGGCGCTTCCAGCCACGCTTGCGGCGGCGCCGCAGCTGGGCATCGGCGACCATCGCCAAGCGTTCCTCGAGACCCGGAACGCCACGCCGACGACCAGCGCCTATCGTCCGGCGCCGCCGGCCGGGCGCAAGATCCTGCTGGCCCAAACCATCATTCCCGCGGCCTTGGTCACCGCCGTCAGCTCGGATCTTCCAGGCCCGGTGTCGGCCCAGGTGACACGCAACGTCTATGACAGCCTGACCGGCCGGGTCGTCCTGATACCTCAGGGCTCCAAGCTGCTCGGGGCCTATGACAGCCAGGTCGCATTCGGCCAGAAGCGCGTGCTCCTGGCCTGGGACCGCGTGATCTTTCCCGACGGCCGCTCATTGCAGTTGGACCGTCTGGTCGGCGCCGACGCGACGGGACAATCGGGCCTGGTCGACCGGACGGACGCGCACTGGGGCGCCATGGGCAAAGCCGCCCTGCTTTCCAGTGTGCTCGGCATGGGGGCGTCACTGGGATCCGACGACGACAGCGATATCGCCCGGGCCTTTCGCCAGGGTGTGCAGGACACCGTCAACCAGACCGGCCAACAGGTGGTCCGCAAGCAACTCGACGTTCAGCCGACTCTCACGCTCCGGGCGGGCCTGCCGCTGACGATCCTGGTGACCCGCGATATCGTCTTCGACGACTAGGCCGCGCCCGGCAACATCGCCAACAGTCGTCGAAGGATCGGCTTTTCCGGCCTCCGCCCCAGGACGGCCTGGAAGGTCAAGAAGGAACGACTAAGAGGCCGGTAGACCACGCCCGTGACCCGGGCCGCGTCGCCTTCGTTGACCAAGCCCAGTCCTTGTCCGAGCGCCACCAACCGGGCGACGCTAGCTGGGGTGGGGGCGGTGGCGATTGCGGAGAATGAGCCTTGGCCCAGGCGCCTGAGCTTCATCCGATCGACCGCGGGCGCGATCGGGCCCGCGACGAGCAGGCGATGGCCGGTAAGATCACACCAGGACAGCGACCGCTCATCGGCCAAGCGATCCTCGGCCGGCACCGCGACGATCAGGCGTTCGCGCCAGGCCGGTCGCGCGGCCAGCCTCTCTGGCGCCCCCAGCAAAAAGCCGATGTCGAGCTGGCCTTGGATAAGGCGGGCGGTAAGCCCGCGAGCATCATCCTCGAGGATCTCGACCCCGAGACCGCTCTCTCCGCCGATCAGCCTCCGCATCAGGTCCTGGAGAACGCCGCCGCCCAGACCCGCCAGCACGCCGACGCGCAAGACGCCGTGGTCGCCGCGCGCCGCTTCGGCAGCCCGGTCGACGGCGAGATCCAGTTCGCCGACCGCGCCCTGGGCGCCGCGGACGAAGTCCTCGCCAGCGATCGTCAGCCGTACGCCGTGGGGTCCTCGCTCGAAGATCGGCGCGCCCAACCGGTCTTCCAGTTCCTGGATCCGCCGCGACACGGCCGACTGCTGGACGCCGAGGTGACGGGCCGCCCGCCTAAAGCCCCCATGCTCGGCTGCGGCCAGCACGTAGCGTAGTTGATGGAGGCCCAGGCCTGCGCGGGCGCTAGCTTGGCCAAGGCCGGCGGCGACAATATCCGGCATGGTCGATGGCACGGACAGCCCAGGCGACGCGACCCCGGCGGTCGCTCAGGCCATGCAAAGCGCGCTCCCACGCGCCCGACCACTCTATAGAGCGAATATAGACAGAATATTCGACGCGCACGTGCAACGAACGGTGGCGCCGACATCACATGCCGCCATAGACTCCACCCACGACCGCCACTGGCTAACGGACCCATGAAGACCTCGCTCGACCACCTGCCCATCGGCAAGCGCAAGGAACTGGACCTTGTGGTCAAGGTGCTGCGCGATGGGTTCGCCGAGGCCCTCAGCCGGCGGACCATGCCACGTTTCAGGAATGGCAAGCTGCTGAAGATCATCCTGTTCGGCAGCTACGCCCGTGGCGACTGGGTCGAGGATCCGAAGGGTCGCTACTTCTCGGACTATGACATCCTGGTGGTGGTCAACCACGACGCCATGACCGACCTAGAGGAGTTCTGGGACGCACCCGACAAGACCTTCCTGCGTGAATACGCGTCGGGCGAACGCCTGCGCACCCAGCCCAATTTCGTGGTTCACAGCCTCAACGACGTGAACGAGCAGCTCCGCCTCGGTCGCTACTTCTTTACGGACATCCTGAGAGACGGGATCACGCTTTTCGAGGAAGACGGATTTCCGTTCGTGCAACCGGAGGCACTTTCAGGTCGAGACGCCCTCGCCGAAACTACGAGCTATTTCGAGAAGTGGTCCGAGCGTTCAAAAAACTCGCGGATCCTGTCTCAGGACGCACGTGTGAGGGGCATGGCGAATGACGCTGCATTTCTCCTTCACCAGTCCGCCGAGCGCGCATACCACGGCCTGATCCTGACCCTCACGCTTTATAGCGCTAAAACCCATCGACTGAATCTTTTGCGCGACCGAGCGGAGGCGATGGACCAACGGCTGGTTGGCATCTGGCCTGGTAGCAACAAGTTTGAGCGTCAGGGTTTCGACCTGATCCGCCGCGCGTATGTTGAAGCGCGATATTCCGACTTCTACGAGATTTCGGAAGATCATCTAGCCTGGATGGATGATCGAGTGTCCAACTTGCAGGATGCGTTTGCGACAATAGCTCGCGAGCGGATTGAGGCCCTTCGAAAGGCGGCCACTTAGCGCCAG
>FTCT01001096.1_pt1 | contig 16234 bp, 16 predicted proteins | sample 1658881 | NCBI WGS metagenome assembly FTCT01 (sample SAMEA3914864, study PRJEB12502) | metagenome | biome: forest; material: soil | place: USA | collected 2012-03-12 | depth 0.3 m | reverse complement strand
CGCTCCGCTTTCGGCCTGATCCCGCCGGCTGCCCGACCGCCTGCCATCCGGGTCAGGGATGCGACGATATTCGAACCTTTGGGAGCCGAAGCGGCCCCGCTCAACCTACCCCCATCGCCGCTTTGGGCCGGATCCAAGCGCCCTCCCCTTGCGACGGGGATGGCTCAGAGTATGGGCCGGCGCTGAGCGCGGAGGATTGGCGGGGGTGTAAAAGTGAGAAGCGGTTGATTTTGCTGGGTTCGACTTCGCGAACGCCGAGGATATCCGCGCTCCAATCCCCGTACTGGCCCCCTCCGCGCCTGCGGCGCTCCTCCCCCGGAGGGGGAAGAAGGACCGCGCGCGCATCTTCCGCCCCCTCCGGGGGCGGACGACCGCGAAGCGGTCAGGTGGGGGCAAGTAGCGCCAAGGTCATCGACCTACTCCGCGAAGCGCTTGGCTTGGGCGATCCAGGCGTCGCGGTCGGCGCGGCCTCGGAGGTTCAGGAGTTCGTCGTACGAGGTCAGCTCGTCCGGCGTCCACGCGGCGATCTGGCTGAAGGTCGTGACGCCCAGGTCGGCCAGGGAGGCGGCCAGTTTCGGGCCGACGCCGACGATGCGGGTCAGGTCGTCGGTCGCGGCGGCGACGGCGTCCTGGACAGTTTCAGCGGCTTTTTCGACGACTGGTTCGACAACAGGGGTCTCGGCGACCTCGGCGACGGCCTGGACGGCTTCGAGCGTCGCGGGCTCGGCCACGGCGGCGGTCTCGACCACCGTCTCGGCGATGTCTTCATTGGCGGCGACCACGGCCTCGACGACCGGCTCGGCGGTGATCTCGACGATCTCCTGGGCGGCGTCGAGAACCGCTTCGGTCGTCTCGACCACCGGCTCGGCCAGGGCCTCGACGGCCGGCGCGATCACCGGCTCCGGCGGCGCTTCGAGAGCCACCGCGGCTTCGGCCAAAGGCGCGACCGGTTCGGGCCGGAAGGCCATGATGGCTTCGAGATTGACCGCCTCACGCCAGCGCGAGGCCCACCACCAGTAGGCCGCGCCGGCCGCGGCCGCGCCGCCGAACATCAGCCACAGCGGCGACGCCGCGCCCACCGCCACGCGGGGCGCGGTTTCGGGCTCGACCTTGTCGGTCGCATAGTCGGGAAGGAAGGTGAAGATCGAAACCATGGCGCGCTCCGCTGGGCTGGCAACCGCGATCTATTGCGCTGCAGCATAACACGGAAAATACGTTCGCAAGCGCAAAAATGCTGACCTTAGGTCAACTTGTCCGATTACCCCCTAAACCGCGCCCTCAGGCCCGCCAGACGCGTGAGCGGCCGCCCGGCTCGCCCAGCCGCGCGGCGATCCAGTCGCCCGCTTCCACCGCCGCGCTTTCGACCGCCGCCGAGGCGCCGACCATCACCATCGCGCAGCCGTTCATCTTCATGGGATCGGTCAGCGGACGCAGGCGCAGCTCGGCGACCAGCAGGTCGTCGGTGACGGCCTCCATCGATCGCAGGAAGGCGTCGAGGGTCTCCAGGTCCTTGATCGGCAACCAGATGGCCATAGCCGCGTCGGGCGCGCGCGCCAGGACGGCGCGGGTCGTGGCCGCGATCCGGGCGTAGTCGTCCGGGCGCTCGAACGGCGGATCGATGACCACGAAGGTCCGCCCGCCTCGGCCGGCCTGGTCGACGGCGGCCTGGTAGCCGTCAGCCTCCAGGGCCTGGCACTGGGCATAGGGCGCCAAGGTCTTGCGCAGCAGCTGGACGTCATCGGGACGCAGTTCGCAGCCGGCGTAGCGGTCGGCCTTGCGCAGCGCGTGCGCGGCCAGCAGTGGCGAGCCGGGATAGAGATCGCCACCCCTTCCGCCATTCATATCGGCCACCGCCTTCAACAGCGGGCCGAACACCGGCGGCGCATCGGTCGCGGCTTTCAGGCGAAAGATCCCCGCCTGCGCCTCGCCCGAGCGGCGGGACATCTCGCCGGACAGGTCGTAGCCGCCCGCCCCCGCATGGGTGTCGATCACCGACAGCGCTGGGCTTTTTCCCTGCAGGTCGGCCAACATGGCCAGCAGGATGGCGTGCTTGTGCAGGTCGGCGAAGTTGCCGGCGTGAAAGGCGTGGCGATAGTTCATCCCCGCTCATACCACGTCTTTTGGCCACGCCCCGTGCGCGCGACCAGCCTCGCGCAGTTCGGCGATCATCATGTCCCTCAAGGCCTGGGGCGCGACGATCTCGACCGCGTCGCCCCAGGTGAAGAGGTGCCACGACAACTCGCGCATGCCGCCCGCTCGGAAAGTCACCGTTACCGAGCCGTCGGCTTCCTGCACGACCTTCTGCGTCGCGTGGAAGCGCCAACGCAGGGCGTCCTCGGCGCGTTCGGGCTTGATGCGCAGCACCACGTCCTGGATCTCGTCGTGATAGATGCCGAAGCTCTCGTCGGCGAAGGCCTGCAGCGAGAAGTCCTCGGGCGGCGGCGCGGGGCGATCCAGCACCTTCAGGTCGCTCATCCGGTCCAGGCGCCAGGAGCGTGGGCCGCCGGCGCCCTCCGACGCCACCAGATAGTTGCTGCGCCCGAAGAGAACGCCCAGCGGCGTCACCTCCCGCGTGCGGCCCGGCGTGCTGCCGCCTTCATAGCGGAACGACAGGGCCGACAGCCCCTTGATCGCCGTGCGGATGGCGGCCAGCAGCGCCTGATCCTCGAACGGGCGTGGACCGGCGTGCACGGCGATGGTCTCGGCCTGCACCAGGGCCTCGACGTCGGGGGCCACGCGCCGGCGAGCCGAGCCGCGCAGGGCCGACAGCAGCTTGGCCTCCAGGGCGTAGAGCGAGGCGGCGCGGGACTCGGCGCCGGAGGCCTTGTAGCTGTCGGCGGCGGTGCGCAGGGCGGCCAGCTCCTCGGCGGTCGGGGTCTGGAACAGGCCGTCCAGGCCCGACGGGATGCGGAAACGCTTGGTCGGCGGGTCGTCGATCGCCTCCATCTGCGGGAACGCGGCCCAGACGGCGTCGCGCATCCGCTCGGCGGTGCGGCGGCCGACGTCCAGGTTCTGCGCCATCTCGTCCAGGGTCAGGCCTTCGGCCGACCCGGCCAGCATGCGGGCCAGGTCCAGAAGGCGGGCGGCTTTCTCGTGTCTCATAGCGAAACTCTATACGACCGTTTCTGTCGCAACGCCCCAACATTCTTCCGGTGTCGATACTGGAGAACCCTATGTCGCGTTTCGCTTGCTCGCCCTGGACCGTCGCCCCCGTCAACCAGGCCCTGATCTCGGCCGTGATGGACTTCGCCGACATCCACCGTGACATGGGCGGCGGCCGCACCCTGCGTCGCATCAGCCACGAGCGCGCGGCGCGGGCCGACATGTTCCTGCTGCTGGGCCGCGACGTCGAACGGGTCACCGACATCGGCCTCGTCTGGAACGACCGCGAAGACCAGATCGTGCGCATCACCGACGACGCCGAGCTGCGCGATTCTCGCCTGGCCGCCTGGGAAGAAGCCTTCGACCTGTTCGAAACCGAGGACACCGACGAAGCGGCCGAGCCGATGCGCCTGGTCGCCTAATTTGCTCCCCCCAGTGACAAAACGGCGCAGCTAGACGGCGCCTTTCTGCCTAAATTCCGAGACCGATCGCCGCGCAAAGGGGCGCCCGCTGGGCCCTCGCGCGGCTGTGGCGTTTTTCTGACAGCCCACCATTGCCGAACGCCGAAACTTCGCTCCCGATGAATAGATCGGACAGTACCCGATATATTTTTAGTACCCGCGTCAAAAAATAAAAACACGGGGAGAAGAACGTCATGGAGAAGGAATTCGGCATGCGTCAATAAACACAATGAGGGGGCTATTAATGACTCGGCGTTTCAAACCCGCGCTGTTGGCGGGTATTTCCGTTCTATCGATTACTCTGGGATACTCCGCTACCGCTTTTGCCGCTGATGCGGCTGCTGCGGCCGCCGCGACGCCGCCTGGCGAGCCCGGCACCGAAGTCGACACCATCATCGTCACGGGCACGCGCCAGACCGGTCTGCGCGTCATCGACAGCCCCGCCCCCGTCCAGGTGGTCGACACCAGCACGCTGGAGCGCACGGGCGCGGTCGATCTGCGCCTGGGCCTGGCCAATCTGGTGCCGTCGTTCAACGCCCAGGCCTTCGGCGGCGACACCGCCAACCTGACCCTCTCGGCCCGCCTGCGCGGCCTCTCGCCCAACCAGGCCCTGGTGCTGGTCAACGGCAAGCGCCGCCACACCACCGGCAACCTCGCCGTCCTGTCGGGCGTCTATCAAGGCGCCGCCGCCGCCGACCTCGGCTTCATCCCGATGGCCGGCATCGGCCGCATCGAGGTGCTGACCGACGGCGCCGCGGCCCAGTACGGCACCGACGCCATCGCCGGCGTCGTCAACATCATCCTGAAGAAGAGCGCCTCGGGCGGCGCGATCTCGGCCACGGGCGGCGAATATTTCGACGGCGGCGGCAAGACGGCCAGCGGCTCGGTCAACATCGGCATGGCCCCGACCGAGAAGAGCTATCTGAACCTGACGATCGAGAGCAAATACCACGGCTTCTCGAACCGTGGCCTGCCCGACCAGCGCATCTATAACCCCGCCAGCCCCAGCTACTCGGCCGCCAACAACGCCGTCGAGAGCACCATTCCGGGCTATCCGAACCTGAACCTGATCTCGGGCGACGCCGAGTACCGCCTGAACAACTTCGCCTACAACACCGGCGTCGACCTGCCCGGGGACTTCGAGCTCTATTCGTTCGGCACCTACGGCCACAAGGACGCCTCGGCCTACGAGAACTACCGCCGCTACAACCGCATCCAGGGCAAGATGGGCGCGGCCGACCGGCCCTTCCCCCTGGGCTTCAGCCCGCGCGAACGCATCGTCGAGGACGATTACGCCGCGACCCTGGGCGTGTCGGGCAAGGTCGCCGGCTGGGACGCCGACCTGTCGGCCACCTACGGCAAGGACGACATCGAGGTCCGCGTCGAGAACTCGGCCAACGCCAGCCTCTATGCCGACACCTCGACCCTGACCACCAAGGGCACGACGCCGACCTCGTTCCACGCCGGCAAGTGGATGACCACCCAGTGGACCAATAACCTGGATCTGCGCCGCGGCTTCGACGTCGGCTTCTCGGCCCCGCTGGACGTCGCCTTCGGCGTGGAACAGCGCCGCGACACCTACAAGATCGGCCAGGGCGACGCGGCATCGACCTACAAGGAAGGCTCGCAGTCGTATCCGGGCTTCTCCAAGACCGACGCTGGCGGCCACGCCCGCACCAGCTGGGCGGCCTATACCGACCTGGCCGCCACGCCGATCACCGACTGGAAGGTCGACGCGGCCCTGCGCTTCGAGCACTTCAGCGACTTTGGCGACACCACCGTCGCCAAGCTGACCAGCCGCTATGACTTCAGCGAGAAGTTCGCCCTGCGCGGCACGGTGTCGACCGGCTTCCGCGCCCCGACCCTGGCGGAGTCGTACTACTCGGCCACCAACGTCTCGCCGACCAGCGCCTTCGTCCAGCTGGCCCCGAACTCCAGCGCCGCGCGCCTTCTGGGCATCGACAAGCTGAAGCCCGAGAAGTCCAAGAACTTCAGCGTCGGCTTCGTCGCTCACCCGATCCCGAAGCTGACGGCCACGGTCGACGCCTACCAGATCAAGCTGACCAACCGCATCTTCGGCTCCAGCTCGATCTACGGCATCCGCAACGGCGTGGTGGTCAACGCCAACGTCAACGCCGCGATCGCCGCCAACGGCAACGTGCTGGACAGCACCGTCACCAGCACCGGCATCAACATCTTCTCCAACGGCCTGGACACCCGCACCCGCGGCCTCGACGTCGTGATGTCGTATCCGACCGACCTGGGCGACTACGGTCACGTCGACTGGACGCTGAGCGGCAACTACAACCAGACCAAGATCACCAAGGTGAAGGCCGCCCCGACGGCGCTGAGCACGACCAGCACCGCCTTCCCGACCGGCCAGATCCTGTTCGCCGGCAACGCCGCCGACCTGCTGGAGAAGGCCGCGCCGAAGTACAAGGTGGGCCTGAACGGCCTCTACACCTTCCACAAGGTGTCGCTGACCGTGACCGAGACCTTCTACGGCAAGGCCAGCGCCCTGTCGGACCCGGGCAGCGGTCCGCTGCTGAACACCGTGGCCAGCGCGACGCAGATCACCGACGCCGAGCTGTCCTACAAGTTCCCGATGGGCGTCACCGCCGCGATCGGGGCCAACAACCTGTTCAACAAGTATCCGGACAAGTTCTCGGCCGCCTTCCAGGCCGCGTGCGTCGCCTCCGGCGCCGGCTGCACCACCCAGTACCCGACGTTCTCGCCCTACGGCATCAACGGCGGCTACTACTACGGACGTTTGACCTTCGCCTTCTAAGGCGGGGAAAGCGTGGGACGCGGAGGGGCGGGCCGAAAGGTCCGCCCCTTTTGCTTGAGCGCTATTCGCCTTCGATCGAGCGGATGACGCGGGCCGGATTGCCCCCGACCAGGGTGTTGGCCGGCACGTCCTTGGCGACGACCGAGCCGGCGGCCACGACCGAGTTCTCGCCGATCGTCACCCCGCCGATGACCGTCGCGCCGGCCGCGATCCAGACGCCCTTCTCGATGACGATCGGCTTGCCCGTCAGCGCCGCCCGCCGCTGCGAGGGCGCGACCGGATGGCCCGAGGTGATCAGGCTGACGTTCGGGCCGATCAGCACGTCGTCGCCGATGGTGATCGCCGCCAGCGAATAGAAGGTGCAGTTCTGGTTGATGAACACGCGATCGCCGACCCGGATGTTGCGACCGCAGTCGGCATAGAACGGCGGCACGAGCCGGAAATGCTCGCCGGGCTTGTCGCCGGTCAGGTCCTCGAACAGCGCCCGCACCGGGTCGGCGTCGGCATAGGTCAGGCGGTTGAGCGCCGCCGTGATCACCATGGCCCGCTCGACATCGGCGGCGAAGGCGCGGGATTCCGGCGTGCGCGTGGGGATGGTGATGGCTTCAAGTGTGGGCATGGATTGCGATCACCGGCTTGGAATCGAGCGGTGAAGATACACAGCCGACGCCTCCGAGCGCCCCCTCCGTCACGGCGCGTATTCGCGCCGCGCCACCTCCCCCGCTTCGCAAGGGAGGAGAAGCGACACCCTCCTCACCCGTAAAACGGGGGAGGTGGATCGCTGCGGATACGCAGCGAGACGGAGGGGGCGCTAGGACACCCTCACTTCACAACCCCTTGCCCATCCGCACCAGCGGTACGCGGTAGCCCGTCGAGGTCACCGCCTCGAACGGTTCGATGTCGTGGTAGCCGCAGGCGCGGTACAGCGGCACGCCGCCCATCGTCGCCGCCATCTCGACGCGGTCGAAGCCTTCGGCGCGGGCGGCAGCTTCGCAGGCGTCGAGGACCATGCGGCCGACGCCTTTTCGCGTGTGGTCGGGATGAGTGTACATCGCGCGGACCCGCGCGGCGTCCGTCTTGGGATCCAGCAGCGCCGCGTCGCGGCCCGTCGAGTGGTCGCCGCCGAACAGGGTGGCGCGTCGGCTCCAGCCGCCGCAGCCGGCGATCTCGCTCTTTCCAGAAGAAGAATTGGCATCCTCGACCACGAAATAGGTGCCGTCGGCGATCAGCTGGGTGTCCAGGCCCATGATTTCGAACGAGGCCTTCACGCCTTCAGGCGGCAGGAAGTCCTGCAACAGCTCGCCGATCGCGCGGTCCATCAGGGCGGAGAGAACGGGCATGTCCTCGGGACGCGCCAGGCGCAGGTTCAGGCTGGGTACGGACGAATTCATCTTCACTCCATCACGACGGCGGCGAGCGGCGGAAAACACTGATTCCGCAGTGCGAAGACGGATCGTCCATCCTCGCTCACCGATCGCCCATCGGCCACCACAGGCGCCCAATGGCGAGGCGTCTAACATGTCAGCCACGGGCCCGCCCGAAAACGGATTGCCACACCGCGTTCAGACTTTCTGAGATGCCTCTTGCCCGGCGGAGGTTCAAGCTCCCCGGGCCCAGAGCCGGCCGATCAGGTCGGCGACAACGAGGGGTCGGGGTCTCATGAGTGGATTGGACGCGTCTTCGGCGGGTGGCGTACTCACGCGCCGCAAGTTCTTCGAAAGCCTGGCCGCGGTGGGCGGCATGTCGCTGGTGCTGTCGGCCATGGACGCACTGGGCTATTCGATGGCCTCGGCCACCGAGCTTCCGCCCGAGCTGACCGGCGGGGCCAAGGGGACCAAGGTGCTGATCCTGGGCGCGGGCCTGGCCGGCATGACCGCCGCCTACGAATTGAGCAAGGCCGGCTACCAGGTGCAGATCCTGGAAGCCCGCAGCTTCGCCGGCGGTCGCTGCCAGACCGCGCGCAAGGGCTTCAAGCACACCGACCTGATCGGCCACGAGCAGACCTGCGAGTTCGACGAAGGCCTGTACATCAATGTCGGCCCGTGGCGGATCCCGTACCACCACCGCTCGACCCTGCACTACACCAAGACCTTCGGCGTGCCGCTGGAGAGCTTCGTCAACGACAACGACGCCTCCTACCTCTATTTCGAGAAGGGCGCGGGGCCGCTGGCCGGCAAGCCGGTGCGCAAGGGCGAGGTCGCCGCCGACATCCGCGGCTACACCGCCGAACTGGTCGCCAAGGCCGCCAGCCAGGGCCAGCTGGACGCGCCCCTGACCGGCCTCGACAAGGAAAAGTTCGTCGCCTACCTCGTCAATGAAGGCCGCCTGACCAAGGACCTGGCCTACAAGGGCACCGAGGGTCGCGGCTTCTCGATCAGCCCTGGCGCGGGCGTCGACCCCGGCCCCGGCAAGGAGCTGCCGCCCTTCGCCTTCAAGGACGTGCTGGACAGCAACGCCTGGCGGGTCCTGAGCTCGGTCACCGGCTTCGAACAGCAGCGCACCATGCTCCAGCCAGTCGGCGGCATGGACCAGATCGCCAAGGCCTTCGAGAAGCGCGTCGGGCCGATGATCCGCTACGGCGCGGTCGTCCAGAAGATCAAGCAGTCGCCCACCGGCGTGACGGTCGCGTACAAGGACGCCGACGGCAAGGCCGGCGAGATCACCGCCGACTACTGCCTGTGCACTATCCCGCTCAGCGTGCTGAAGCAGATCGACCTGGACGCCTCGGCCCCGTTCAAAGCGGCGATGGAGAAGGTCTCGTACGCGCCGGTCAACAAGATCGGCCTGCAGATGAAGACCCGCTTCTGGGAAGAGAAGCACCACATCTATGGCGGCCACATCTATACCGACCTGCCGGGGATCAACTCGATCTCCCTGCCCTCCACCGGCTGGCAGAGCCAGAAGGGCGTGCTGCTGGGCTACTACGCGTTCGGCGGCGAGGCGGCCAAGATCAGCGCCAAGAGCCCGGCCGATCGCGCCGCCTTCGCCGTGGCGGCGGGCCAGAAGATCTTCCCCGAATACGCCGACAACTTCGAGAGCGCCTTCTCGTTCAGCTGGCACCTGGCCGAGTACAATCTCGGTGGCTGGGCCGAGTGGGGCGAGGCGGGCCGCAAGGAGGCCTATCCCCTGCTCTGCCAGCCCGACGGCCGCCTGTACCTGGCCGGCGAGCACCTCAGCTATCTGGGCGGTTGGCAGGCCGGCGCGATCGAGTCAGCCTGGCAACAGATCGGCAAGATCCACGCTCGCGTGTCGCAAGCCTAAGGGGGACCTCATGACCATCGCTCATCGCCTGGCCGCCCTGGCCCTCGCCGCCGGCCTCTGCGCCCCGGCTCTCGCCTCGGCCGCCACGCCGCAATCGCAGTTCATGGACAACTGCTCGGCCTGCCACCAGCCGACCGGCAAGGGCGTGCCCGGCGCCTTCCCGCCCCTGGCCGGCTCGGCCTTCGTGCAGGGCGATCCCAAGGCCGTCATGACCACCGTGCTGAACGGCCGGGGCGGCATGCCCTCGTTCAAGGACGACCTGTCGGACGCCGACCTCTCGGCGATCCTGACCTATGTCCGCTCGTCGTGGGGCAACAAGGGCTCGGCCATCAAGCCGGCCGATGTCGCCGCCGCCCGCGCGGCCGCCAAGGCCGGCGCCAAGGCGCGCGGTCTGCAGGCGCACTGATCCATTCCGTCGAACACCAAGGGGAGAACATCATGAAACGCCTCGTCGCCCTCGCCGCCGGGCTCTGCGCCCTGGCTGGCGCTGCTCATGCGCAAGAGATCGTCCGCGGCGGCGATCCCAAGTCGCCGATCGCCAGCTTCGTCACCGTGCCCGCCGGCTACGAGACCATCTATGTCAGCGGCCTGACCCCGGCGGTCGTCAACAAGGACGCCACGGGTCCCGCCATGTTCGGCGGCGACACCAAGACCCAGACCATGAGCGTGCTGACCCGCATCCAGGACACCCTGAAGAGCCAGGGCGCGACCATGGGCGATGTGGTGATGATGCGCGTCCTGCTGGTCGGCGATCCGGCCAAGGAGGGCAAGATGGACTTCATGGGCATGATGGAGGCCTACAAGACCTTCTTCGGCACCGCCGAACAGCCCAACAAGCCCGCCCGCATCACCAGCCAGGTCGCCTCGCTGGTCCAGCCGGGCATGCTGGTCGAGATCGAAGTCCAGGCGGTGAAGAAGGCCAAGTAGCCGCCGGCCCTAGGTTTTCATCGTTAAGCGAAATTATTTTCGTGACAACGTTGTCAGATCGAATTCAAACAGCTATATGGAATTCAGCCCTTTCGGGCGTTTCCTCCCAATGACTCGGCCGCCTTCTTCTCCTGGAAGGCGGCCGTTCTTTTGTCTGGCTGCTGCGATATCGCCAGCGAGCGCCGAGTGCTAGCGCTTCGGACAATGACTCCCAACCCCACCTTCCGCTCCGCCGTCCGTCTGGTCGCCCTGCTCAACCTCGCCTATTTCGGCGTCGAGATGGCTGTGGCGCTGAGGATCGGCTCGGTCTCGCTGCTGGCCGACGCCGCCGACTTCTTCGAGGACGCGGCCGTCAATTTCCTGATCTTCGCCGCCCTGGGCTGGAGCGCCTCGCGCCGGGCCAAGACCGGCAATGCGCTGGCGGCGATCCTGCTGGCGCCGGCTTTGGCCTTCCTATGGACGCTGTGGCGCAAGCTGGGCGACCCGACGCCGCCCGCGCCTGTCGCCCTCAGCATCACGGGCCTGGGCGCCCTGGCGATCAACCTCTTCTGCGCCTTCGCCCTGGCCCGTCACCGCGCGGTGGCCGGCAGCCTGTCGAAGGCGGCCTTCCTGTCGGCGCGCAACGACGCGATCGCCAATGTCGCCATCATCGTCGCGGGCCTGGCGACGGTCGCCACGCGCTCGATCTGGCCCGATGTGATCGCGGGCCTCGGCATCGCAGCGATGAACCTCGACGCCGCCCGCGCCTTCTGGCGCGCCGCGCGGAGCGAGGGCGAAGAAGCCCACGCCTGATCCAGCGCTCGGAGGTCCTAGGCTTCACCGGACCGTGCAGTCTATGGTCGAGCCATGGCGTCTATCGTTCTCCTCGCAGCTGCTCTTGCGACCGCTCCGTCTGCCCTTCCGCCCGCTGCGGCGATGATGGTGCGCGACACCCTGCACATCGAGACCTACGACGCCGCCCAAGCCGATCTGGACGGCGATGGTCGTCCGGAAATCTTCGTCTACGCCAAGGGGCCGGACTTCTGCGGCAGCGGCGGCTGCGTCCTGTACGTCCTGTCACCGAAGGGCGCGGACTACCGCGTGGTGCTGAGGACTACGGTCACGCGGCCACCGATCCGTCGTCTCGCCACCGCCACGCACGGCTGGCGCGACATCGGGGTGTTCGTCTCCGGCGGCGGGGCCAAGCCGCACGAGGCGCGGCTGCGCTTCGACGGCAAGCGCTATCCCGGCAATCCGTCGATGGTCGCGGCGACGACGCCCAACGCCAAGGGCGAGGTGCTGATCGAAGCCCCTCGCCTCCCCTAACCGTCGCCTTCAGGCGGCGCGCCAGCTCTTCAGCAGCCAGCCCTGCAGCTTGTCGGCGACGATCCGTTCCGCATGCGCCGACGGGCGCGATCCCCCCACCAGGCGGCGCACGACCGGCCGGGCGAGCGGCGCGAAAAAGGCCTCGGCGTCGGTGAAGCTGTAGTGGTTGGTTCCACGGATCTCGAACTGCTCGCCCAGAGAGGCCAATCCCGCCAGAACGGCGTCGCGCTTGGCGAAATAGAGGGGCTGATGGCGGGTGACGGCGTGGTCGCTCTCGATGAGCAGGAACGGACGCTGAAGCCGCGCCCGCTCCACGCCGCCATAGAGCATGCCGTCCAGGTCGGCGCCGGCGCTGGGTCGGCTGTCCACGGCCAATACGGCCGCCGCCGTGGCGCCGCCGAAGGAGTGGCCGACGACGGCCAGCCGCGACAGGTCCAGGCTGGCCCGCAGCCTGTCGTTCGCCGGCGAGGCCTGCAGCTGGTCGATGACGAAGCGCACGTCGCCCACGCGGGGCTTGAGCCGTGTTTCCATGTAGCGGATGCGGTCCGGATCGCCGGGCAGGAAACGCTCGATCGGGATAGCCAGGCGACCGTCCGCCAGCTCTGTCGCCGGTCCTTCGTAGGGATGGTCCAGCGCGATCACGACGAAGCCCCGGCTGGCCAGATCCGCGACAAGCGAGGTGTAGAACGCCCGCGGCGCGCCGTAGCCGGGTGAGAAGACGATCACGGGCCAGCGGGCCTGAGCGCGCGACACGGGCGCAGCGACCCGGGCGTGGGTGTCGACCTCGCCGAAGCGCCTGAAGACGAAGCCGGGCAGAAGGCTCACGCGCGCCGGAAGCCGGCCTAGCCCGTCCATGTAGACGCTCTTGGCGCCGCCGCTTTGCTGGGCGGGGTACCAGGCCTGGGCGACGACGTTCCGGCGATCGTCCGGCGCCTCGGTGGCGTCTTCCGCGCGCGCGGCGTCCACCCACCGCCAGATCACGGTGCCGACCTGATAAGGGCCGCTGGGCTGAGAGAGCCTGGGAACCGCGAGCACCGTCCAAGCCAGGACGCCGCCCAGCACCAGGGCGGTAAGCGCGGAGGCGCCGATCCACCCCGCCCGACCGCGCACAGCCAACGCCGCCAGCAGCACCAGCCCGGCATAGACCGGCAGGAACTGCCAGGTGAAGGTCTCCGAGACGAGCTGCCAGATCGCCAGCCCGGCGACCAGCGCGACGCCCCAGCGAACGACGCGGCGGGCGCGGCCGAAGAGCCAGCCGAAAGCCATCGCCACGAACAGCAGCAGCAGTGATGCATCCAAAACGCTCATGGAGCCTCCTGCCGTCAGCTTACCGAGCGGATGTGCAGATCGTGCGGAGAGGATTTGAGCATCGTGTGAAGTCTTCCGGTGAGAGCCGAAGCCCGGCCTCAGGCGGTGACGATCCGTCCGTCGCGAACCTCGACCGGCCAAGGCGACAGCCTGGCCCCGACGCAAGGCCCGCCGACGCAGGCCCCCTCTTCCACCGTGAACACCGCCCCGTGCCACGAGCAGGCGATCAGGCCGCCGTCCGGGGTCAGGTACTGATCCAGTGCTTGCGCCAGCGGCAGGCCCTGGTGCGGGCAGCGGTCGACATAGCCGAACACCGCCTCGCCTCTCCGCACCACGAAGCCGTGGAAGCGCTTGTCACCGATCTGCAGCACATAGTTCCGCGCCGCGCCGTCGGCGATCAAATCGAGCGGACCGAGATTGATCCCGGCCCGCGTCGACCAGACCCGGCCGCCAGAAACCTCCGAAGGTGCGGCGGCCTCCTGGCTCAAACCCGCTCGACCGTCTGTTCGATGGCGCCGAAGATCGTGTGGCCCTTGGCGTCCTTCATCTCGATGCGGACCGTGTCGTCGCCCAGCAGGAACGGCGTCTTGGCCGCGCCGGTCAGGATGGTCTCGACCGTGCGCAGCTCGGCGATGCAGGAATAGCCGACGCCGCCCTCGCCGATCGGCTTGCCGGGGCCGCCGTCGGCGTCGCGGTTGCTGACCGTGCCCGAGCCGACGATCGTGCCGGCGCTCAAGCTGCGGGTCTTGGCGGCATGGGCCACCAGGGTCCCGAAGTCGAAGGTCATGTCGACGCCGGCGTCGGCGCGGCCGAAGTCCTTGCCGTCCAGCTCGACCAGCAGCGCCCCGTGCAGCTTGCCGTCCTTCCAGGCCTCGCCCAGCGCCTGCGGCGACACCGCCACCGGCGAGAAGGCGCTGGCCGGCTTGGACTGCACGAAGCCGAAGCCCTTGGCCAGCTCGCCCGGGATCAGGTTGCGCAGGGAGACGTCGTTGCACAGCATGACCAGGCGGATGGCGGCCAGGGCCTCTTCGCGGCTGGCGCCCATGGGCACGTCGCCGGTGATCACGGCGATCTCGCCTTCCATGTCGCAGCCCCAGGCCGCGTCGGCCAGCGGAATGGCGTCGCGGGGCGCCAGGAAGCCGTCCGACGCGCCCTGGTACATCAACGGATCGGTCCAGAAGCTCTCGGGCAGCTCGACGCCGCGCGCCTGGCGCACCAGCTGCACGTGATTGACGTAGGCCGAGCCGTCGACCCACTGGAACGCGCGCGGCAGCGGGCTCAGGGCGTCGTGCTCGTGGAAGCGCTCCTTGGGCACCGCGCCGTGCTCAAGACTGTCGGCCAGCCCCTGCAGCAGCGCCCCGCAGCGGTCCCAGTCGTCCAGCGCCGCCTGCAGGGTGGGCGCGATCGTCCCGGCGTCTGTGAACCAGGCCAGGTCGTTGGACACCACCACCAGGCGGCCGTCGCGGCCGCCCTTGAGAGACGCGAGCTTCATAGGCGCTTCCTCTTATCTGTTCTCGTTACGGCAGGGGGGCCTTGGGGAAGCCCGTCCAGCAGGCGTCATAGTCACCCTGAAGCGCCGAACTCTCCAGTGCGAACTTTGTCGGCCGGATCACCCAGCGGCTCTCGAACATGAAGGCCATGGTTCCGTCGATCTTGTGCGGACCCAGCTCCGCCTCGGTCGCCTTGGCATGGCTGGCCACGTCCGGGCCGTGGTCGCTCATGCAGTTGTGCAAGCTGGCGCCGCCGGGAACGAAGCCGCCCGCCTTGGCGTCATAGGCGCCGTGGATCAGGCCCATGAACTCGCTCATCACGTTGCGGTGGAACCAGGGCGGACGGAACGTGTGCTCGGCCACCATCCAGCGCGGCGGGAAGATCACGAAGTCGCAATTGGCCGTGCCCGGGATCTCGCTGGGCGAGGTCAGCACCGTGAAGATCGACGGGTCGGGGTGGTCGAAACTGACCGTGTTGATCGTGTTGAAGCGCGACAGGTCGTAGCGATACGGCGCGAGATTGCCGTGCCAGGCCACCACGTCCAGCGGGCTGTGGTCCCATTCTGCGGCCCATAGCTGGCCCTGGAACTTCTGGATCACCAGGGTCGGTTCATCGACGTCCTCGAACGCCGCCAAGGGGGTCTCGAAGTCGCGCGGATTGGCCAGGCCGTTGGAGCCGATCGGTCCCAGGTCCGGCAGCTTGAACGCCGCGCCGTAGTTCTCGCAGACATAGCCGCGCGAAGGGCCGTCCACCTCGACCCGGAACCGCACCCCGCGCGGGATGACGGCGATGTGGCCGGGGCCGGCCTTCAGCACGCCGAACTCGGTGACCAGGGTCAGGAGGCCCTGCTGCGGCACGATCAGCAACTCGCCGTCGGCGTCGTAGAACACGCGGTTCTTCATCGAGGCGTTGGCGAGATAGACATGGACCCCGAGACCAGCCTGGGTGGCGACGTCGCCATTGCCGGCCAGGGTGACCAGGCCGTCGACGAAGTCAGTCGGCTCGGCCGGGATCTCCAGCGGGTCCCAGCGCAGGCGGTTGGGCGTCACCGGGCCGTCGAACGGACCGCTGGCCAGCTTGGCCTGAGCGTAGGGCTGATAGGCGCCGTGCCCGGCGCTGGGCCGCAGGCGGTAGAGCCAGCTGCGCTTGTTCTCGTGACGCGGCGCGGTGAAGGCCGTGCCGGACAGTTGCTCGGCATACAGCCCGAACGGCACGCGCTGCGGCGAGTTCTGGCCCACCGGCAGCGCGCCGGCCACGGCCTCGGTGGCGAAATCGGCGCCGAAGCCGGTCTGGTAGCGGAGGTCCATGTGCGTTCCCGTGCCTTGCTCAGCACTTTTCCCGTGTCATCCCGGACGCCCTGAAAGGGCGATCCGGGACCCGGGCCGGCGCAGTGCGCTCGCCCCTGGGTCCCGGCTCTACGCTACGCTTCGGCCGGGATGACACTGAAGAGCAATTTTAGGCGAACCTAAGCCTCGACCGTGATCACGCCCCGGCGGATCTGGTCCAGCTCGATGCTTTCGAACAGGGCCTGGAAGTTGCCGTTGCCGAAGCCCTGGTTGCCCTTGCGCTGGATGATCTCGAAGAAGATCGG